>VOFD01002913.1_pt1 | contig 86835 bp, 69 predicted proteins | sample 5384101 | NCBI WGS metagenome assembly VOFD01 (sample SAMN12384723, study PRJNA508395) | human gut metagenome | isolation source: healthy gut C | host: Homo sapiens
GTTGCCGAGTATGATATCCTTGAATTGGTTCATGCCCGCGTTGGTGAACATCAGCGTCGGGTCGTCCTTGATGACCATCGGCGCGGAGGGCACGATGAGGTGTCCTTTAGACTCGAAAAACTTGACGAACGAGTCACGGATTTCATTTGCAGTCATTCGTTTCTTATTTTATGTATTACAAATTCAAAAAAGTTTTGCAAAGATAGCCCGTTTTGCCTACTTTTGCAAGTAAATGACTGGAAACGACTGATAAAAGAACAGATTTATGGGATTGAACCAGAATAAGGAGTTGAAACTGTATTATTCCATCAGCGAAGTGGCGGAGATGCTGGGCGTGTCGGAGACGTTGCTGCGCTATTGGGAGAAGGAGTTTCCCTCGATAGCGCCTAAGAAGTCGGGGCGCAACGTCAGGCAGTACACGCAGGAGGACATCCGGGAGGTGCGGCTGGTGCACCACCTGGTGAAGGAGCGGGGCATGAAGCTGGCCTCGGCGCGCATCGCGCTGAAGAACAGCCGCGGGAAGGTGGAGCGCGACATGGAAATCGTGGAGCGCCTGAAGGCCGTGCGCCGCGAGCTGGTGCAGATTAAAAAAGAACTGGACGGGCTGGTCTGATTCTTGTCCGCTGGGAGTGGCCTCCTTGGGTCACAGTCGTTTCTGCTTCTTTTCCCTGAAGCTTATGGAAAAGTCGGCTGAATTTCGGTCGGTATGTGATAAGCCGCGAAGACGGTTAGGCCTGATATGCGGATATTTTTCTCTAAAAAATGATTTGCCATGCAGTCTATGACGGTTGCAAAGTATCTTCTTCAAAGAAGAATCGCGCACGACGCGCTTATACCGCAATTGTATATGGACTTGGACAATCTTGTCGAAAGAGCGAAGGCCAAAGACCCACAGGCTTTCGACACCTTATATAAAATGTACTTCCGCAAAATGATGGGAGTATGCCTCAAAATCATAAAAGGCGACGAGGAAACCGCCAAAGATCTCGTCCATGACGCTTTTGTGCTGGCATTCATTTCCTTGGGTGAACTTCGGGATAATAGGAAATTTGGCGAGTGGCTTACCACTATCGTCCGTAACGTGTCTTACAAAAATGTGGGGAAGAAAAGTGGAATCCATCTGGTTCCGCTTACGTCTGTGTCCGGTGAAGACCAATTGGCCGCTTCCGCCGCTTTTTCGTCGGAATCCGCTGTGGACAGCCGCGAGCTCCAAGAACTTATCAGCCGGTTGCCCGAAGGCTATGGGACGGTGTTTCGCTTGTCGGTGATTGAAGGGTTCTCCCACAAGGAGATTGCTGGAATGCAGGGGATTGAACCTCACAGTTCCTCGTCGCAGCTAACGAGGGCCAAAGCCTTGTTGCGGAAGATGCTTGACCGGAAGCTTTGGCTTATCGGCATTTTGTTTGTGTCGGTTATACCTGTGTATGTGTATCTGTCGCGCCAAAGGCCGGCGAAAAAGGATAAACTTCCCCTTGCGGAAAAGAAGCATGCGGATGAAACGCCTAAAGAAAATCCGTCAGGTTGGGTCGCGCACAGCACTACCGTGGCGCAGCATGATAATGTACATTCACGGCAAGGAAGAGTCATGCAGGTTGTTTCTGTTGACAGTTTGTACGTGCCGGATTCTATCGAAACGGATGTGGACGTGCCAGACAAAATGATGGCCACAGAGATTCCGTGCGACACAGCGGGAAACTTTCCATGCGATACTGTCGTTGTCCGTCCGACAGGCCGCCCCGACATCCATCTGGCGCAAAAAACAACCCTGCGGAAGAATGGCCGGTGGAAAATTGCAGCCACCGGGACATTGGGCATGGCCTTGGCACAAAACACGGGCAAACAGTTCTTGGCCGGACATATTCTCGACACCGGGTTGGACGGACCTCCTTCCATCATTCCCGGACAAGTGGGGACTTGGGAAGAATACAGCGGATATTTACACTTGTTGCAGCATGAAAACACTCCGGCCGACACCCTTGTCCTGATGGAAATCGCCGACCGCAATCATGGTGACATCATCGAGAAGGAACAGCACGACCGTCCGATAACATTCGGCATATCGCTGTCAAGAGCCATCAGGAACAAATGGAGCGTGGAGACAGGACTGCAATATTCCTTGCTCAATTCTAAATTCACGACAGGCGAGGGCGGCTTTTTCATTGGTCGAAACCAAAGTGTCCATTACCTCAGTTTGCCGGTGCGTGTGTCGTACAAGTTCGCGGAATACAAAAGGCTGTTGGCATACGCGGCTGCGGGGGCGGCATTGCATATTCCGGTTTATGGTAAGTCGGATAGTTATTATGTGACGGAAAGTACTGCCATCCATATTGACCGTTGGCGCATCAAACCGCCTGTGCAATGGTCCACAAATGTCGGCTTGGGGCTGCAATATAGATTCATGCCGAAAGTAAGCGTCTATTTTGAGCCGACGTTGAACTGGTATATTCCGAGCGGCAGCAGCACACACACCATTTGGACGGAACGCCCCTTTGTGTTCTCCGCACCATTCGGAATCAGGATTAGTTGGTAAAAGCCGCAGCCTCCGTGCAGTCTTTCAGACTTCGAGTTCCTCTATATAAGCGAAAACGAAGTTTAAATGCACGGTTATGTATAAAACAGGTGATTATGTCCACAACGGATGGTTGTATCTGAATAATGTCGTCCGTCCCCGGCACAAGGTGTTGAGCCAATTGATGATTTACACCACGACGAGATGCCAGTCAAGATGCAGGCATTGTTCCATTTGGAAGAAGCCAAAAGAGCAACTCTCGCTTGACGACATAAAAGAGGTCATGCGAAGCAAATGTGTGACGGGGAAGACCGTCGTGGGGCTTGAGGGCGGCGAGTTCCTGTTACATCCGGAGGCCGATGCCATCATGGGGTGGTTCGCGGAAAATCATCCGAACTACACGTTGCTCACCAACTGTCTCTCGCCGCGACGGGTCATCCAAGCTGCAAGGAAATATCGTCCGGCTCATGTTTACGTTTCTCTCGACGGCGATAAGGAGACTTATAAGAAGATGCGTGGAACGGACGGGCATGACAAGGTCATTGAGGTGGTCGGGGAATTGAAAGATGAAATGCCCGTGTCGCTCATGTTCTGCCTTTCCCCGTGGAATTCCTTTAAGGATATGGAATATGTCATCGGGCTGGCGCATCGGTTCGATGTGGACGTAAGGATTGGCATTTATGGGACAATGGATTTCTTTGACACCACGGCAGGACTTCTTGACGCGGGCATGGCGGACTATCTCGGACAGATTCCCGAGAGCATTCATTCCACGAAGGAAAATTATGATTTTGTCGCGCTCTATCACGAATGGCGTAATGGCTTCCTGTGTCTTCGCTGCCAGAGCATATTTAGCGAGCTTGTCATACATTCCAACGGAGATGTACCGCTGTGCCAGAATCTGGACCTCGTGCTTGGTAACATACATCAGCAATCCCTTGATGAGATATTTAACTCGCGTCCGTCCTGTGAGTTGCAGTGCAGATATTCGCGGGAATGCAACGGATGTTGGGTGAACTTCCACCGCAAGTACGACATTATCTTGCTTCGCGAACTTGAAAAGTTGTTTCCCAAAAGGTGGATAGAGTGGTTCTACGGCAAGTACCAATGGAGCGTGGATGCGACAGAAACATACAGACAACATTTTAATCGGATGGAGAAATGAATGTGAATGCCATTATAGACCGATACAAAAGGCAGAGAAGCCGGCAACAGTTGCGTTCATCCTGCAAAGGAGAATATGCGTTTGTGGGAGTGGGCGGCCATAGTACTGCCAATTTGTATCCAATACTTGACTATCTCCACGTGCCTTTGAAATATATCTGTTGCAATACGCCGGAGAAAGTCCCCCTGATAGAACGGAAATGGCGGGGTGTGCATGCTACTACGGCATTGTGCGACGTGCTTTCCGACAAGGAAATCAAAGGTGTGTTTGTGTCTGCAAGTCCATCGGCCCATTTCGGGATAGCGAAGCAAGTCCTGGAATGTGGCAAGTCGTTGTTTGTCGAGAAGCCGCCTTGCCTCTCATCCAGTGGACTGATTCGGCTCATTCAAGAAGAGCGGGCTGGGACTTCCCCGGTAATAATGGTCGGTATGCAGAAACGTCATGCCCCAGCCACACGCTTGCTGGCTGGAAGGCTCCGAAAAGATAGGCCGAGGACATACAACCTGAGATACCTTACGGGGCTTTACCCTGAAGGCGATGAACTTTCAGACTTGTTCATTCATCCGCTCGATTACGTGACTTGGCTTTTCGGAAAAGCCGAACTGAAGGGTTGTGAAACTCAACGGGAACATGGCGGACTGACATTACAACTGCTTCTCAGGCATAAAGATGTATGTGGCTTGTTGGAACTTTCCACGGCTTATTCTTGGACAAACGCACACGAGTCGTTGACGGTGAACACACGAAAGGGCGTATATGAACTCATTCAAATGGAAAATTTGCGGTTCAGCCTGAAGCAAGGACAGGTGCGGGGTATTCCTTTGGAAAAAGTATTCCGGCGCAATACCGTGACCGAATCTTTGTTTTCCCGCAACAACTTCGTGCCTACCACGCTCAACAACCAGCTTTACACGCAAGGCTACTTTAATGAAATAGCATCATTCGTTGAGGCCGTGGAGAAAAACAGTCCGTTGAAACAGCCCGCCGGTTTCAGTACGATGGCGGACACATACGAATTGATAGATTGCATCAGGGAACGTATTTTGCCAAGACATTCCGATTCACCGTTGAACGTGATGTGAAGTCAAGGGCGGTTCGGCCTATTGAGGCCACGTTCGTCAGGCACTGCGTGTCCTTCAGTTTATAGCAGACAATTTGTGGATGTAGGCGTGGCCGTCGCTGTCGGGGTATCCCGGCATGTCGTCGTCCGGTATGGGGTGGCAGCAGTCGGCGATAATGTATTTCGGCAGGCTTTTCTCGTTGTGTATGACTGGTTCCTTGCGGTCCATGCTTCCGGCGGCCGTTTGTTTGCGCCCGCCCTTGCCCGGCGCGCGGCAGTGGCGTGCGGAAAGCGCGAGCGTACTCTGCGGCAAGTACTCGAGTACTCTCCGCAAAGTACAATCCGAGACTCCGCAAGGCGGCTCGCCGTTTTCGTGCCTTTCCGGCTTCCTTGTGCGGGGTGCCGCTTCGCCTTTTGTCAGTCTATCCGGGTCACTTCCTCCACGCCCTGCATGTTCTTCAGTTTGTTGCAGATGGTCCTGACGTCGTCCACGTCGTGCACGCCGAGCTGTATCTCGCCGTCGAAGATGCCGTCCTGGGTGGTGATGGCCAGTTTGCGGATGTTGATGTTGAGCTGTCCGGAGAGGATGCCGGTGATGCCGTGCAGCACGCCGACGTTGTCGATGCCGCTGATTTTGATGGTGGCGGGGAAGTAGAGCGTCTTGTGCACGTCCCACGTGGCGGCCAGAATGTGGTTGCCGTCGCTCGTCTTGAGCTTGGCGGCCACGGGGCATTGGCGCTTGTGGATGTAGACGTGGCCGTCGCTGTCGAGGTATCCCAGCACGTCGTCGCCCGGTATGGGGTGGCAGCAGTCGGCGATGATGTATTTCGGCAGGCTTTCTTCGTTGAGGATGACCGGCTTCTTGCGGTCTATGGCTTCCGGTTTCGGGGCCTCCTCCTTGCCGTTGTCCTTGCTGGCCGTTGTTGTCTTTTTCTTCAGGAAGGGGATGAAGTGCGTCCAGCTGCTGCCGGTCTTGGTGGCCGGTTTGTCGCGCAGCACGTTCAGGTCCTCTTCGCCGAGCACCACGGTCTGGCAGCCGATGGCCTGATAGAGTTCCTCGCGGTATTTGATGTGGTGGAAGTCACAGAGCTTGTCGATGTTCATGCTGTTGGGCTCGATGTCGGCTTTCTCGAAGAAGTCCGTGAGCCACTCTTCGCCCTGCTTCTGCAGTTCGCGCTCCTCGCGGCGCAGTATGGCCTGTATCTTGTTCTTGGCCTTGGCCGTGTTGGCAAAGTTGATCCATTCCTTCTGCACCCGTTGGGTCTTGGACGTCAGGATTTCCACTTGGTCGCCGCTGTGCAGCTTGTAGCTGAGCGGTACCAGCTTGTGGTTCACCTTGGCGCCGATGCAGTGGCTGCCCAGGAAGGTGTGTATGCTGAAGGCGAAGTCGAGTGCGGTGCAGTCGGCGGGCATGGTCTTGAACTCTCCCTTGGGGGTGACCACGAAGATTTCCGAGGCGTAGAGGTTCAGCTTGATGGCGTCGAGGAAGTCGAGCGCGTTGGGCTGCGGGTCGTCGAGTATTTCCTTGATGGTGTGGAGCCATTTTTCCAGTTCGTCCTCGCTGTCGGCCGTGGTCTTGCTGCCTTCCTTGTATTTCCAGTGTGCCGCAAAGCCTTGTTCGGCCATCTCGTCCATGCGCGTGGAGCGGATTTGCACTTCGATCCACTGTCCGGTGCGGCTCATGAGAGTGACGTGCAGGGCCTGGTATCCGTTGGCCTTGGGGTGGGTGAGCCAGTCGCGGAGCCGTTCGGGGTGTGGCTTGTAGATGCGGCTGGCGCAGACGTAGATGCGGAAGCATTCGCTGATTTCGTCTTCCGCCTTTTGCGGTTCGAAGATGATGCGCACGGCCAGTATGTCGTAGACCTCTTCGAACTCGATGTGCTTGTTCTGCATCTTGCACCAGATGGAGTAGGGCGTTTTGATGCGCGCCTTGATGGTGTAGGTGATGCCCATGCGGTCGAGTTCCTCGCGGATGGGCCGCGTGAAGTCTTCGAAGAGGGTCTCGCGGTGCTCGCGGGTTTGCGCCAGCTTGTCGATAATCTGCTGGTATTCTTCGGGATGCTCGTAGCGGAAACTCAGGTCCTCGAGCTCTTCCTTGATTTTGTTCAGTCCGAGCCGGTTGGCCAGCGGGGCGTAGATGTAGAGCGTCTCGCCGGCGATTTTATACTGCTTGTTGGGCGGCTGCGAGCCCAGCGTGCGCATGTTGTGCAGGCGGTCGGAGATTTTGATGAGGATGACGCGGATGTCGTCGCTCATGGTGAGCAGGAGTTTCTTGAACGACTCTGCCTGTGCCGAGGCCTTGTCGCCGAAGATGCCGCCTGAGATTTTGGTCAGGCCGTCCACGATTTGGGCGATTTTCTTGCCGAAGAGGTTCTCGATGTCCTCCACGGTGTAGTCGGTGTCCTCCACCACGTCGTGCAGCAGGGCCGCGCTGATGGAGGTGGAGCCAATGCCGATTTCGCTACACACGATTTGTGCCACGGCAATGGGGTGCATGATATACGGTTCGCCCGAGAGGCGGCGCACGCCTTTGTGGGCTTGCTTGGCAAAGTTGAAAGCCTTGGTGATGATTTCCACCTTTTTGCGGTGCCTCGATGCCAGGTAAGTGTCTACCAGATGCTGGAAGGCATCGTTCACCATTTTCTCTTCCTGTTCGAATGTCGTTTTTGCGGTATTGTCCTCCATGGTCACCTCCTCTGTTAGTTCGTTTTGTTGGTTATCTGACTCTCAGCCGCTTCCCGGCACGGATGCTGGTGCCCTTGATGCCGTTGAGCCGTTTGAGCTTGGACACGGTCGTGCCATAGCGCTTGGCGATGGTGGAGAGCGTGTCGCCGGAGCGTATCGTGATGGTTTTGGCCTTGCTGCGCGAGCCGGACGAGGTGGAGCGCTTGGCCGGTTGCGCCACGGCCACCTCCTTGCGGTTGGTGAAGAGCTCGTCCGAGTTGTAGGTGTAGACTGAGTCGCCGGCGGCGATGAAGGCGCTGATGCCGTGCGTGGGCAGGCGCAGGATGCAGCTGCTCTTCGTTCCCGGCACGAGCCCCGTGCGGTATTGCGGATTGAGTGCCTTGACCTCCTCGGCCTTCACGTTGCACACGGCCACGATCTGGTCGAAGTGCACGTCGCGGCTGACGATGATGGTGTCGGTGCTGGGCGGCAGCGTGGAGCTCATCGGGCAGATGTTGTGCTCGCAATAATAGTTCATCACGTAGTTGGCGGCGATGAAGGCCGGCACGTAGCCCCGTGTCTCCTGCGGCAGGTAGGGATAGATTTTCCAGTAGTCGCGTTCGCCCCCCGCGCGGCGGATGGCCTTGTTCACGTTGGCCGGCCCGCAGTTGTAGGCTGCGATGACCAGCGTCCAGTCGCCGAAGATTTTATAAAGGTCTTGCAAGTAGTGGGCGGCGGCATACGAAGACTTGATGGGGTCGCGGCGTTCGTCGACGAGGCTGTTGACGTCCAGTCCGTAGGACTTGCCCGTGGTGATCATGAACTGCCACAGGCCGGCCGCCCCCACGCGCGAGGTGGCGTTCGGGTTGAGGGCCGATTCAATCACGGGCAGGTATTTCAGTTCCAGGGGAAGCTGGTAGCTTTCCAGCGCTTCCTCGAAGATGGGGATGTAGAAGTTGTTGGCCCCGAGCATGTACGACACGGACCGGCGCAGGCGCGTGCAGTATTGGTCGATGAATTTCCTCACTACTTCGTTGTAGGGCATTTCGATGACGTTGGGCAGGCGGTTGAGCCGCGAGATGTATTCCTCCTTGCTGTATTCGGGGTTCTCGTCCGAACTTTCGCACTGCTCGTCAGTGCCGAGATAGTTTTTGGCGTTCCATTCCTGCAACAGGCTGTCGAGTTCGTAGGTCATGCCTTCGGGCAGGGTGATGACTTCGTCCTGTCCTGTCTGTTCGTCATGCACGGTGATGTCGTTTTGTGCGCTCAGTCCCGAAGCGAGACATGCCGTTATACAGAATAATGCGAGTTTCTTCCTCATGGTTTTCTTTTAAAAGTTTAAGTTGCATTGTATGCCTACCGACGCTTCCCTCCGGCGGCCGCCGAAGTCGAAGATGGCCGGTTCGATGCGCAGTCCCAGGTCCTTGGAAATGTCGAAGGACGAGAGTTCGGCATCGACGTAGGCATCCACCACCGAGAGCAGATAGACGGCGATCATGGCGAAGATGCTCATGTCGCGGTATTTGCGGTAGTAGTTCTTTTTGTTCTTGAATATCTCCTTGTATTGGTCTTCGCGCCCCTCGATGCTGTAGTTCAGGGGGAGCATGTCTTCGTAGCTTTTCGTGTTCGGGTCGTCGTCCATGATGTCCAGATAGGCTTGCGAGTAGTCGCTGAGCATCTGGTTGTTCCACGTCAGGGCGTACAGGCATCCGAGGAATCCCCCGTAGACGATGGGGATTTTCCAGAGCTTGCGGTTGTAGATTTGTCCGGCCCCGGGGATGATGAGCGAGAGCCACAAGGCCCGCTGCGGGTCGGGGATGAAGCGCTTCTGGTCGAACGGTTGGGTGTGTTGCAGCAACGAGTCGCTCTTCAGTCCGATGGCCATGGTGTCCAGTGCGGCTGGTTGGGCGGCGAGGCTGTCGGTGCCGGCGGCCAGCGAGTCGGTAGCGGCGGAGAGCTGCGCCTGCAGCGAGTCTTGCGCCGCCGCGATGCTGTCGGCCGCCAAGGGCGTTTGTGCCCGAAGCGGATTGGCCAAACTTGCCAAGCAAAGGATGGCGAGCAGGGCAGACAAGGTCCGGTGTATGGATGAATTCTGTTTCAACTTTTCAGGCGGTCAAATAGTTCGATGATGCGTTCCAGTTCTTCCTCGTTGGCGAAGGGGATGCTGATTTTCCCTTTTCCCTTGTCGGAGCAGGTGAGCTGCACTTTGGCCTGGAAGAATTTGGAGAGGCTTTGTTTCAGCACGTTGTATTCCTCGGGCAGTCGTGCGCCCCGGGGCGTGATTTTCTTTCCGCCGCTCTTCACGCTTTCGCCCTCGGTGAGTGCCTTGACCATTTCTTCCACCTTGCGCACGGAGAGTTTCTCCTTGATGATTTGCTGGAAGAGCTTGATTTGCAGCGTGGGGTTGTCCAGCGCCAGCAGTGCGCGTGCGTGCCCCATGTCGATGTCTTTGTTCTGCAATGCCATCTGTATGGGTGCCGGCAGCCGCAGCAGCCTCAGGTAGTTGGTGATGGTGGAGCGGTTTTTGCCGATGCGTTCGCTCAGTTTCTCCTGCGTCAGGTCGTATTGCTCGATGAGGTGCTGGTAGGCCAGTGCGATTTCCACGGAGTTCAGGTCCTCGCGCTGTATGTTCTCGATAAGGGCCATTTCCATGACGTTCTCGTCGTCGGCAGTGCGGATATAGGCCGGAATGGTGCGCAGTCCGGCCATTTTTGAGGCTCTCCAGCGCCGTTCTCCCGCGATGATTTGGAAGGTGCCGTCTTCCATCTTGCGCAGCGTGATGGGCTGCACGATGCCGATTTCGGCGATGGAGTCGGCCAGTTCGCGCAGGCTGTCTTGGTCGAAGTCCCTGCGCGGCTGGTTGGGGTTGGGCGAAATCTGGTCCAACTCCACTTCGTTGATGGTGGAAGAGCCGTCGGTGTGCACTTCCTTTGTGGAAATCAGGGCGTCCAGTCCTCGCCCCAAGGCAGGATATTTTTTGTGTACGGCCATGTTTATTTGTCTTTTTCAATGATTTCTTTGGCCAGCGCCAGGTGGTTCTTGGCGCCGGTGGAGTCGGTGTCGTAGAGGATGACGGGCAAGCCGTGGCTCGGCGCCTCGCTCAGTTTGACGTTCCTTTGTATGACAGTCCTGAACACCAGTTCCTGGAAATGCTTCTTCACTTCGTCGTAGATTTGGTTGGCCAGCCTCAGGCGGCTGTCGTACATGGTGAGCAGGAAGCCTTCGATTTCCAGCGAGGGGTTCAGTTTGGATTTGATGATTTTAATGGTGTTGAGCAGTTTGCTGATGCCTTCGAGGGCGAAGTATTCACACTGCACGGGGATGATGACCGAGTCGGCGGCCGTCAGCGCGTTGACGGTGATGAGCCCCAACGAGGGCGAGCAGTCGATAAGGATGTAATCATATTCGTCTTTCAGGGGTGCGAGCAGATTGGCCACCACTTTCTCGCGGTTGGGCAGGTTGAGCATTTCTATCTCGGCGCCCACCAGGTCGATGTGCGAGGGGATGATGTCCAGCCCTTCGATGTCGGTGGTGTAGATGGCGTCCCGCGGGTCGGCATGGTCTATGATGCACTCATAGATAGAGCAGTCTATTTCCGATACGTCCACGCCCAATCCGGACGACGCGTTGGCTTGGGGGTCGGCGTCGACCAGCAGGACTTTCTTTTCCAATGTCGCTAAAGAAGCGGCCAAATTCATCGAAGTCGTGGTCTTGCCGACCCCGCCCTTCTGATTTGCTAAGGCTATAATTTTTCCCATATCGTAAAATTTGGTTAGCACAAAAGTAACGTATTCCCGAGTACTTTGCCCGCAGGAAAGTACGGAGAATCGTTAAATTGTTGAAAACTCGGCCTTATTGTTAATAACTGCAGGCGTATCGTTGGGCAAAGATAATGTTTTTTCGGTGAATCCACAGTGCTTTTAAAGCTTTTTTCGTACTTTTGTGCAAACAAAATATAGGTGAAAATGAATGGAATGAAGCCTCTTCTTTTACTATCGAACGATGATGGGGTACAGGCAAAAGGATTGAATGAATTGATAGGCATGCTTTCTCCGCTGGGAGACATTCTGGTGATGGCGCCCGACGGGCCGCGGTCGGGGTCGGCGTGCGCCATCACGTCGGACGTGCCGTTGCGCTACCGCGTGCTGGACGAGAAGCCCGGCCTGAAGGTGTGCGCCTGCAGCGGGACGCCGGCCGACTGCGTGAAGCTGGCCTTGGAGCAGGAGGCGGGGCGGAAGCCCGACATCGTGGTGGGCGGCATCAACCACGGCGACAACGCTTCGGTGAGCGTGCATTATTCCGGCACGATGGGATTGGTGCTCGAAGGGTGCATGAAAGGCATCCCCTCGGTGGGGCTGTCCTTGTGCGATACCGCCGCCGATGCCGACTTTTCCCTCGCGGCCCCCTACGTGCGTGCCGTCGTGCAGAGGGTGCTGGATGGGGGGCTGCCTTCGGGAGTGTGCCTGAACGTGAATTTCCCCAAGGCTTCCGCCAGCGGCTACCGCGGACTGAAGGTGTGCCGCATGGCGCGCGGCACATGGTCGGCCGAGTGGTTCGAGACCCTGCATCCGCGGGGGCGGAAATATTTCTGGCTCACCGGCGCTTTCCAGAACCTGGAGCCGGAGAGCGCCGACACCGACTCGTGGGCGCTGGCCAACGGCTACGTGTCGGTGGTGCCCATCGGGATAGACATGACGGCCTACCAGGCCATGGACGGACTTAAAAGCTTGGAAGACTTATGAAGTATTACCTGATAGTGGGGGAGGCCAGCGGCGACCTCCATGCCTCGCACCTGATGAGGGCGCTGAAGGAGCGCGACGCGCAGGCGGAGTTCCGCTTTTTCGGCGGCGACTTGATGCAGGAACAGGGCGGGACGATGGTGCGCCACTATAAAGACTTGGCCTACATGGGGTTCATTCCCGTGCTCTTGCATGCCCGGACGATATTGAGCAACATGAAGGCCTGCAAGCGCGACGTGATCGAGTGGAACCCCGACGTGCTCATCCTGGTGGACTACCCGGGATTCAACTTGTCGATAGCGAAATACGTGCATGCGCACAGCCGCATCCCTGTGTATTATTATATCTCGCCCAAGATCTGGGCTTGGAAAGAGCACCGCATCAAGAACATCAAGCGCGACGTGGACGAGCTGTTTTCCATCCTGCCTTTCGAGGTGGACTTCTTCGAGGGGAAGCATCATTATCCGATTCATTACGTGGGCAACCCGACGCTGGACGAGGTGGAGGCCTACAAGCGCGAGAACAAAGAGCCGTTCGAGCGCTTCGTGGCCGACAACGGGCTGAGCGGCAAGCCGGTCATCGCTTTGCTCGCCGGTAGCCGCAAGCAGGAAATCAAAGACAACCTGCCCATCATGGCCGAGGCGACGGTCAGCTTTACCGAAGACTACGACCTGGTGCTGGCGGCTGCCCCGAACATCGACCCCGGATTTTATGAAAAGCTGTTGGGGCATGCGCGGGTGAAGGTGCTCTACGCGCAGACCTACCGCATCCTGAACCACGCTTGTGCGGCCTTGGTCACTTCCGGCACGGCCACGCTCGAGGCGGCGCTCTTCCGGGTGCCGCAGGTCGTGTGCTACTACACCGCCTGCGGGCGGCTGGTGTCGTTCCTGCGCCGCCACTTGCTGAAGGTGGAATACATTTCGCTGGTCAATCTCGTGGCCGGCTCGCCGGTGGTGGAGGAGCTTGTGGCAGACGAGATGACGATGGGCAACGCTTGGGCGGAACTGGCCATGATTCTGCCGGGACGGGAGTGTCGGGAGTATCAGTTGAAGGGATACGAAAAGGTGGCGAAGAAGTTGGGCGAAGCCGGGGCGCCGGAACGGGCCGCGGCGCTGATGACGCAATTGTTGACGGAGCGGAAGAAGGCCGTTTCCGGTGGCGGCGTGCAGGCATGACGGCGACGGCCGGGCGGCTGGTCCGGCCACGTCGTGCGCAATGCCGGATTGTACTCTGCGGCAAGTACTCGAGTACTCTCCGCAAAGTACGCTGACGCACTCCGCACGGCGGATGCCTCCCTTCGGCGGCGCGGGCTACGGATGGCGGCGGGCCGCCGGCCGGTTTTGCTCCTTGTTTATAAAAACGAGCCGGATTGCTGTGACGGGCAATCCGGCTCGTTTTTTTCCTTCATCCTGCGGCATGCGGCAGGTGGATGGCGTCGCGTGGTCAGGCCCACAGCGTAAGGGTGTAGAGATAGATGGCCGTGGCCGGGATGGCCAGCAGCGAACTGTCGAAGCGGTCGAGCATGCCGCCGTGGCCGGGCAGGATGTGCCCGCTGTCCTTCAGGCCCAACTGGCGCTTGAGCAGGCTCTCCACCAAGTCGCCCCAGGTGCCGAACACGGCCACCACGAGCGCTGCGCCCAACCATTCCCAGCGGTTGAGGCCCGCGTCGAAGCAGGCAAACACCTGCGAGGCAGCTATGGCCACGAGGCCGCCGCCGATGGAGCCTTCCCACGACTTGTTGGGCGAAATGCGGGGGAAGAGCTTGTGCCTTCCCAGCAGTGAACCGAAGCAGTAGGCGCCGGAGTCGCTGGCCCAGAGGAAGACGAACACGGAGAGCGGCAGCATGTAGTTGTAGGCCACGCCCAGGCTGTAGGACGCTTCGGGCTGGAAGGCCAGCACGTTCAGCGTGGCGAAAGGCAGGGCCACATACATTTGGCTCATCATCGTGAAGGCCCAGTTGTTGAGCGCATGTTCGCTTTTCAGGTAGAGTTCGCTCACCAGCAGGTAGACCACCGAGAGCAGGTAGGGGACAAAGACGCTGGCCGGGGTGAGCCCGCTGCAGAAGCCCGAGACGGCAAGGAAGAGGTAGACGCCGGCCACCGTGCAGATGGGGCGGTTCACCAACACGTCGTCCCGTTGGTTCACGATGTGGCAGAACTCCCACACGCTCAATCCCGTGATGAGGGCGAAGAGCAGTTGGAACGAGAGGCTTCCCCACACGATGCCTCCCGCCAGCACGATGACGAACGCGATGCCCGTCAGTGTGCGCACCACCAGGTTTTTCATCTTGTCTGTCATTGCGCGTCAGTCTTTTTCTCCGTTTCTTTTTCCGTGCTGTCCGTTCCCGATTTTTCAGGAGTGGTGTCCGGGGCATCCGTCCCTTGTGCGTCGGGTTGTGTGCCGTCGGCGACGTCCGTTTCGGTGCTGTCCGTTTCGTCCGTGGCGCTTTCCGGCGTGCTGTCGGCGCTTTCCGCTTCTTGCTCCTCGTTCATCGTGAGCAGTTCTTCCGTGCGGCTGGTCCAGGGGCGTTTCCCGAAGATTTTCTCCACGTCCTCGGCGAAGATGACTTCGCGCTCCACGAGCACGCGGGCCAGTTCGGCGTGTCCGTCCTTATGCTCGTTCAGCAAGGCCTTCGCCCGTTCGTATTGTTCGGCAATCATGCGCTTCACCTCCTCGTCGATGAGCTGTGCCGTCTGGTCCGAATACGGCTTGGTGAAGTTGTATTCATCATTATTATAATAGCACAGGTTCGGCAGGCGGTCGCTCATTCCGAAGTAGGCAATCATGCCGTAGGCTTGCCGCGTCACCCGTTCCAGGTCGTTGAGCGCCCCGGACGAGATGTGGCCCGTGAAGAGTTCTTCGGCGGCTCGCCCGCCCAGCGTGGCACACATTTCGTCGAGCATCTGCTCCTTGGTGGTGATTTGCCGCTCCTCGGGCATGTACCATGCGGCGCCCAAAGCCCGTCCGCGCGGCACGATGGTGACCTTTACCAGCGGGTTGGCATAGCGCAGGAACCACGAGATGGTGGCGTGGCCCGCCTCGTGCAGGGCGATGGTCTGCCGCTCCTCGTTGGTCATGACTTTTGTCTTCTTCTCCAGTCCGCCGATGATGCGGTCCACGGCGCTCAGAAAGTCGTCCTTGCTGACGGCCTTCTTGTCGTGGCGCGCGGCAATCAGCGCAGCCTCGTTGCACACGTTGGCGATGTCGGCTCCCGAGAATCCCGGGGTTTGTCGCGCCAGCAGGTCGATGTCCACGGTGCTGTCTGTCTTCACGGGACGGAGGTGCACCTTGAACACTTCTTTGCGCTCGTTCAGGTCGGGCAGGTCAACGTGGATCTGCCGGTCGAAGCGCCCGGCGCGCAGCAGTGCCTTGTCCAGGATGTCCACACGGTTGGTGGCGGCCAGGATGATGACACCGCTGTTGGTGCCGAACCCGTCCATTTCCGTCAGCAACTGGTTCAGCGTGTTCTCCCGTTCGTCGTTGCCGCCCATGGCGGGGTTTTTCCCGCGGGCCCGTCCCACGGCGTCGATTTCGTCGATGAAGATGATGCAGGGAGCTTTCTCCTTGGCCTGGCGGAACAAGTCGCGCACGCGGCTGGCGCCCACGCCGACGAACATTTCCACGAAGTCGGAGCCGGAGAGCGAGAAGAAAGGCACGTTGGCTTCTCCGGCCACGGCTTTGGCCAACAGGGTCTTACCCGTTCCCGGAGGTCCCACGAGCAAAGCGCCCTTGGGAATTTTGCCGCCCAGGTCGGTGTATTTCTTCGGGTTCTTCAGGAACTCCACGATTTCTTCCACTTCCATCTTGGCGCCGGCCTGTCCGGCTACGTCCTTGAACGTCACCTTTGTTCCTTCGCCTTTCTCAATCAGCCGCGCCTTGCTCTTGCCCACGTTGAACACGTTGCCGCCGGTGGGACTTCCGCCGCTCATGCGCCGCATGAGGAAGATCCAGATGGCGATGATGATGAACAGCGGGAAGAGGTTCCAGAACAGGCTGGTCAGCATGTCGTTGCTTTGCTTGAAGCTCAGCGTGATGTTGGATTTCTGCTCTTTTCTGGGCTTCGGCCACCAGCTCCAGGAGCTTGTCGTTGGAGGCATATTCCACCGTGACGGCCGGCGCGGGGCCGAGCGTCTTCAGGTCGGTCGTGCCGAACACGTCCTTGACATGCTCCTTGGCCACGTACATTTGCAGCACGCCCTTGTCCTTCTGGGCCACGATTTTGGTGGCATAGCCGCTTCTCACGTATTTCTCGAAACGGGTGTAGTCGATGGTTTTGGAAGAACTGTCTCCCGTTCCCGTGAAGAACATGTAGGCCAAGACCAGCACGATGATGCCGTAAATCCAGTTCATGTTGAACCGTGGCATCTTGTTTTTATTTTCTTTCTCGTTCATAATCTTTCTTGGAATGGAGGTTTAGTCTATGTCGGGCAGGGCGGTGAGCCGTGCGTCTGCCCACAAGTGCTCGATGTCGTAGAACTCGCGGGTTTGCGGGAGGAAGATGTGCACGATGATGTTCGCGTAGTCCATGGCCACCCATGTGGCGTTCTTCATGCCGTCCACGGCCAAGGGCTTGGTGTGGCATTCCTTGCGGGTAGATTCGGCCACGGCTTCGGCGATGGCCCCGGTTTGTGTGGGTGAATTGCCTTGGCAGATAATGAAAAATTGGCAGATGGTGTCACCAATTTCCCTCAGGTCGGCAATGACTATTTGCGATCCTTTCTTTTCTTGTATGCCCTTCGTGATGGCATCTATCAGCTGTTGGGTTTCGTCCATGTGTTAAAAATGTACATAAATATCGGGCAAAGATAGCACATAATCCGTTATCAAATCAATTTTCCCGCCCAAAACCTTTAGCTTTTTATCTTTTTTAGGTAATAGGGAGAACGGAGGGCGTGCCTTCGGCATTTTCACGCCCTTGAAACGGCTTGCCGGAAGCCCTTTTTTGACGAACATGGCGCCGGGGCGTGAAAAAAGGCGATAAAAATTTGTGGGTTCGGAAATAAGTCACTACCTTTGCACACGCAAAAGGACAATGGGCTATGGTGTAACGGTAACACAACAGATTCTGGTCCTGTTTTTCCAGGTTCGAATCCTGGTAGCCCAACGAAGTAGCGCGGGCGGCGCAGCTTCCTTTTGAAAGATTGGACTATGGTGTAATGGTAACACAACAGATTCTGGTCCTGTTTTTCCAGGTTCGAGTCCTGGTAGTCCAACGCAAAAGGCTTTCCTCTTTCCGGGGAAAGCCTTTTGCGTTGTATGGCACGTCGGATATGGGGCGGAGCCTTTCCGGGGCCGTGTTTGGAGTTTGTTGGGGATGAGTCTGCTCTTTTTGTGCAGCTTTTGTTTACTCCATGATTTTTATGATTTCCACAGGCGATGTCTTGAATTGAGGCATGCACATGCCTATGTCGGACCCGATGTACGTGGGGTCGCACACGGTGTAGGCTTGCCCGCCGACCATGACGTGGTCGCCTTTCACCGTTGCGGGGAAGCGGACGGCGGTGGCCAAGTGGTTGGGGTAGTGGAGGAGTACGGCGTCGAGCTGCAGGAGGTCGCGCACCAGGTGGAAGTAGAGAATGGAGCGGTCCTCGCAGTCGCAAGCCTTATAGTAGAAGTTCTCTTCCCCGAAGTTGTATTTCTCCTGTCCGAATTGCTGTTGGTCGGTAAGATAGGCGAAGGCTTTTTGCACGAAGTTGAGCAACATGCCGGCGGCTTCAGCTTGGGTTTTGCCTTCGATGGCGCGTTGCAGGGTGGGATAAAGCTGCCGGACGAGCCGGGGATCCATGGGCTGCGAGGCGTAGTAGCCCCAGTCGTTGACCTGCGGAATCTCAGCATAGTAATCCATCAGGTTGCGGTTGACGTCTATCTGGCAGGTCATTCCGGCATGGTCGGGGGTGGAGAAAGACTTGCTTTCCGAAGGTCGGTAGGTTAGCGTCGGAGTTTCCCGCATGTTCAGGTCCAAGAGCCGCGTGGCGTTGCCGTGCGGTTTCCCGTAGCTTTCCACTTGCGTTTCTTGTCCGTATGGCCCGAAGATGTAGAAGGGTGTGCCGTTGAAGTTGTAGTAGCTCACGCCGCATACGGTTTGCTTTATGGGTACGAGCAGTCCCAGCTGACTTCTTCCTATGCGGCAAAGCCGCACGTCGTAGCCGAACTGGGCCATCAGGTAAGCTTGCATCAGGTAGGCGTCGTTGCTTGCTTGCGTCATGGCGTGCGCCAGCTTTTCGGTCAGCTTGAACAGTCCCCAGTCGTTGAGTGAAAGCTTTTGGGCAATGTCCTGGCAGTCGGCGAGGAGAGGGTCGTAGTCGGGAGCGGAAAGCAGTTTCCATGCTTCCGACACGTCGCGCTCGCTATGTCCCTTCAGGATGGAGCCCTTTCCGGGACCGGCGTGAATCTGGAACTGCGTGCCGAAGAAGGTGAAAGCCCGGGTGAGGATGTCCGGGCCGGGTTCAGGGGCGGGCAGCGGGATGTCGGCCGGGCGGTCGGGCGCCTTTGATGGGTAGTCCTTGATTTGCTTGATGGGCAGTTTGGCTGGCGGCGGCAGCTGGTCGGGCGGCGCGACCGGACGGACGGTGGGCTTCACCGGGTCGGGCGATTTGGTGATGTCGAATCCCTTGCGCAGTTGGTAGGAACTCCACGACCGGGCCAGATATTCGGCGAACTCCTTGTTCTTTTGCGCCCTGAAGGCTTCGAATTCGGCCCGTTTGCGGTTGCGGTAGTTTTGCAGGGCTTCCCGCTTTTGCCGGCGGAACTCCTCAAAACTGTCGTTCCCCTGCGCCGGAACGATTTCCGGTGCAAGGGAACAACAAAGTAGTATGGCGATGCGGTTCAATCTCATGTTGCAGTCTTATTGTTTTTCAGCCTCGTAGATTTGCTTGATTTCCTTGGCGGAGAGCTTGCGCGTGTCGTAGACGCGGAAGTTGTCCACCGACATGTTCGTGCCATTCAGGGTTTGGTTATACAGGTCAATCTCGCCCCCCATCACGAATTTGGTGCCGCTGCCATAGCTGTTGTCGGAGGTTTCGCCTTCGGTGAATATGTTGGCGCCTTCGGTGATGACATCCACGGCTTGTCCATCTACATACAGGTTCGTGGTAATCGTGCTATATGTGGTCTTATGGAAGTCGCTGGTGAGCGCGATGTGGTGCCATTGGCCGTCGTTCAGGGTGGGGTGCATGAAGCTTCCGGTCGTGCTGTAGTTGTAGACATTGTTATAGCGTGTCACGATGAACTTCAATGCGCCGCCGCTCATGCTGAGTGTGAACATGTTCGACCTTGAGGTATGGGACGACACCATATAGAAGATTCCGCCGTCGTTGAAGTCCTTGCCCCAGAAACAGATGGTCATTTCGCGGGAGTCGATGATGGGCTGCGGCACCACGAAGGCACTTTGCTCCGTGCGGCTGAACTTTACGGCTTGAGAGCCGGCCGCCACGCCTTCCACGAAGGTGGGGTTGTTGAGGCCGAAGCCGTTCACCGCGTTTTCCGTGGCGTCGTTGAAGTCGCCGTCGAACTTGTAATAGACGTACAAGCCTTGCGCCACGGCCAGGTCGCCGCCGTCGCTGCCGCCGCCTTCATCGCCGCTGCCGCCCGGTGCGTGGGTGGCGGTGATGGTGACAGGCAGTGAGCCCCCATCGGTGTTGACGTTGATGAAGGCGGCCGGAATGTCGGCGGTCATCTGCGTGCGGTCGAGCTTGACGGTGACGGGTTGCGAGGCGCCGATGGCCAAGCTGCCCGACTTCGGGCTGACGGACAGGCAGGAGTTGGTGGGGGCGGAGATGTTCCAGTCCAGCGTTCCGCCGGTGCCCACATTTTTGACCGTGAACTGCAGCTCGGAGTATTCCGTGCCGAAGTTCAGGGTGGAGGGCGTGACACTCATCTTGGCGCCGAGGTCTTGCGAATTGACGGTGATGCTGACCGGATAAGAATCGTTGCCCACGTTCACGGCCAGCTGGGTGCTGACGTCGGAGGTGAGCGACGTGCGGTTCACCTTGACCATGACGGTCTGCGTGCCTTTGGCGCCGACCTGTGCCGAGGTGGGCGACACGGTGAGATAGGCCGGATAGCCGGAGATGCTGTACTGCAGCGGGCTGTTGCCCTTGTTCTTTATGGTGAACGACAGTTGGTCGTTGCTGGGCCCGAAGTTCAGCGTGAGGGGCGAGATTTCGACGTCCGTGCGTCCCGGGCTCAGCTGGAAGTCGGCCGTGGCGGTCTGTCCGGCATAGACGGAGACCGACTTGCTGTCTTCCTGATAGTTGTTGGCCTTGACGCTGACGGCGTAGTTTCCCGGTTCTATCTCGGTGAATTCGTATCGCCCGTCGCTCCCGGTGGTCTGGCTCAGGCCCGTGGGAGAGAGGGTGACGGTGGCGCCGGCGATGGCCGTGTTGGCGTTCGTCATGTCGGTGACCATGCCCGCGATGGTGCCGGTCATCACTTCCTCGTCCTTGGTGCAGTGGCTGAGACACAGCAGGGCCGCCATGCCGAGGATGATGTTGAAAAGATGTTTCATGTTGTTGTTTTATTATAAGTTAGTCACTTCATAACAAGAATCTCTCTCGTCCGCGCGTCAGAACCTCCATGCCAGCGACATCCCCGTGCAGGACGTCGACATGACGGGCTGCAGGGAGAGGCTTTGGCGCACTTTCCGGACTGTCACCCGCCGTGCGCCTTTGGCCGCTACGGCGTCTATCAGGTTGTAGACGTAGAGGGCCGCTGCCGCCCCGATGCAGATGTTGCGCCCCGACTCCCAGTTGTCGGCCTTGGAGTTGTAGGTCTGCGCGTGGCGCGGTTGCTCTTTCATCTTCTTGTGGTACGACGCGCGCTGGTTTTCGCAAACAACGACGCCCACGGCGCATGCGGCTTCCCCGCACAGGATGGCGGTGCCTTTGGCCACGCTGCCTTTATATATCTGTCCCCATCCGGGGATGATGGAGCGCGCCAATCCCCTCGCGCCGTACGACGTGGTGAGCGAAATCCGGTCGTCGTAGCTGCCGGCCTGCTCAAGGTTGCGGTCGGCCACGGTGTAAAGCACGTGGCAGGTGTATAGCCCGTCCCGCTCTTCCCAATATTCGTCCACGACGCGGCACTTCATGTCAATCCGTTTGCCGGATTCGTGGGCTGTCATGGCAAATTCGCGGTGAGACGAGTAGGTCTGGGCGTTTCCCTCGCGGTGCTGCACGGAGCCTCCGCCGACCGTGCTCTCCACCACGATGCCCCTTTCGTGTTCCAGGCGCGTGGAGAGGTTCACCAGTGCCATCTGCCGTGCGGCCTCCAGGGAGGCCCCCATGCCCTCGGCGTTGAGGAAGAAATAAGACGGCGACCGGCTTTCGGGCAGTTTGCGCGTGAGCCATTGCGGCTTGATCTTGTCCGACTTCCGGAGCTGCGCCGGTGCTGTCCCGGCGAAAAGGGCACAGAGCAACAGTAGTATGAGTTTCTTCATGTTCACCTTGGGGACGTTTATAATTGGGCGGCCTTATTCTGGCGGTATCTTTCCAGCTCTTCCTTGTACGACTTGCGGAACTGTTCGGCGTCGAAGCGCACGCCCAGTTTCTTGTCTTCGCTCAGCACGGCGTTTTCCACGGCTTCTTCGGCCGACTGCACCATGCCGATGCAGACGGCGCATTCGTAGCGTCCGTCGGGAAGCCGGTAGCGCTTGGAACAGATGATGGTGGTGCGGCTGATCACTTGTTCGGCAATCGAGGTGATATCCTGTTGCCGGTCGGCCGACGACGTGCTCGTCGCGTCCTTCGTGGTCGTACTGCGGTAGTTCTTGAAAATGTTGGTGACCAGCGCCTCAATGTCGCTGGCCATTTGTGCGCGGGCGTTGGCGGCAGCCGACTGGCGGGCAAAGTCGCGGTCGTGGTCGATGGCCGAGCCGTATGCCCTGAGCAGGTCGCCCTCCATTTGCATCGATTCCTTTTCACAATCGTCCAGTTCCTCTTCCACCTTGTTGTTGGCCGGGAACTGCTGCGGTGCGCCGGCATAGTTGGGATAAGGGGCATAGGCCGTCTTTGTGCGGCAGGAGGAGCACAGGAGTCCGGCAAACGTCAGTGCGAACATTGCGCAAAAAGTTACATTCCGTTTCATGATCGTTTACTTTTAAAAAATACTAACAGCGCAAAGGTAGCGCAAATACGGCTTGCGTCCGAGATTGCCACGTTTCTGATGTGGCGACTTATCTGTATCCAAAAAAGAAACACGGCGGGCAAACAGGAGGCGGAAGGGCGGAGGAGGAAACTCCTGCCAGACGGGGAACGGCTGTTCCTTGTCCTCAAATTACGGTCGCCCGTTGCCGAAGGCGGGACAGCGGAGTGCGGAGTCCCGGATTGTACTTTGCGGCAAGTACTCGAATACTCTCCGCAAAGTACGCCGAAGGTCTCCGCACGACACGGTGGCGCAATGGGCAAGGTCGTGGGCGCTCATCCTCGCGTCCGCCTGCTGGCGGCCAAGGGGAACGATGGTGCGGACGGCACGGGCGTGTGCCGCGTGGGGCGGGAGGACGGGGGGCCTTGTGGTGCCTTGCAAGGCTGATTAGTCATTGTCTTGCCGGTAGGCCTGTGAGAAATCTTGGAAGAAGTCGTGTTGGAGAATTTTCGAGATACGGAGCATGAGCGAGCTGTCCACGCTTTCCTTCTGGAATATCTTGTAGACGTTGGGGCGCGTGCAGCACAGTTGCCGTGCGAACCAGGTGACGGAGCGGCCTTGTTCGCGGAGCGTTTCTTGCAGGAGTTTCCCGAAATGGATTTTCATGAGCGTCATGTTCCGTCCCAGCCGGTCCTCTGTGGCTGCATTGTTTTGGCTTTCCGTTGCGGAGGATACAAAAAGCGAGGACCCTTACATTGCTCATCATTGCTTTCAGGCCTTCGCATTGCCCATCCCAAGTGACGAGCAACGCAAAAGCCCACGCCTATACATTAAGTTACAGTGCGCCGTGAGGCACACTGTAACCATACATGTCTTGTGGACGTTCCGTTGCCGCTGTCTTACTCGGGATTGTCAAGGTTGCGAAGTTTGAAAGCCCTAAGACAAACGCTGTTAACGTCTTTCTGTATGTCCTCCCCCTCTCCAGCTGATTTCCCCGAAGGGGGCGGAAGGGGTTCTTCTCGTGCAAAATTAGTGATTTTTCTGAATATGGAAAGCTTACTTCGCTTTTTTTGTGTTTTTTCCTGTTGCGGTTCGTGTTGTCGGGGGCAGGTTCAGGGCAGCCGGACGATGCCCCAGTGTGGGTTGTGGTCGGAGACGTGCCCCGTGCGGGTGGGGCTTTCGGGGAGGATGCCGGTCTGGCTGACTTGTATGCCCGGGCCGACGAAGATGAAGTCTATCTTGTGCCGCTGTCCGGCGGGCACTTTCCCGAAGCCGTGGTACGTGTGGGATGTCCCTTCGCGGACGGGGCTTTCGCGGTATAAGTCGCGCAGTCTGGAGCCGTCTGTGGTCAGGATGCGGTAGGGGTCGCTGTCGGCACTCACGTTGAAGTCCCCGGTCAGGATAACGGGTTGCCCTTCCGACAGTTCGCGTATTTTTCCCACAATGAGCCTTGCGGACCGGCGCGTGGCTTCCTGCCCCACGTGGTCGAAGTGCGTGTTGACGAAAAGGAAGGTCTTGCCGGTGGAGAGGTGGCGGAAACGGGCCCAAGTGGCGATGCGCGTGCAGGCGCCGTCCCAGCCGATGAAGCCCGCGCTGTCGGGGTGCTGCGAGAGCCAGAAAGTGCTGCTTTCCAGTATCCGGACGCACGTCGTGTCGTAGAGGATGGGGGCATATTCCCCTTGCGTCTTGCCGTCTTCGCGGCCCACGCCGACGTATCGGTAAGCCGGCAACCGTTCCAAGAGGTCGGCCAGTTGCCGGTGGAGCACTTCCTGCATGCCCACGATGTCCCAGGCTTGTGCCCGTATCAAGGCGGCTACGGAATCCTTGCGCACGTCCCAGCGGTTGGGGCCGTCGTCGGGATTGTCGTAGCGGATGTTGAACGTGGCTATCCTGAGGAGACTGTCGTCGGTGGAGGAAGTCCGGGCCGCCAAGGAGGAGGAGAGGCAGCCCCACCAGGCGGCGAGAAAAAGGACAAGGCACTTTGTTCTGAACAGAAAAGCCCGCGATGCCGCCAGCCGGGTGGTTCCGGCCTGCGGCGTCGCGGGCTTTATGCGTTCTGTGGGGTTCACGCTTGTTGGTCTGCGATCTCTTTGTCGATGGCGGCAATCTTCTCTTTCAGGAGTTGCAGCTCCTCCTTCAGCTTCTCCATTTTCTTGTTCATCTCGTTCAGCAGGCTGCTGCCTTTCTTTGAACTGCAGGTGAGGAAGCCCAAGTTGTTTTCATACGTTTTGATTTCGTTGCGCTTGATTTCGTAGGCGCGCATGAGGCGTTCCCGTTCGCGCGGCAGGCCTTGTCCGCCCTCCTTCGCGTCGTTCTTCAGGCTGTTCTTGAAGTTGTCCAGCTTGCGGCGCGAGGCCGACATGTTCAGGGCCTTGAACAATTGGTCCACGATGTCGTGGTACGTCTTGTAGAGCCGGTCTTTGTCCTTGAACGGCACGTGCCCCGTTTCGTTCCACTCTTTCATCAGTTCCTTCACGGCGGCCTGCTTGTCGTTTTCCGTTTCTTCCTCATTGTCGAGCAAGGCTTTCAACTTCTCGATGACGGCTTCTTTCTTTTGCAGGTTGCCTTTTTCTTCGCTGCGTTGCGAGGCCGAGTTCTTGTTCTTCTGCTCGAAGAAGTAGTCGCATGCTCCGATGAAGCGTTGCCACAACGACTCGGAATACTTTTTGGGCACGGCGCCGATGGCCTTCCATTCCTTTTGTATCTGCATGAACTGGTCGGCCGTGGCTTTCCAGTCCGTGCTGTCCTTCAGCGCTTCGGCCTTTTCGCAGAGTTCCGTCTTCTTGGCCAGGTTCTGCGCCTGCTCTTCCTTCAGCCGTTTGAAGAAGGCCGCTTTCTCGGTGAAGAAGCGGTCGCATGCGTTGCGGAAGCGCTCAAAGATTTTCACGTTCATCTTTTGGGGGGCGAAGCCTATGGTGCGCCATTCCTTTTGCAGCTCGATGATGGCCTGCGTCTGGCTTTCCCATTCGGCCACTTTCTTGATGGCGGCCGTGTCGATGGCTTCTATTTTCTCGCAGAGGGCGGTCTTGCGGGCCAGGTTCTCTTCCTCCTTTTTCTTCAGGTCCTCGAAGAATTGCTGGTGGCGCTTGTTGACCGCGGTGGAAGCCGCCTTGAAGCGTGCCCAGATTTCTTCGCGGAGCTCCTTGGCCACGGGGCCCGTTTCCTTGAACTCCTGGTGCAGGGCTTGCAGTTGCTGGAAGGCGGAAATCACGTCGGTTTCTTCGCTCAGTTTCTCTGCCGTCTCGCACAAGCGGGTCTTGATCTCCAAGTTCTTCTTGAAGTCGTACTCGCGGAATTCATTGTTCAGTTTCAGCTGGTCGTAGTATTGTTCTACGTATAATTGGTAGGTTTTCCACAGTTCGTTGACCTTTTCGGCCGGTACGGGCTGCAGTTCTTTCCATTGCGCCTGCAGTTCCTTGAATTCCTTATAGCCCTGGTTGGCCTCTTCGGGCGTGGCGCTCAAGGCCTTGATTCGTTCCAGGATATCTTGTTTCTTTTTCAGGTTCTCTTCTTTCAGCCGGTCTTGTTCGGCTTGCAGTTCGGCCCTTTTCTGCTTGATGACGTTCATGGCCGCTTTGAATTCATCCTCCAGCACGTTGGGGGCGGGGAGGAAAGCCTCCGGTTCTCCGCCGTTCTCGACGAATTGAGCGCGTGCGGCAGCCACGTCGGCCTTATGTATTTTGTAGAAAGCCTGTTTCAGGGCGTCCAGTTCTTGCTTTTCGGGAATCGCATCGGCTTCGGCCAATTCTTTCACTTTCGCAACGACTTCTTCTTGGGTTTGCGGTGCTTCCACGGTAGTGGTTTCCGCCTCGTTCACCTCGGGCGTCACGTTTTCTACTTTATTTTCTTCCATCTGGAGGGTTTCTTCAGAGTCCATCTTGTTACTTGTTTTAGTGTCTGATTCTGTATGCTGTTCGTTAAACACGGCGCAAATTAAGTATAAAAAACGGTTACAACCTAAAAAATCTCCTACTTTTTTGCGCCGGACGACTTTAAATCCATGTTTTTCGCTTAAAATACCATACGAATGCCACGGTGATTCCTGTGATGAGTATCAGTGCCACGGGGAAACCTCCGGCCCATTTCTCCATGCCGTTGATGAGATTCATGCCCAGCAAGCTGGCGATGAGTGTGGGGAACATGAGGATGATGGAGATGGAGGTGAGCATTTTCATCACGCCGCTGGTGTTGTTGTTGATGATGTTGGCGTAGGTGTCCATGGTGGAGTCGAGGATGTTGGCATAGATGGAGGTGGTTTCGCGTGCCTGGCTCATCTCGATGTTCACGTCTTCGATGAGGTCGGCGTCGAGTTCGTCCACCGGCAGCTTGAACTTCAGTTTGGAGAGCAGCGTTTCGTTGCCCCGGATGGATGTGATGAAGTAAGTCAGGCTGTCTTGCAGGCGCGACAGGTTGATCAGGTCGGCGTTGTCCACTTTGCGGTCCAGGTGTTGCTTGGCCTTTTCGATGAGCAGGTTGATTTGCTTCAGGCGTTTCAGGTACCACACGGCGGAGGAGAGGAACAGCCGGAACACCATGTCCACGGAGTCGGTGAATCCCACGCCCCGTTTCTGTTGATAGCTCACAAAGTCTATCATCATGTTGGTCTCGAAGTTGCACACGGTGATGCACACGTCTTTGTTCAGTATGATACCCAAGGGGATGGTGGTGTAGGGCGTGCGCGAGCGCACTTCTTTCACGTAGGGGATGCGCAGGATGATGAGAATCCATCCGTCGTCGAATTCATAGCGGGCCCGCTCGTCGGTGTCGGCGATGTCCATCAGAAAGTAGTCGGGGATGTGGAGCGTGTTCTCCAGATAGTCCATGTCGTCCTGTGTCGGACAAGTCACTTGCACCCAGCAGTTGGGTTCCCATTGATCAAGCGTGCGCAGGCCGCGGTTCGTATTCCAGTATGTTCGCATGAATAAAAGTCCTCCATAATTTAACAGGAACGGAGGCAGCTTCTTGCAAACCTCTGTCCTTTCTCAATTCATATTTTCCGCGTGATAATCGTCCATTTTGAATAAACACTCTGGTTAAAAATCGCTGCAAAGATAGTGCAAACCGATTGATTTCACAAATAAAACCGCGCTCTTTTGGGCATAAAATGTTGCTTTGGACGCCGTTTTCAGGATTTCCCGCCGATTTCTTCCGTCACGGCGTTGGTCAGTTCCACGAACTCCGCCACGGACAACTGTTCCGGCCGGCGGCCGAAGATGTCGGCGGCCAGGAAAGCGCCGTGGTCGCGGGGCGACCGGCCTTGCAGGCGGGCCTTGTTGTCGGCGTCGGCCAGCACAGGGCGGATGGAGTTGCGCAGCACCTTGCGCCGCTGGTTGAACGTCGTTTTCACGATTTGCCGGAAGAGGCGTTCGTCGCAACCCAGTTCCGTGGTGGCGTTGCGGGTCATGCGGATGACGGCGCTTTTCACTTTCGGGGGCGGATTGAAGACATGTTCGTGCACCGTGAAGAGGTACTCCACGCTGTACCACGCCTGGATGAGCACGCTCAGTATGCCGTAAGTCTTGCTGCCCGGTCCGGCGGCGATGCGTTCCGCCACTTCTTTCTGAATCATGCCCGTGCAGCAGGGAATCAGGTCCTTGTAGTCCAGCATCTTGAAGAAAATCTGGCTGGATATGTTATAGGGATAGTTGCCCGTCAGCACGAACGGTTGCCCGTCGAACGTGTGTTCCAAGTGCATTTTCAGGAAGTCGTCTTCGATGATGTTCTCCTCCAGTTGCGGGAAGTTCTCGCGCAGGTAAGCCACGGACTCAAAGTCGATTTCCACCACCTTGAGCGGGCGCTCCTTGCGGACGAGGAACTGCGTCATCACTCCCATGCCCGGTCCCACCTCGAGGATGGGCAGGCCGGGGCAGGCGTCCACCGTGTCGGCGATGTCTTGTGCTATCTGCAAGTCTTTTAAAAAATGCTGTCCGAGAAACTTTTTGGGCTTGACCGTCTTCATTGTAGTTTTTTTGTTTTACTTTTGTGGGTGCAAAGATAATATAAAAACAAGGATAGGCCGCATTGGAAACTTCTAAGATTATTCGGAATGCGTTGAAAATAGTCTTCCCGCTAGTGTTGGGAGGGTTGATTCTGTGGTGGATGTACCGTGATTTCGACTGGACGGGGCTGTGGGCGGCGCTCGAAGGCGGGATGGATTGGACGTGGATGTGGCTGTCCATGCCGTTCGGCGTGCTGGCGCAGGTGTTGCGCGCCGTGCGTTGGCGGCAGGCTTTGGAGCCGTTGGGCGAGCGCCCGCGGCTGGCCACGTGTGTCCACGCCATATTTCTGTCCTATGCTTCCAGCCTGGTGGTGCCCCGCGTGGGCGAGGTGTTGCGTTGCGGCGTGCTGAAGCGTTACGAGGGGACGCCGTTCACCCAAGCCGTGGGCACAGTGGTCACCGAGCGCATGGTGGATTCCCTCGTCATGCTGGTGTTGTCGGCGCTCACCGTTTTGTTGCAGTTGCGGGTGTTTTCCGTGTTTTTCGCCGAAACGGGTGTGAGCTTCAGTGAACTGGCCGGCCGCTTCTCTGCGGCGGGCTATTGGGTCACGGGCGCTTGCCTGCTGGTGTTGGTGGCGTTCCTGTGTTTCATGGCGCGACGTCTGGAGTGGTTCAGCCGCACGCGCGGACTGATGCGCAACGTGGTGGACGGCATCTTGTCTTTGCGCGGCATCCGCAACATGCCCTTGTACGTGTTCTACTCTTTGGCCATCTGGATGGCCTATTTCCTGCATTTTTATCTGACGTTCTACAGTTTCTCCTATTCGGAGGAGTTGGGCGTCATGTCGGCCCTGATAGCGTTTGTCGTGGGCTCGTTTGCCGTGCTGGTGCCCACGCCCAACGGGGCAGGCCCTTGGCATTTTGCGGTGAAGACGGTGTTGGTGCTCTATGGCGTGAGCGAGTCGGACGGTGTGATGTTCGTCCTCATCGTCCATACCCTGCAGACGTTGCTCGTCATCCTGCTCGGGCTGTATGCCACGGCGGCTTTGGCCTTCACGCGGCGGCGCATGCCGGCGGTGGAGGGGTTGTCGCCCGTCGCATGAGATGGAAACAAACCTTTAATATTATATGATTATGAGTGAAGTGAAGAATTTGGAACCGCAAGCCGTATGGAGAAACTTCCATGCGCTGACTCAGGTGCCGCGCCCGTCGGGACACTTGGAAAAGGTGCAGAAATTCCTGTTGGACTGGGCTGCCGAGCGAGGCATCGAAGCTTTCAAGGACGGTGGTGAGAATATCGTGATGCGCAAACCGGCCACGCCGGGCATGGAGAACCGCAAGACGGCGGTGATGCAGGCGCACATGGACATGGTGCCGCAGAAGACGACGGAAAGCGCGCACGATTTCGAGAAAGACCCCATAGAGACTTACGTGGACGGCGAATGGGTGAAAGCCCGCGGCACCACGCTGGGCTCGGACGACGGCATGGGGGTGGCCACCATCATGGCTGTCATGGAGGCGAAGGACTTGGAACATGGGCCGCTGGAGGCCTTGATCACGGCAGACGAGGAGACGTGCATGTATGGCGTGAACCACCTGGCGGCCGACACATTGACGGGCGACATCCTGCTCAATCTGGACAATGAGACCATGGGCGAGTTTGTCGTGGGCAGTGCCGGAGGCGTGAACGTGACGGCCACCATGGAATATAAACCGGCGGAGGCCGAAGCGGACGACGTGGCGGTGCGGCTGAAGGTGGCGGGCCTGCGCGGCGGTCACTCCGGGTTGGAAATCAACGACAACCGGGCCAATGCCAACAAACTGATGGCGCGGCTGCTCTATATGGCCGTGCGTGAGAACGAGGCACGGCTGGCTTCGTGGACGGGCGGCAACATGCGCAACGCCATCCCGCGCGAGAGCGTGGCCGTGGTGACCCTTCCGGCAGACGACGTGGAAGGGCTGCAGGCATTGGTGGACGATTGCAACGGGCTTTTCAAGGAAGAGTTCCGCGGCGTGGAGGCAAACATCTGCGTCTCCATGGAGCGGACCGATGCGCCGGAGCAGTTGGTGCCGGAGGAAATCCAAGACAACGTGCTGGATGCCGTGATGGCCTGCCACGACGGCGTGTTGCGCAACATCCCGTCCATGCCCGGCATCGTGGAAACCTCGTCCAACCTGGCCATTGTCAACGTGACGCCCGAGAAGGCCGAAGTCCTCATCTTGGCGCGCAGCTCGGACGAGGGCATGATGGACTATGAGACCACCATGCTGGAATGCTGCTTCAACATGGCCGGGATGAAAGTGGAGTACAGCGGCCGCTATGGCGCATGGCAACCCAACTTCGATTCGCCCATCGTGGCCCGCATGGTGGGCGTCTATAAGCAGTTGTTTGGCGAAGAAGCCTTGGTGCAGGTAGTCCATGCCGGTCTGGAGTGCAGCCTGATAGGCCAGGTCTATCCGAATATGGACATGGTCAGCTTCGGACCCACGCTCCGTTCGCCGCACACGCCCGACGAGCGTTGCCACATACCTTCCGTGGCCAAGTTCTGGACGTTCATGAAAGAACTGCTCCGCCAGATTCCGGAAAAAGACTGAACCAGTCTTTGAACAGGCCGATTCGCAGCCCCGCTTCGAGGAAGAAGCGGGGCTGTCGCGTATTGGTGCGGATGGGGCATGGTGAGGAAAAGGTGGTGTGGATGGCTCTCACACTTCCGCCACGCGCCAGCGGTTGCCGGCATGGGTGTGCACCCGCTGCACGCCCATGTCGGCGAGGGCCTGCGCCAGCTTCATCAGGTTGACGCCCGCCATGGCCTTGGGCTGGCGGCGGCGAAGGTCGTCGAGCAGTCCGGGCAGTGAGACGAGTACGGTCTTCTCATGCGGCGCGGCGGGACGGTAGTAGCGGCGGAGCACCTCTCCCACGGGCGAGATGCGGTAGAAGGCGGCGTTGCGGGCCTGCAGCGCCTGTTCTTCCTCGTGGTCGAACCAGTGGCGCTCGCCGCGTAGCAGTTCGGCCTTCAGCTGGGCGTAGACCTGCGCGTGGTCGATGCCGGTGCAGTCGATGGGGCGCTCCACGGTCACGCAGATGAAGCGGCGGCTGCCTGAGGGGTCGGAGAGGAGCTGGCGGGAGTTGGACGTGCCGATGAAGGCGGCGATGCGTGGCAGGGCGCAGGCATGCCGCTGGTAGGCCTTACGCAGGTTGAGGGCCGAGAGCTGCATGAGGTTCTTCAACAGGGGGTGCTTGCGGGGCGGGATGCGGTCGAACTCGTCCAGGTTGAGCAGCCCCGTCTCCACCAGCTGGCGTTCCACGCGCTCGGGCCGTGCGAGGTCCACGTTGTCGGAATAGTAGGCCCGTAACTCGGGCGGCAGCAGGGCGCGGCAGAAGGTGGACTTGCCCATGCCCTGGCGGTCGCTGACGAGCAGGGGCGCGACGCTCTGGGCGTGCATCCCGTCGGCAAGCCCGGCCCACTGCGCCGCCGTGCCGAGCATCCAGCGGTGGAAGGCGCGGTTCCATGCCTCGTCGTCGGAGACGCGGGCGGCGAGGTCGTGCAGCCGGTCGCGGCCGTCCCACTCGGGCAGGGTGTCGAAATAGAGGCGGAAAGGGTGGTAGGCCGCCACTTCGGCGGAGTTCACCCGGCGCAGGATGTCGCGGTCCCAGCAGACGATGCCCCTCCGGTGGGCCTCGATGCAGACGGCGTTCAGGTCGCGTTCGGTGACGGGCCGGAAGGGCGTTTCCCTGCCGTCTGTCCGCGGTCGGAACTCCGTGACCTCGGTGAGCTGGTTGAACCGGAAGTCATAGCGTCCGGCGAGGAACCCTTCGAGCCGTTCCTCCATCTCCGTGGTGGCGGGGCGTGCGGCCTTGCCGTCGGCCTTTGGTGCGGATTCCGCCGTCCCGTCCGCTGTCCTGCCTTCCGTTGCGTGCGATACATTTTCTACTGTCGCGCCCGTTTTGAGCGCGCGACGTTGGGCCTGCCACCGTGCGACGGCGGCCTGTACAATCCGTTTGAAGTTCATGTTTTTTGGTTTTTCTCGCTGCAAATATACAACATAAAAACGCTTCCGTCAAATTTCCCCCTGGAACATGCCTCCAACCGTTTCATCTATTGATTTTTAGCTGAGTCCTGTGTCGGTCTGTTGCGACCGCATGATGAATCCCCATGTGAATCCCCTTGCGGCAGGGGATTCACCGCAAACACTTGTGGCACAGCCCGTCTGAACCCTGCGAACCTTCGTTTCCATTAAAGTCCCTGAAGCGAGGGGAGTCCGTGTCGCCCAGTCCTGTTTCCCGCCTAGTCCGTTTGTCAGATTGTCGCCGACCGCCTTTCGTCCGTCCGCTTTCCGCAAGGCGTGATGCACTTGTGCGCACGACGTGGGTGGAAGCTTTCAGGTTGATGGGCCAATGGAGGGAGCAATAACGTGGAATATCCTCTGCCTGTGCCTCTGCCTGTGCAGACTGTGCAGATTTTTTTTTGAATTATTTCGCAAAAAGATTTGGTTTATTCAGATTTTATTTGTAATTTTAGCCAAAATCAATAGCAACGCATATATCATTGTTTGTATTTATATGCACAATTTGAAAGTTATCAAAACTAAAAAAAACAAAAAAAAGATCAACTTTTTTTGTGAGAGGAGGTTAGATGGGCCCGATGACATTCACCGACGACGAACTCGAATTCCACGGTACGCCATGGGAAAGCCATTGCCGTCCAGACTTCAAACTTGAGAAAGAGGCGTCTGACAAATTGCTCACTTTATTGCAGTAGAGAACACAATAATACGAACATAGAGTTCGTTACATATATATGTAAATTTGCCCCAAACTTCACATTATGCCAGCAAACAAGAACGCAGTAACTAGATATAAGATACTTGATGAGTTGTTGAGTAATCGGTATCATAACTATTCGCTTGATGATCTTACAGAAGAGGTTAGCAAGCGACTGGCTGATATGTATCCTGACACGGACGGCATTCAACGTCGAACCATTGAAAAGGATATCAAATATCTTGAGTACGAGGGGCCGTTCATGGCAGAAATAGAGAGATATTCTGTAGCCAGCTACAATCCCGAAAAGCACAAGACTTACTCCAAGAGGTGCTTGCGCTACGCCAACCCATCTTTCTCTATATTTAAAAAGGAGATGACCGATGACGAAGAGTATCTCCTCCGTGAAGTCCTGTCGATACTTGGACAATTTGAAGGCTTACCAAATTTGGACGGGCTGGAAAGATTGAGATTGGGTTTGGGAGTCAGACGCAATGATAGGCAAATTATATCTCTTTCCAAGAACCCTTTGGAAAAATCCAATCTGCTGGGAGAATTGTTTACCGCTATATCTCAAAAGCAAGTGATAGAGCTGCATTACCATGTTTTTGCAAGACCTGAAGAAAATTTGCATATCAACCTGCATCCTTATTTGCTGAAGGAATACAATCGCCGCTGGTACCTTTTTGGTGCCGCAGAGACTGATAACAAGATGCTTAACTTTAGCCTTGACAGGATAGACAAATGTGTCCCTCTTACATCACACAAATACAAGGAATACGATGGTGATGTCAATGAGCGATTTGACGACATTATCGGTGTGACATTGCTGGATGACAGTCCTGTGCATCAGATAGTCTTTTGGGTCAATGATAAATCCAAAGACTATGTGTTGACTAAGCCGCTTCACGACTCACAACGCAAACTGCCAGATACAACGGTTGCAACTTTACATGATAAATATCCCAACCTTGAAGGTGGAATATTCCTTCGGATTGACTGCAAGCGCAACTATGAGTTGATTCGGGAACTTACAAGTTTCGGGAAAGACCTACTCGTCCTTGAGCCGAAGGCTATACAGGATGAAGTTTATAGACAAATTTCATCATTGAATGACGAATACAACAAATTGCGAACATAGAGTTCGTTTGGGACACGTACCTTTGCATCGTCAAAACAAAATCAGTGGACTATGGACAAGATAGAGAAATTGAGCATAAACCAACACACGAAAGTGCTTGTATCGGCTGAGGGGTATGACTTCTCGGCAGACAAAAGACTACTCATTCCCTTTACCAGCGGGGAAAAGATAGGATTCGTGAATCGTAATGGCGAAATTGTTACCAAGCCACAGTTTACGATGTACTACGGAGAATGCTATTGTGAAGAGGACTTCGTACGTGTAGGCATAACTGAATCCTATGGGTATCCTAGAAGTGGCGGAAAGGTCGCTACCTATCAACGTACGAAGTTTGGTCTGATCAATTACAAGGGTGAGATGCTCTTGGATACAGTATATCAGTCTATGGCGCCAGCCATAGGAAATAAGTCGTTGTTCACGGTACAGAAGGACTATAAGCATGGGGTCATCAATGCGTTTGGTGATGTAATTGTTCCTTTTGGCACATATGACTGGATAGATGGCTTCGACAGAGGGTTGGCCCGGGTAAAGATTGGAAAAACATCCAGCAACCTTGCCAACAATGACAACAAATGGGGCCTGATAGATGAGCAGGGAAACGAGGTTTTGCCAGTGGAGTACAAAGCTATCTGGAATTTCTATGGTAAGCCACAGTATTCTAACATTATAGTAACTACAGAAGATGGTATGAATAAAATATTGAAGGATTTTCTCGTGACAAAGGGAAAAGCAGAAGAGGACAATGAACATGATCGCCATAGCAGCCTGTACAACAATCATGACTATAGCTGTGACAACGACTACCGAAGCGAACATTATGAAGAGTTTGCAGGTACCTATGCGCAAGATGTGGCGGGATACAGCGATGAAGACATCTATGATGCCTTTGATGGTGATCCCGACGCATACTGGAACATCGATTAAAATGCAACAAAGTACATAATTGCGAACATAGAGTTTATATAATAGTCGTACCTTTGCATCAGATTAACACAAAGAGCTCTTTGACAATCGGGTAAGCGGATATAAATTTGAATCCGTCATGCGTGGCGCAAGCCCTGGCTTTTCGGAGGCAGATTCGCATGATGTCTCTATGACTCGAAAGAGGCATTGAGATAACAATGTTATATCGTCAACGTAGACTTTGAGACATACGAAGTATGTCCTTTCTATCGTGTAATGTTGTATATATTATAGGTTTAAATTTTATTTTATATAAAGAAATGACGCTCCGCCTATCACGGTTGTCAAGCTCTTTTTAAAATAGAATATAATGGACAAGAACGAGATAGCCATACAGGTCCGACAGATAGCTTCCAAGGAAGATCTGCTGAACCTTCTCAACCGCATGAAAATGGATGAGATGGCCGAGGCTGGCATGGCTGATAGTTTTTATCCATTCACGATGAAGCACATCAATTACTACTGTAATCCGAACAATGCGTTTCATCGTTACAAGCAGTTCAACATAAAGAAGAAGTCTGGAGGAACAAGACAAATCACAGCACCCAAGAACAAGAGCTTTATGTTGATGCTCCAGTATGTAAACGAGATATTCAAATCACTCTACACGCCATCTGCCTATGCTATGGGATTTACTGAAGGACGGTCTGTGGTGACAAACGCCAACGTCCATAAAGGGCAGAACTATGTGTTCAATATTGACCTAAAGGACTTCTTCCCAAGTATTGAGCAAGCCCGAGTGTGGAAGCGCCTACAGCTGGAACCTTTGTGTTTGCCGAAACAGGCTGCCAACTTGTTGGCAGGTCTTTGTTCAATGAAAACGACTGCCGAAGAGGGCAAGGTGAAGTACATTCTTCCACAAGGTGTCCCGACATCCCCAATCCTCACGAACATGATCTGCGACAAACTGGATCGTCGTCTGGCAGGGCTGGCCAAACGTTTTGGATTGAACTACTCGCGATATGCTGATGATATTACGTTCAGTTCCATGCATAACGTCTATCAGACTGACAACATATTCAGAAAAGAACTAGAACGCATCATCACCGACCAGGGATTCCAAATGAATGTCGAAAAGACACGTCTACAGAAACTTGGCGCACGACAAGAAGTGACGGGCATTATTGTCAGTGAGAAACTCAATGTCACTCAAAAGTATGTCAGAGACATCCGTAACATCCTATATATCTGGGACCGTTACGGCTATGCCACTGCCTTTAATAAATTCTTCCCCAAATACAAGGCAGAGAAAGGCCATATAAAGAAAGACAATCCAGACATGGTAAATGTTCTGGATGGAAAACTTATGTACTTGAAGATGGTGAAAGGCGAAAACGACAGCGTGTATATTCGTCTAAAGATCAAGTTTGATATGTTGGTTCAGAAACTCCATGATAACAACAACGCTTCTGTCCGCGGTGTGACATATGTAGAAACGACGCCGGTATTGGATTTCGAGAAAATGAACAATACTAGCATAGAGATTACGATGTCAAAGCAACCAGAGGAATCGTCAAGACCTTTCGTTCCACACAAATATGCCACATTCTCTTTGGGCGGGAAAAAGCAAAAAAGGCTTCTGTCAATAAGACGCTGAAGCCTGAAGAAGAAAAGCGGAAGGACATATTGGCCATATCTCACTGTCGAGATGCAAATGGCAAGCTCTTTTGGCTGATTCACAGTTCCGACAAGGTGATGGTTCGACCTGCATCAGCTGTCGATATCGATGAATTGAATAAAGAATTGGATGATTTATTAGGCTAATAGCTTATGGACGAGAAATTATTTAGCACATTAGATAAGATACAACGTCTCTGCAGTCAGAATGCAGAATTTGACAAGGAATTGCGAAAGAGGCTAGGTATGGCTTCGTCCGCAAATGTCTTGTCTTTAGATGATAAACGTATCCGGAAAATAGAAAAATATCTTGGTCTGGACTATAGCGTTGATACCTTAAAATCTTCTATAGATTATTCCTTTATAGAAATGGATGATGTCAGGAACCAACTGATCTCCGACAATCGTGAGATGATGCGGTTTAGATATGGAACCAGATATCATGAAATTGATTTCGACGAATTCTGTAGATATGCTCTTCTACAAGCCGAAATGCTTCTGAACTATTACTATGACGTAGTTAACCATTCAGATTTAGGTGCAATCATTAGCCATATTAAGACCTATAACACAAGTGCAAAAAATACCAGACGATGTGAAGACTTTAAGTTCCATTTCTTTCAATGTAAAATTATGGGCTTTTAAAGCTGAACATAAAATGGAGTACTCACTATCTAGTATGCTGGATAATATCAGAATGGTTCGTAATGAGTTGAGTCATAGATCTACTATAAAGGTACATTTTGACATAGAGGCATACCAAGCCGAACTAAAAAGTTTCGAATACCATTGTTTGCAAATGGTTTTGTAAACACTAAAATGTTGTTCATGCTTTGGTACATCCCAAAGCCTTTTGAATCTATTGTAAATGGAATCGAAGGACTGTCTCAGTTAGTTTACAAAGCATTAAAGTGACATACAAAATCCCATTATTACGCGAGTTCGGGATAAGAAGAGTTGAGAAAAAGTTGGTAATCTCGCCGACATTTTGTATATTTATAGTTGAGAATCAAAATACTACAAAACGAACAAGCGATGATTACCAAGGACAAAGTTATAGAGATTTTTTGTATTATTGATGAATTTGATAAGAATTTGAGTGTCGAACTCTCAAAAAACTTCGTCTGCCGTCCGTCGTGAAAGACGGCATAAGGCATCGGAACCGTCCGGGCAGGATGTCCGAAAGTGAGATAATGACCGTCTTGATATGCTACCATTTCGGCACATACCGCACCTTCAAGGACTACTATCTCAACTGTATCAAGGGGAGCATGAAGGACTGTTTTCCGGATGCGGTCTCATACAACCGCTTTGTCGAACTGATGCCGAGGGTGTTCTTCCTGATGATGCTTTTCATGAAGCTGTACGCCTTCGGCAAATGCACCGGCATCACGTTTGTGGACAGCACCATGATTCCCGTTTGCCACAACATCAGGAGGTATATGAACAAGGTTTTCACCGATCTGGCCAAAGACGGGAAAGGTACGATGGGGTGGTGCCATGGTTTCAAGCTGCACCTGCTGTGCAACGATTCCGGAGATATCATAACATTCTGCCTGACAGGGGCGAACGTGGACGATAGGGACGAAAGGGTATGGAAGGTCTTCACCAAGGAACTCTACGGAAAGGTCTTCGCCGACAGGGGATATATCAAAAGGGAGCTTTTCGAGTCACTCTTTGACCAAGGCATTCATCTCGTACACGGCCTCAAGGCCAATATGAGGAACAGGCTCATGCCCATGTGGGATAAAATCATGCTCAGGAAAAGGTATGTCATCGAATGCGTCAATGAACTGCTCAAGAACAAGGCGAACATCGTGCATTCAAGACATCGCTCTGTACACAACTTCATCATGAACATTTGTTCGGCACTCACCGCATACTGCTTCTTCGACAACAAGCCGGAGGCATTGCCGGCACATCTTGAGAATAGCACGCAATTAGCATTGTTTTAACTGGAATTTATCCCGAACTCGCGTATTGGTTCATAGTGGCAGTCGCTATGGTTATATAGTCATCTCTTAAAATTTTGTTATTGCTTAATAGTCAATAAATTAATTTGCCATCTGCTTTTTGAAATATCTGCAAGTTTTTGTACCTTTACAGTTGAAAACTTGCAGATTATATGATAAACAAAAGCATTCCTCAGCCCTCTTTGTTCAGTTCGTTGACAGACCAGCTGAACCCCAGGCACCCCTTTTTTGTACCTGCTCGCCAATAAGATAGACTGGCAGCGTTTTGAATCCTCCTTCTCACCATTATACAGCTCGGACAACGGGCGTCCGGCAAAGCCGATCCGTTTGATGTGCGGACTTCTGATTCTTAAGCACGTGCGTAACCTGTCCGACGAATCGGTCGTGGAGCAATGGAGCGAGAACGCTTATTACCAGTACTTTTGCGGGATGCTTGAGTTCACGCCTTCCTTCCCCTGCAACGCGAGCGAGCTGGTGCATTTCCGCAAGCGTATCGGCGAGAAGGGGATGGAACTGATCTTGTCGGAAAGCATCCGTGTCAACCAGAAGGATGATGACCGTGACCACCATGACACGGCCTTCATCGACTCCACCGTGCAGGAAAAGAACGTGACTTACCCCACGGATGCGAAGCTGCATAAGAAGATTATCCGCAAAGTGTTGTCCATCGTGAAATCCTTAGGTCTCCCCCTGCGCCAAAGCTACACATTCGTCCTTAAGAAGATTTACCGTGACCAACGTTTCCGCAACCATCCGAAGAACCGCGGCAAGGCTCTGAAGGCGGACAGGCGCCTGCGCACCATTGCGGGAAGGCTTGTCAGGGAACTCAGGCGTAACCTGAAGGGGAACCACGACTACGACTCTTTGCTCGACCTCTTTGAACGGGTGCTCTCACAGGAGCGCAACTCTCCGGGGAAAATCTATTCCCTGCATGAGCCGGAGGTGCAGTGCATCAGCAAGGGCAAGGAGCACAAGAAGTACGAGTTCGGCAACAAGGTCTCAATCATCCGCTCAATCACCGGAATTATCCTGGGAGCCAAGTCCTTCCGCAACGAATATGACGGGCATACCATTGAAGAGTCGCTTCTGCAGGTGGAACGCATTACCGGCAAAAGGTCAGGAGGCTGGCGGGAGACAGGGGCTACAGGGGAAAGAAAGAGGCTGGCGGGACGCAAATATTGATACCGGATGTTCCCAATAAAAAGGACAGTTACCACACACGAAGAAAGAAACACAAGCTTTTCTGCAAGCGTGCAGGAATAGAACCTACTATCGCACATCTGAAATCGGACTTCCGTTTAGGGCGCAACTTTTATAAAGGTGTGTTCGGGGATATCATCAACCTGCTTTTAGCTGCCGCCGCATACAACTTCAAAAGAGCCATGAGGACTCTTTTGCCGCTTATTGAAAATATCCGCGAGATACTGTTTCTGCGAAATATCCCGCAAATATGCGCTTTTTAAGGGACGACTATATATAAAGGTTTAAAACTTGCAGTTTGTCTTTTGTCCTACAGCATAAGGCTGCTCCATCTCCAACGCGCGCGGGAAGATGAGGTTGTTCTCCAGGTTGCTCGTGGAGGGCGTCCTTGAACTGTTGGAGTCCGGAGAAGTCCGGGGCGGAGGCAGAGGGACTGCTTTGCAGCCGGTCCAGTTCCTCGGCCACGAGTGCGGGCGACACGTTCCGGTTCCGGCAGGCTTCGGCGAACGGCACATTGCCGTGGCAGCAGAAGTCGATGCGGTGGCGGGCAAACACGCGGGCGGTCTCGAAGCGGTCGGCCACGATTTGGCCGACGGTGCGGGATGAATAATCTTTCTGTGGCATGTTCATTTCCTTTTTCTTATGCGTTCTTTAATCCGAATTTCTCCAAGTCTTCGTCCACGGTTCCGATGCCGCTGATGCCGAAGTTCTCGACCAGCACTTTCGCCACGTTCGGGGGGAGAGGAAGGCCGGGAGGGTAGGTCCCAGGTGGATGTCCTTCACCCCCAGGCTGAGCAGGGCCAGCAAGACGATGACGGCCTTCTGTTCGTACCAAGCGATGTTGTAGACGATGGGCAGTTCGTTGAGGTCCTGCAGTCCGAACACCTCTTTCAGTTTGAGGGCTATGACGGCCAGCGAGTAGCTGTCGTTGCATTGCCCGGCGTCCAGCACGCGCGGGATGCCGTTGATGTCGCCTAGGGGCAGCTTGTTGTAGCGGTATTTGGCGCATCCGGCCGTGAGGATGACCGTGTCCTTGGGCAGGCTTTCGGCAAAGGCCGTGTAGTAGTCCCGTCCGCGCATCCGTCCGTCGCACCCCGCCATGACGATGAATTTCCTTATGGCTCCGCTCTTGACGGCCTCGACCACCTTGTCGGCCAGTTGCAGCACCTGGTTGTGGGCGAATCCGCCGACGATGGTCCCGTGTTCTATTTCGGTGGGTGGCTGGCACGTCTTGGCCATTTCTATGATTTCCGAATAGTCCTTGTGCCCGTCCGTTCCGTTTCCGATGTGCTTGCAGCCCGGGAAGCCCGTGGCGTTGGTCGTGAACATGCGGCTTTTGTATTCGGCATTGTGTAGGGGCGGCACGATGCAGTTGGTCGTGAAGAGGATAGGTCCGTTGAACGAGGCGAACTCCTCGCGCTGTTTCCACCAGGCATTCCCGTAGTTGCCGGCAAAGTGCGGGTATTTCTTGAAGGCCGGGTAGTAGTGTGCCGGCAACATTTCGCCGTGGGTGTAGATGTCGATGCCGGTGTCGCGGGTCTGTTCCAGCAGCTCTTCCAGGTCGTGCAGGTCGTGTCCGCTGATGAGGATGCCCGGGCGATGCCGGACGCCGATGTCCACGCTGGTCATTTCAGGATGCCCGTAGGCGGTCGTGTTTGCGCGGTCCAGCAGAGCCATGGTCTGCACACCCACTTCGCCCGTCTTCAGCGCCAGGGCCGTCCATTCGGCCGCCGAGAGGTTGCCGGTGGCGGTTTGGGCCAACGTGTGTTGCATGAACCGGTGTATGCTTTCGTCATCGTGTCCCAGGCGCATGGCGTGCTCCAGATAGGCGGCCATGCCCTTCAGACCGTAGACAATCAGTTCCTTCAGCGAGCGCAGGTCTTCGTCCTTTTCGCGCAGGACGCCCACCGTGGCCGCTTTGCCGTCGTAAGCCTCTCGTGCGCCCGTTCACTCCAGCTCATCCACGGCGGGGAGGGAGACGCCGCGTGCCGCGGCCTGCGCCTTGAGGCTGTCGCGCATTTGCAGTCCGTCGTCGATGCGCCGCACGATGCTTTCGTCGTCGAAGTTCGCGTTGGTGATGGTGCTGAAGAGGGCGTCCACGACGAAACTGTCCACCTTCCTGGCCACCGGCACGTTGTTTTCGCGCAGCTGGTCGGCCACCACCGAAATGCCGCGCACCACGAAGAGCAGCAAGTCCATATACCGTGCCGTAGTCGCGTTCTTGCCACATACGCCTTTCAGGATGCAACCTGTTCCTTTTGCCGTTTCCTGGCATTGGAAGCAAAACATGTTATTCTCCATTTCTTTTCTCGTTTTAAGGGATTTCTGTTATTTTTGTCTGTGCAAAAGTAGGGTGTCTTTCATCCTTATATTGTACCAATTGGTACATTCGGTGCGAATATTAGTTAAAAGTGACATGGAATTGACTACATTGCTCGGAACCCCTCCGTTCCAAGGCTTGGCAGAAGAAGATCTGGCGGCTTTCCTGTTCGGGACGCCCAACAGTTTGAGGCGGTTCAATCCCGGCGAGTTCATCGCCTTGCAAGGCGATTTGTGCCGTGGCCTGTACGTGCTGGCTGCGGGGACGGTGCGCGCCGGTATGCTGGGCGGCGAGGGCAAGGAACTGACCGTGGAAGAAATCCAGGCCCCGGCCCTGCTGGCTTCGGCCTTCATCTTTGCCACGGAAAGCCGTTTCCCCGTGCAGGTGGAAGCGGTGACGGCCTGCGAAATCTTTGTCATAGGCAAGGAGCGCTTCCTGGATTTCATGCAGCGGCACCCGTCGGTGATGCGGGATTTCTTGCGCGACATCTCAGACCGCAGCGTCTTCCTGAGCCGGAAGCTGAACGAGTTTGCCCTGCTGGACCTGAAGCGCCGCATACTGAAGTATCTGGAAACCCATCCCGGGGTGTACAACCAGCGCGAGGTGGCAAAGAAACTGGGCGTGACCCGCCCTTCGCTGGCCCGTGCCCTGTCGGAACTGGCGCGCGAAGGGAAGGCCCATGGCGTGAAGCCATGAAGCATGCGGCCAAGGCCCGGGCGATAAGGAATTTTCGCAGCGCGGGGATGAGGGAACTGTCCGGCCGGCCATGGCGCAGGAGCACGGCGGCCGCTCCGGAAGGCGGATGGACGTCGTGCGGAGTGGCGGATTGTACTCTCCGCGGAGTACTCGAGTACTTTCCGCAGAGTACTCGCGTGCTTTCCGCAAAGTACGCTCGCGTGCTCCGCGCGCCATTGCGGGGCGTCGGGCAGAGCCGGGCGCGAACGGGCCGTTGCCAACCGGGCTGTTTTATCCGGCCGGCAAAAAAGTAGCCTCAACCCCGCGTGTTAGGATTTTATAACGTGAAAAAGTTTTCCGTCACGGCGATATTGCTTTTATTTGCATAATAATATTCATCTTTAAACAATAAGGAAACCGAACTATGAAACGATTCATCTTGTGTGGGCTTTGCGTCGTGTCGCTTTGCGGCATGGCCGCGCAAGTCCGGGCAGCCAGCTATGACAACTTGTGGAAACAAGTGAAGGAATATGAGCGGAAAGACTTGCCGAAATCGGCTTACGCCGTGGTGGAGCAAATCGCGGCCAAGGCCGGCAAGGAGGGGAAGAAAGGGCAGCGGATGGCGGCCTTGCTCTATGGTTGCAAGCTTCGCCAGCAGGTGGTGCCGGACAGCTTTTATACCGACATGCTGAGGCTGGAGCGGCTCAAGCGGCAGGCCACGGACGAGGTGGAGCGGGCCGTGCTGGCTTCGGTGCTGGCCGGACTTTATGAGGACAACGCCGGACGGAACCGGAACAACAGCCGGCGGACGGACGCGCATCCGGACAGCATCCGCGAGTGGTCGAGGGCGCAGTTCTGGAAGGCGGCTTCGGAGAACTATCGCCTGTCGATGGCGCATCCCGCGCTGCTGGCCGAAGCCCGTGCGGCCGACTACCTGCCCTTCGTGGAGCGGGGAGAGAATGCCTCGTATTTCAACGGCGACCTGCTGAACGTCATCGGGCGTCGGGCGGCCTACGGATGGAATCCCGAGGACCTCGATGCCGGCCGCCTGGCCGTGTATGGCCGGATGCTGGAGGCGTATCGGTCGAAGGGCAGCCGCGAGGCGGAACTGCTGGTCTTGCTGGATTCGATGGCGGTGGTGAGCGACGAGGAGCGGAGGTATGCTTGGGATGCATACGATGAGGAACATGCGGAAGAATGTGAGCGATGGGTGCTGTCTTCCTCGTCGTCTTACAAGGCCTACCGGCAAATGCTCTCCCGCTTTGGCGACTTGCCGCTGGCGGCCGAGATTTATATCGCGATGGTAGACCGCCTGCCCGTGACGGACTCTTTGAAAGTGCAATGGGTGGAGGAAGGTTACGGGAAATACAAGGACTATCCGAGGGCCAAGGCATTGCTGAACGAGAAGAAAAGGCTGGAGGCTCCTTCGCTGACCTTGGGATTTCCGGCGATGGCGAATCCGGATGTTCCTTTTGAAGGAGTCGTGGAGCACTGCAACGTGTCCGGAATGGAACTCCGGTGGTATCTTTTGCCGGGCGGGGTCCCGAAGGAAGAATCGTTGCGTGCGGCCTATCATAAGGACGAGGAGGCATACGCGAAGAAACATGGCCGGCTCATGAAGACACAGCGGTTGGAGTGGGCGGCTCGTCCGGCTTGGGCGGAGGTGCGGGACACGTTCATGCTCTCTTGCCCCGGCGTGGGATATTATGTGGTGGTGGGGAAGGCCGACGGCGTGAAGGACGCGTCGGGCGACTGGGCCGTGGCGCTGCCCTCCACGCGTCTGGAACTGGTGGGCGGCGTCTTGCCGGACAGCACCAGTTTCTACACCGTGTTGGACGGACGGACGGGCCGCCCTGTGCCGGGCGCGACCGTGGAATGGCTTTCGGGAGAGAAGGCCGTGCATTTCGCCGTGACAGACTCGGAAGGCAAGGTTCGCTGGACGGAGGCCGCCCGTTGGACGGAGAAGAACAACCGGCGTTCCTTTTCGGTGAAAGTCCATAAGGGGGAAGACCGTTATCATCAGGGAATGACGGCTTGGCTCTCTTCTGTTCCTTTTAATGAACATGACGGGGCGAGGGAGACGGAACGCCTCTATACCGACCGGGCCATCTACCGTCCCGGGCAGACGGTGTACGTGGGTGGCCTGTGCACGGACGAGCGGCGCGGAGAGGAGCGTGCGGTGGCCGGGCGCAAGGTGGCGCTGGAACTCCGTGACCCGAACGGGAAAACCGTGGCGGAACAGACGGTGGAGAGCGACGGGATGGGAACGGTTGCCGCCACCTTCACCCTGCCCGCCACGGGGTTGTCCGGAGAATACGTGGTGAAGACGAAAAACAGTGTGGTGACCTTTACGGTGGAGGAATACAAACGGCCTACGTTTGAAGTCACCTTGGATGAACTCGCCGACCGTTACCGGCCCGGCGACACGCTGCGGCTGACGGGGGTGGCCATGAACTACAACGGCGTGCCTTTGCGTGCGGCCCGCGTGTCGGCGACATCCTACGTGTCGCGATGGTTCTATCGGCGGGGTGTGTGGAAGGAGCCTGTCCAGCTGGATACGGTCTATACCGATGCCGAGGGACGTTTCGTCTTGTCCGTTCCGGTCCGTGAGATGGAAAAAGAGAGGTTGAAGGGTGTCGGCGGCTTCCGGCAGGTGGTGGACGTGGCAGTCTTGAGCGCCTCGGGAGAGACACAGAAGGCGCAGACATCTTTCCCCTTGTCGAAAGAAGGTCTGCAATTGTCCCTGGAGGGCTTGTCTTCCACATTGGTGAAAGAGGCGCTTCCGAGTCTGGAAGTCTTGGTGCGAACCGCGGCCGGAACGCAATGGAAAGAGACGGTGACGGTGACATGCGACATCTTCCACGCGCCGGAAGGAGGACCGAAGAAGAAGGTCGTTTCCGGCATCCAGTTGCCGGCGGCCCGGTCGGTGCGGGTGGCGGAATTGTCCGCCTTGCCGTCCGGATGCTACGAATTGGCTTTGCGGGCCGTGGCGGCGGAAGATACGGCTGAATATGCGCAAAGCTTCAGGATTTTTAGTTTGTCGGATGCCCGTCCGGCGGACGGTGTGAAGGATTGGTTCTATTGTGTGAACGACACGGTGGCGCCGGGGCGGCCGGGACATCTGAAGGTCGGCAGTGCGGCGGACAGTGTGTCGCTCTACTATATGCTTTTCTGCCGCGACCGCGTTCTGGAAGAGAAAGTGGTCCAGTTCTCCGATTCCATCTTGGACTTCACTTATCCGGAGATACCGGAAGGGGCGGACGGCATGCAGGCCGTGTTCTATTTCGTGAAGGACGGAGAGTATTACAATTACAGTCAGCATCTTGTGCGCTGTCGGCCCGACCGCAGTCTCCGCCTGTCATGGCTGACGTTCCGCGACCGTCTGCAGCCGGGGACGGAAGAGACGTGGCGGCTCCGGGTGACGCTGCCAGACGGGCGGCCGGCCCCGGCGCAGCTCATGTCGGTGCTGTATGACGCCTCGTTGGACGGCATACGGCCGCACGCTTGGCAGTTGCAGCGGTATTTCACCTACGCTTTGCCGCATGTGTCGCTCAATAAGATGTGGTGGTTCGGTGGGAATTCCATGACGTGGATGGCTCCCTTCCGGATGGCTACGGTGAAAAGCCTGAGCTTCGACCGTTTCTCCGACCTGATGCTGTTCTGGGGCCGCACTCGCGAAGAGGTCTTCGCCTTGCAGAGCGTTCCGGAAGTGAAGATGGTGGCCCGGAATGCCGGGATGGGGCGTGTGGGCAGCGCCGTGATGCCCAAGACGATGGCGCTAGAGGGGAGCATTGCCGGGCTGGATCTGGATGCCAAGGAAGAGGAACAAGCGGGCGTGACGACAGCGGGGCACATCGCCGTGCGCGGCGACCTGCGCGAGACGGCTTTCTTCTATCCTCGCTTGATGGCGGATTCCGCCGGTGTCGTGACCTTGCGGTTCACGCTGCCCGAAGGGCTGACCACGTGGAAGTTCATGGCCCTGGCGCACACGGCGGACATGTATGCCGGGACGTTCACCGACGAGGTGGTGGCACAGAAAGAGGTGATGGCACAGCTGGCTCTGCCGCGTTTTGTGCGGCTGGGCGACCGAGCCACGCTTTCGGCCTCGCTCTTCAACCTGACGGAGCAACCGCTGCAGGGCACGGTGACGATGGAGGTGTTCGACCCCGCCACGGAGAAAATCTTATGGAGCGGTTCGACGAAGGTGAGTCTGGACGCGGAGGCCGATTCCGTGGTAAGTTTCGTGTATGAGCCGGAGCCCGGGGTGTCGCTGCCCGCCTGCCGGGTGCTGTTCGAGGCCGGGGAATATACGGACGGCGAACAGCGCTACCTGCCCATTCTGGAGGACAAGGAATGGCTGACGCAAACGCGTCCCTTCGTCGTGTCGCACAGGGGCGATACGCTCATCCGGCTGGACGGACTGTTCCAGAACAACCACCGGGAGGCGGACCGTCGGCGGCTGACGGTGGAGTATACGGCCAATCCCTTGTGGTATGCCGTGCAGGCCTTGCCGTCTGTCCAGCAACCGCGGACGGACGATGTGCTGTCGCTCGCGGCGGCTTATTATGCCTCTACGTTGTCGGACAAGCTGGCCGGACAGTATCCGCAGATGAAGACGGCTATAGACTCTTGGATGCAGGAAGGCGGCGAGGCGGCGACGGGTATGCAGGCCGAACTGGCCGGCATCGTGCTGGAGGAAACTCCGTGGGTGGCCGATGCCGAAGCGGGGACGCAACGGATGATGGCGTTGCAACAGCTGTTCGATGCCAACCGTCAGGCCGACCTCCGGCGGCAGTTCGCCGTTTCGCTGGGCAAGTTGCAGCACGAGGACGGCGCCTTTGGTTGGTTCGGCGGAATGGAAGGCAATGCTTATCTGACGCGGCGGGCGGCGCGCCTGTTGTTGCGGAGCGGGGCCGGACGGACGGCTGACGAGACATTGGCCTCTGCCGTGGATGTGAAAAAGATGATGCGTTACCTGATGGACGAGGCGCATGACGATATTTTGAAGGACAGGGAGCACAAGGCGGAGCATAAGACTTACCTTTATTCCGCTTCCGACTGGCTGGAGACGCTGTACTTGCTGAACTTGTGCGACGCGTCGTGGTGGGATGCCGCGGACCGCAAGGATGCGGACTACATGTTGGCCCGCTTGACGGAAGGGATGCACGGACTGGCGTTGGCGGACAAGGCCGAGGCGGCCGTGGTGCTGACGGACATGGGCAAGCCGGACGAGGCGGCGCAACTGTTGGCTTCCATCCGCGAACATCTGGTAGACGGTGCGGAGGGGCTGCACATCGAATATCAGTCGAACGGCTTTGTGGGTTCGGACCGCAAGATGGCCGTGCACACGGCACTGATGGAGGCATTGGCCTTGGCGGGCGGTGCGGACCGGGCGGAGGCGGACGGCCTTTGCCGCTGGCTGCTGTCGCAGAAGCGCCTGCAGGACTGGGGCACTTCCACGGCCACGATGGATGCCGTCTATGCCTTGCTGCAGGGACAAGGGCAGGACTTGACGCTGCATGCCGGTGACCAAGTGCGGCTGGAGTCGCCCAAAGGCGAGGAATGGGCTGTGTTGCGGACGGCGACCGACGGCGTGGCCGGTCTGGGCACGGTGACGGCCACGGTGGAAGGTCGCGAACTGGACGGCGGGGCAGGCGTGCTGAAAGTCACGAAGCAGGAGGAAACGCCGTCGGCTTGGGGAGCAGCCTACGCGCAGTTCCGCTTGCCGTTGGCGGAGGTAGAGGGAGCGGCCGCGGGATTGCGGGTCCGCGTGGAGACGGACAACGAATCGCCAAAGGTGGGCGACCGGCTGACGCTCCGTTATGTCATCACGTCCGACCGCGACTATGAATACGTGCGCCTGAAAGCCGGGCGTGCGGCTTGCCTGGAGCCGGTGGAGGCCTTGTCGGGCTATGAACGCCGCAACGGCTTGGGATATTACAAGGAAGTGAAGGACGCTTCGACGAACTATTTCTTCGAGCGCCTGCCCAAGGGCACTTATGTGCTGGAGATGGAATGCTACGTGGAGCGCGCAGGCCGCTATACGGTGGGCGCGGCGAAGCTGAACGGCGTGTATGCGCCTGAGTTCAGTGCCTACGCTTCCGGCATGACGTTGGAGGTACGTCCATGAACCGGTGTCTGGTGCGGTGGGGCATGGCGGCGGCGTGCGCCGGTTGGGCCGCAGGCTTGATGGCGCAGGCTGCCGTGGCGCTTGCTCCCCGCGACTTGGCCCGATGGCAGGTGGCGCCGGGCAATTACAGTGGGATTACGCCGCTGGGGCGCGGGCGCTATGCCGTGGTGAGCGACAAGGACGTGCGGGACGGTTTCTTCGTGTTTCGCGTCGTGCAGGATTCGCTGACCGGGCAAGTGACGGAGGTGGTGGACGAAGGCTTCCGGGGCGTGGCTTCGGATTTGGCCGGTGGACGCGATGCCGAAGGGGTGGCTTTCACTCCGGAGGATTCCTTGGTGTGGATTAGCGGGGAAGCCGACCAGCGCATCGTGGCCTGCCGCATGGACGGGACGAAAGCGGGACGGGAACTGGATGTCCCGCCTTCGCTGGGCGTGGCGGCCATTCATCCCAACTATGGCTTCGAGGCGTTGGGCTATGACCACGTGGAGGGCCTGTTTTGGACGATGACGGAGAACGTCCTGAAGGCCGACGGCTTGCCGCTGGGGCCGGGCGTTCAAGGGCAGGCGGCTTTGCGCTTGCAGAGTTTCGGGCGCGACGGCCAGCCCCGGGCAGCTTGCTCATACAAGCTGGACCGTCCGCAGGTGGAAGCCCGGGGACGGCAGTATGCCTTCGGAGCCGTGGCCTTGTGTCCGGTGGGCGACGGGCGGTTGTGGGTGATGGAGCGCGAAGCCAACGTGCCGAAGCGGCGGTTGAAGTCGCGCGTATATATAAAGGTATATGAGATACGTCCCGGTGAAGGGCAGGCCGGACTGGCGCTGGAGAAGCGTCGCGTGGCGGCCTTTTCCACCCGGATGCGCCTGTTCCGCCCCAAGTGGGCCAACTATGAGGGGCTGTGCGAAGGCCGACGGTTGGCCGACGGGCGTCGTACGTGGCTGTTGGTGAGCGACTCGCAAGGCGGCTATGGCAACAGGTTTTGCCATTTGCGCGATTGGATAAGAGTGTTGGTTCAAGAGAAGGAGACGGACAAACATGAAAAGGAATAAGTGGTTCCGGGCCGGGTGGACGGCCCTTTGCATGGCATGCCTCATGTCGGCATGCGGCGGGAAAGAAGAGAAGAAAGTCTCACTCGGCAATTCCAAGGGATTGCCGGGCGAGTTGTTGCTCATCGTGGACCCTTCGTTGTGGAAGACCGATGCGAGGGATTCGCTGGAAGGAGTGTTCAAGGGCAGCGTGCCAGCCTTGCCGCAGCACGAACCGATGTTCCGCATGATGAGGATTTTCCCGGAGAACTATTCGGCCAAGTTCTCCACCCTGCGCAACATCGTTGAGGTGCGCGAGGACCCCAGGGTGGAGAACGTGGAGATGGGCGTGGCCTACAACGTGAAGGCCGCGCCGCAGGTATATGTCAGCATCAAGGCGCACGACGCGGCGGCGCTCAACCGCTTCCTGTCGGAATACCGTGAGCGTCTCACGGGCTATTTCGTGGAAGGCGAATTGCGTTGGGAGGGTGCCCTGCTGAAGAGGAAATACAGCGCGATGGTGGACAAGGCTTCGCGGGAAATCTTCGGATGGAGCGTGAAGACGCCCTCCGGAATCCGGAGCATGAAGCGGGCGGAGGATTTCCTCTGGGCCTCCACCGACCTGCCGGACCAAGACATGAACTACGTGTGCTACGCCCTGCCGCTGGCCGACAGCGCACGGATGCTCACGGAGCGTTGGGTGGAGCTTCGCGACTCGGTCATGAAGCGCAACATTCCCGGTGCGAAGCCCGAAAACTGGATGACCACCACGTATGAGAACGGCCAGCCGCTGGTGGTGCAGCGCCGCGTGGTGCTGCCCGACGGGCGCGAGGCATACGAGATGCGCGGCTTGTGGGAGATGCGCCGCGGGGCGCTGGGCGGACCTTTTGTCTCGCTGGCCTTTCCCGACCCGGAGCACGGTCGCCTGCTGGTGGCGGAAGGGTTCATCTATTCACCCAAGTCGAAGAAGCGCGACCTGGTGCGCCGTATGGAAGCGGCCCTGCGAACGCTGGCGCCGGTGCGTTGACCGCCCGTTGCCCTTCCGTTCAGCGCGCCGTCTCGTGCAGTGAGGCTTTGCCTTCGGAGAAGTCGATCACGAAATCGCCGTCGGGTTCGCTCTCGGCGAATGCTTTCATCATGGCGCAAATGTCGCGCAATGCCGACTGGATGGTGGCAGGTGTCTTCTTGCCGCTGCCGGCTGTGGCTGCACATGCGTCCCACAAGGCCCGGTATTGCGCCATCCGCGACCGGGGAATGTGGCGTCGGGAGAGGCTTCCGGCGAAGTGCAGGCGGTAGAGGTCGGTGACGAGGTCCATGCCCGTCCATGCCACGGTGTCGCCTTCCGCCACATGGAGGCCGGCCAGCCGCATGAGTGTGGCCCCGTCCATGCGGGCGATGCTGTCGCGCACCACGGCGGGCATTTCCTTTTCCAGGTAACGCGAGGCCACGAGGGAGCGGAAGTGCCGGTCGCAGAACGCGGCATAGTCGGGCGAGTAGAGGATGTCGGTGTCCCAGACACCGGGCGCCAGTGCCCTTTCTTTCATGTAGCGCGGCCATAAGTCGCGGAAACCGCCCACGGTGTCGAGCACGACGGTTTCCACGCGGAAGCGGCCGGGGCTTTCCAATGTGAGGATTTTATAAGCAGGCACGTCGGCCGCTGTCGATGGAACCTGTATGCTGTACAAGGAACGCCCTTTCCCGCCGGAGACTACGGCCGTGTGGTTCTGATGCAGGTGTCCCGCGAAGTGCAGCCCGATGCCGGCTTCCAGCAAGGCAGTGCCCACTTCCCGGGGCGGAACGCGGTGCAGGTTCATGGCCTTGGGCTTCATGAAGTTGGAAATCTGTTCGCCTGCTCCGTTGTGGAAGTCCGTGGCCGGATAGTGGCAAAACGCCACGAGCGTCTTGCCCAGTCTTCGTGCGTCGGCCGCCACGCGTCCTGTCCATTCGATGAGGAACCGTTTGTGTTTCCATACGTTGGCATAGCCAGCCGACGGGCTTCGATAGACGTCCTTTGAGTCGTCCGTGCGTTCGGGCAGAAACACGTTTCCGTCTATGGCCAGCAGCCATAGGCCCTCTACGGGTTCCACGACGTAGCTTGCGTCCACGCCTTGCAGGCTGTCACCCAGCATGTAGCGGCGCATCTGCGGCGTTGCGGCTTTTTCCGCCTCGTCGAGGGTGTAGTCTTCGTAGTCATACTTGCTGAAAGGTGTGGACCAATATAAGTATTCTTCGCGCGGCGAATAGCCGAAAGCCGCCCATGCCCTCATCAGTTCTTCGTATCCCAGGCAATGCAGCGTGGTGTCTACGGGCAGGTTCCCGCTGCCCAGTTCCTTGCTGCTTGCCATGGCCGTGCGCCGCCCGTCGGCCGAGAGCAGGTCGTCGGCCACGTAGTCTTTGCCGCGGGGCTGCGCGGGGTCGTGGTTGCCTGTGGTGACGAAGAACATCATCCCGTGCCGCTTCATGTAGGCGTCGAGCATCCGCCGGACAGCTTCCACGTTTGCGGCCTGCCCGTTGTCGGTCAGGTCGCCCGGCAGGACGACCAGCCGTATGCCGCGTGCGGCCACGTCGTCGAGGGCAGAGCGGAAGGCATGGATGTTTTCGTTGAAGAGCCGGGTGGAGCCGAGCTGTGCCGCCATCGTGCGGGCCAGTTCGGGGCGCGACACGACATCCTGCACGTGCGGGTCGGCGATGAAGGCCACGCGCAGCTTGCCGTCGGCGCGGCTCATGGCTTCGGCCACGTTGGTCACCGTCCAGTCGATGCCGAGCGGGTTGCCCTTCATGCGCCAGACGAGCGGCAGACGCAGGTCGTCGACAATCCACATTTCGCAGCCTTCGGTCCGGTCTGCCACGTGGAGCGACTTCAGTCCCGGTGCGGCCGGCAGGCTGTCCACCAGGTCGTAGCGCGTGTTGCCGTAGACGAAATGCAGGCTGTCGTGCAGTTGCCGCAGCGCCTTTCGGGAGAGCATGAAGGCCGTTTCATCGGCCGGCACGTCGATGTCCTTGCCGTGTCCGGGCTGCAGGAAGCAGAATCGGTTTCCGTCCTCCACCGACCTTTTCCCCATCCGGTATGTGCCGCCGTAAACTTTCCCGTGGCGCGGCATGCTCCAGCGGATGGCGACCGAATCGTCCGCCGGTTCGAATTTCATGGCAAATCGCCGTGTCTGCCCGTAGAGGGCAAATTCGAAACGGAAGGTGTCGGGCGAGAAAGCCCCGGCGCGGATGCTTTCAGCGCAGCCGGGGAGGAAGAGCACTAATAATAGCAGTATGCAAGTTCTCATATTGTTCTGATTTTGTCGTTCGATAAGGATGGTTGGTGAATCGTCCCTGTCCGATGAGGCGTCGCCCCCGTTTCCGCCCGTCCCGTCGCGGAAGGAGGGATGTTGCCTTGCGGAGTGCGGAACTGTACTTTCCGCAAGGTACTTGAGTACTCTCCGCAGAGTACTCGAGTACTTGCCGCAGGGTACTGCGCCCGCTTCTGCCCGCTGCGGCGAGGCGTCGGGCAAGTCCGGGCGCTTGCTTGCCGGGCAGGCACAGGTGCTTGGCGGCCTCATGTGGCAGGACTGTCTGTCATGTTCTTTTGTTTTTAATCTTTGTCAGAACCCCGTCTTTGGATTGCAGGGGAACATCTCGCGTCCCCAGTCGCCGGGTTCGCTTCCCATTTCCAACACCAGTTCGCCGCCCGCCACGATGTCGGCGTGGCGCAGGGTGGAGTAGGGATAGGGGCGGCCGTTGAGCGTGGCCGAGCACACGTAGCGGTTGCGTGGGCTGAGTTCCCGGGCTTCGATGGTGAACGTCGCTCCCGGCCGCGGGTGCAGCACCGTGCGCTCCATCATGGGCGCGTTGATGAGGTAGTAGTCCTGCCCCGCGTTGGGATAGAGGCCTATCATCTGGAAGGCCAGCCACGACGACATGGCGCCCGAGTCGTCGTTGCCCGGCAACCCGTCGGGCCGGTCGGAGTAGCTTTCGTCCACAATGGCGCGGATGCGGTCGCTGCTGCGCCACGGCTTGCCTAGCCAGTGGTAGAGGCAGGGCGTGAGGAACGACGGTTCGTTGTTCACATTGAAATACCCGCGGTCGAAGAAGCGGTCGAGCCGCCGTTCGAAGGCTTCTGCCCCGCCCGAGGCCGCAATCAGCCCCGGCACGTCGTGAGGGATGCTCAGGGAGTATTCCCACGATGTGCCTTCGTAGAAAAACATGTCCCACCATGCCGTGTACCACGGGCCCTCAATGGTCAGCGGCGTGTAGCGAAAGGTGGGGTGCTGCAGGCGTGAGCGCCCGAAGGGCAGGTCGTCGAGCCATCGCCCCTCGGCGTCGCGCGGCATGATGAAACCGCGCGCCCCGTCGTGCTCGTAGTCCGCGCGCCACAGGTTCTTCCAGTTGCCCGACTGGCGGAGGTATTTCGCCGCGAGGCTGTCGTGTCCCAGTCCGCGTGCCACGGTGGCGATGGCGTAGTCGCAGTAGGAATATTCCACCGTGCGGCTGCCGGCCCTTGCCACGCCGTGGGGAATGTAGCCCAGTTGCAGGTAGGGCGCGAGCCCGCCCCGGCCCTCGGCCTCCTCGTTGCCGCCGGGGGGCACGGTGGCGTCCTTGAGCATGGCCTGCAGCGCCAGTTCGTAGTCGATGCCCCGCAGCCCCTTCACGAAGGCGTCGGCCACCACGATTTCGGCGTTCGAGCCGCCCTGCGTCCGTCCGTTGCAGTTGCCGCTGCGCGCGTCGGGCATGTATCCGTCGCGCTTGTAGATGTTCACCAGCGCGCGCACGATGTCCGTCTGCCTGTCGGGGTCGATGAGCGTGATGAGCGGCGACGACGTGCGGTAGGTGTCCCAGATGGCGTAGAAGTCGTCGTAGTAAGGCTCGCCGTCGGTCCAGAGCGGATTGTCGCCCGTTCGGTCCACGGGCATGAGCATGGTGTGGTAGAGCGCGGTGTAGAACATCCTTTTGTATTCGTCGGGCAGGTCGTCGGGGATTTCAATGCGGTGGAAGAGGCGCTCCCACTCGTGCACCAGCCCGCTCCTCACCTCGTCGAACGACCATCGCGGAATGTCCTCCCGGCAGTTCTGCCGCGCCTTGAGCTCGCTGACGAACGAGATGCCCACCTTCAGCCTCACGGTGTCGTTCCCGCCGCGGACGTCGAATTCCACGATGGCGCCCGTCTTCTCGCCCGAGTCGAATTGTTCCCGCGCGTCGCCCACGTGGCTGCCTTTCCATGTGCGCACGCGGCGGAACGGCCGGTCGGCTACGGCGTGGAAATACACCGTGTAGGCCCGTCCGTTGTTCCAGCCCCCGCGGATGCGGCTGTATCCCTCGATTTCGTGGTCGGACACCACCCTTACCTGTGAGCCTACGAACTGTTGTGCCTCGCGTGCGTCCGGCACGGGATTTTCGCCCAGGAAGAAGCCGGCGTCCACCAGCAGCCCTTGCCGCGCTCCTTGGGGGTAGGTGAAGCGGTAGAACGACGCCCGGCGTGCGGCCGTCAGCTCCGCCTTCACCCCCGATGCGGCCAGCTCCGTGGCATAGTAGCCCAGGGCGATCTCCTCCGTCTTGCGGCGGTCGGGACGGCTCGTGCTTCCCAGCGTGTCGTCTGCGGCCGGGGCGAAGGGCATCACGAGGATGTTGCCGTATTTCGGTCCGCCGCCCGTGCCGCTCACGTGCACTTGGGCGAAGCCGTCCACCTGCTCGGGCATCGGCAGCCAGCCGCTGTTGGGATGCACGGTGCAGTCGGGCGAAGGCTTCGCCATGCCGAAGGGCCACGAAGGGCCTACGAACACGCGGCCCAGCCCTTCGCTCCCGATGCGCGGGTCCACGTAGCCGGCCAGCGGCCGACGGCGGATGCGCTCTTCTTCATCAATGTCGGCCATCACCTTGGCGAACAGTTCCGGACGGTCGAGGTTCACCAGGTCGGGCTGCCGCACGATGGCTTCCTTGTAGGCCGCTTCTTCCTCGCCTTGCACGGCGGCCATGATGCGGATGCCGTTCCGGCGGCAGAAGTCGCGCACTTCCCCGGTGATGCGTCCGGGCGCGATTTCCACGTAAGACGGGCGGCATACGCCCATCCAGCGCCTGATGCCCTTCACGTCCGAGGCGTTGACCTTCACTTTCATTTCCGGCGCCAAGCGCGTGAACTCCTTCAGCATCGCCGTGTCGGCGAACCAGAAGAAACTCTTGTCGCCGCCGAAGCCCTTGGCGCGGACGAGGGCGACGAGCGGGGCCACGGGCGCGCCCGGCTTCACGTCGAAGAAGACGCGGGCGCGGCCCCGCAGCGAGTCGAGCATTTCGGACACGCGGGGGACGCGCACGCCCCGGAATTCCGGGGAAAACCACGAGCCGGCATCGAGCCGGTCCACGTCGGCCGACAGCATGTCGCCCAGGAACCCCCTTCCGTTGGTCGTGCGGTCCAGCGTCGGGTCGTGCAGGTTGTAGAGCACGCCGTCCTTGCTCGCCCTGACGTCCACTTCAACCCAGTCGGCGCCATGTTCCAGGGCCGCGAAGGCCGACGCCACGGTGTTTTCCGGTGCCAGATGGTTGGCGCCGCGGTGCACCACCACCTCTATTCTTCTGCCAAAGCCACGTTCATTGCCGCGGGCGGCGGCAATGAACGTGGCGGGTAGAAGGATGAATAAAAACAGAGCAAATTGTTTCTTCATGTCCATGGTCTTTTAATAACCTTCATTCTGTTTCCAGTGCGTGTTGGTGTTCAGCACCGACGTGGGGATGGGGAACACGCGGCGGAACTTCTCCTCCATGCCCTCGGGATAGAGGTAGCGGAATCCCCAGTTGTCCTCGAAGCGGCCGAAGCGTATCAGGTCGTTCCTGCGCCATCCCTCGTCGGCAAACTCCCTCGCGCGCTCGTCGAGCAGTTCGTCCAGCGTGGGGTCTGCCGCCAGCAGCGGGGCGTGCACGTAGGTGCGTATCTGGTTCATCAGGCTCATGGGCGTGTCGCCCTTCGTGGCCGTCCCCCCGCGGAGTATGGCTTCAGCCTTCATCAGCACGATGTCGGCATAGCGGAATATGGGCATGTCGTTGCTTTGGTTGTGCCCTTGCGAGGCCGTGGCCTCCACGTCGGGGTAGAACTTGATGGAGCGTGCTCCCGCGGCCCGCCCGCTTTGGTCGTTGCCCACGTCGAGCGTGCCCTCGCCTCCCGTTCGGAGCGGTATTTCGCGGGTGTAGTCCATTTGCCATTCTATCGGGTCGTCCTTGTCAGCCGCCAGATAGTCTTGGTCGAGCCCGTTCTTGGTAGTCTCGATGATGAAGGGGCGGTCGGTGCGTTCGTAGTTTTCCCAGTAATATTGCGGTTCCACGAGATATTGCGCGTTGCGGTCGTCGCCGGGCAGGCAGAACTTGTCGAGGAACTCCGGCAGGCAGCGCAGGTTGCCGGCAGGGCCGGAAGCCACCACGCCGAACTGGTCCTTGCCGCTGCGGCTTTTCCAGAAGCGGGCGTGCACCATGCCCTGCTGCGTCTCGCGGTCGAAGGGCATCACGAAGATGAAGTCGCGGATGTGCGGCCCGTTGTCCGGGCGGAACTTCACCATGAAACTGTCCGTCAGGGCGAAATGCCCGCTTTCGATGAGCGCGTCGCACATGGCGATGCAGTCGTCGAGCTTGGGATTCGGGGTCGCCGGCGTGTAGTCGTCCACCCGTTCGGCCGTATAGACGTTCCAGTTCAGGTAAAGCTTGGCCAGCAAGGCCTCGGCCATGTATCGGGTGGCCTTGCCGTAGGTGGCCTCCGACACTTCTTCCGGCAGCAGGTCTTTGACGTCGAGCAGTTCCTTCTCGATGAAACGGCACACGTCGGCGCGTTTGCTGCGTTCGGGGTGCGACGTGGCGTCGTCATCCATGATGGGCACGTCGCCGAAGTTGTCCATCAGCAGGAAGTGGTAGTAGGCCCTCATGGCGCGCACGGGTGCCAGGTCCTCGGGGCTTTTCCCTTCGAGCATCTTGCGTATCTGGTTGCAGGTGGTGATGCCCGTCATGGCGCCGTCCCACATCGTGCCCAGCATGCCGTTGTCGGCGTTCCAGTCGTGCACGGTCATCTGCCGGTACACGCCGCCGTCGTAGTAGTCGGCTCCCATGGCGACTCCCGCCATTTCGTCGGTCGACATGCACTGCGCCATCCAGTGCTGGCGCCCCATGGCCGTGCGGTAAGGGTTATAGATGGCGGCGCTTACGGCCTCTATGGCTTCCGGCGTGTCGGGAATCTCGGTGTATTGTGATTTGATGTCCACGTCCAAGTCGGTGCAGGCCGTAGCCATCAGTGCGGCCGTGCAGCCCAGCACGATTGTCTTCAAACAGTTTCTTGATTTCTTCATGATTGTATATTCCGTTTAGAATTAGAAGTTGATGTTTACGCCCAGCATGTAGGTTCTGGCGCGCGGATAGGTGCGGCGGTTGTCGATGCCCGGCGTGAGTCCGCCCAGGTTCACTTCCGGGTCGATGCCCGAGTAACCGGTCAGGGTGAACACGTTGTTGCAAGTGAAGGCCAGCTTCAGGCTGTTGATCCAGTCGCCCACCCGGCCGAAGTCGTAGCCCAGCGACAGAGTGGAGAGCCGCAGATAGCTGCCGTTCTCCAGATAGCGGTCCGAGAGGTAGTGCGAGTTGTAGTCCGTGGCGCGGTTCTCCTCCGCGTAGCTCGTCAGCCAGTTCCTCACTCCTGCGTCGGCCACGTTGGAGAGGCGCGCCTTCGTGCCGTTCATGATTTTGTTGCCGAAGGTGCCTTGGAAGAATGCCGTGAGTGAAAAGCGTTTGTACGTCAGCGTGTTGTTCCAACCCATGGTCAGTTTCGGTTGTGCGCTTCCGGTGCATGCGCGGTCGGTGCTCAGCGGCGTGGTGGTGGTTTCGCCGGTGCGTTCTCCCGTCACGGGGTCGTGCACGTAGAAGGTCGACACCCCGTTCTCGTCATATCCGGCCCACTCCCAAGTGTAGAACTGGCCGATGGGATGCCCTTCCATGATGCGCTGCTGCTTGATGTTGCTCTGCCCGGCTCCGCCCAGGTCGGCTTCCCCGGGTTCTATGTAGTCCACCGAGAACTCGTCGTTTGACAGCTTCTCCACCACGTTTTTGTTGTGCGACAGGTTGAGGGCCGTGGTCCACCGGAAGTTTTTCGTCTGCACGGGCACGGCGTTGATGGTTACTTCCACGCCCTTGTTGCTGATTTCGCCCACGTTGGCCGTCAGCTCGCCGTAGATGTATTCCGTGGTCGACACGGGATAGGCGTAGATGAGGTCTTTCGTGCGCTTGGTGTAGTATTCCACGGTTCCGCCCAAGCGTCCGCCGAAGAAGGCGAAGTCGAGTCCCACGTTGAACATGCCTGTGCGTTCCCACTTCAGGTCAGGGTTGGCGTTGCTCAGTGCGCCGATGGTGTGTACTTCCTTGCCTTCCGAGTCGGTGAACCATCCCGTCACGCCGTAGCGCATGCGTGCCGTGAAGGCGTCGAACCCGAGCGAATTGCCGCTCACACCGTAGCCCGCGCGGATTTTCAAGTCGTCGAACACGCCGAGGTCCTTGATGAACTTTTCCTCCGACAGGCGCCATGCCGCAGATGCCGAGGGGAAGGTGGCCCAGCGGTTGTTCTCCCCGAAGGCCGATGAGCCGTCGCGGCGCACGGTGGCTTGGAGCAAGTATTTGCCAAGGAAGGAATAGTTGGCGCGGGCGTAGAATGAAATCATGCGCAGGGTGGAAAGGTTGTAGTTGCCCAGTCCGGCTTCCGTGCGGTCGATGGAGTTGGCCATGCCCATGTTGTGATACGTCAGGTCGTCGCTGAAGAAGTCGTAGGCGCGCAACTGGAAGCCGTCGTCGGTGTTGTCTTCTTGCCAAGAGTAACCCGCCATGAGGCCGAGCTTGTGCGCTTCCTTGAAGGTATGGTCGTAGTTGAGGTACATTTCCATCACCTTGCTGTCGTTCTGCACGCTCGAGCGCTGGGCCTGTCCGTCCATCCCGGCAGCGATGAGCGAGTTGGAGGTGTTGTATACGTTGTTGTTGATGTGTTCGTTCTCATACGAGAGCATGAGGTTGTATTTCAGTCCCCATCCTATGTCGAGCCCAGCTTTCGCGGTGGCCTGTATGCGCTGGCTTTTGGTGAAGTCGGTGTTTTCCTTGATGAGCGCCACGGGGTTGTAGTATTGTGTGCGCGAGGCATGTTCGAACCAATTGCCGTTTTCGTCTTTCACGGGCGAGAAGGGCAGGTAGTAGTTCATGGCATCGTAGACCGAGGCCCCATCCGTATAGTCGGGCACTTGGTTCTGTTCGGTCAGGCTGGCGTTAAGGTTGAATGAAAGGTCCAAGCGGTCGTGCAAGGTCTTGGTTCCCACGTAGGCCCGTCCGTTGAGGCGTTTCAGGTTGTCGCCTTTGATGATGCCTTGGTTATTGAAATAGTTGATGCTGGCACTATAGTTCGTCTTGCCAGTGCCGCCGCTGATCGACACGTTGTGGTTGTGCGACACCCCCGTGCGTTGCACCTCTTTCTGCCAGTCGGTATGCGCCCCGAGGTCGTCGGTCGGGTCGATGGATAGGCCGTTGCTCAAGACGAAGTCGCGGTATTCGTCGGCGCCCATCATGTCGAGGTTTCTCGACACTTGGTCGAAGGCCACGTAGGCGCTGTAGTTCACCGAAGCCCGTCCTTCTTTGCCTTTCTTCGTGGTGACGAGGATGACACCGTTGGCGGCTTTCGAACCGTAGATGGCGGTGGCCGAAGCGTCGCGCAACACGTCGATGCTCTCGATGTCTTCCGGCGAAATGAGCGAAATGTCCATTCCCGGCACGCCGTCGATGACGTAATACGGTTCCATGGCAGCTCCCTCGCGCAGGGTCGAGGCGCCGCGCAGGGTGACCGACGACGAGGCATTGGGGTCGCTGCTGGTGGTGATTTGCAGACCCGGCACTTTGCCTTGCAGCAACTGCGCCGGCGACTGGTATACACCTACGTTGAAATCTTCACTTTTCACGGTGGTGATGGAGCTGGTCACGTCCTTGCGGCGCATGTATCCATAACCTACCACGACCACCTCGTTGAGCAGTTTGTTGTCTTCTTTCATTACAAAGGTTGCCCCGTTGGAGAGCTTGGCCGTGAGAGTCTGGAAACCAATGTAGGAGATTTCGACGGCAGCTCCGGCGTCCACGCCTTTTAGTTCGAAGTTGCCGTCGAAGTCCGTGACGGTCTTCGCGGAGGACCCCTTTACCACGATGGTGGCTCCTATCACGGTTTCGCCTTTTTCATCGATGACTTTCCCTTTGATGGACCTGACGTCCGGCGCAACAGCTTGTACCACTGCGTCGTTTCTGCCTTGTTCGGCCTGCCGGTTGTCGGCTGCCGAGGCCGGCAAACAGGCTGAACCAGACAATAACAAGGCCCAAAGTAGATTACCTTTAAATTCCATTGTTTTTGTAATTAGGTTATTGTTTAAAACTTTAATGGTTATTCTTAAAAACACGCTGCAAAAGTACGGTCGTGGTATTACATGTTTCTTACGCGACGGATAATTAATGGTTACATGGCGGAAAAAGGCTGCGGCGATGGCGGCTCCTGTCCGTTCTTCCGAATCGTTCAAATGCAATCTGACTTTTGTTTGTAATCAGTTCCTTTTTTTGTTCATTCCCTCGCTTTTTTGCACTATCTTTGTCGCAAAATGAAAATACAAGTATGGTGATAAAAAGAAGTTTTGCATATATGGCGGGGATGATGCTGGCCATGGCGGCCGTGGCGCAGCCCCGCGTGGAGCTGGACCGCGATGTGGCCAACATGGGCGAAATCATGTTCCAGTTGCCGTCGAAGGTGAGTTTCACATTGAAGAATGCGGGCGACGAACCGTTGGGCATCACGGAAGTCATCCCTTCGTGCGGCTGCACGGCGGTGGAGTGGACGCGCGAACTGATAGCCCCGGGCGCCGAAGGCACGATTACCGCCGTCTACGACGCCAAGATGCTGGGCAGTTTCCAAAAAGATCTGGAGGTATATACCAACGCTTCGGACGAGCCCATGTACCTGCACATGCAGGGGCGTGTGGTGTCCAAGCTGTCGGACTATTCGGGCACCTTCCCCATCGACTTGGGCAACGTGCGCCTGAACGTGAACAACGTGGAGTTCGACAACGTGAACCGGGGCGACCATCCGGTGATGGAATTGCAAATCCTCAACACGGGGCGCAAGAGCTACAAGCCGTATCTGATGCACTTGCCCTCCTACCTTTCCGCGGAATATTTCCCCGAACAGCTCAACGGAGGCCGAATGGGAAAGATATTGCTGACCTTGGACAGCGAGAAACTGCACCAGATGGGACTGACGCAGACGTCCATCTATCTGGCCCGCGAGGTGGGCGACAAGGTGTCGGAGGAAAATGAAATCACCGTGTCGTCCGTCCTGTTGCCGGACTTCTCTTCGCTGTCGGCGCGCGACCGCGAACTGGCACCACGGTTGGTGCTTTCGGCCGACACGCTGGACATGGGCGAGATGGGGCGGAAACGGAAGAAATCCATGACCGTGGAGGTGCGCAACGGGGAAACGCACTTTGCAGGTGCGCACCTTGCAGGTGTTCAACAAAGCGCTGAGCGTCTCCTTGAGCGAGAGAAACATCGCCCCGGGAGAGACGGCCAAACTGAAGGTGACCGTGGCGGCCAAATATCTGTCGAAGGTGAAGAGCAGTCCGCGCGTGTTGCTCATCACGAACGACCCCGCCCGCTCGAAAGAGATTATAACCATCAACGTGAAACCTTAAACGGACTTGTATTTATGGAGCATCCCGAAAACAGCGAGGAATATAAGGGACTGACCGTGAACAGCGGAGTGGCGCAGCCTTCGATAGTGAATCCTTACTTGAAGCGCGGCCGTTACCGCCACCGCGAGCTGTCGGCCGCCGACTACGTGGAAGGCATACGCAAGGGCGACGTCACGGTGCTGGGCCGCGCCGTCACTTTGGTGGAAAGCACGAACCCCGCCCACCAGGCCGTGGCCCAAGAGGTGATAGAAAAATGCCTGCCCTACTCGGGGCAGTCGGTCCGCGTGGGCATCAGCGGCGTGCCGGGCGCGGGGAAGAGCACGAGCATCGACGCTTTCGGCATACACGTGCTGGAACAATACGGGGGCAAGCTGGCCGTGCTGGCCATCGACCCCAGCAGCGAGCGCAGCAAGGGCAGTATCCTGGGCGACAAGACGCGCATGGAGAAGCTGGCCGTGCATCCCGACTCGTTCATCCGTCCCAGCCCCTCGGCCGGCTCGCTCGGCGGCGTGGCCCGCAAGACGCGCGAGACCATCATCCTTTGCGAGGCCGCAGGCTTCGACAAGATTTTCGTGGAGACGGTCGGCGTGGGGCAGAGCGAGACGGCCTGCCATTCCATGGTGGACTTCTTCCTGCTGATTCAGCTGGCCGGAACGGGCGACGAGCTGCAGGGCATCAAGCGCGGCATCATGGAGATGGCCGACGGCATCGTCATCAACAAGTGTGACGGGAACAACGTGGACAAGTGCCAGTTGGCGGCCACGCAGTTCCGCAACGCCCTCCATCTCTTTCCGGCACCGGAGAGCGGGTGGACGCCGAAGGTGATGACCTATTCGGGTTTCTACAACCTGGGCATCAAGGAAATCTGGGACATGGTCTTCCAATATGTGGATTTCGTGAAGCAGAACGGCTATTTCGAGCATCGGCGCAACGAGCAGGCCAAATATTGGATGTATGAGACCATCAACGAGCAGTTGCGCAACAGTTTCTTCCAGAATCCCGAAATCGAGTCCCGCCTGCCCGAAGCCGAGCAGATGGTGCTTTCGGGCCGGCAGACCTCGTTCGTGGCAGCCAAACAGCTGCTCGACGCTTATTTCGCCGCAGTGCGCGGCAGCGAGGGCTGAGGCTGCGTGGCGACGGATGCAGGATTTTTTGATTGTTTGACAAGAGAAACAGGCCGACTGCGGTCCGGAAGCGGGCCGCAGCGTGATAACGGACGGGGCCGGGAGTCGTTTCGATTCCCGGCCCCGTCCGTTGTGGCATACCCCGCAGGGACGTTTCCCGGGGCATGGCACTCAGGAAAACCGTAAGAGGGGATGCGCCGTGCGGAGCAGTACTCTCCGCGGAATACTCGAGTACTTCCCGCAGAGTACTCGAGTACTTGCCGCAAAGTACTTTCGCGTGCTCCGCACGGCGCATTCGCGCAAGCAGGCAAGCGGCGCTGCGTGTCGCGGCCGGGGGCGGTCCGGTTTGCCGCCGGGGGCTGGGGACGGGAATGGAAGGCAAGGGGCGGGGCGTGCCGCCTTGCCGGCGTTTCAATGCCTTGTGATGATGGAATAAAAAGCGGACAATTTGTCCGCGTGGAGGGGGAGGGATGAAACGACAGGTCCGGGCATCGCGCGATGTCCGGACCTGTAAGGGTTCATAAGCGCCGCCTGATGGCGTCGGCGCATTCCTCCATCAGCCATTTGGGGGTGGAGGTGGCTCCACAGATGCCTACCGAACGGCAACCGTCGAGCCAAGCGAAGTCGATTTCGTCCGCCGCGTCCACCATGTAGGAGCGCGGGTTCACGTTCCGGCATTCGTTGTAGAGCACCCGTCCGTTGGAGCTTTTCTTCCCGCACACGAAGAGCACCACGTCGTGACGGGCGGCGAAGTCGCGGATGTGTGGCATGCGGTTGGCAACTTGCCGGCAGATGGTGTCGTAGTAGCGGAAAGTGGCCGATGGCGAGATGTGCGCCTGGATGTATTCCACGATTTGGCGGAAGCCCTCGAGCGGCTTCGTGGTCTGCGAATAGAGGCAGATGTCTTTGCTGAAATCAAGCTTTCCCACTTCTTCCGGCGACTCGATGACGATGGCCGTGCCGTCGGTCTGTCCCACGAGGCCGAGCACTTCGGCGTGTCCGTTTTTGCCGTAGATGACGATTTGCCGTCCGGGCGTCCCGCCGGAGAGGTATTCCTTCTTGATGCGTTCCTGCAGGTGGAGCACCACGGGGCAGGTGGCGTCGATGATGTCGATGTCGTTGGCTTGTGCCTGCTGGTAGGTGGCGGGCGGTTCGCCGTGGGCGCGGAGCAGCACCTTGGCGTGGTGCAGGCGGGCGAAGGCGGCATGGTCGATGGTGATGAGTCCCATCTTCTTCAGCCGGTCGCACTCCTTGCCGTTGTGCACGATGTCGCCCAGGCAGTAGAGCGTGGCGCCTTGTGCCAGCTCTTCCTCGGCCTTGTTGATGGCGCGGGTCACGCCAAAGCAGAAACCCGATCCTTGGTCTATTTCAATGTTCATGCTTGCTGTCTTTTGTTTCGTTCGCTATTCCTTCCCGGCGGCCCTTCGTGGCGGCGCTCATTCGGCCTCGGCCGCCCCTGCGGTATTGCGCCAGCAGCCATTCCTTCTGTTCCGGGATGGTCAGGTGGCTGTTGTCCAGTTCTATGGCGTCGTTCGCCTTGCGGAGCGGGCTGACGTCGCGTGTGGTGTCTATCCGGTCGCGCTCCTTCACGTTCTCCAGGATTTCCTCGAAACTACCCGTTTCGCCTTTGGCCTGCAACTCGTCGAAGCGCCGCTGGGCGCGGATTTCGGGCGAGGCCGTGACGAAAATCTTCAGTTCGGCGTCGGGGAACACCGTGGTGCCGATGTCGCGCCCGTCCATGACGATGCCCTTCTCGCGCCCCATCTGTTGCTGGAGGCCTACCATGGCTTCGCGCACGAAGCCGAGGGCGGCCACGATGCTGACTTTCGAGGACACGGCCATCGTGCGGATTTCGTTCTCCACGAGCCGTCCGTTCAGGTAAGTCTGCGGCCGTCCCGTTTCGGGGTTGAGCCTGAAGGCGATGTCCAGGTGGGGCAGGGCGGCGCGCAGGGCTTCCGTGTCCACTTCGTCGCCGCGGAACAGCCCGTTTTCGAGGCAGTAGAGGGTGACGGCGCGGTACATGGCGCCGCTGTCGATGTAGATGTATCCGATTTCGCGGGCCAAATCTTTGGCCATCGTGCTTTTACCGCACGAGGAGAAGCCGTCTATGGCAATGGTGATTCTTTTTGTGTGCATGCTGTTTTTTATATATATAATAATGTATAGCTGTGTCAGAGGCAATAAGAGGCGTTGAATACGAAGGACGGGGCCGAGAGATGGTATTGCGCGTAGGCCATCCCGAAACTGAAGCGGGAGAGCAGGATGCCGGCGCCGGCGCAGAGTCCGGCGGCGTGCGACGAACCGGCCGCATCCATCTCGTTGGCCTTGCGGAAGTTGTAGCCCATCGAGACGTACAGGTAATCGGTGGGCAGGAAGTCGACGCCCGCTGTCAGGTGGTTCATGAGAATCTTTCCGGTGGAAGGCTCTTCGCCCGAAACGAAGTAGTAGTCTTTGTCCCAACGGGTCAGGTCTACGAGGGTGACGGAAACGCGGAAGGGAGCGTGCGCCAGCCTTTTCGTGAACCCCATCTGCAGGGAGAAAGGCAGTTTCTCGTGCGTGTCGCCGAAGGCCTTGACTTGCCCGCCCAGGTTGCGCGCCACGACGGAGAAAGAAAAGTCGGAATGCTCGTCATAGTAGTTCACGCCAAGGTCTACGGCCAAGGCCACGGAGGAATAGTCTGCGTATTTGGAGTAGATGAACTTGCCCGTGGCGCCTCCCGCCCAACGGTCGCTCAGGTTGTAGGTGTACATGCCGCTCAGGGCCATGTCCATGGCGGAAAACGAGCCGACGGTCACGTTGTCTGCCGTGGTCTCGTCCATGCTGCCGTAGTGGGCATATTGCGCCGTGACGCCCATGGTAGACCGTTCGCCCAGCACCTTGACGAACGCCGCGCTGCCCACGTTGCAGCCTTGCAGGTAGGTCATATAGTTGAGGTTGAGCGTCTTGTCGGTGACGGAACTGAGCAGTGCCGGATTGGCAAACACCAGCGACGCATCGTCGGAAATCAGGGAAATGTTGCGGCCGCCCAAAGCCGTGGCGTGGGCCGACACGGGCATCTCCAGAAAGTTGAACACCGAGTTGGTTTCCTGGGCTGCCGCGGCGGTGGCGAGCAGGGCATATAGCGCGAAAATGAACTTTCTCATTCTTTTGAGCAAATTTAATGGCCAAAGATACGGCATTTTCTGAAATATCTGGTTATATTTGTGCGACATTTCCGAAGGGGCGTGCCGCGACCTTACATAATTATAACGCGCGAAAGGGCGATTTAGGGTGCGGAATGAAAAAAATGTTCCCGACGAAAAAAAAATGAGGCAAAGCGTGTGGCTATATGAAAAAATGTGCTACTTTTGTCACGTTATGAAGAATACGTAAAAAAGTTATGATATGGAAGTAAAAAAATCAGTTAAGGCGGACCTCGAGGGAACCAAGAGCACCAGTTGGCTCATCGGTTTGGTGCTGGTGATGGCAGCCATGTTCGTGGCTTTCGAGTGGACGCAGCATGACATCAAAGTCATCGACAACAGCGAGCCGGTGTTCACGGCGGCCATCGAGGAGGACATGATTCCTATTTCGCACCAGCAGGAAGAGGTGGCAGCGCCCCCTCCAGCAGCAGCGCCCAAGGTGGCCGAAATCCTGAACATCGTGGACAACGAGACGGAATTGGCCGAAGAGGAGATTGAAACCTCAGAGGAAGTCAACCAAGCCATCGTGGCGGTACATGGAACCGGAACCGTAGGGCCTGTGGCTACCGGCCCGGTTGGTCCCGTGGTGGAAGAAGTGGACGAGAACATGATTTATGATATCGTGGAGGAGAACCCCCGCTTCCCCGGTGGCGAAGAGGCGTGCATGAAATGGTTGTCCGACAACATCAAGTATCCGCCCATCTGCGTTGAGCAGGGCATTCAGGGACGTGTTTATGCGCAGTTCGTGGTGAACAAGGACGGTTCTATCGTGGACATCAAGATTGTCCGCAGTCCGGACCCCTACTTGTCGAAAGAGGCCGAGCGCGTCTTGAAGATGATGCCGAAGTGGAGCCCCGGCAAGCAGAGAGGTAAACCAGTGCGCGTGAAGTTCTCATTGCCGGTGATGTTCAGATTGCAATAATATAATAATGTAATAAGGAGAGGCTGCTCGCGGGCAGCCTCTTTTTGTTCGGAAAAGACTGTTGGTTATGTATAATTGGAAGGAAGTTTTAAATCAAGTGAACGGGGCGCTTGCCGCAATGCCTTTCGGGCGCAAGCCGGCCGAGCTTTATGCCCCCATACGCTATGTCCTGTCGCTCGGCGGGAAGCGCATCCGCCCCGTGCTGATGCTTATGGCTTATAATCTGTACAAGGAAGATGTGGAAACCATATCCTCGCAAGCCTTGGCCATTGAAATCTACCATAATTACACCCTCTTGCACGACGACCTGATGGACAAGGCCGACATGCGGCGCGGAATGCCTACCGTGCATAAGAAGTGGAACGACAACGCGGCCATACTTAGCGGCGATTCCATGCTCGTCATGGCCTATCAATACATGATGAAGGACTGTCCGGCCGGAAAGGTGGCCGACGTGATGGGACTGTTCACCGAAACGGCGCTCGAGGTAGGGGAAGGGCAACAGTATGACATCGAGTTTGAAACGCGCTCCGACGTCACCGAGGACGAGTATATCGAGATGATTCGCCTGAAGACTTCCGTGCTCTTGGCTTGTGCCTTGAAGATAGGGGCGGTGCTGGCCGATGCTCCTGTTCAGGATGCGGACAGGCTGTACCGTTTCGGCGAGAGCCTGGGGCTGGCCTTCCAGTTGCAGGACGACTACTTGGACGTGTATGGCGATCCGGCCGTATTCGGGAAGAAAGTGGGAGGCGACATCCTCTGCAACAAGAAAACCTACATGCTCATCAATGCACTCGCGAACGCACGGGATGACGACAAGGCCGCGCTGGAGGAATGGCTGGCCAAGCCGGAGGGGACTTACGCTCCGGACGAGAAGATCCGGGCGGTCACCGAGCTCTATAATAAGATAGGTATACGCGAACTTTGCGACCGGAAAATACGCTATTATTTCGACCAGGCCCGCGAAATCCTCGCGCAGGTGGACTTGCCGGACAGCCGTAAGGCTTTTTTGTGGGACATGGCCCAAAGCCTGTTGGGGCGCAAGGCTTAGGCAGAAGGAAGGAAACGGCGTCATGGAAATCATAGACACGCATGCCCATCTGTTTGATGAAGCTTTTGCCGGCGACTTGGACGAAGTGGTGGCAAGGGCAAAGGAATGCCATATAGAAAAGGTGTTTCTGCCCAACATTGATGAAAGCACCGTACCGGGGATGCTTTCCCTGTGCGGGCGCTGGCCCGGCTTCTTCTATCCCATGCTGGGGCTTCATCCCACGGAGGTGCGTCCCGGTTATGGCGAGGTGCTCGACCGCATGGAAGTCCGGCTGGCTTCCGGCAATCCCTTCATCGGGATAGGGGAGGTGGGGCGGGACTATTATTGGGACCGCACTTATTATAAGGAGCAGCAGGATGCCTTTTGCCGCCAAGTGGAATGGTCGTTGGCCTACGGCCTTCCCCTCATGATTCATTCCCGTTCAGCGCACGAGGAACTGTTAGAGGTTCTTTCCTCTTATAAGAAGGAGGGATAAACGGCGTGTTCCATAGTTTCGGCGGGACGGCGGAAGAAGCCGCCGACCTCTTGTCGTTCGAGGGATTCATGATCGGCATCAACGGGGTGCTCACCTTTAAGAAGTCATCCCTGCCCGATGTCTTGCGCACCATTCCTTTGTGCCGTGTAGTCCTGGAAACCGATTCTCCCTACCTGGCTCCCGTGCCTTTCCGCGGCAAGCGGAACGAGAGTGCCTACGTCTGCCGCACGCTGGAACGAATGGCGGAAGTCTACGGCCTGCCGGTGGAGGAAGTCGCACGGCAAACTCGTGAAAATGCATTAAGAATATACCCGAAAGCTGCCAAATAAGGCCTCCGAAAGGTTAAAATTAAGTTTTTTGAGGGGTGAAACAAACTTTTTTTACATCGAATGGTTGTCGTCCAGAAAAAAAAAAGAATATTTTTGTAGCGGAAAACGGAAGTATGTTTGTTACTCTTGTGCTCGCTGCCGTTTTTGCGTAAAAGGAGAGATGCTCGAGTGGCTGAAGAGGCACGCCTGGAAAGCGTGTATACGCCGAAAGCGTATCGGGGGTTCGAATCCCCCTCTCTCCGCAAACTTGAATAATGAGAAAACAAAAACAAATTAATATTAATCTTAAAAAATTAGACACACAATGAAAAAGTTTTTTGCAATTATTGCGATGTTTGGAGTTTTTGCATTCGGTGCGACTCAGTCGATGATGGCACAGGAGGATTCGCTGGCCGTTGCAGATTCTGCTGCCGTAGTTGATTCCGCTGCCGTAGACACGGCTGCAGTTGAAGACGAAGTGGCCGAGGCCCCCGAGGCTGTTGCGCCCATCGTAGAAGAGGAAAGCATTCCACAAGGAACTGAAGACGAAGTTCATCGAAGGTGACGCAGGCTTTATGTCGTTGGTTGCCATCGCACTCGTGTTCGGTCTGGCTTTCTGCATCGAACGTATCATTTACCTGAGCTTGGCTGAAATCGACTCCAAGAAGTTGATGGCCGACATCGAGAAGTTGGTGAACGCCGGCGACATCGAAGGCGCAAAGACTTTGTGCCGCAACACTCGCGGTCCTATCGCTTCTATCTGCTACCAGGGTCTGATGCGTTTCAATGACGGCGTAGAAGACGTGGAGCGCTCCATCACCGCATACGGCAGCGTGCAGGCCAGCTACTTGGAGAGCGGTTGCTCTTGGATTACCTTGTTTATCGCCATGGCACCGTCACTCGGGTTCTTGGGTACTGTGATTGGTATGGTGATGGCCTTCGATGACATCCAGGCAGCCGGCGATATCTCCCCGACCATTGTGGCCGGCGGTATGAAGGTGGCCTTGATTACGACGATCTTCGGTATCATCGTGGCCTTGATTCTCCAGATTTTCTACAACTACATTCTTTCTAAGATTGAATCTATCACTGCCAACATGGAGGAAGCTACGATTTCTCTGCTTGACATGTGCATGAAGTATAACCTCAAAAAATAAGATTTGAACCATGGCAGCAAAGAAATATATGGTGTCATACTATGTGCTGTATGCCTGCTTTGCGATTATCATCGTAATGTTCGCGGCATTCTTCGGATATCGGTATGATAACATGAATGAGGACGGCCTGAATGCCCCCTATTGCACGGAAGGGCTGATGTGGCTGATGTACGGTATGTTCTTCGTGACTTGCATCTTGGCGCTTTGGAGCGTGGTGCGCAGCATCAAGATCTCCATGAGTGCAAAGGGCGAAAACATCACGGGCGTGCCGGGCGGAAAGGTGATGGCTTTCTCGTTCATCTTCATGTTCCTTTCTCTGGCAATCGGTCTGGTTTGCAACTTGAACGAGCCTGAGTTTGTGGCAGCGGATGGCAACGTGACGCCGGGTTACTTGGTGACCGTGACGGATATGTTCCTTTATTCTACTTATATTCTCTTGGCATTTACGGCATTGGCTATGCTCGTGAACATGTCGGGAGTGATGAAGAAAAGAAAGTAAGTAAAACGAATCTTTGATAAGGAGAGTAGATAATGGCAAAAGGAAAAAAAAAGTCCCTGGAATTAACGCCAGCTCCACGGCCGACATTTCTTTCATCTTGCTCATCTTCTTCTTGGTGACGACATCAATGGATTCCGACAAGGGTTTGGCTAGGCGTTTGCCGCCTCCGCCCGAGAACGAGCAGCAGGACGCTGAAATTGATGTGAAAAGAGGAATGTGTTGAAAGTGAGAGTGAATGCGGCAGGGCAGCGTCTCTGCGGGGATGACTTCATAGAAATTGCACAGTTGTGCGACAAGGCGAAGGAGTTCATCAAGAATGAGAACAACAGCCCTAACCTGCCGGAGAAGCACAACAAGAACATCCCGTTGCTGGGTAACTGCGTGGTGACGGACAAGCATGTGATTTCTGTGCAGACCGACCGCGGAACGAGCTACAACGTGTACTTCCAGGTGCAGAATGAGCTGGTGCGCGCTTACAACGAGTTGCGCGACGAGCTGAGCAAGGCTAAATTCGGACGGGTATACAGCATGTTGGATGACGAGCATCAGGCAGCCATTCGCGAGTATTATCCCCAGAAGATATCGGAAGCAGAACCTAAAAATTATGGAGGAGACAAACAATGAGCAGATTTAGCAAAGGTGGCGGCCGGGAGATGCCGGAATTGAATACCTCTTCATTGCCCGACTTGATTTTCTCTATCTTGTTCTTCTTTATGATTGTGGTGACGATGCGTGAAGTTGAATTGAAAGTGCACTTCACGATTCCGGCAGGTACGGAGTTGGAGAAGCTGGAGAAGAAATCAGCCGTATCCTACATTTATGTAGGACCTCCCACGCAACAGTTCAGGGCATCCATGGGTTCGGGTACGCGAATCCAGCTCAACGACAGGTTCGCAGAGCCTGCGGAGGTCATGGACTTCATCGCCGAGGAGCGCACGCACATGTACGACCAGACGGCACAGGTGGTTTCTTTGAAAGTAGACCAGAACACGCAGACGGGTATCATCACGGATATCAAGCAAGTCCTGCGTAAGTCTTGGGCTTTGAAGATTAATTATTCAGCCACGTCGCGTGGTGATAATTAAATTAGATTCTATAAAGAAGCGGCATTTTTATTATAAAATGCCGCTTTTTTTATTGCTTTTATTTCAGGGTCTTGGTTTTTTTCCTTATTTTTGCAGCAAATAATATGTTTGACTATGGGGATTGCAAATATGGACGCTCTAGATGAGCAGATTCTGAAGATGATAGCTGACAACGCACGCATTCCTTTTCTGGAAGTGGCGCGGGCCTGCCGAGTGTCGGGCGCGGCGATTCATCAGCGCATTCAGAAGTTGACCCGGATGGGGGTGTTGAAAGGTTCGCATTATGTATTGGACCCGGAAAAAATCGGGTACGACACATGCGCTTTCGTGGGTTTGTTCTTGAAAGACCCGTCGGATTTCGACCGCGTGGTGGAGAAGTTACGGGAGATTCCCGAAGTGGTGGAATGCCATTACACCACGGGCGATTATGACATGTTCATCAAGATCTACGCGCGGAACAACCATCACATGTTGAGTATCATACACGACAAGCTGCAGCCATTGGGCCTGCAGCGTTCGGAAACTATCATTTCGTTCCATGAAGCGATAAACCGCCAGATGCCGATTCCGGAAATCAAGGATAAGAAGGCGGTGTTGTCCAACGAGATGGAAGAACCGGAAGCGGAAGAATAATAAAAGGGAAAAGAAACGCAAGGAGGAAGCCTCAACGGGCTTCCTCCTTGCGTTTATAGTCATTGAATACGAAGCGGAACCGATGCTTTTCATCCACATCATGTGGTGCGCTCTGCTCGAGTTCCCATTCCGGCAAGGCGATGGGCGGGAAAAAAGCGTCGGCTTTTTCCGGCGTGTCATCTATTTCCGTAAGGTATAGTTTGTGTGCCAAGGGGAGCGCTTCCTTATATACGCTTTCCCCTCCGATGATGAAGATTTCCTCTTCTCCTGCGCAATGGGCCAAGGCCTTTTCCAAGCTCTGGAAAGTCTCTGCCCCGGGGAACGACTTGGCGCTGTCGCGGCTCAGCACGATGTTTCGTCGGTTGGGCAGCGCGCCTTTCGGGAAAGATTCAAAGGTCTTGCGTCCCATGATGATGGTGTGCCCAGTGGTGAGCGCCTTGAAGCGCTTCAGGTCGTCGGGCAGCCAATACAGCAGTTTGTTTTCAAAGCCAATGGCCCGGTTCCTGGCAATGGCAGCTATGATGGATATCATGATGTGAGTGTTTTATTGTTATACGGAAACTGTGCCGGCTATGTGCGGCCAGGGGTTATAGTCTTCCAGCACGAAGTCCTCGTATTGGAAGTCGAAGATGCTTTTCACGTCTGGGTTCAGCCTCATGCGCGGCAGGGGGCGCGGCGTGCGTGTGAGTTGCAGTTTCACCTGTTCCAGATGGTTGTTGTAGATGTGCGCGTCGCCCAGCGTGTGGATGAAGTCACCCGGTTCCAGCCCGGTCACCTGTGCCATCATCATGAGCAGCAAGGCATAGGAGGCGATGTTGAACGGCACGCCCAGGAAGGAGTCGGCGCTGCGCTGGTAGAGTTGCAGGCTGAGCCGCCCGTCGGCCACGTAGAACTGGAAGAAAGCGTGGCAGGGCGGCAGCTTCATGTTGCCCAAGTCGCCCACGTTCCATGCGCTGACGATGATGCGCCGCGAGTCCGGATTGTTTTTGATGGTGTCCACGGCCTCTTGTATCTGGTCGACGAATCCCCCCTTGTAGTCCGGCCACGAGCGCCATTGGTAGCCGTATATATGTCCCAAGTCGCCGTTTTCGTCGGCCCATTCATTCCAGATTCTCACGCCGTGTTCCTGCAGGTATTTCACGTTCGTGTCGCCTCGCAGGAACCACAGCAGTTCGTAGATGATGGATTTGAGGTGCAGTTTTTTGGTCGTGAGCAACGGAAACCCGTCTTGCATCCGGAACCTCATTTGGTGTCCGAATACGCTGATGGTGCCCGTCCCGGTGCGGTCGGCTTTTTCCACGCCTTCGTCCAGGATGCGTTGCAGTAAGTCGAGGTATTGTTTCATGTTTCAGTTGGATTTTTAGTGCGGTTCTTTCTTCTTTGAGACGAGGGCCGTCAGCCAGTCGCCTGCGGCGATGCAGAGCAGCACGACGCCCGCTACGTGGAGCAGGCTGGTCAGGTCGATGATCCATTCCACGGCGATAAGTCCCACGCCCCAGCAGGCATATTTGATGGCCGATTGCTTCAGCAGCCGGCTCCTCTTTTCCTCGTCCACGGTCTTGCGCGCCGGGTCGTAGGCTTCCCGTTCTATTTCCATCCGCTTGTTGCGCGAGGAGCGGTAAATCAGGTAGGCAATCAGGGCCACGGCGAGCAGCGGCAGCAGGAAGGCCACGATGCTGGCCAGGATGAGCAGTATGCCCGTCATGCCCATGATGCCCGACAGGAAGTCGAAGACGCCTCCATCGTCGAAAACGTCATGGGAGAAGACGTGTGCTCCGGGGACTACCGCCGGGCTTTGCCGCACGCTGTCGTCCGCGGCGTCTTCCAAGACCGATACCGTGTCGGAATACACCGTGATGCCGCCTTGCGCGTGCCCCATGGCCGGAGCCAGGCACACCCACAAGAGAGCCAGGCATGCCGCTTTGTGCAGGAAGTGGTAAATGTGCTGTTTCATGCAGTTGGCTGTTTGTTTTTGCCTTGCAAAGATACCTTTTTTTCTTTGAGGGCAGGGCATAAAAGCCCGATTTAGTTGTCCGCCCCGTTTTTTTTGTCTACTTTTATCCGCACAAATGAAGGCAAGAAAATGACACAAGAGATACCACAAGAATTCCGCGATTATGCCTGCCGTTTGTTGGGGCAGGAGCGTTACGACTGTTTTGCGCGTGCTTTGGCCGAACCGCCGTCGGTGAGCGTGCGCCTGAATCCCTTTAAAGCCACCCGTGCCGGGTTGTCGCCCGGCGGGCTGCATGGGGCCGATGGCCCCGTGCCTTGGGCCTCCGGCGAAGGTTGCTACCTGCAGGGCCGCCCGTCCTTCACGGCCGACCCTCTTTTCCATGCCGGCGCCTATTACGTGCAGGAAGCTTCTTCCATGTTCCTGGGCCAGGCTTTGCGGCAACACGTTTCCGGTCCGGCCGTGGTGCTCGACCTCTGTGCTGCACCGGGAGGCAAGTCCACCCACATCCGTTCGCTGTTGCCGGAAGGCAGCCTGCTGGTCTCCAACGAGCCGGTGAAGGCCCGGGCGCAGGTGTTGTTGGAGAACATGACCAAGTGGGGACACCCCGACGTGGCGGTCACGAACGCCTATCCGCAGGATTTTGCCCGCCTTCCGTCTTTTTTCGACGTGCTGGTGGCCGATGTGCCTTGCTCCGGCGAGGGCATGTTCCGCAAGGAAGAGGCTGCCGTCGAGGGCTGGAGCATGGACAACGTGCTGATGTGCCGCGACCGACAGCGAGCCATCCTGCGCGATGTCTGGCCGGCCCTGAAGCCCGGCGGACTGCTGGTGTACAGCACTTGCACGCTCAATGCCTACGAAGACGAGGAGAACGTGGCTTGGGTGGCGGCGGAACTGGGGGCTGAGGTGCTGGGCGTGGAAGTGGCCCCGCAGTGGGGCGTGATGGGCAACTTGCTCCCGCCCGATGCCGCAGGTTTCTTCCCGGCCTACCATTTCATCCCCGGTTTCACCCGTGGCGAAGGTTTCTTCTTGGCAGTGTTGCGCAAGTCGGCTGACGCCTCCTCCTCCTCCATGGGCGCGTCCGGCCGCGGGGCAGGGCGGAAGCGGGCCGTTGCGCGCCAGGCGTCGTCCGTGGCCTTGCCCAAGTCGTGCAAGGCTTGGCTGGCGCATCCCGACGGGTTCGATTTCCTGCCCGATGGCGACGGCTGGTGCGCGGTGCGCAGTGCGTTCGCTTCTCGGCTGGAGGCATTGCGCCGTGCCGTCAAGGTGTGGCAGTGCGGCATTCCCCTGGCCGTGGCGAAGGGGAAGGACTGGCAACCCACCCAGGCATTGGCCTTGTCCACGGAGCTCTCCCTGCCGGCATTTCCCGCTGTGGCCGTGTCCTACGCCACGGCCGTGGCTTATCTGCGCAAGGAGACGCTCTCCCTGCCGTCCGACGTGCCGCGCGGATTCGTCCTGCTCACGTTCCAAGGCCTTCCGCTCGGGTTCGTGAAGAACATTGGCGGCCGGGCGAACAACCTTTATCCGCAAGAGTGGAAAATCCGTTCGTCCCATATTCCGGAATTCACCGTGTGCGAAAACACGGGTGAGGATTTATCGGCGAATGATTAAAAAAGATAAAAATCCGAAAGATTGTAGCGCGAAACATTTGCTTTTTGAAAGCAAAATGTTATATTTGCCCCATGAGAGTTCTAACCCGGTGTACACGTTGGGGGAAGCCCTTGTGGCGGGGAAGCCGGAATGTTTCACTTTAATCTGAGTCGCGCTATGAAAATCTTGTTTATTGGATCCGGATGCGCCTGCAGGTTGCCTTTTGTGGAATATCTCTTTAAGAAAAAGCTGCAAGAGGAGCAGGTTCAAGACGTAGAAGTCGAGACGGCCGACATGGCCGTTTGGGGAGTCACTTCGAGTGGGGACGTTGCACCGCAGAGCAGTGGCCCCGACAAAGTGGGAAAATTATTGGAAGAGGCTGATTTCATCGTTGTGATGGAAAGCAAGCAGCGCAACTTCCTGACCCGTTTCATGGATTATGCCAGCTGGAACAAGATCCATGAGTTCTTGGATTATTGTTCTGCCAAGAAAGGCCAATGGACCAGTTCCTTGTATGGTTATGTGGACTACCATACGCAGGACGACGAAATGTCGGATGGTTGCAAGAACCTGATAGGCCGGGTTAAAGCCTTCCTGAAGGAACATCTGACCGAAAAGGCAGAAAACGAAATGCTGGTACCGGCATAGGCCGCAACAGCGACCTGCGCGGGGAAGCCGGTTTCAGGGGAGCCGGATTCGCGTTTGTGCATCATGGGTATGGGTGTGGTGCCCATGCTTCGAGTGAATAATGCTCTGTCGGGGGATTCATCCGGCAGGGCTTTTTTGTGCCCTTCCCGGCCGGGGGATACGGCGGCTGCGGGCGGCGGCTACGCTCTTGTCCTCAGGCTTCGGCTCACGTTCCGGATTTTTGACTTTATCCGTATTCCCATGGGATTTCCTTCCATCGTATGCCGATGTTTTTTGTGGTTTCATGCCGTTTCCGGCCGGATGTTGTTTCCGGATGAAGCCTTCAGCCTGCTTCTTTGTTTCTATTCGTCAGTAAATCAATGTTCTGCGGGTTCCTTCTGCCCGTTTCGGGCAAGTCGGCCCGTCGCTTTGCGGAAGTCGGGGGCGTACTCTGCGGAGAGTACTCGAGTACTTGCCGCAGAGTACTCGAGTGTTTTGCGGCAAGTACTGTCTGCAACTCCGCACGGCGCGTTTCCGGATTGGGCAAGGCCGTGTGCGCTCCTGCTCTCTTCGTCCTTCTTCCGCGGTCTTAATTTCATACAAAATGGCTATTTCTGACTTCGGCGTGCCCCCCTTCGCGGGGTGTTTCGTGCAGTCTGTGCTCCTTTCCTTGCCTTTTGTGTGCGCCTCCTTTTGCTTGTATTTGCTTTTTTCTTAATTTTGAAAGGCGGAACATTGTGCAGGCCATTGAAGCAGGCGTTCCGCCATGGATATTTCTTTGTGGTACTTAAACGGCAGATTATGAAAAGGATGTCTTTCCAATTCAGATTGATGATAATGATGAAACGAATGTTTTTGGTTTTGTGCCTGTGTGCCGCGGGGTGCGGAGGCGCCCAAGCCCAGGGATGGGCCGTGGTGGAGCGCGATTCGGTTGCCGTGGCGGTCGATGGCGGGAGTTGGAGCGGCGGTTGGAGTCCTGCCCTGCAAGGGACAGTGTTGGGGCTGAGGGCGGCGGAGGCCGGGAGCGGCGGAGTGCCGGTGTGGTATCATGGCATTCCCGCACGGGTGCCGGCTGCGACTGTTTCCGTGTTCCGCTGGTCGGCGGTTCCGCTCGAGGCCTTGTGCCGCACTTACGACCTGAAGGCTTGCTACGGGGGGAAGGAGAGCGTGGCCCGGGTGGACTTTGTCCCCTTCGACAGTTTGCTGCTGATGCGCCTGCGCTGGGTCGAAACAGGGCGTGAGACAGACTATTATGAACTGGACCTGGACTCCGCGTGCATGTGGTCCAGCCGCGAATGGTCGGGCACGATGCCTTCGGGGAAGGAAGCCTTGTGGGATTTCGTGCCCGCGCTGAAGAGCGTGCGCGAGTTTCGCTACGATGCCGATAAGCGTGCCTTCTACGATGGGAGCGATTTCTATATGGTGGAAGTTCCCGAGGTGCCGCCCAAGGATTTTTCAGTGTTTTCCCCTGTGTTCAGATGGGTGGAGCGCTCTGTCGCCCGCATGGCGGCAGAAACCGGCGTGGACCGGCCGGAGTTTCCCGGCGGACTGCAAGCTCTTGCCGGCTTCATGCAGGAGCAACTCCAGACCGTCAGCATAGACGTGGAGGCCGGTATGGCGGGAGAGGTTGATGTGCAGTTTGTCGTGGAGAAGGACGGCAGCGTCAGCCAAATCAGGGTCGTGCGCACCCCGCACCCCCTTTTGGCGCAATACGTGCGGTCGGCCTTATGGAGCATGCCGAGGTGGAAGCCCGCCATGCGCGGCGGGCAACCGGTGCGGACGAAGCTGACCTTGCCTTTGAAGTTTTAGTCGTTGGGGGGTGCGGGCCGGGCGTTGGCGTCGGCGGGAGCCTGTTTTTCCTCCTCCCGTGCCTTGCCTTCAGGCTTCGTGGCCTCGGTGTTGGAGGCGGGCGCGAGTTCCGGAGTGTCGAACAAACCATAGGTGGTGCGCAGCACGCGGAATTCCGTGCGGCGGTTCAGGGCGTTGCAGATTTCCTGCTGCTCCTCGGGCAGTTTCAGGATGAAGGCTTCCGTCAGGGTGTCGTTCTCGTGCAGGAAGGGGTAACGCTCCGTCAGCCGTTTGCGGATCACCTTGGGGCGCTTCTCTCCATAGCCGATGGGCGTGAGGCGGTCCATGGCCACGCCGTGGGCGATGAGGTAGTTGACGACCGACTCCGCGCGACGTTGCGACAGCCGCTCGTTGTAGGCGTCGTTGCCACGGTAGTCGCAGTGCGAACTCAGTTCTATCGTGATGTTCGGGTTGTCTTCCATGAGGATGACGAGCGAGTCCAGCGCCAGCGTGGACGAGTCGGTGAGTTCGGCGCTGTCGAAAGCGTAGAACACGTTGTCCACCAGCACCGGAGCCGTGATGGAGGCCAGCTCGAACTGCAGGACGTATTCCTTGCTCACGCTGCTGGTGTCCACGCGCAATTGCTCCTTTGTGGTTGAGGAATCCCTTGCAGGTGCCCAGGAACACATAGTCCACGTTCGGTTGTATTTCCTGCGTGAAGGAGCCGTCGCCCTTCACGCTCAGTTTCAGGTTTGTGCCGTCGTTGCCCACCATGTACACCAGTCCGTTGGGCAGTTCGTAGCCGTCTTTCTCATACACCCATCCTTTCACCGTGAGCAGCACTTCAGGACATTCGAAGCTCATGATGTGGTCCCATCCGCGCGCGTCTCCCCTGTTGGTGCAGAAGTAACCGCGGTTGTGCAGTCCCTCGAACGTCATGCCGAAGTCGTCGCCCTGCGAGTTCATGGGCGCTTTCAGGTTTTCCACGCTCCATTCGCCCGTGCTGTCCTGCTCGGCCTTGAATAGGTCCAGTCCGCCCATGCCCACGTGGCCGTCGGAGGAGAAGTAAAGCTCCCCGTTGGGGCGGAACGAGGGGAACATCTCGTTGCCCGGCGTGTTGATGGGCGCGCCCAGGTTGTCCACCGCGCCCAGCCCGTGTTCGTCCAGCTGCACGCGCCAGATGTCCAGTCCGCCCACGCCTCCCGGCATGTCTGAAACGAAATAAAGCCATTGCCCGTCCGGCGAAACGGTGGGGTGTGCGAAGGAAGAAAGCGTGTCTTTGGTGATTTCCAGCGGTTCGGGCGCGCTCCAGCTGGCGTCCGACCTCGTGGAGGTGTAGATTTGCGCGTAGCGCGGGTATTCCGGGTCGTGCGTACAGCGGGTGAAGTACATGGTCTGCCCGTCCGGTGAGAAGGCGCACGCCCCCTCGTCGTATTCACTGTTGATTTCCGACTCCACCCATTCCGGCGCCAGCCATTTGCCTTTGTCGTCCTTGCGGGTGACGAAGAAGTCGCCCGGTTTCACGCCCGTGATGCCGCTCAGTTCGTTGCCCGAGGCCTGCGGCCGTGTGGATGTCAGGTAGAGAATGTCCATGTCGTCGCCCGTCAGCATGGGACAATAGTCCGACCGCCGCCCGTTGAGCAGCGGTTCTTTCTTCACGGAGTATCGCGTGGAGTGCTTCTTCCAGATGGGGGCCAACTGGCAGCCCTGCAGCCCGTTTTGCGCCAACACGTCGTCCGGTTTGTACTGAAGGTAAAGTTCGTAGTTCTGCGCCGCCTTTTTGTAGTCGCCGTTTTTGCGTTGCATCTCCGCCAAATAAAAGAATACGATACTGTCGGGGTAGTTGTAACGCACGGCGTTCTGGTACGAGCCCATGGCGCGGCTGGTGTAGTTGATGCGGCGGTAGCAGTCGGCGGCCTTGTAGGCCCGTTCGCCGCGTTTGGCCCGATCCTTGGGCTTGGTGCGCATGTAGGCCTTGCGGTATTCGGCGCCCGCTTCGAAGTATTCCCCGATGGCGTAGAACTTATCGCCTTTTTTCACGTTGCTTTCCGCGCTACAGCCTGCCAGCCATAGCGCAATGAGAATACTGCTGAAAAGGGTCGCCCATTTTTCATATCGCACTTCGGAGTGCAAATATAATTTATTTATTTCATTCGCTGCAGCCTGCGGGCGGATTTTTTGCCGCACCCGGTCAAAAGGGCGTGCCTTGGGGGCAAAAAGGAAGGGAGCCGTCCCGCAGACTGCGGAGCGGCTCCCCCGATGTGCCGTTGCGGCATGCGGGAATGTTATGGGAAGGCCACTTTTTCGTGCTTCACGGTGCCGTTGTCGTAGCGGGTCTGCCGGATGTAGATGCCTTTGCCCGGCCGGTCCACCTTGATGCCGCCCAACGTGTAGTAGGTGCGCGCCACGGCGTTCCCCCGTTGCATCTCCGCGTCGCCGATGCTGCTGCCTTCCACGGGGATGAATTCAAAGGGATAGGCTGTGGGTTGCGCAGTGGCGGTGAAGTTGATGCGGCCGTCCTCGTCCACTTGCCAGAATATGTTGCCCGTCCGCGCCGACTTCTGGATGGCCACTTCGTCCACGCCCACTGCGCCGCTCAGGCGGAAGGGCTTGGTGGAGCCGGTTTGCCACGACCCGTCGTCCTTCAGGTAAGCCTGGTCCAGGAGCGACTGGAAGCCGTATGTTGTGGAAGGTGGCGTGTTCTCCACCCGCCATTGCTGGGCCGGGTTGCCTTCGCGCTGCGGCTGGAAACTGGGCGCTTGTCCGTCGCCGGGGTTCGTCAGGTACGTGCCGTAGGTGAGGTGCCGGATATAGTAGTCGCCGGCCGGGATGGTGGCATACCCGTCGGCCTTCACATACACTTGGTAGTCGAGGACGCTGGTCACGCCTTCCACGGTGTATTCCAGCGTGTATGTGCCCGATGTCGTCACCTGTCCCAAGGCGAGCGCCTCGCCCGTCGACCCGTCGCTCCACCGGTAAGTGCCGCCGTCCTTGCCGTCGGCCGGTGTGGCCGTGAGGGTCACGTTGTCGCCCTCTTCCACGATAATCATCGGGGTATCGGTGTGCGTGCCGCCGTTGACGACGATGTCCGGGCGGATGTATTGCACATTGATGTGGAACGTCAGCTTCTGCCTCCGCCCCCCTTGTCCGGTGAAGATGACCGCGACGTCGCGTGAGGTGGTCACGTGGGGCAGGGTGATGGACGAAGCCGTGCTGCCCGTTTCCCATTCATAGAACCCCCATCCGTCCGTGGGTGTGATGGAGAGCCCCACTTCGCTGCCGTAGAAGGCGTTGACGGTGGACGTTTCCCGTGTCGTGCCGTTGTAGGTGACGTTGGGGCGCAGGGTGCATTCCTCGCAGTCGCCTTCCACGGCGATGGTGAACACCTGTTCGCTTTCCACCCCGTTTTCGTTCGTGTAGGTGGCGCGCCACACGCCGCTCCGGTCTGCCACGATGGTGATGTCCTTGGAGGTCTCGCCGGTGTTCCAGCGCCAGTTGCCCGTGTCGGCGGTGCCTTGCGGCAGTTGTGGCTTGAGAGTGACGACGGTTCCTGCGGGCAGGGTTTCCGTCGGTTCCAGCCTGTAAGTGCTCTTCAGGCCGCCCAGTTCGTTGTGCTCCACGCTCACGCCGTTGTATTCCATGACGGGGGTGAGCGGCGTGGGCACCTTGTCGGCCGGGGCGAGCTGTTCGTCGCGTGTGTTCATCAGCACGGAGTATCCCATGTGGTCGTATCCCCCGCTGGTGCTTCCTTCGCCTCCGCCGTCTATGCCCATTTGTTCGTAAGCCCATTCGGAGAACGGCATCTTCACGCCTTTCACGCCCTCATAATGGCCGATGACGGTGCCCCAGTACGGACGGATGGCCGCGCCCAGCGCGGGGCCCGTTTGCAGCCATGCCCTGGAGTCGGACCAATAGTACCCGTTGGTGGCGTAGTGGTAGTTCGTCCACGGCAGCCCTTGTATGCCTTGGCATTGTGCGGCGAGGTATTCGATGCCGGCCGCCAGGCGGTGGTCCATGTACGAGAAGAGGTCGTCGCCTTGGTTCCATCCTATGTGCGCCAGGTCCACGGCCAGTCCGCCGGCCATGGCCGCATGGCCCATGTCGCGTCCGCTTTCCTGCATTTGTCCCAGTTTGCCGTAGGCGCCGGTTTCGAGGTCAGATTCCGTTGTGGTCACAACGAGGTTACCCAGGAACTCCGTCAAGCCGTCGTTCAGGATGGGGTTGGCGGTGCGCGGGTCTTGGAACGTGCCCACTTGGTCGTATTTGAAGAACGACATGCCTTGGTTGTAGATGAAGACGTCGTCGCACAAGATGCCGATGCTCACCACGGCCAGCGCGTTGCAGAGCCCCCAGTTCGACCAGTAGTGTCCCGGGCAGTCCCACCACTTGTCGGCGTTGTCCCACGTGCCGTTGCGGTGGCGCAGGAAGCCGATGCAGGACGGGTACCATACGTCGAGCATCCAGCGGCGGAAGGCTTCGAAATCGTCCGCATTCCAGCCTTCGTAGTCGCGCATCAGCTCGGCGGCGTTGGCGAAGGCATAGCCGTAGAGTCCCGCGGCGAGCGCGTAGTTCGAGTTGCCGCCGATGCCGGTGGTGGTGCGTGCCCAGGCGTTCAGGATGCGCACGGCGTTGTCGGCGTGCTCCGTCGTCCCGTCTATTTTCCAGCGCAGGGCGTTCTGGTAGGCGATGGTTGCCGCGCGCGCCGCCTGGATGTAGTTTTCGGCCCCTTCGCCGCGGATGATGGTCACCACGGGTGCCACGTCGGCGTTGGCCTGCGAGTAGGCCGCGCTTTTCAGTTTGTTGTAGGCCGCCACCACCTTTTCGTTTCCGTTGGCGATTTGTTGGCGTATGCGTTCAAAGTCGGCATCGGTGTGGAGCGCTCCGGGGTGGCGGAATCCGCGGTCGGTGTCGTATCCCTCCGCGATGCCCGTGTCGTCGAAGTCGAATCCGGCCGTGGCCTCCAGGTTGCGCTGTGCGCTCTCCAGCGCCTTGAGCCTGTCGTCGATGATGTCTTGGTTCACCAGTCCTTCCCGTGCGATGTCCTGCGACAGGTTGATTTCATCCTGCAGCAGTGCCACCGCGGCGGCCGGATAGTCGCCGGCATGTTCCGCCACGAACCCGGTGGCTTTTTCGATGGTGGCGTTCAGTTCGGTGAAGTCGCCCGGCGTGCCGTACATGTAGTCATGGTCCAGTGCGTCGGTGGTTTCGGACAAAGTTTTGATTTCCTCCGTGCCGAGCACACGGTCGTAAAGCCGGATGTCGGCCACGAGCGTCTGCTTCAGATATTGGTCGGCCGAGAAGGGCGGCCGGCCTATCCAGGCGTAGGGCACGTCTTCGGTGAAGTTGGCCGTGTTGAGCGGCATGTCCGTGCTCGAGCCCCGCTGTTCGCCGTTCAGGTAAAGGGTGCCGTTGGCGCCGTTTTGGGTGTAGAGCACGTGCATCCATTTCCCTTTCTCCGACGGGGCGCCGATTTCAATGCCGTGTTCGTTGCCCCAGCCTCCGGTGGAGTTGGCGAAGCGTTGTGCGTTGAGGCGGTAGGCCGAGAATTTTCCTGCCGTCTGGGTGCAGGCGGCTTCGGTGGAGAACGACCACAGGAAGAAGCCCGCGCCGGAGAGCGAGGCTTCGTCCGCCACACGGTAGTACATGGAGATGGTGTACGAGTCCAGGCCTCTGAACAAATTGCCGGCCTGCGCGCCCAGATCCAGGTAGCCGTTGCCGTTGCCCAGGTCGAGCACGTGGCGTTCGCCCATTTCCTTCACTGCGGCCCCGTTCTTGAGCGAGGCCGTGATGCCGGAAGCCGTCTTGTCCGCCACGGAAGTGCCGCTGGCATTGTCGAAATCAAAATGCAGGCGCAGTCCTTCCTCCTGAGCTTGGAGAAATTGCCCGCCGAAAGCCGCGAGGCCGATGGCCAGCAGCGTCTTTAGAAAGTGTCTTTTGTTTCTCATTTTTATGTGTGATAGGGTAGATGAATGATTCTGTTGCGCAATAAGTCTTTCTTAATTATACGAACGAAGGCGGCCGACTACCTATCCTGCGTGGCGGATAGGCGTGGAAAAATGCAAAATCCGTCGGAAGCGGCCCGTCTGGGCCGTCTCCGGCGGATAAAAGGTGGCGCGGTGATGAAGCCGGTGTGAGCGTCCCGGCTTCAGTCGTCCGGGGCACTGGTCAGTCTTGCCCGGCGTTGTTCCAGTATTGTTCCAGCCGGTCGGCTTCCTCCTGGGTCAGATGGATGACGGCCCCGTGCTTGGGCGCCTTGAAGTTGCTGGCCTTCATTTTGCTGGCCGGTTCCGTGAAGCGCCCGATGTTCTCGAAGTGCACGAAGTCGCTGGTCTCCACGAAACCGAAGTTGTGCGGGTTGATGCTGAACACGTCGTACATCAGCACCCACTTGTCCTCGCCGATGCGCTTCCACACGGTGGGCGCCTCGCAGGCCCCCGGTTCGAAGTCGATCCAGCGCGGGTCGTAGGCATATCCGCCGTCGATGCGGTCGGACACGGCATGCTTGATGCCCGAGCCGCCTTCGTGCGATACGTAGAACAAGTGATATTCCATCTTCTGCTTTTCCTCGTTCCAGAGCGGGGTGATGTCGCCGTCGATGGCCGACACGCCCGCCACCGGGTATTCGAAGAGAATCTGCGGCGTGGACTCGATGCGGTTGAAATCCTGGTTCACGTAGACGTAGTAGAGTCGGTTCTGCTCATTGCCGAAACGCATGGTGAAGTAGACCATCATCCGTCCCGTGGCGGGGTCGTAGACCGTTTCGGGCGCCCATGCGCAGCCAATCTGCGCGAACTCCTTCGACAGCTGGTCGAAGCGGATATTGGCGCGCGTCCAGTGTATGAGGTCGAACGACTTCATCAGCACCAGCCCGCGGTTGTTGCCCCATCCGTAGAGTTTCCCGTCGCGTTCCCATTCCGTGTCGCGGTATCCCTCGCGCTGCGCGTAGATGTGCAGGTCGGTCATGGCCAGGTAGAACCCGCCGTCCGGGCCGCGGTAGATGTGCGGGTCGCGTATGCCTTTCTGGTCGGCGATGGTGTCGCCGGCAATGATGGGTTTCCCGTCGTTGAGCGCCGTGAAGGTGTAGCCGTCGCGGCTGATGGCGGCGTGCAGGCTGTGGTCCTCGTCCTGGTGGTAGACCATGAGATAGGCCGCCATGTCCTTCTCCTGTGCCACGGCGTTGCGGTATTCGAAGCCGGCGAAGGTTGTCTTGCCCTTTCCGGCGGCAAGCAGTGCCGGGCGCAGGGCGTAGAACCCGCCATGGTTGTTGTGGTGGTAACCGGAGACGTCGATGCCCTCGGCCAGCTGTTCCCAAGCCTGCCCGTCGGGACTGACGGAGATGGACAGCCGGTTGGCGCGGTTGAGCAACCGCACGTGGAAGTGGCGCTTGCAGTCCGAGCGCAGGGTCTGCGCCGGTTTCCCGTCGCGGTAGATGATGAAGTCCTTGCCGTCCGATGCCAGTCCGGCGAAGGCCTCCTCGTCGTAGAAGAGCACGAGGCCGCCGGTGGCGCCTTTTGCGAGCCGGATTTCCGTTTCCACCTCATAGCTCTTGTCCGTGGCGGTGACCGTCAGCAGGCGTCCGTCGGCGGGCGATTTCCCCTTGCCTTTCACGGTGAGCCCCGTCTGGCCGAAGGAGAGGGCTTCGGGGGCATACTCCTTCCAGAACGCCCATTGCAGTCCCAGTTCCGTGCCCGAGAAGTCGTCCGACAGCGCCATGGCCTGTTCCGTCGATGCCGTTGCGGCCATGGGCGCAGCGTCGCGCTTCAGTTTGAGCCAGCCGTCGGCGG
>VOFD01002204.1_pt1 | contig 85567 bp, 118 predicted proteins | sample 5384101 | NCBI WGS metagenome assembly VOFD01 (sample SAMN12384723, study PRJNA508395) | human gut metagenome | isolation source: healthy gut C | host: Homo sapiens
TCTATCGGTAGTTCACCGTCATCCAAGTATGCAAAGATCTCTTTCCAGAACCGGTTCAGGTAATTAAGGGCTTCCGTATAATACTGGCTTCTGAATTCCGAATCCTTTGACAGTTCACTCTCCAACAGGCTGCGCAATTCTATCAGGAGCCCTTTCGTTTCCAGGCTTTGCCTTTCCGTAAACCTCTCTTCCGGGGTAAATCCGGCATCATCAGTCTTTCTTGAAGCGACTTGACCTTACGTTCAGCCGATTTGCGAAGCTTATGTTCTTCAGATAGCCGATTCTCCAAACCTGCATGTTGCGATTGCAGGGCTGACATCTGATCCTCAAGCCCCTTCATCTTAGCCATAAAATCTTCCAAGACAAGCTTCATGGCATCACTTGTCAGCCTGAGTTCCTGATTCTGCCCGGCAAGGTATTGAATGTATCGGTCTTTTTGATCGGCTGCCATATCTTCACTATAATTTATTGGGGTTCGTGAGTAGGTTTCCCTACTCAACAACTCCCGTTTTGTTGTAATTATATCTTGCAGATCGATCATACTTAAACCTTTGATTTACAGCATTAAAGATAGCAAAATAATCACAAAACAGCAAGAAGATGAATAAATTAATTATCTGATTTTTAATATTTTAACTACAGGACTTTCAAGAATCAGAACCACATCTTTCCAGTCAATACGATAGACAATATCCGCTCCATTACGCTCTACTTTCATGAACTGATAGCCTGCGACAAACTTCTTTTCGAACAGACTGTATGAACGATTATCGAATGAAAACATACGAACTATTCTTCGATTGCGAGACATGACAATAAAGACATCTCCAGCACTTGGCTCCCGGTGAAGTCGCTCACGAATGATAGACAACACACGGCTGTGCTTACAACGCATGTCGGTAAAGTCGCGGACATAATAAAAATGATTGAGACCGGTAACACTCAGCATAAACCCTCCAGATTCTCTACCATCCGAACTAAATCCTGGTAGCTTAGATTCTTTTGGGATAAATGTAATCCATTGTTTATACGAAGGTCAATCCAAATACGGACAGGATTGTCATTACTGATTTTGATACAGTTTGAGGCTGATCACTAGTCTTGGATTTTTTTCTGCATGGTTTATCTCAGGAACGCCATCAACCTGAACTTCAAATACTTTTTTTGCGAGTATCCTTGAACCATTTCTGAAAGATGTTATAAGGAACCTTGTGCTTAACACAAAACGATTGAGAGATTCTCCATGAGGCAAAGCCTCAGTCTGGTACTGAAAGTAAAACCTTTCAAGATCTTCACTGCTATACATTATTCTATAAATTGGGTTGCCAGCGAAGATAGAACTTTCAATTAATAGCCATTTTTTGACTGCTTACGATTATTTACACCATAAATAATAAGGTATAAACAACCATTTTATGATATTACAAATCTTTTTCCAAGTATTGTATAAATAATGATTTTAACATCATTCCAGAAAGACCAATTATCCAAATATTCTATATTAATCCTTACTTTATCAGGGAAAAGCACCTCATCGTTGTATTTTTGAGGATCTTCCTGTTGTGCTATAATTCTTCTTCATTCCGATATTTCAGACTCGCAGGTCCGGTAATACCTGGTTTTAACAGTAACATCCTTCTATTTTCACCTTCTAATTTATCAGCGTACCCCGGTACATCCGGTCGAGGACCGACAAAACTCATATCACCTATCAATACATTCCATAATTCAGGCAATTCATCCAATTTATATTTCCGCAATTTTGCTCCTAAAGGGGTAATGCGTCTCTCACCTTTTACAGAAATAGAACTTCCCGAATGGTCTACAGCCATGGAACGAAACTTATACATCGTAAATAATCGCCCGTGCTGTCCTACACGCTTTTGCTTGAAGATAACAGGACCTCCCGGCATTCTTATACGAATCAAAGCACCGACAGCCAATAAAACAGGGCATAGAAAAATTAGTCCAAAGAGTGAGCCCCACGGTCAAAGACGAGTTTTAAAAACATATATCTACCTGATTTTACTTATTTCTCTGGCTGGAACACCAACCACCACAGAATTATCTGCAACAGATTTGTTTACCAAACTACAGGCTCCCACCACTGCATTTTCTCCAATCACCACTCCCTCACTACTGCGTGCAACTATAGAACTATTCATTCCAATGTAAGCACCATCTTTTATAAATAATTTATTATGTCCTTGTTTTCGACCATGACAGGCAAAGAAAACGCCATAAGAAATAGTCACATTATTTCCTATTTCAATCATATCATAACACATATCATCCAAATAACAGCGCATCCCTATAAAAGTATTTTTCCCTATTTTATAGCCACACCATCTATAACATTGTACTCGTAAGTTAGAAAAAGGAATGGTAGGTATCAGTACAGCCGAAAACCATTTTCTTATAGGTTTTGAGATAATAGTTAGTAAAGAGTAGTAACAATAATAAGGAGGAGGTAATTTTTCCTTATGGGTTTTTCTCCATATCCACGAAACTATAGTCTCCTTTTTTTTTTTATTCATAGTTCATCATTTTCTATTGCTGAATTAGAAAATAAGACTTCAAGATTTAACGTCTCATCAGCCGATATTGGTTTTACACACAAATTTTCTATGATTTTTTTTCACTTGGTTTCTAGCCCTGAAAAAAGAAGCTTTTATATGAATCAAAATGGAGTCTCACATTCATAATCCAAACTATATACTTTCTAATAAACATCCTATCTATTAAACTAAATTTCACAATATGCAGTTGCAAGACAGCTACATGAAGCGAAACTATTTTCTATATCCAATCATATTTATTATACCGACTAAAGAACCCCATCCATATGACATATGCAGAATTACAAATGCTTTCATCAAATACAAAAAACATAACTTCTTCTTCAAAGCTAACGACAAACTAATTATAGATATTAAAAAGATATATAATAATAAAGATATTAACGAAATAATCCCAATCGGAAAATAAAAACATGCAAGAATAGAAGGAACTATCAAAGAAAGCAAAAAACAGTAACGGAATAAAATGCCTTACCGATAACGATTTAAATTGCTTCGTATAATACACTGTCAAAATATTCCATTTCCGTTTCCAAAATTATTCTTCGCCAATCCATCAAATGTTTCACGAGCCAAATAAGTACAATATGTATCAGGTACAATAAAAATATGTCCTCCACCACGTACTATCCTTTTATTCAATTCTATATCCTGATTTCTTATCAAACGTTCGTCATAAAAACCATATTTGTTAAAAACGTCCTTTTTCCAACAACCGAAAGGAACCGTATCCACTTCTATCACTTTATCAACCCCTAACCGAAAAGTAGAATTACCAACACCAAATCTGTTACTTAGTACTTCCCGAATTGCCAAAGTTTTAGAAGTCTTGTTTAATACATCTGTTTTGCAAGCCACACCCACATTATCAGCTCTCAAGCGAACCAATTCCTTTACTAGTACAGAGAAATAATTTGGCGGGTACTGAGCATGGGCATCCAAACGCATAACAATATCTCCAATAGAAGCTTTTTATACCAATATTCATGGCTACCGGCACTATACGTTTTTCATTATTAAGCAAACGGATAAAGGGGTATTGCTTGGAATAGTTGTTCACTATGTCACGAGTCCCATCCTTACTCATCCCATCTACAAACAACACTTCCAATTGTTGCTTGGGGTAATCTTGAAGCAAAATAGATTGTACACACACATCAATATACTTTGCCTCATTGTATATTGGACAAATTACAGAAAGCATAAATTACAGTCTTCCATCTATCATTTCTCTATTTAAGATACCTTTTACATCATACACCACTCCATTCATATTTCTCAAAAAAAAAAAGAACGGATATTTTCATTTCTAAAAGTATCATGAGCCACACCCAAAATGACAGTATCAAATTGCCCGTGTAACTCTTCCAAAGAACTTCCTGTAAGAACAATACCATATTCATGGTTAACTTTTTGCTGCATTTGCCCATGGATCATACACTGTAATATTCTTAGTGTATTCAGACAATGTACTGTAAATATCCACAATCTTTGTATTGCGAATATCCGGGCAATTTTCCTTAAATGTGATACCTAACAACAAAACCTTGGCATCTTTCACCAATACCCCTTTTTGATTCATTAACTTAATCACCTGATTTGCCACATAGTCACCCATACCATCGTTCAGGCGGCGAGCCGATGACATCACACGAGGAAATACCCCATAGACCTGCGCTTTCTGAATCAGATAATAAGGGTCTACACTGATACAGTGACCTCCAACCAGTCCCGGCTTCAGTTTAATAAAATTCCATTTGGAAGCAGCAGCCTCTATTACATCGTTTGTATCAATCCCCATCGCATTAAAAAATCTTTGCCAACTCATTTATAAAAGCGATATTCACATCACGCTGTGAATTTTCTATAATTTTGGAAGCCTCTGCTACTTTAATACTCGGTGCTTTATGTGTACCATTCACAAGCACAGAATTATATACATCATCTACTATATCGGCTATTTCGGGAGTAGAACCAGAAGTTACTTTCTTTTCTCCACTGTGTGTTCCTTATCTCCCGGATTAATACGTTCGGGAGAATAGCCCGCAAAGAAGTCCTGATTGAACTTCAAACCAGATACTTTTTCAACTATTGGTAAACATTCTTCTTCTGTAACCCCCGGATAAACCGTTGATTCATATACCACAATATCCCCTTTGGAGATAACCTTACCCACCGTTTCACTAGCCCCCATAATGGTTTCAAGTCGGGACGGTTATTCGTATCAACAGGAGTAGGCACAGCCACCACATAAAAGTTGCAATCCTTAATATCTTCAAGTTTTGTAGTACAGACAAAGCCGTCGTTTTGAATGGCATTCTGTAACAATTCATCCGCTACTTCCAATGTAGCATCGTGCCCTGCCATCAAAGCATCCACACGTGATTGGTTCATATCAAAGCCAATTGTTTTGTACTTTGTCGAGAAGAGTCGGGCCAAAGGAAGCCCTACATAACCGAGACCGATTACAGCAATTTTAATTGTATCCATAAACAATATATATTTCGATTTATTTCCTTGGATATATTTTAGTTTTTAATGAAGAGTAATGGCTGCCTAAAATATTTTTTATCAAATTAATGACAGACCATTTTAAATGCATAATAGTTCTCTTAGATTTAGAAGTAGCTATATTCATCACATCATTTTTTGTCATTCCTTCATATACTACATAACGGCCCATCAAATAAAAGTTATCAAATTTGATAATTTTTGTCGAGGGTTCTGAAGTATATAATAAATCATATCCTGCCTGAAAAGCTTGTAAAGCAACTCTTTCATTACTATAACCATTAGGAATAGAAGCCATTTTTATTTCTTCACCTGTTATAGACTCAAGTAGTTTCTTACTCCGAGACCATTCTTCTAATAAATCACTATTTGCTAATTCCGAAATATTTTGAGGATGAGAATGTGAATGAGAACCTATTATATGTCCTCTTTCGCGAAGTTCTTTTATTTGCTTTTTTTGTCAAAAACAATGGAGTATCTATATATTGGGTACTAATAAAAAAAATCCCTTTTTGATTATATTTTTCCAATATAGGAGCAATTATGGTTAAAAATGATATCCCACCATCATCAAACGTAAATAAAACATCAACATTATTATTCACACAATACTTCGATATTTCTTTTACATGGGATTCAAACTCTTCCTCAGATATTTTATACTGAAAAGCACTTTCATTTTGGAAACCACTTTCTGTACCACTTTGTTTATAGACATCATGATACATTAATGCAATCTTGTTCATACATTACAAGTTATTTTAACTTATCCAACCAATAAACTATTAACGGTCTATACTTCAATAGAAATGAACGAAAAGCCCTATTGAACCAGGCCGTTCGTTTTGCGACTTTCCATGGAACAAGATCTTCAGGATCATAGAAATAAAAAGCCGAAGCCTCTAATCTGTCTTTTTTCCCATTGTTTTCTAGAAACTTTACCCCTAACTATATTGATTTGATCAAGTACTTCGTTAATTGCATATTTCTTTCCTTCTACCTTAATAGGCACATTATTCTCATAATCGATACAATCATAAATCCACGATAAAGGCAAATTGGCTCCACATTGATAGAATATGTGTGAAGTACCATCATTTCTCAAATTAAACTCATAGAAATAAGCTACTCCTTTATATAAACCATATTCAACACTGAACAAACCATAATAATCTATTTCCCTTAAAAAAGATTCTATTCCCTTCGGATTAGTATATTCCGGGATGTCAGGGACTATATAACCATGAGAAGCACCACCATCATCCGACCAACGATCCTTATAATATGTACCAGCTAAAACCACTTCACCATTTTTCTTTCTGTATCCGGTAATTAATAAATCATATTCTTTTGGAATGTATTGCTGAAGAATATATTTATTTCCATGATTCATTAGTTTAGTCATTTTAATCAAATCATTCTCAGACCAACAAATATGAGATTTAAAGTCTAATCTACCTGTGGCTAAAGCAGTGGGTTTAACAATACAAGGATATTCAATATTATCAACACGAGAATTCCATTTGAATTCTACTGATTTAGGAATAGTAAACCCATGTCTTTTTGCAATTTCAGACATTATATTTTTATCATCAATTTTTGATAAAAGCCCCTGTTCTGATGTTCCTGAAAGGAAAAAAATATGGCAATAATTTCTCTCTATTTTTATCTACAACTTCAGCAACTTCATCTCCCATTAAAAGCAATATTGCCTTATTACTTTTATCTTTATAATTACTAAGCAGATAATTAAATCCTTTTTCTACATTTGATAAAAAATACTATTTTCTTACAATACTTACTCTTAGAGGCATAACCATTAGATCTTCCATTAACTAAAAATAGAACATCTAAATTACTTTTTCCCAATTGTCTAATTACCCCCAGAGCATGTGAATTATCTGCACCCCAGATTATAATTTTATTCTCTATCATTTATACAAACTATAACTTATTGATTTGGGTATGATAATATTCTAGAATTTTACCAAGTTGAACATCATTTTTATTTTCTCCATAATTAAAATGTGTTAATGCTGATCCTTTATGAAAATATTGATATAAGTCATCAAAAACATAATTAGGTTTCTTTTTTATAACACTGTTTATGTTTTATATGGTTCAGATTTGCCATCATCCAAAACCACAAATCATCTGCGGCAGGACATAATGTCATAAATAAATCTTCTCGACACACATCCTTGTGTAATGAATTTGGAGGGTATAAAACACCACCTACTCCCACAGGAAAAACATCAATATTCAAATCACCTGTATATTTAGATGTTAGCCACTCATTATAAGGAGCAACTGTACCATCATTTTTAAATGTAATAACAGAAGCTCTCAGACAACTAATTTTATCCATATCATTTAAATACGAATTATATAACGATAAAACTAAATCATTGGAATAGTAAACATCATCATCAACTGTGATTATAATATCATTAGGATATAAATCTAATGTTGGAACTAATTTTTTATAAGATCTAATGTCCTTACAATACAGTATATCAACGCCATACTGCTTTAACTTTGATATTTTTGGAGGTAAATTGTTATCACACCAATTATCATTATCCAACCATAGGACAATTTTATCTGGCATTAGTCTTTGCTTTTAAAAGAGATACTAATGTATAATATACAACGCTTTCAACTCGCCTACCATAACTTGTAAGGGATACAATAATCCTTTTATCTTCATTGCGATTTTGTAATTTATGAACCCCTCCTATTCCCAACAAATCTATTTTGAATTTTATCATATAACCCCAAATAGCCCTAAATAGAATGGACAAGCGATTCAACATATTTGAACAGTTTTGATAACAGAATTCGACTTTTCCAAAGCAGATGCAATAACCGCATCCATATCGTAATACTTATATTCCGCTAAACGACCACCGAAAATAATATTACGTTCTTTATCAGACAACTCTTTATACTTGAAATACAAGCTATTGTTAAAATCATCATTAACAGGATAATAAGGTTCATCGCCAAGTTTCCATTCAGAACTCAATTCACGGCTAATAACCGTTCGTGGTATATCTTCCCCTTTTTTCGTTCTTACCAAATTCAAACCACTTATGCTCTATAATACGAGTCCACGGAGTTTCACTATCCGTGTAGTTTACAGCCGCATTACCTTGATAGTTAGGAATATCTAACAGTTCTGTTTCAAAACGAACAGAACGATACTGTAATGCACCAAAGCAATATTTATAAAAGGCATCTATCGGACCTGTGTAAACCACTGTTTGAGCTATATTGTTCCATAAGTCTCTATCCTCTAAATAGTCCACATTCAGGTTAACTTCAATACCATCAAGCATTTTATTTACCATTTCAGTGTATCCTCCTATTGGTACCCCCTGATAAAGAGCATTAAAATAATTATTATCATATGTAAATCTAACAGGCAAGCGTTTGATAATGAAAGATGGTAAATCTTTGCAATCTCTTCCCCATTGCTTTTCTGTATACCCTTAATAAGTTTTTCATAAATATCAGTTCCAACTAACGAAATGGCCTGCTCTTCCAAGTTAAAAGGAGAGTGCACATTGGCAGCCTTTTTCTGTTGTTCGATCTTTTCAAAGGCTTCTTGAGGTGTCGTAACTCCCCCACATTTTATTAAAGGTATACATATTAAACGGCAAAGAAAAAAATTTCGCCCTTATAATTAGCCAGCGGACTGTTAGTAAAGCGATTAAAACATGCGAAACGATTCACAAATTTCCAAACAACTTCGTTATTTGTATGAAAAATATGAGCACCATATTTATGAACATTAATATCTGCAATTCGCTCCGTATAGACATTTCCTGCTATGTGTGATCGTTTATCAATTACAAGCACAGACTTACCTTTATCTACTGCTTGTTTGGCAAAAACCGCGCCATATAAACCCGCACCTACTATCAAATAATCATATTGTTTCTGATGCATATTTATTGATTTAATATACTATTTAAAATTCCTTGTAACTGCCCACCCACAGACAACTTCATTTTTCTCAGCTTTCACTGCACGGACCATTAAGTTATATTCATCTGATGAAAAAGAAGAAATTATATTTTGTAAATTATGCAAACTACTTACTTTTATGCCAAGATTGTGCTTCACAACATAGTCGGCCATAGCTGCTTGATTCCATATAATAATAGGTCGTTCAGAAACGATATACATTGAAACCTTATGAGGACAATTATACCTCATATACTCACCGGCAATACCATTACAACAATCCAAAGAATCACCATCCCAAACCAATCCCCACCCACCGCTAAGATGACTAATGAGGTCTTCCGAAGAGAAGCAACCTTTATAATCTATATTACGATTACTGACAATAGGTTGCATATCACTGATAGGTGCTCCATATAAATTTACTTTAAAATCCTGCAATTCACCCATTCTCTTTAGAAATATAGATTTCTCAAGATTACCAGCAAAGGCTATTTCATTATTTCTATAAGTAGCGTTGATTGGTAAATCAACCGGAAGTAAATAGTCGAATATATCCAACTCCACTATACGAGAAACAAGTCCATTGCTTCGCAAATATTGGCTCATCTTTTCATTATGACTGATAACAATATTGAACGAATTAAGCACGGAAATTTCCTCTTTTACTGTCTTTGTGCCACGTAAAGACTCTAAATCATGAATAATACAAATTTTAAAGCCCTTACGTGATTTCAAATAGTTATAGCAGATCTGTATATTAGCAGGATATTGAACAAATAAACAAATATCCGATTTAAGCCTACTAATAGACCATAGTTGTTGCATTACTCTAAAGTACCTATATTCTAATGGATTATAAAGGTTTTTAAACCCATTAATTCGTAAGATGTTTCCCACATCTTTTTTAGCTTTACCTGAAGCATTCTTGGTATCACGTTCTATCACATTATACTGAATTCTTTCCATAATATTTTTTTTGCACAATTTCTTTTAAAATGGCAACAATTTTAACAAGTAACGATCTGTTTATAAAAGTCATTAAAACAAAGAGGAAAATTAAAATCAAAAAAGCTACATAGCCATCTAAAAAATAGATAATAAAAGTTTGCGTTATTAGAATAGCAGTATTACATAAAACCAAAACAGATTCAGGCTTTATTATCAAAAATCTCTTAGTATCTATTATCCGATAAACATATAAAGTTAAAAATGATATCAAATTTGACATAGCCACTCCTAACAACCCGATATAACGAATAAGAAATAAATTCAAGCAAATGCTTACCATAGCACAAACCATAGAGGTTTTCAAAGCACCACCTGTTTTTTTTAAAAGCTACATAAAAAGAACCATAATATCCAGCTAAGCAGGTAAAAATAGCACTTATCAATAAAAGAGGAATATACTTCCAAGTCTCGTTATATCCATCGGACAGAAATGTCAAGATTGCAGGTTTTATGAATATCATTATAAAAGAGGCAAAAAAATAAAGAGTCCCGATATCATACATAAATAAATCATATGATAGAAGTTTTCTTTACCTTCTTGATTTCGTTCTTCTACCACAGATATTTGCCATGCCATCAAAAAAATAGAATAAGCAACATTTATCACTAAAGGTATCTTCGAAGCGATGGCAAAAAAACACCATTAGCTTCTGGTGAAAGGAAGTAAAGAATCATATATTTATCCGAAGAATTTATAACCCACCACATCATTGCATTAGGCACCAAAGGAAGACTATACATCAGCATACTTTGTATTTGGCATTTACTGATATATTTTGTAGAAAAATAGTTCCAACTCTTAGTTGCGAAAATGGAAACCAATAATGAGGATGCATAGGCTATTATCATAGACATCAAGTAACCATCAATACCTAACCGAAATTTGCCAACGAGCAGTAAAATACAGAGTGCCTGCAAGAGAGTGTTTATCACCCCAGACCGGAATATAACTTATTATACTCCAAACCTCTTATTAATGAATTTTGTATGTAAAAAATACAGACAGAACCATATATATATAGAAATATAACCAATAAGGGCGTAGCAAGTCAATGCTATTAAACACAAATGCACTTAGCAAGAAAAACAAAGATCCTATAGCGCCTAAAAATAAAGATGCAGAATAATATTCATTCTCTTTACCATCATGTTCCAACAAAAATCTTAGTAATGCATCATGTATGCTCATCGACACAAGTGGACAACATAACGAAACTGTAATAACCACTGTGTCAATAATGCCATACTCGTACGTGGTAAGCCAGTACGTATACATAGGAATGAAAATAAACTGAATAAGCCTACTCCCCATGTTGCCCACAAAAAAAAAGTTACGATGTTTACGCCCAACTTTTTTATATTTTCCCATAGAGAACTATTTGTGTAAAACCATTTTCAGCAACTGATATCCTCGTTCACCTATGATAGTAGTTATATATTTCTTTTTTTTTCTCCTTTTTTAAAATGTTGAGGAATTAACTTGTGCAAAGTCTCAACATATCCGCACCTTGCAAACATGCTGAATATGATATCCCGTTCTTTAGGCCTATCACAAGGACGTGTAAGAGCCAAACTCGTTTTAGGTATCAAGTTTTCCGCATCAACCATACGGGTATATAAAACATCACTCAAATCCGCTTTAATATGATTTCCTTTTTCTGTATTAACCAACAATAAGGATATGCCATTGTAAAGTTGCTCTTTTGAAACAGAGTTTCTGTCAATACCCCAAAAATCAGCAGCTGTAAAATCGCTTACTCGTTGTGTTCCACAATAAGAGCAATGATAGCACGATTCTCTCAAAAAAGATTCTTATTAAACCCCGGGAAAAACAAGTCTTCTTCATAACTATATGTATACATTTTATTATCAGAAAAATGCAGCCGGACCTTGGTACTTTTAGCCCAACCGAACCTTGGTGTTTTTGCACGAAAATCAAAACCAACAATGTGTTTACCAAAGATATTCTCCATATCTGCTAAATAATAACGGATAACCTTAGAGCTCGTAATACCATGACAAAGCACATCCATAGTAACCAAGGTGTCTTTACAAATATTTCCTAAGACATTCTGAAGAGCTACAATTTGACAAGCTGTTCCGGTAAAGAGAACCCAACGACCTTGCGCTAAAAGATTCTTCACCTCTTTATAAACCAACAATGTATCACTTTGATAATATTTACTTTTCCGTAATTTATCAAGACTGTCAGCATTTTCAATAGCTACATGATAAGCATATACTTTTTCTGGATTTTGAGCTACACCAAATACCACCCCTTTCTTTTCGAATATATAATTTGCCAACGATGTAAAAATTCCCCCAGAACTACTCTTCAGAAGAACATCCGAAGAATTATGCCAGGCCATATAAAATTGAGAAGGAGTTTTTGTAACCGGACTATTGACTGGACATATTTTTCTGCATTTATTACATGAAATACATCTATTAAAATCAATAGCAGGATAAATAAAGCCTTCATCATCAGCAGTCATTAAGATACAATTCAAAGCACATATTTGTGCACAAGCTCCACATCCTGTACAAAGTTCTTTATTACATATTTCAAATTGTTCTGTAATCATTATAAAACATCGACTTTTTAGCAGTGTGAATAATAATCGTTAATAGCATTCTTCAAATAGCTCATTGAGTGCTGAATTTCTGTTTGAATAGAAGGCTCTCTCTCCTTATAAAATATAACTTGATTAAATAGTTCTACACTTCGATGAATATCAGTAGTTACCCTATCTATTAAGTTAAATTTTTCCAGAATATTCATCTTTCTGAAATCAGCATTAATATTTTCAAAAGAGAAAAATTTTTTCTCATATGTATGGAAAACGACATACCATGGAATGTATCGGTAAACACATAAGCTGCATGAGCAAAAAAATGCAAAATTTCCCCAGGGCCTGCACTGGCCTGATTTATTATTCCTTTACCAATTATAGGAGCAAAAGGAGCAACTGTAACAAACATATATTCTGGATGATTTAAATGAATAGCATCAATGAGCTGCAACCATTTCTTACGTTTTTTCACACCTTGAAGACTGTAAATTAATACATATTTCGGAGGTAAATTAATAGAACTATATTCTTCGGCTATATTTAGCCAGTCTTCATGCTGAATAAGATAAGTTGGATCCAAAGTCACTTCTACCTCTTTTTCCCACCACTTGCTGCACCAACTCTTTCCCCTAGTTTCTCGCACTGCTATATGCGAGATTTTTTTTTAAATTCTCTTGCTGAAGCATAAGTTCATTAAACGTAGCAATGCCCGTGGAACTAGCATACGATACTTTATAGCCATCAGTGAAACTTAAAAAATAGGGGCTTCTTGAATCCTCATTAGAGCTAATAAATTCAGGAATGTCATATCCCCAAATTTGGTCACTACCTGCCAAGTAAACATCGTAACGATTTGCAAAAGATTTTAATTGTTCCACGTAGTTTATCTCTTCAGAGAGCTTGAGCTTAGTATTGATAAAAATTTTCATATTTTCTATTAGCCTGCCGCTTTCCATTAATATGCTTAAGCAATAGAAAACTTCTTAAAGCTAATTTCCAGCCTTCTTTAACCGGAAAAAGTGAATATTTGTTTTTTGTGATTTCATCCTATAATTAATAATTTCACAATTATAGCCTAAAGAGTTCACAGTATATTGCAAAGAGAAAGCCTGCCATACAGATCCAAAATTATATGAGGCATGAAAAGTCATCATTCCGATTTGCATAAATATTTCTTTTTACGTTTATAAAATAATTGAGGAGTAACCAAAGCATATACCATAATCTCCCATCGACCAGACACGATATAAAAAGGTTCCAAAGAATGAAAAGAATACAAAATAAGAAAGATATATCGCCAAGTATGAATGAATTTTATCTGATTTAGAAATACCCTGCTTATAAACTAATGCAGATACAAATCCTATCAGCATCACTACCACACAGAAACAAACTATCTCGTAAAAATAACCATATGATGGATAGATATATCCAAATGCATCTACTACATTACTGGTCGTTTCACTATTTACAGCAATGGGAAGATCATTCTGCCGTTCATGCGGAAAAAGTTTTATATCATATAGTTTACTTAAAAACATATTAGGCAAAGCACAAACAAAGGTGAGTAATTTATACCAAATAGTAACATCCCTTCTTACACCTGTATCAAATACATAATTATCATAAATCAGAGAACCAGAAGCATAAGTCCACAAATGATCCACGTAAAATGAGGAATCCACATTCGCCCCTTTTTGAAAGAATGTAAAAGCATAGTTAGAAACAAAAATAAGTACTGTAAAAATAACCAAAAAAGAAGTGCCTTTTTAACCAACGATTTCCGGTAAACCATCATAAACATGAAGATAGTAACGAGCAAACCAATGATATTGTATTTCACCAATGTTCCAAAAGTAACAACCACCAACATTAGAATTGGTATCAAATATTGAATTTTTTTCGGATAAAAAGTCCAATACAGAAAAACAAAAGGAGCTATGGAATAGGAAAAATTCATCAAATGTCCAACAACCCCATTACCCATCACCCCTTCAGCTTCGTCCACGTTTACTGCATCAAAAGCTCCTGACCGAAACATACTCAATAATTTTAGCAGCCCCATTAAAGCTATTATAAAAAACGACAAACGCCATCCAAGACACATTATACTTCAGTAAATTATCCCTATTTTCTTCTTCTGCATTTTGAACAGAGCATCGATTATTAACAGGCAAAGTCCCTATAAAAAAGCAAAATAAACCTACTGTCAGCATTAAAATTACATCATCCGATATTTGTAAAAAGCCTAATTTGTAGACAAGCAAATTATTCAAAGGTATTAGCACCCAATATGGGCCAGATAAAACCGATATCAGATTAATCAACCTCTTTTCCTTTTTTTGTATTGATAATATATCAAGAAACCGACCACAACAAAAAATATCAACAACATAAAAACACCAATAAATCTTAAAGTTAATTAGTTATGATACTTTAGTGGTAAACATCCAATTTTACCATAAGGGTTATAAAAAGAGGAATAAGTTTTAAAATTACTAATATGCATTTCTATAGTCATAGAAGCAGATTCTCATAATCACTATGCCCCTACACTATTTCATGGAAGAACTTCTAAGGATATTTCAATGCCGAGAGCTAATATTTCAATGGAAATCAATGACACATATCTTTACGCCACTCTTTTTCCGAGTAAATTTACTTTTCATTCATCAATATATTCCCACGGATAAGGATTATCTACCACATTCTGAAACTCTTCAATAGCTTCTTGCTGTTCAACAGTAAGCGATGCGGAATCCCAAGAATTAATAATAACCCGGCCTTCATCAGCCAAAGGCTCATCAAACACCTCGCCATAGCAGGCAGTGAGCAGACGAAGTTTCAGTAACGAAGCAGGAAGAGCATCAAGAATATCCCAACAACGATCCAAGACTTCCTGGATATGCTTCTGCTTTTCACCGTGATCAATGAACGAGGCACTATAGCCCATCAGAAGAGCCAGACAAACATTAGCCTGTTCTTCAACTGTAGAACCTTTGACACCGGAATTATACAAAGCCGTAGTCAGGCGATAAACTTCACCGTTACGACGGGAAAGGTCGTCGCTATAGACCGGATTACCGTCCATACCTAAATACATCAGATCGTGCGCTGCACGCCGAAGAGCAAGTGTTTCTTCAGAAAGAGACATAATGATTTATAATTTATAATTTGTGATTTATCAGCTGTTCAATGGCAACCGCCGATCGTCAATTATTTGATTACTTCTATAAGATCCGGATGAATGGTAGCAAGCGCAACGGCAATAACACCTTGTATCTCGATAACCACACGACGATCACGTGCACCTTTTACTTTCAGAAAAAGACCTTCCTGCCCCTCGAAGTCACCGCCCGTGATACGAACTTTTGTACCTTTGGACAAATTCAACTCATCAGGTTGGAAGTACATAAGATGGTCATTGTAAGTACCGGCTACTGCAATAAAGCGTTGCATCTCACTGTCGGAGATAATGATTTTCTGACCGCTACGGGTATCCGTAATGTATTGCAAATAGCTTACCTGTGATTTGATGCGTTTCACCTCGGAAGGACGGGCATGGACAAAAAAGTAAGTTATGTACAACCGGAACCAAAGCACGGACTTTCTTACCTTTCTTTATGCTAATCTTGTATTGCATGGGAACGAAACAACCCATTTTTTCCTTTTCAAGCAGACGCATAGCATCAGGCTCTCTACGGTACGTGGCACGCATCGCATACCATATTTCAGTCTCTTTATCCGCTTCCATTTCAAGGGTTATTTCAGAAAAGGGTGTTCTCTCGGGGCTTTGAAGTTCTTGCATACACTTGAATTTCAATCACTTGCGAACACTTTATGTAAGATATGGCAAGTATTGTGTTCTTCTTGCCTATTGATTTTTCGTAGCTGTTCATTACCTTGATTACATTGCAGGTAAAAAGCTATAAACGAATGAATTAAGCTAATAAATCGTCTTTTAATCGTTCGTTTTATATGCGTAAAGTTTTTTAAATCTGATAAAGTCAGAGAAAGAATGAAAGGAATAGATATTAACTAATATTTTTACAAGTTTTTTATCGCTTATAATCAGATATTTAAGTAGAAAAAACACTATATTACGAAATCTTTTTTATCAAACATTTTGTCATTCAAAAAAACACCTTTATCTTTGTGCACATTAAACGAACATTTTTGAACACCCCATAAAATAGGATTTAAACAATTAATATACAACACATTATTACCCAAAAACAAATCTTCATCCATCATTTTCCACCCTACTCCCCTCCCATTCCAATTAAATTATCTACTTTCGTATTTTTTAACCACGTTAATATTACCTAACGGTTAATTAATCATTTAAGTCATGACAGAATTTAAAAAAACAAAAAGCTGAACGGAAATCAGCTGAGAAGTAAATCGTACAAATCTGATAATCAGAAGGAAGACGATAGTATAGAACAAGACAAAGCGAATGTAATAAATGAAAATTTATTAGCTTCGAGAAAGTATTACGGAGCAAATACCCATCTGTTGGTAGGCGCCCTGAGATGCTTCAAATTAGGCGGTTTTGAAGGTACGGAAGTCCATACAATCAGTGATTTTATAGAGTGGTGGGACAGTACGGGCAAAATCAGAAAGCATGTGAAAGGAAAGCATATACCTCTAAAAACAAGCAGCTTAAGAACCGAGATAGAGAGTATATGGGCGGTGATACAGAAGGAAGATACAGAACATATAGATCCCTATGGATATGATGTAAAGATTAATCAGTAATAGTTAACTCCAAAGAAAGGGCATAATTTTGCCCCGTCAACAGGATAGTGAAAGGGCTACACCCTTCCACCGGGATGGTGTAGCCCTAACCTAAAAAAAGGGTGTAGCTATCCAAGACAAAGGGTGTAGCCATCACAGACGGTTGATTATAAACCATTTATAAACAACTAAAATCATTAAGATGGAGAAACAAACGTTGGGACACCAACAAAAGTATGTAACGAAAAACGAAAGAGTGGAGAATCTATGGAAGAAACTGATTGGGCAGGAAACAGACTTATCCGAAGAAACCATCGCATGGATGGCACGACGAATTTTACAATTAACTGCCTACATGCCATACGGATGTGCACTGATAGCCTATCGAAAACAAAATGGAGATTTTTACATGGGAAGAGGAACACTGATACATTACGAAGCCGATTTCCACCGCAAATACGACATCGAGCGTATTCAGAACCATGTAGTGTACTGGGATATAGAGCAACAGGGATGGAGAACGTTCCAGATCGAGAACTTCCTGGAATGGAAACCGGTGGTAAGTTGAAAATTGAGAGTTGAAAATTAAAAAAAACAAAAGATTATGGATTCATATCTATTACATGATGCCAATGCAGGCAATAACTTTAAAATGATGATAATGATGCAAAAAGAGGGAATGAAAGGATACGGTATCTACTGGATGCTGCTGGAATTTCTAAGATTACAGGACGGATATAAGGCAGACTTAAGAGTATTGCCCATACTGGCACAGAAAATGAGAGTTACGGTAACCACCCTGAAGCGGATCATATATGACTATGCACTCTTCGAGGTAAACGGCACAAGCTTTTCATCGCCCGGACTCACACTGCGCATGAAACCATGGGACGCCCAACAGGACGCAAAAAAGAGAGTCAGGCCGTCGTGGAGGGTTGGCTAACCAGCAGAAAATCAGAGATGCCAAGGCAAGCAACGCTTTAGCTACAAACAAAGAGAATAAAGAGAATGAAACAATCCCCTCTATATCTCCCCAGGGAGACACGAGGAAGAATGAGGAGATTCTTCTTGTTCCACCGGAGTATGCACTCAACAAACAGACACACAACTATGAAGGATTGATAGAAGAATTGGAACGGCAAAAAGTGACATCCTTAAAAGAGAAAAATGCCATTCTCAGACTGACCGACTTTGGAAGACTGGGAGGCAAAATATGGAAAATCATCTATGACATCAACAATTCGCCACAGATGAAAGCAAGGATTGTGATGCCCGGAAAATATATTCTGAAGCTGTTGCAAAATTAAGTAGATGATCATAATTAGTTTATACTTTGCAAGTATAAGCTAATTATGACATACCTCCCCTGATCATCCTACATAAATATCAGCTGCTTTTTAAGCAAGTCCACAATATCGCTTTGCAGTTTCTGCGCATTGATAGGTTTAGAAGTGTACGCATCAAAACCACTGTTCAGAATGCGTTCTTCATCTTCGGCATAGACATAAGCTGTCACTGCCATAATCGGGACCGTCGGCGACATTTCACGTATAAGTTGTGTAGCTTCGTAACCGGTCTTTTTAGGCATATTGATATCCATCAATATCAGATGGGGGTTGTATTGCTTGAATAGCTCCACCGCCTCTTCCCCATCCCAGGCATGGAGAATGTTGTACTGACGCTTCAGGATAGATTCGAACAACAGGAAATTACTCTCATTATCCTCAGCTATCAGAACTGTGAGTTTACTCTCCACTTTATTCAACCGGTGCTCCTTCTGTTCCCTCACCGATTTGAGCTCAACGGGACGATAAGGAAGAGTAAACCAGAAAGTAGATCCCTTGCCGGGTTCCGATTCCACACCAATCTCACCACCCAGATTCTCTACAATACTTTGGCAAATAGAGAGTCCCAGTCCTGTGCCCTGCGAGAACGAATCAAGCTTTACAAAACGACCGAACACAGTATCTTTCTTGTCTTTTTTCAATTCCATATCCCGTATCCGTGATATAGAAATAGAGAAAATCAGTATTTTTCAGATGATAACCAAAAGTGATGCTTCCACTGGGGTAAACTTCATAGCATTATTCATCATATTGGTTACCACTTGTGTCAGCCTGTTCTTCTCAATGTTTACAAAACAATCCGGCATTTCCGGCAGATATCGGATGACAACCGCATCATTTTTCTGGCGAAGCCGGGCGGATTCTTCCAACTCCTGAAACAAGGCATTCAGATCTATATCAGAATAGACAAACTCAAGTGTTCCGGACTCAATCTTGGAAAGATCCAAAATATCTCCTACGAGTTGCAACAACAGGGTATTATTGTTCTCGATAATATTGATGTATTCTTCTTTTTCTTCCGGCTCTTCCGCATCCGCCAGAATACTGGAAAAACCGACAATGGCATTGAGCGGGGTACGTATTTCGTGGCTCATATTAGCCAGGAAAGCTGATTTAAGACGATTGGATTCTTCTGCTTTTTCTTTTGCCGTAATCAAATCTTCTTCCATTTTCTTTCGCCCGGTGATCACGAGAGAAGAACCGATCAAAGTAATCGGATTGCCCTTTTCATCCCGCTTATCAACCGTGGCCTGAGCCTCAACCCATTCATAACGCGCCACTCCATTCTTGCGGACTATCACACGATATTCTTCCTTAATTTTAGAAACATTACCTTCCGTCAGTTCCTTATAGGCTTTCTTTACCCGTTCCCTATCTTCCTTACAGATTTTGGCAAAATATTGGTAATCGGGTACGGAAAGCTGATCTTCGTTCATCATGCTGTCGTCATGGCTAAGCTCCACCGGACGGTTCACATCACAGAGCATGGTACCCTTTTCCAGATCCCATTTCCAAGGAACGATATTCGCCACATCCAGCGACATTGACAATTTATGATTAGCGGAACGCAACATCTGTTGTGTCTCGGCCAGTTCGGTATTGTCTACGCAGAAAACATCAATGAATCCCTTATGCTTGGAAGGCGTCAGAATCACATTGAAATAATTACCTATATTTTCGTAATAGTATTGATAAGAAAGTTCCTTTTGAGTGGAAGTAACCATGCTATAGAGGTGGCACATCCTTTCAAAACCTTTCGGATCCGCCTCACTTCCTTTTTTGCCGATGACCTCACCCATGGATTTGAAGTATTTCTCAAAACGTGGATTGGCTTCTACGGTGATATAGTCCACAATCTTTCCCGCAGAGTCATAAATCAGTTGCTGTTTCAAATAAACGATGGGCATATTCTCAAACAAACTGTGATAACTGGTCATCAGTCTGATCTGTTCTTCCTGCTTTTTTTTCTTGCTCTGGACAGCCACCCCATCCGCAGCCACATAAACAAGAGCATGATGACTACAATGGCAATTATGACGCTATATTTATGTTGTTCCCAGAAAGAGGGCGGCATCATATAAAAGACTGAATTGGGAGGACACAAGCCAGGCGATAATCCGGCTTCCATAAGATCGTACTAGTTGAACATGGGAGTAGGCACACCACAGTCTACGATGCGGGCTCCTTTCTCGTTGACACCGGATAAAACACCGTTGGTAATCTCAACCACTTTTCTTCCAACAGTTTTTTCATCAAAGAAATAGCCGCCTACCAGACCGTTCCGCTGCAATCCGGTATTATCTAATGAGAAGATAGGTGAAGAGGAATAATAGCTCAGAATTCTGGAAATATTATTGGTTAATACGACATTCCCTTTTTGAGTATCCTGATGCCATGAGCAAAAGAGAACTCCGCTGTTTGCCTCTGCATGGCTCAATGAATCCGCCAATGCATCAGTAGTCATTACACCGGCAACATAATCCTTTATTTCAAGTTCGGGAAAGTTCTTGCTCACAATCTCTTTTTAAATCCGAACGGAATTGGGCACTTATCTACCGGGCATCCGACAGAAATATCAACTCATCCATTTCAGGCATCAAATCCTGCATCAGCGAAACTGTTTCTTTGAGATATGCAGGTACATAGAATACAGTCAGCGACAAATCTCCTTTATAATCTTTCAAAGGAGTTCTCTCTTCTACCGGAATGGCGCGCCTCTCCAGATAAGCCTCTTGCGGACCGACGTAATCCGTCTCCGTACAAAGAATCACAGGGACATCTTTCCATTGTTTTTCTATATCATCTCTCAGCACCCCCCAGGAAGCACTACCTAAAAGAATCAGGAGTTTTGGAGGATTGTCTGCATATTTTCCAAAGAGACCTTCTTCATATTCCAATAATTCTTCTGCATTTTGTAAATGCATAAATTGACTGCCCATGTGCTCCACATCCACTACATAAGGAGAATTTTTATGCTGATAAGAATTATAAATAGGGATGATAAAGTCGTTGCTCCATCGGGAAGAGCCACTGTATGCGTTGAGAATCAATATTCTATCTTCATTGCCCGGTTTAAATGCTGAGGATACTTCGCCAAATACATTAACAGCATTTAAAAGAAAAGCAACTAATATAATAAACACTCTGATTATTATTTGCAAATATTTCATCGAAATTACAGTTTAGTCTCCAAGTGTACCCATTCTTTACCACACAAGGAACAAAAGGTCTACATCATAGAGAAATTAGACTGCAAAACTAATTAAAAATAAGAGAATTCCCAGTTTTTGGAAAAGAGATTTTTAAAGAGGATTGCGTATCTTCCATATTCCGTACTTTTGAAAGCATAAAACAATATTATCAATGAAAATACTTCATACCAGCGACTGGCACCTGGGACATACATTATATAATTATGACCGTAGCCACGAGCAACAAGCATTTTTGCAACAACTAACCCGCATCGTAGCAGAAGAAATGCCGGATGCAATGGTAGTGAGCGGAGACATCTATCACTACTCCACCCCATCGGCAGCCACACAAAAGATGTACACGGATGGTATGCTCGAAATTCACAGGGCATGTCCCGGAATGACGATTGTGGTAACTGCCGGAAACCACGACAGCAGTTCTAAACTGGAAATAGACAGCAGTCTATGGAACCATTTTGGTGTGAAAGTCGTGGGAAACATCGAACGTACCCGGGAAGAGGTGAATCTGGAAAAACATATCGTGGAAGTAATAGATGAAGCAGCAGCACTGAAAGGATATATCATTGCCGTCCCCCACGTCTATCCACAGAATTTCCCGATGCTGGACACTGAAACGCCACGCGAAGAACGGCAAGCACGTTTCTTCCAGGCATTGCTGGACGAAGTAGGAAAAATGAACACGGGAGGATTGCCCGTTGTATTAATGGCACACCTCTCCATAGAAGGCAGCGACCGGACGGGACATGACGAAACCGTGGGTGGAATAGAATACGTCCCCATCAGTTCCATGGGCGAAGGATACGATTATCTGGCACTCGGACACATTCATTGTCCGCAGAACATCAAAGGAAACGGACGGCATGCACGCTATTGCGGTACCCCCTACCCGTCAGTTTCGACGAAGCTTATCCGCACTCCGTATCTATCGTCGAATTAAAAGGACGGGAAGCGCCACAGATAAGGACAATAGAAATAGAAAATCCAATACCACTCGTCACCCTCCCCAAAGGAACCGGTAGTCTTTGAAGAAGCCATAAAGTTACTGGAAGAATATCCGGACGATAAACCGGCTTATATCCGCCTGAATGTTCTGATAACAGACTATCTGGCACCCGACTGCAATGAACGGGCATCGAATGCCGTAAGAGGAAAAAGCTGTAAATACTGCTATATCAAATCCAACCGCGAAAAACAAACTTCAGACTACATAGCCCGGCACATCTCCATCCAGGAAATGCAGGAAATGTCTCCGCTGGAAATAGCCAGACTTTATTATCAGGAGGCAGAAGGAGAAGAGATGGACGAGGAACTCTGTGAACTGATGAGCAGTGTCGTACAGAAAGTGAGAGAAAAGAATAATCTGCGCTAATCCGTGTAATCTGTGGTGAACTATGAAACTTCAAAAACTGACTATAAAGAATCTGGCCTCGATAGAAGATGCCGTCATTGATTTTGAGAACGGCCCCTTAAGTGAAGAATCCCTGTTCCTGATCTGTGGTGAAACAGGCGCCGGCAAAACAACATTACTCGATGCCATTTGCCTGGCACTCTATAATGAAACGCCCCGCATGGAACGCACAGCAAATGAAAAGTACCGGGATGTAGGGCAAACGTTTTCTTCTAAAAAAGGAAGATGTGGCTATAAACGACAGCCGCCAACTGATGCGACGGAATACCAGTGAAGCTTGGACAGAACTGGAATTTATCGGATCAAACGAAATACCTTACATCGCCAAATGGTACGTAGCCCGCGCACATCGGAAAGCATCCGGTGCCATTCAAGACACTAAATGGACGCTGGAAAACTGTAAAACCAACCTCCAACTCACCAAGAGAAACGAAATCAAAGCGGAAATACAAGAAGCCGTAGGGTTGAACTTCGAGCAATTCTGCCGCACCACCCTATTGGCTCAAGGAGATTTCACTAAGTTTCTTCAGAGCAAAGAAAGTGAGAAATCGGACATCCTGGAGAAACTGACAGGTACCGGAATTTATTCTGAAATAGGTGCAGGGATTTATGCCATAACGAAAGAAAAGCGCGTAGACTATGAGAATCAGAACCGGAAACTGGAAGGAATCCATGTGCTGACTGAAGAAGAAATGACCGGAATTAACGAAACAATGGCTGCGTTAAGTAGCGAAATCAACGGAAATACCGGGCAAAAGAACATAGCAGCACTGAAACGTGACTGGCTGAAAAGAAATACTGAACTCACCCTTACTCAAGAAAGTCAACAGAGAATCTGGGAAGTGAAGAAAGAACAGTTACAATCGGATGACTTCCGGCAGAAAGAACTACTGATAAAGGATTGGAATCACACTGCGGATGCCCGCAATTGGCTCTCCTCTTTCAAACAGCAGCAGTGGCAACAAGAAATCAATGCCGAACAAACCGAAAGCTTGAAGCAGAATTTCATCCGCCTCAGCAGTGGCTGCGTTTGGCTGAAGGAGAATATGAAAGAGCAACAGGCAAAACTAATTCTTGCTGAAGAATATCTGCAAACCCATGCACCGTTCCTGCCCATGTTCGAGCAGAGCCAGTCTATCGTCACCGATTTGAATGCCGTGCTCTCCTCACATTCCCGCATCTCCATTTACGAAAAGCAGATAGTGGAATTGATCCGGCAGCAACCTGCCCAAGAGCAAGAACGCACAAATAAGGAGAATGACTTCAATCTGAAAAGCAAAGAGAATCAGATCAGGCAACAGGAAATAAACCAACTGAACGCACAGCTTGATTCCATGAACCGGAGTGCCTTGCAAGAAAAGAAAAGTACATTGGAGACTATCAAAGAGAATTTGCAGAAAGCTCAAAATGCCCTGATAGTACTGGAAGATAAAAAAGGCAGCTTTGGCCACAGCAGAAGAAAACGAGAAATCACTGGAAACCAATCTGCAAGCCGGCAAGAACCGGAACGGGAAACTTAAAAACGAATTCGACACTCAGAAGAAGGCGTACGATGACCTCAAAGAGCTTTATGACAAACAAAAAGAAGCTGTGGAGGAATGGGCCAAAGAAGCCCGTGCCCGTCTATCCATAGGAGATATGTGTCCGGTATGCGGCCAGAAGATAGAGGTACTCAGCAAGGACGAAGATTTTCAGTCGATGCTTGCCCCTATCCGGCAGTCGTTGGAAGCAAAAGAGAAAGAATACAAGGAAGCGGAACAAGCATTAAACAGCAACCGGACAGAGGTCAAAACTTACGAGAATATGATAGCGAACAGCCGCCTGGCAACAGAAAAGACCCGAAAAGGTCATGATCTTGCCCGAACGGAAGCAGAAGAGCAATGCAGTCGGTGTTCTATTCCAAGCATCTCCGACAATACCAAAGAAATACTGGAAAAGTTATTTCAGGAGAATAAACTGAATCTGGAGAATGTCAATGCCAAACTAAATGAAGTACAAACCCTCTCCAACCATATTTCCCGGCTGCAACATCTGAAGGATAATCACCAGAAAGCTGTGGAAGCCGCCCGGAATGCATTGGACACCGCCGACAAAAATCTGACGAAGCTGAAAAACGATATCACCAATAAACATTCACTGGCGGAAAGTGAAAAAGAGATTGTTCGTACTACGCTGGAACGCGTCAGCCCACTGATTCTTTGGGAAGGGTGGCAAACGGAGTGGCAGACCTCCCCTACCGCTTTTATCGAACGCCTACAGAAATCCGCAGAGCATTATAAACTTGCACAGAACAGACAGGCGGAATTAAAAACTGCCATCGCCCTCATCGATAAAGAACTGAGCAGCATATCCGCCACACAAGAACTGATCTGTACGGCTTTCCCTGAATGGAGGGATCTTACGGCAAAGGAAAAAATGGAAATCAAGAATCTGGGAATGGCGTGGAATACGCTGAATTCTAACGTCAGCGGACTGAAACAGAACATCCTGTCTGTCCGGAAGAATCTCGATGAGCTACAAGCCAGCCTGACAGCATTCTATACCACACACCCGGATATGGACGAAGCACGCCTCATCGCTCTTTCCTCCTACTCCAACGAACAAATAGAATCTCTGCGTAGCGGACAGCAGAGGCTTAGAGAAGAAGAAGTGGCAGCACAGACAGCCTTCAGACTTACAACCGGCCAACTGGAAGAACACCAAAGTAAGAAGCCGGAAATGGAAGAAGAAGAAAACCTTGAAAGTCTGGATAGTCTTATCACTGCTTTGGATGAAAAAGATCACAGCAGGCAATCAGACCCTCTTACGACTGAAAATCCAATTGGAAGAGAATGCGAAAAACATTGCCCGGATCAAAGATGAGAAGAAACGTGCAGACGAATTACGGGAGGTTTATCTGAAATGGGACCGCCTTTGCCATCACTTTGGTGACGAGAAAGGAACGAATTTCCGAAATATTGCCCAGAGCTTCGTACTGAAAGAATTGCTCAATGGAGCAAACTTCTACCTGCAACGCCTGACCGAACGTTACGAGTTGGAATGTCAGGCAGGTTCACTCACCATTCTGCTGCGCGATTTATATCAGGGAGTTGCGGCACGTCCGGCCTGTACACCGTCCGGCGGAGAGAGTTTCCTGGTTTCTCTGTCATTGGCACTCGGTTTGTCTTCACTCAGCCGGCATAGCCTGTCTGTAGATACATTGTTCATTGATGAAGGATTCGGAACCCTGAGCAGTGATTATCTGAACACAGTAATGGACACACTGGAGAAACTGCACCAGATGGGCGGCAAAAAGTGGGTATCATCAGCCATGTAGAAGGACTGCGCGAACGGATCAAGACCCAGATACAGGTGAAGCGAATTGATAATTCGAGAAGTGAAATCACAACAGTGAGGACACTATGAATTTTATTGTGTACTTTTTTGTAGCAACTATTAATAGAAAAAGACAATGAAGAAGTTCATAAAAGGAGTCCGGTTTGCTCCTAAAAAACTATTCCGACGAAGTAGAAGTGAAGATTCAACACTATAAAAAGGAAGGTTATAAACTACCGTCGCGCCACTTATTGCGCACCGAAGAACAACTGGCGGGTATCCGCGAAAGTGCCAAAATCAACACCGCACTGCTGGATTACATTTCTGCAAACATCCGCGAAGGAATGTCCACTGCGGAAATTGACCACATGGTTTATGAATTTACAACGGATCATGCAATACCTGCCCCTTTCATGTACGAAGGTTTTCCCAAAAAAAGTGTATGTACAAGCATCAATGACGTGGTATGTCATGGCATCCCAAGCACGAAAGAGTTCCTGCGCAGCGGAGATATTGTGAATGTAGACGTTTCCACTATTTATAAAGGATATTTCTCGGATGCGTCACGAATGTACATGATTGGAGAAGTGAAGCCGGAAATGCAACGCCTGGTACAGGTGGCAAAGGAATGCCGTGACATTGGCGTACAGACAGCACAACCGTGGGCACGGCTTGGAGACGTCGGTGCAGCCATTCAGGAACATGCGGAGAAAAACGGATACAGTGTAGTACGCGACCTGTGCGGACACGGCGTAGGAATCAAGTTCCATGAAGAACCGGACGTTGAGCACTTCGGCAAGCGCGGTACAGGTATGCTTATCGTTCCGGGAATGACATTCACCATCGAACCGATGATCAATATGGGAACTTACGAAGTCTTCATTGATGAAGCCGACGGATGGACCGTCTGCACAGACGACGGACTGCCTTCGGCACAATGGGAAAGTATGCTTCTGATTACCGAAAACGGCAACGAGATATTGACTGAATAAGCATGGATATTGTTTTTCTAATTATCGGTCTTATAGTAGGTGTCGGCGTAGGGTATCTGATAGCCGGACGAAAAAGTGCCGCGTTGTCCGCACAACTGCAAGCCACCCGCGAACGGGAAGAACTGCTGAATCGTACGGTAGAAGAACGGATTGCACGTGAGAGAACCATCACAGCCGAGCGCCTGGCGGAGCAGGAAAAATCTTTCAATCTGAGACTGGCGGAGCAGCAGAAGCAATGGGAAGAGCGTCTGAAATTGCAAACTGAAGAAGCGGAAGCCTTGCACAAACGCATGAGCACGGAGTTTGAGAATCTCTCCAACCGCATTTTCAAAAGCAAGACAGAAGACTTCACCAAGCTGAATTCGGAGCATCTCAGCAATTTACTCCGCCCATTGGGGAAAACCTGAAAGATTTCCGGGAAAAGGTAGAACAAGTATATGACAAAGAGTCGAAACAACGTTTCTCGCTGGAAGAACGCATCAAAGATTTGGTAGAACTGAACAACCGGATCAGCGAAGATGCCAACAACCTGACCCGTGCGCTAAAAGGTGACTCCAAGATACAGGGCAACTGGGGAGAAATGATACTGGAACGTCTGTTGCAAGCTTCCGGCCTGATAGAAGGCGAACATTACTTCCGCCAGGAATTCCTGAAAAACGAACAGGGTGAAATGCTGACCAACGAAGAAAGCGGTCAGAGAATGCAGCCGGATATTATTGTCAGGTACCCGGATGAGCGGGAAATGATTATCGACTCCAAGGTATCCCTGACTGCCTATGCCGCCTACAATTCCGCCGAAAACAAAGAGGAAGAGGCTCGCTGGTTGAAAGCACATCTGCAATCGGTACGGGCGCATGTGGATGAACTCAGCCAGAAGGATTATTCGCATTATGATGCAAAAGCGCCGGACTTTGTGATGATGTTTATCCCTACCGAAGCTGCCTACCTGACGGCGATCAAAGCGGATACCAATCTATGGGAATATGCCTATAATAAAAAGGTGGTATTGATGAGTCCTACCAATCTGATCAGTGCGCTCCGCCTTTCCCTCGATCTCTGGAAACGGGAAAATCAAGTGAAGAATGTGCAGGATATTATCAAACGAGGTACATTACTTTACGAAAAGATTGCCGGATTTACAGATACATTCTTGCGCATCGGTGACAATCTGAGCGGATTGCAAAGAGATTATGACAAGGCTTACAACCAGCTTTCGGATGGCAACGGCAGTGTGGTAAGACAGGCCGAACTGCTGCGTAATATGAGTCTGACTCAAAAAACGAATATCAGCAAGACTGCTGCCCAAAGAAGAGGAAACGGAGGAGGAAGAAAACGGACAGGACAAATAGACAATCCAAATTAAGATATATAAAACATGAAAATCCTAAAAAGACCGTATCCTGAAAGATGGAAGATGCTACCCCGGAGGTATACTGAAAGTAGATAACTTCATCAACCACCAGATGGACCCTATCCTGATGAAATCCATCGGTGTGGAGTTCGTCAGACGTTTTGCCTCCACCCCAATCAACAAAATTATCACGGTAGAAGCCAGCGGTATCGCTCCCGCCATTATGGTAGGTTATTTATTGGAATTACCCGTAGTCTTCGCAAAAAAGAAAAAGCCGAGCACTATGGAAAACATGTTGGTGACTTCTGTCTATTCTTTCACCAAGCAACGCTCTTATGATGTATGTGTCAGTAAAGACTTTCTCCGTCCGGGCGACCGGGTACTTTTCATCGATGATTTCCTGGCCAACGGAAATGCAGCCAAAGGCATTATGGAACTTGTGAAACAGGCCGGTGCCGAACTGGTAGGTATGGGCTTCATTATAGAAAAAGCCTTTCAGCATGGAGGTGACGAACTTCGTGAGCAAGGTATTCATGTGGAGTCTCTGGCGATTATTGAGAGCCTTGACAATTGCGAAATTAAAATCAGGTAAAAGTATTTATCGTACATCTATAAACTTACAGCCGGCTTGTTTATGAATCAACAAGCCGGCTGTTTCGTTATAATCCGAGTATCTATTTTTATTCAGTAAAGCATTATTTATGGGATAAAGTTGTTCGAATAACTTCTTTCACATCTTCCACGATTCCCATAGTAACATCTTTATCAAACTTCAGTCCCACTGATAATCCATCGCTGTTGGCAACCGTTCGGTAATCCTTTAACTTCAATTCCAATTCCTGAAGAGAAGGATTCTTTATCACTGAGCTTGTACCTCCTTTCGGATACAAAGATACTTCTATGGGTAAAAATATATCCGAAGCCGTCTTATATTTAGAACTGTAAATCTTAGGTTCTCCAAAAGAAACGAATATAGGAAGCAAACTATCTAAACGAGCTTCGGAAACTCCGCCTAATTCTCCGGAAATTTCTCCACGAACTTGTAGATAAGCCTCTTTTATGGTGCGCAGGTAAGAAGTGATAGCGGTGGATGACGAACCACGGTCATATCTCACAAATAAACCGGGAACCTGCCTTTTATCCGTATTTGCAACTTTCCTATATTCTTTCCTCAAGAGATCCTTAAGACGGGCTGATAAGGTTTCCACATCATATTCCTTAATCAATTCCTGATTCAGCATCATCTTATTTCTCATATTTACAAAGAAACTATAAAAACGATCCGTTGATTTCTCAGTCTGAGACTCCATCTTTCCGCCCATAGCATCGTTCGCTTTACGAGTGAAGAAAGCCTCCAACTGTTGCAACTCGCTCTCCTGAACTGAATTTTGTTTCACACTCGCAGACGCGTTTATCGCCTGCCCCACTGTCTTCTTAACTTCCGGACGCGCAAATGCATAAAGCGTTCCGGCAGCTACAGGCACAAAAAGCAATAGCTTCAAACGCGCCCAATTGTTTGTTCTTCTTTTTAACATCATTGTGATACGATTTTTAAGTTTGCTGTGATTGAACCCGCAAGCCATAGAGTAGAGCCTTGCACCCACGGACTTCTTCACTAGCAAGAGTTGATATTCTGTTGCATCGATGCCATTATTAATAACGCCATTATCGGCTTCATATTCATGCACTTCACGAAGTTCACGCATCAGGAGCCATGCGGCAGGATTGAACCAATGGAATATAACGATACATTCCATCCAAAGTAAATCCAATGTATGTCTATGTTGCAGGTGCATTTGCTCATGCAAGAGGATTTCTCCGGGGTTCCGTTCGTAATCCTCCTGTGACAGGACAATGGTATGCCCCCAACTGAAAGAGACTATCTTCTCCGGACAGATGACCAGCTTGTATTTCCCGTAATTACAGGCAGGATAGCTCCGGATAAGCCGACGCATACGGATGGTAGAAAGCAAGAGGAAAGCAAGCACTATCAAAGCCCCGATAAAATAACAACCGCCCAACAGCCAGATCACAGGAATAGTATGAATCACATTCGTACGATCTCCCTCTATACCCTCCCCTTTCTCTGCCATCAAAAGACTTGCTTCTTCAGACAAATGCTTTTCACCCGTTCCTCCTTCTCTTTGAACATCTATTTCCTTCTCAGTCAATAAATGTCTTACAGTAGTTATTGGCAACTGCAAGGTTGTATATTGAGGAACATCTATTTGCAGCAATGGAAGTAACGTACATGCCATCGTTCCTGCCAGCAACAAAAAACGGTTCGTACGGAACAGCGTATCTTTCCTGAAAAACAATCTGAACAGAAAGTACAGGATTGTCAGGCATAAGGTAGACTCAAATATATAAAACAATATAGTTCCCATGATCTATTTATTTGCCGGGTATAACTCTATTTCTATCTGTTCGACTTTTTACTTTCGATCTCTGCTATCAACGCTTTTAACTCGTCTACCGACATACCCTCTTCTTCAATAAATGTAGATACAACATTGGTATAAGAGTTATTATAGTATTGGGCTACTACGTCATTCAGTGCAGAACGCTTATATTCTTTATCGGAAACAGCCGCATAGTACTGATACGTGTTACCATAGGCCTTGTATTTCACAAAGCCTTTTTTCCTCTAATCCTCTAACTAAGGTAGATACGGTATTATAATGAGGTTTCGGCTCTTCATAAAAAGCCAGCAATTCACGAACAAACATCGGACCATGTTCCCAGAACATTTGCATGATTTCCTCTTCTTTAGCAGTTAATCGTTTCATAATATTTTCAGGTTTATTTGGGTGAACAACGCAAAGATAGGAATTAGTTTTAAACAAACAACTAATACTATTAGTTATTCAACTAACAAAACAAGTAGTTTAACTAATATTATTAGTAGATAGTAAATACACCTTATTATATATAGAAAAAGAGAAGAAGTATAAGGGCAAGGATTGTTTGCAGCAGAAGAGAAATCAAATACATTCAGTCCTGAATGTAAATTCATTATAAGAAACAAGATGTTTCATCATTTGAAACCAACAGTTTCACCGTTTGGAACTGAAAGTTTCATGCCTTGAAACTGAGAGTTCCATCGCTTGGAACTAATGGTTTCAACCAATGAAACTTCTTTTGCAATACGAAGATAGGTTTCGTACTCTTATTTATACTTTTCTTTTTCTTTGGCAATACCTGGTTCAGTACCACATATCCCAGTATTCCGGCAATAATAGTACCACACAACACACCGAATTTAGCTTGGTTCAGCAGTTCCGGATAAGCATCAGAGAAAGAAAGATTGGCTATGAACAATGACACCGTAAATCCAACGCCACCCAGCAATGACACGCCTGCAATATTTTTCCAGTTCATACCTTCGGGCATACGGGCAAGCCCGCTTTTAATAGTCAGCCAGGTGAAAAGATAAATTCCCAAAAACTTACCCAAAAGAAGACCTAAGCCAACAGCAAGACCTACATTTCCTATAACTTCTCCGCCACCGCTAAAAAACAACTCCTGCATTGGCAAAAGCAAATAAAGGAAGAATGACAAAATTCACGGCTCCATGCAAGTTATCCTCCAAAGATTGTAAAGGACTTATCACACGATCCGAAGCCCGCTCCACTTGCTTCAATGTAGCAATCTGTTCGTTTGTCAATACAATGTTATCAGATTGTACCACCGGGAAAGAGCTGACAATAGCCCGGATACGCCGGATATATTTACCCGCATCCAGCCGTGGACGGGCGGGGATCACAAATGCAAGTATCACACCGGATATTGTGCTGTGGATGCCGGATTGCAGGAATAAATACCAGATAATAATGCCAAAGAAAAGAAAGAAGATCTTCTGTGTCATACCAAACTTTCCCATATAATATAAGAACGTATAAAGTATGGCAGCTACAATCAAATAACCATAAGCAACCTCGGAGCTATAAAAAATGGCAATCACCAGAATACCACCAATATCATCTACCACAGCAAAAGCAGTCAGGAAAATCTTCAGACTCAACGGTACGCGCTTGCCCAGCAGACTAAGCACTCCCAATGAGAAGGCAATGTCCGTAGCCATAGGAATAGCCATGCCTTGTGTTTCAGGAGTACCGGGAGTTACCAGAAAAGAATAAACCAAAACCGGAAATATCATTCCTCCACATGCTGCAATGAACGGCAGAATAGCTTTCCTGAAAGAGGATAACTCTCCTACCAGTAACTCGCGTTTTATCTCTAATCCCACAGCTAAAAAGAAAATTGTCATCAGACAGTCATTGATAAACTCAATCATCGTCAGATTATGACCACCATGCGAAAGCAAGTTAAAATCGCCAATACGCAAATGCAGTTCCTGCAACAGAAAGTCCTGATACACAGAAGACAGCGAAGAATTAGCCACAAGTGCAGCCAGAATAGCTGTCAAGAATAATAAGATACTCGCCACTACATTCAATGACGAAAAGTTTTTCACAGTACGTAGAATAATCATATATTCAATTTCAATATTAGATTTCCAAAGGATTCTCTGGTACCGTTAAAGAGCTATTCCTGATAGCTCATTAACGCCAGTTTTTTAACCCAAAGCACAAATATACCTGTTAATATCAGATTAAGCACAATAGTAAGTACAGAAATTACCAATGCCGGACCACCCAGATTATAGCCCAATGCAATAAAAATAACTCCCGCTCCTACCTCACCACGGGTAAACATACCAATGGAAAGTGCCAGACGTTCGCTCAATTTACGATCGCGATAAAAGAAGACCGGAAATAACTTACCGACATTGGAAAGTAACGATACAACAACCACATGTACAATAATCAATGCCCAAGGCATCATTTCCTGAGAACCGGTTATAGAGTTCAATCCCATATCGCCGGGGGGAGACTAATTCCCAAAAGCGGGGGCATACTCATACCCACCAGAAACATAAATATAAATGAAATTCCAGTTGAAGCTTTACGCTCCCAGACTGTATCAATATCCTTATGTTTCATGACCATACCCAGAACAAATGCCGGAAGCAACACCTCAATATGAATGCTGGCATCTTCTCCATATAAGTTCTTTGTAATAAGATAAAGCGATTGAGTGGCGGCAAACACCAAAACGGAATAAAACAGAATGGCTTTCCAATCCTGCCGCATATTGTATTTACTCAGTTTCTTCCAGCCGAAGGAAAGCAACAGAAAGACGATAAGGATAATTACCAGCAACTGCCAGCGAGGTCCGATCATCATTATTTGCAAAGGAATCATCAAGAGGATGGTATCCAAATCATCAAAGATGGCCAGCACCTGAATCTTCTTGTAGATCCAGCTGGACTTTAGTCCGATAGCAGCCAACATAGTGAATAATATACCTGCGGAAGTAGGAGCCGCAAAACGACTCAGTAACAAGTTTTCTTTCCATGCCTCCCAACTATTCCAGTATTCCGGCGGAAGTAAAACAAAAATATAGTAAATAGCAATCAGAAACCAAGGCATGGCGGCCGTAGCCATAGCAACGAAATAATCTTTTGCGTACGTTTGCCATCGGGACTTGTCCACCTCAAACTCACGTCCCACATTGATCATAATGAATCCCAGACAAATATATAGTAACACATTAGATACAGTTTTCACCATACCATAATCACTTCCTGACCATGCAGGCAGATATTGCGCTATAAAAAGACCTACCACCAGGAAGGCCGAAAACGATAGAACTTTTCTCATTTATTATTAGTTAGAATTTTCAAAACAAAGGGGATTGTCAAGACAGTCCTACAGAAAGAGAACAATCCCCGGACTAATATGAATCAGCTTTTATGCTTTTTTATATTAATCTAATTTCAACACCGCAAGGAACGCTTTCTGCGGCACTTCAACATTACCAATCTGCTTCATACGTTTCTTTCCTCTTTTCTGCTTCTCCAGCAATTTTCTCTTACGACTGACGTCACCACCGTAACACTTTGCCGTAACGTCTTTGCGTACCGCCTTAATCGTCTCACGAGAAATGATTTTAGCTCCGATAGCCGCTTGGATAGCAATATCAAACTGTTGTCTTGGAATCAGGTCTTTCAGCTTCTCGCACATACGGTGTCCCAAATCATACGCATTGTCGAAATGTGTCAGTGTTGAAAGAGCGTCCACCGGTTCGCCGTTCAGCAAAATATCCAGTTTTATTAACTTGGATGGACGGAAACCACTGGCGTGATAATCAAAAGAGGCATATCCTTTCGAGATACTTTTCAGTTTATCATAAAAGTCGATAACAATTTCTCCCAAAGGCATATCATAATAGATTTCCACACGATTACCCGAAATATATTCCTGTTTCACCAGTTCACCGCGTTTGCCCAAACACAAAGTCATGATGGGACCGATATAATCGGTAGTTGTGATAACGGAAGCACGAATATAAGGCTCTTCAATGCGATCTATCAAAGTAGGATCGGGCATACTTCCGGGGTTATGCACCTCTGTCATATGACCTTGTTTGTCGTAAATATTATAAGAAACGTTCGGCACAGTAGTTATCACGTTCATGTCGAATTCACGATCAAGGCGTTCCTGCACAATCTCCATATGCAACAGTCCCAGGAATCCGCAACGGAATCCAAAGCCCAACGCCAACGAGGATTCAGGCTGGAAGGTCAGTGATGCATCGTTCAATTGCAGCTTTTCCAAAGAGGAACGCAAGTCTTCAAAGTCTTCCGCCTCAATGGGGTATACCCCGGCAAAAACCATCGGCTTCACTTCCTCGAAACCTGCGATGGCTTCTTTACACGGACGGGCAATGTGAGTAATCGTATCTCCTACTTTTACCTCTTTAGAAGTTTTGATACCGGAAATAATGTATCCCACATCACCTGTACGCAGTTCCTGACGCGCCACCATCTCCATCTTAAGTACGCCGACTTCATCGGCATCATACTCTTTACCGGTATTAAAGAACTTCACTTTATCTCCCTTGCGGATCACCCCGTTCACAATCTTGAAGTAAGCGATGATACCACGGAAAGAATTGAATACGGAGTCGAAGATCAAAGCCTGCAACGGTGCTTCCTCGTCCCCTTCAGGATGGGGAATACGCTCAATAACCGCAGTCAGAATCTCTTCTACGCCCATACCAGTCTTACCGGAAGCACGGATGATTTCACTACGTTTGCAGCCAAGCAACTCTACGATTTCGTCCTCTACCTCTTCGGGCATGGCACTTGCCATATCACATTTATTGATAATGGGGATAATTTCGAGATCATGTTCGATAGCCATATACAGATTGGAGATCGTTTGCGCCTGTACACCTTGCGAAGCATCTACAATCAGTAATGCACCTTCACAAGCAGCAATAGAACGGGAAACCTCATACGAAAAGTCTACGTGTCCCGGAGTATCAATCAGATTCAGAACATACTTTTCGCCTTTGTACGTATACTCCATCTGAATAGCATGGCTCTTAATGGTGATACCTCTCTCTTTTTCCAGATCCATATCATCCAACATCTGTCCTCCGGTCACCTGTATGGTGTTGGTAAATTCAAGCAGACGGTCAGCTAAAGTAGACGTACCATGATCAATGTGGGCAATAATGCAAAAGTTACGTATATTCTTCATTTTCTACAATTATCTATCTATAAATAAGTATATTACAAAATGAGGCTGAATAACTCGTAGTACAGTCGCAAAACAAAATGGTAATATCTCGCAACGGGCTCGCCTCCTTTTGCGGGCGCAAAGATAATGAAAAGTATGAGGTTTTGAAAGTGATTTATTCAATATCCGAGGTCGTAAATGTCTATATATCCTAAAACTATTCTATCATCCTACTGTTATGTATGCATAATAACCTAAACTGCATAACTGAAATGAAAAAATTTATTATTTTTGCGTGTTCCCTCCTATTATTGGCCGGATGCTCCAAGAATGAGATAATCATTTATGGCTCATCGCCCGAAAACAATGAATCCGACAACAGTCAGCCTTCGGAGAAAGAAGATGCACTCATCACCTTTTCCGCTTCACTCGAAAGTCGTAAAGTAACCAGATCTATGTCGCCCATGCCTAAAGGTCTGGTAAGTCAGATTTATGCCTTTGAAACTACAGACAGGAATTTCGATGACCCTTTTGCCGAAGGTTTGTATTCAACCGCTTCCGCAGGTGTATTGACCGGATTGAAAGGCTACAAAATGTATTTGAGTAACGGATCATATAATATGTATGCGTTTTCTGAAAACTCCTCCGTTTATCCTCCAGACCTGATAGATGGAATATCCGCTCCGTTAAAGAATGGCATTGACTATCTATGGTGGGAAAATCTGGATCAAGACGTCACAACTTCACAAATCCACATGCCCATTGTATTCCAGCATGTAGCCACCCAGGTTGTAGTAGACTTATCAGCCGGCGACGGTATAAAACTGGACAGTCTGATTTCAGCAAGTATACTTCCTCCCACTCCGGGTGCCACTCTCGATATACAGACTGGAATTATTGAATCCACCTACACCTATGATACTACTCCGCTCACTATGGGGAAAAATGGTTTTCTCACGCAGGCCATCGTTCTACCGACAAAAGCTACCCATCCTATGTCTTTGACGCTACAGATATTAGCAGACGGAGAAACGACTCCACGTACCTATACCGTAGGCATTCCCATTCCGGGCAAACTGGCAGGAGGATTTTCGTACGTCTTCAGTGCCATTATAGACGGAAATTCCGTATCGTTCCCCAATGTCAGTATCAAAGACTGGACCAAAGTAGATGAATCCGGTAACCCGCTTTATCCGACACAGAAATAATAAGGATCACTCTTGCATCCTCCAAATACAACAACAAAGTAGAAAATATGGAAACTAAAATATCTGAGGTCAGAAAAAAGAGTATACCAGAGGCAAATTGACACAATGCACCATCAATGACAATCCTTTTGAGCAATTTGAAGAGTGGTTGAATGATGCTATTGCCCACAATGCGGACGAGCCCACCGCCATGATAGTAGCAACTGTCTCGGCCGAGGGACATCCTTCTACACGCACCGTCTTGCTGAAAGGAGTGGAAAACAACAAATTTATATTCTTTACTAATTATGAAAGCCGAAAAGGAAAACAATTGGCTGATAACCCATATATTTCCCTCTCTTTTGTATGGCACAAATTGGAAAGACAAGTACACATTGAAGGTAAAGCCGAAAAATGCCTCGACCAAGTGTCGGATACTTACTTTTCCAGCAGACCCTATAAAAGCAAGATAGGTGCAAGAATTTCTCCGCAAAGCCGGGTGATAAGTAGTCGTATGGAGATTATGCGGGCTTTCGTAAAAGAGGTCTGCAAGCTGGCGGGACATGAAATCAGACGTCCCGACAACTGGGGTGGTTTTGCCGTAACTCCTACCCGCTTCGAATTCTGGCAGGGGCGGGAAAGCCGCCTGCACGACCGCATTCAGTATATAATTCAGGAAGATGGTAGCTGGAAACAGGAAAGACTGGCTCCTTAAACATCCCTTGTCAATGGACTGGAACATAAAAAGAAGCGTTGATAACATATAAATGTATCAACGCTTCTTTTTATAAGATAAATGTCAATCTCTCTCTTAAACCAACTTAACAAACAGTTCGCCTTCTACTTCCTGAGTAGAGATCTTGTCTTCTCTCAGCAACCAGCCAAGGCCCAAGAACAAATCTTTGTCTACCAACTTAGTTGCTTTCTTGATTTGTTTAGCAGTTAAACCTTCAGTCTCATTCAGAGCACTCCAAATTTTTCCTGCAGTTTCACCAGCTTTTTCTTTTAACATTTTCCTTTTGTTTTTAGTTATACATGCTTTAATCTAAATTCTCTCATTAGCGAGGTTCAGATTTTATTTCAGCGGCAAAGATAGTTATATTTATGTTATATAACACATTATTCTCTGCTTTTTTTATGTTATATGTCATAAAAAGAGCATTTTTTCAGCAGGTCAGACCAAAAAGAATGATTCATTCAAGCGAAACTGATGGTTTGTTTACATTAAATAGACGGTCTGTTTTCAAGATATTCCGCCCAAATGCGGGCAGCTTCTTCCACCATCCTGACACACGGACGTTTAGCATAATATTGGTCGGTGCGTTCTTCGGGAGTAGACACTCCTTCCGGCTTCTTCAACCCCAATAATTCAGCACAAATTGTAGAGCCGTTCCGTTTCTTAAACTCGGCAGCCAATTCCTGTACTACTGCATAATTGGCCCCTTTTCCTTCACGATCTTTGGGATCAGTCGCTCCGGTTTCCAGTCCGGCAAGCAGAAACATACCGCATGCAGCGCCACAAGTCTGACGCATACGACCGATACCTCCACCGAAGGAAGCTGCCATACGCGCCGCTTGTTCTTGCGTAAATCCATACATGTCGGCAAAAGCAAGCACCACAGACTGGGAGCAATTATAACCACTCTTAAAAAAACTCTACCGCTTTCTCTATTCTTTCTTCAAACATTACCCTATCCTTTTTAGCCTTCTATATCCAACAACATGGGACAATGATCAGAATGTACAGCATCATTCAGAATACGCGCCTCTTTCAGTAACGGGCGAACAGGTTCGGTCACCATACAATAATCAATACGCCATCCTTTATTCTTTGCGCGGGAGTTAAAACGATAACTCCACCACGTATATTCCTGCTGTTCGGGATGCAACAAACGGAAAGTATCGATAAAACCGGCATTCAGAAAACGCGTCATCCATTCCCGTTCTTCGGGCAAGAAACCACTATTAGTAGCGTTACGAATAGGATCATGAATATCTATCGGTTCATGGCAGATATTATAATCTCCGCAAAGTATAAGTTTCGGACGTGATTTTCGCAGTTCCGTCACGTACTCCTGGAACTTCTCCAACCACACCATCTTAAATGCCTGGCGTTCGTCACCACTCGTTCCTGAAGGATGATAAACACTTACGACAGATATATCGCCAAAATCGGCACGGATAAAACGGCCTTCATTATCATATTCTTCTATTCCCATGCCATATTCCACATGGTCCGGCTCTTTTTAGTCAAGATGGCTACCCCGCTATACCCCTTCTTCTGCGCAGAATAGAGATAATGCTTATACCCCAATGTACTCAATGCTTCTTCCGGATATTGATCCGGCTGCAATTTAGTTTCCTGAATGCACACCACATCAGCTTGTTCCTGTTCCAGCCATTCCGGCAAACCTTTACTAACAGCTGCACGCAGCCCGTTTACATTATATGTAATAATTTTCATATGATCGTTTATTTTTATCTTATTTATTAAGAGTTTTCTCCCATTCCAGAAGTTTCACTTTGCGTTCCAGCCCCCAATGATAACCTCTAATCCACCATCCGTACGCAACACCCGGTGACAGGGTATAAGTACCGATACAGGATTATCGCCCACAGCGGAACCAACAGCACGACAGGCATTCGGCTTTTGCAATTTCTGTGCTATTTTTCCGTATGAGGTAATACCACCCAAGGGAATATTCAGCAGCTCTTTCCATACACTCAGCTGAAATTCTGTTCCTTTCAGATGTAATGGCAACACATCAATATTCTCTTTATCTATAGACAGGACAGCATTAACCGTCGTTTGCTGAAGTTCATCTCTGTGCTCTCTGTAGGCAGCATGCGGAAAGATATGCTTCAATTCATCCAATACAGCATCCCGGCTTTCAGTAACAAAAGCCAGATAACAGATTCCCTTAGAGGTAGAAGCCATCAGTATTTCCCCAAAAGGGGTTTCAGTAAAGGAGTAGGCAATGTTCAGATTGCGACCTCCATTCCCAGATTCTTCTGCACTCATGGGCAATACTTTCAAAAAGCGACTGTTCAAACGTTCCTGTTTCATGATAATTCAGATATTAATAACATAATATTTAAGACGGTTACGATACCCGCAATAGCGTAAAGTACGAAACTGCTCCATTTACTGTTGACATACTGCCCCATTACCTTACGCGAAGATGTCAACCCGACTTGCAGGAAAACGGTAAAAGGCAACTGTATACTCAGCACCATTTGCGAAATCAACAGTCCTTTAAAAGGATCGCCGATGAAGAATATCAGCAACAAGGCGATACCCAATGAAAGGATCACACCCACCTGCGAGTGACTATCCTTGATGTGATAGGATTCTCCGAAGATACCGGCAAAGATAGAACCCGCCGCCATGCCACTTGTAATGGTGGATGAAATACCTGCCATCAGCAAAGCCAGAGCAAAGACAACCGCGGCACTGTTTCCAAGCAAAGGCTCCAGCAAAGACTTCGCCTGTTGCAGCTCTTCAACCTGAATACCACTCTTAAAGAAAGTAGCAGCAGCCAGCAATATCATTGCACTATTAATAGCCCATCCCACAATCATAGAGAAGAGCGTATCAAACAACTCATACTTCAAAACCTTACGAATAGAACTATCATCTTGCTTATTATATTCATGGCTCTGAATCACCTCCGAATGCAGGAATAAGTTATGCGGCATCACCACTGCTCCCAACACGCTCATAATAATCAGCATGCTCCCTTTCGGAAAAGCAGGTGTCACCCATCCTTCCACAGCCATCGGCCAGTCAATCTTCACCAGGAACAACTCATAAATAAAGGATAATCCGATAACGGAAACAAAGGCAATGATGGAACGCTCTATCTTCTTATACGAATTCGTAAAAAGCATGATGACGACAAAGACGGTTGTCAATACAGCTCCCCATATAATAGGGATATCAAAAAGCATTTCCAAGGCAATTGCACCTCCCAATATTTCGGCAAGGGAAGTCGATATGGATGCCAACACCGCAGTGCCCAAAATAGGACGTGAGACCCACTTTGGCGTATATTTTGTGGCTGCTTCAGATAAACACAAACCTGTAACAATGCCCAAGTGAGCCACATTATGCTGCAATACAATCAACATGATCGTTGACAAAGTTACCACCCAAAGCAGGGAATACCCAAATTCGGAACCGGCCGCAAAATTCGAGGCCCAGTTTCCCGGATCAATAAAACCTACAGTAACCAGTAATCCGGGACCAATATATTTAAAGAAATCAAGACCACCCAGATAACGCTTGTGGTCTCTGCGTTTCAAGTCTTTCAGAATATTTTTCATCGTTCGTTCTTTAAATGGCGTAAAATTACGAAATAATAACAAGCGAGCCACACTTTCAGTTCAAAAAGAAGCCCCCGGCATTGTACAACACCGAGGGCCAACCTATATTTTTTTAAAGTACAGGGATTTAGTTAGAATCCCATTTCATGTAGCGCCCGGCACAACTGATCCGGACAAGAAGTCGAACGCCTTCCGCAACGTACTCCTTCCAGACGGGAAATCACATCATTTACCGACATTCCTTTCACCAGACGGGAAAGACCTTGCAAATTTCCGTTACAACCTCCCCAAAACGCAATATCCGTTATTATATTATTTTCTATTTCCAATTCAATGTGAGAACTACATGTACCTTGAGTCTTATAAGTATACTTCATTACTCTTCACTACCCTCCGGCTTCATGTTGGTATAAACAGTTTGCACATCATCAAACTCTTCGAGACGTTCTATCATCTTGTCCAAAGTTTCACGTTGCTCGGGAGTCACCTCTTTCGTATCGTTCGGAATATAAGTAAATTCACCACCGACATCCTCAAAACCACATTCTTCCAGATGTTTCTGGATAGCTGCATAGCTCTTCGGATCGCCATAGATAGTGATTGTTCCTTCTTCTTCATCCTCTTCGAACTCATCATCTACATCGTAGTCAATCAGGTCAAGAATGAGTTCTTCCATATCTATGCCGTTTTTTCTTCTTGAAAGTAAACATACACTTATGGTCGAACAGGAAAGCTAATGATCCCATAGTACCCAAGTTTCCGCCAAACTTATTGAATACGGAACGTACATCGGCAACTGTACGGGTAGTATTGTCAGTCAACGTATCTACGAATACAGCAATACCGTGAGGACCGTATCCTTCATAAGTCATTCCTTTGTAATCGCTCTGGTCCTTACCCATTGCATTCTTGATAGCACGGTCAATGTTATCCTTCGGCATATTCTCACGCTTACAAGTAGCGATAACCGAACGCAAAGTCGGATTATTTTCCGGTTCCGGGCCACCAGCCTTTACCGCAATAGCAATTTGTTTACCCAGTCTTGTAAAGGTCTTTGCCATGTGACCCCATCTTTTCAATTTGGCAGCTTTTCTATATTCAAATGCTCTTCCCATTGGAATTATATTTTAATGTTTAATTATTAATTGTTTAACTATCAATTAGCGAAGTTTTGCATCCAACTTATCTTCCAGATTCTTCACGAGTTTCGACATGATCTTATCAATCATCTTATCGTTCAGTGTCTGGTTTTCATCCTGCAACAAGAAGCTGACTCCATACGATTTTTTACCGGCTTCCAGATTCTTACCTTCATAAACATCGAAGAGAGATACATCTTTCAGCAATTTCTTCTCTGTCTCATAAGCAATCTTCTCTATTTCGGCAAACTGCACCTTCTTGTCAACCAACAAGGCAAGGTCACGCTTCACAGCTGGGAATTTAGAAATTTCCGCATAGCTGATCTTTACAGAACGGATGGCTTTCATCAGCTCTTTCCAATTCAGGTCAGCGTAATATACTTCATTGTCAATGTCGAAAGCTTTCAGAATCTTCTTCGTTACGATGCCGAATGTAGCAAGACGCTTTCCGCCCTTAGTCTGTACAGACAAGGCAGCAGCATAAATATCATCCGTCAGGTTACCTACAACCAGATTTCTCATATTCAACCCCTAAACGCAGGAAAATGTTCTCTACGTAAGCCTTCAACTCATATACAGAACTTTCTTCATCAGCATGCGCCCATGAATTGGATACTTTTTACCCGTTACCCACAACCCGAGATGATAATTCTCAGTATAAGCTGCCAATGACTTTTCGGGGTTCTTCTTTTCTTCATTGAAATAATAGCAATTTCCGAATTCGAAGAATTTCAGGTCGGCGTTCTTGCGGTTAGCATTGTGAGAGATACTTTCCAATCCACCGAACAACAAAGTCTGACGCAGCATTCAGGTCTGTACTCAACGGATTCAGTAGCATTACCAGGTTTTTAGAAGGATAAGTTTCCATACCTTCATAATAGCCGGCACGTGTCAGAGAGTTATTCAGAATCTCATTGAAACCACAACCTACCAACTGTTCAGCTACCAGATTCTGCAATTTGTTAGACTTATCATGTTCGCCCTTCGTAGTCAAGCTAGACTTCAGCGTAGACGGTATTTCTACATTATTATATCCATAAATACGGAGGATATCTTCAATAACATCACAATCGCGTTGCACGTCTACACGATAAGGGGAACCGCCAAAGTCAATCCTTCTGCCGTCTCATTGGTTATTTTCATCTCCAGACTGGTAACAATGCTCTTGATTGTCTCCACCGGAATCACTTTACCTACCAACGAGTGCACCTTCTCATAAGATAACTCTACGATGAAATCCTGAGCAGGAGCAGCACAAATATCCTTTACTTCAGAAGAAACAGTACCGCCGGCCAGTTCTTCACCATTATGGCAGCCAATTTCAAACAGTAAATAGTGATATTGGGGTCAATACCTCTTTCAAATCGGAAAGAAGCATCTGTATTCAGTCCATGACGACGAGCTGTCTTACGAACCCATGTCGGATGGAAATAAGCGCTTTCAATGAAGACATCTTTGGTAGTTTCCGTAGAACCGGAATCCAGACCACCGAATACACCGGCAATACACATCGGTTTTTCCGTGTCACAAATCATCAGGTCACGATCAGATAATTTACGTTCCACGCCATCCAACGTGACAAACGGAGTACCTTCCGGCATTGTCCTCACCACTACTTCGCCACCTTTAATTTTATCTGCATCAAAGCAGTGCAATGGTTGGCCGAATGCATGAACAATGTAATTTGTGATATCCACTACATTATTGATAGGACGCAGTCCGATGATACGGAGTTTATTCTGCAACCATTCCGGACTTTCTTTTACTGTTACGCCCTTCACTGTTACACCGGCATAGCGAGGGCAAGCTTCACTGTTTTCTACTGTTACCTTGATATCCAGATCATGATTTTCGACAGCAAAAGCATCGACAGACGGTTTCTTCAGAGAAGTCGGTTTGTTATTTTGCACCAGATAAGCATACAAGTCACGGGCTACCCCATAGTGAGAACAAGCATCGGCACGATTCGGGTGATATCCACTTCCAGCACATAGTCGCTCTTGATATTATAATAATCTTTGGCAAGAGTTCCCGGAACTGCATCAGCCGGCAGCACGATGATACCTGCATGATCTGTACCAATACCGATTTCATCTTCAGCGCAAATCATCCCATTGGACTCAACACCACGGAGTTTTGATTTTTTAATCGTAAAACATTCATCTCCGTCATAGAGTTTTTGCACCCAAAGTGGCAACTACCACTTTCTGACCGGCAGCCACATTCGGTGCACCGCATACGATCTGCACAGGTTCCCCCTGTCCCAGATTCACAGTAGTCACGTGCATGTGGTCTGAATTCGGATGAGGAATGCATGTCAATACCTCACCGATAACGAGACCTTCCAGTCCTCCTTTAATCGTTTGCACTTCTTCTACACTTCCTGTTTCCAAGCCAATAGAAGTTAATGCAGCGGCAACTTCTTCCGGTGTCAAATCGAAATCGACATACTCCTTCAACCAATTATAAGAGATATTCATATCATTAATTTTTTATTGTTTCCAAAAGTGACCCGCAAAATTACAAAGTAATTTTTTTGGATGACAGGGAATTATCCATCAAGAAAATAATGAAAACAGCCGAAACTACATGATAAAAAGTAATTCCGGCTGCAATATTAAAATGCTTATGTAATTTTACCATTAATTTAGAATGGCAACGGTCCATCCGATCCCACCCCACCAAACGGATTGTCTGTTTGAGGGGCAAACTCAGCCGGAGGCGGCACACTGCCATCACTTACTGCATTCATTTTAGAACCAAAGGTTGCTCCACCACCTTCTGCCGGATGCGGAATCACCATATCATCTTCCGGATTCTGGAAACGGGTGTACTGACCGATAAAACGCAAACGAACATCACCTACCGCACCATTACGATGCTTGGCAATAATAATTTCTGCCATACCACGTAAATCGGTTCCATCTTGTGAGGTATAAATCTTATAATATTCAGGACGGTGAATAAAACATACCATATCGGCATCCTGCTCAATGGCTCCCGACTCACGCAAGTCACTTAACTGCGGGCGTTTACCTTCTTCACCTTCACGACTCTCCACACCACGATTCAACTGCGACAATGCGACAATCGGGATGTTCAGTTCCTTCGCCAATCCCTTCAGTGAACGTGAAATGGTACTTACCTCTTCCTGACGGCTACCGAATGACATCCCACTCGCATTCATCAACTGAAGGTAGTCGATAATAATAATCCTTACTCCATGTTCGCGTACCAGGCGACGAGCTTTTGTACGAAGTTCAAACACTGACAATGAAGGTGTATCATCTACATACAGCGGAGCATCAAAAGGTCACGCAACTTATAATCCAGCTGTTGCCATTCGTAATTCGCCAACTGTCCGCTTTTAATTTTCTCACTCGGAATCTCGCAGACATTCGTAATCAGACGATTCACCAACTGGACATTACTCATTTCAAGAGAGAACACAGCTACCGGGTTACGATAATTCACTGCAATATTCTTTGCCATAGAAAGTACGAATGCCGTCTTTCCCATTGCCGGACGAGCAGCGATAATAATAAGGTCGGACCTTTGCCAACCGGAAGTCATCTTATCAAGTTTGGTAAAACCGCTCTCCAAACCACTTAAACCATCCGTACGGGCAGCCGCTGTCTGAATTAACTGATACGCTTCGGCAATGACAGGATTAATCTGCGTATAATCCTTCTTCATGTTCTGCTGAGAGATCTCAAACAATCTTCCTTCAGCTTCCTGCATCAAATCATCTACGTCCAGGGTTTCATCGAAAGCTTTACTCTGAACATTGCTGGTAAATGTAATCAGTTCACGAGCCAATGCCTTCTGTGCAATGATGCGGGCGTGATATTCAATATGCGCTGAAGAGGCAACCTTACTACTTAACTGAGTAATATAAAACGGACCACCCACTTCCTCCAAATCACCGCGTTTAGCAAGTTGCTCCTTTACCGTAAGGATATCCACCGGCTTCTGATTCACAGCCAGGTCGGTGATAGCGGAATAAATCAACTGGTGCCGGTGCTCATAAAAAGACTCCGGACGAAGAATTTCACTTACTAACGAATAAGCGTCTTTCTCTATCATCAATGCTCCCAATACAGCCTCTTCCAGTTCCGGCGCTTGTGGCTGGATACGTCCGTAGTCATTTACGGGCTGTATTTTTGCCTTACTATTGCTTCGGGGAGCTTTTCTCTGTTCTGCCATTTTTTTAATACTATGAATTATTAAAGGGATGGCAAAGATAATGCTTATTAATCAAAATCATCCCTATTCTACCAAACCAAAAAAAGAGCTATTCCCGTTTTTTTCGGAAATAACTCCTTACATCATATCAAACTTATTTACCCTCCAACAACTATTCTTTCAGCTTTTCCACGAAGTTCAGAAAAGAGTAGTGAGAGTAGTTCTACCTAAAAATATAAATTACTACAGATCATCAACATAGACAATCAAAACAAATCTGAATGCGAACCAGTACGCACTAAAGTCACCATTTTCAGTGAAGAATCCAAACTGTAAATTAACAACCAGTCCGGAGTCACATGGCATTCACGAAAGCCTTGTAGTTACCACTTAGCACATGATCTCGATTTTTTGCAGGCAATTCTTCACCGGTTATTAATTTTAAGATAACCTCATTAAGCTTATTTTCATCAAGCCCTCTTTTTCTAGCCAGCTTTAAATCCTTTAGATATTGACGAGTAAATTCTAATTCATATTTCATTTCACTTTTTCCAAATACTCCTCAAAACTTTTACACTTAACAGTACGCCCTTCTTTCACATCCCGCATTGCGCGTAAAGTAGTCTCATTGAGAGAAGCCTCCGCTTTCTTAACAGAGATATTCCCCACTCCCCTCAACATTTTTATTGCCTTCTTCAAATCTGGTAATAAGCTTGCATCTTCTACTGTCACAATTAACTGCGCCATATATTAATTCTCCTTTCTGATACAAAGATACCACAAATTACGGAATCATCAAGCAAATAAATATTTTATTTGAGAACTGTAATGAAACAAGATTTCGTACAACATGCCTTTATTTGCTCTACAATATAAGCCACATCTTCATCCGTCACCCAAGGACCGGCAGGAATACATAAACCCATATTAAACAAACGTTCAGAAACACCATTCACATAACAAAGATTATGGGCATAGACAGGCTGTAAATGCATAGGTTTCCACAAGGGACGGGTCTCAATTCCCCGCTCATCCAGGTTACGGCGGACTTCATCATAGTTAGTACCGGTCTTCACAGGATCTATCAGAATAGTAGACAGCCAATAATTAGCGTTGAAACGACCATCAGGATTAGATTTCAACGTTATACCGTCCACACCTTCAAAAGCCTTCTCGTAAAGAGCATGTACATGGCGGTGATGCGCAATATGCTCATCCAATACAGTCATCTGACCACGACCGATACCAGCACAGATATTACTCATACGATAATTATAACCGATCTTTTCATGCTGGTAATGAGGGAAAGGTTCACGAGCCTGCGTAGCATAAAACATAGTCTGCTTCTTGGTGCTTTCATCAGGAACAATCAAAGCCCCGCCACCCGAAGTAGTGATCATCTTATTACCGTTAAAAGACAACACACCAAAGGTACCGAAAGTACCGCACTTCCGACCATTGAACTCAGAACCTAAAGCTTCCGCAGCATCCTCCAGCACAGGGATTTCATATTTAGCGGCTATCGCGCAAATCTCATCAATCCTGGCAGGCATACCGTAAAGATGAACAGGAAGAATGGCTTTCGGCTTCTTACCTGTCTTTGCGATTCTGTCCTTGATGGCTTCTTCCAGCAAAACAGGGTCCATATTCCAGGTATCCTCCTCACTGTCGATAAATACAGGAGTCGCCCCTGATAAGCAACAGGATTGGCTGACGCACAGAACGTAAACGACTGACAGATCACCTCATCACCGGCTCCTACACCAAGTTGGATTAATCCCAGATGGATAGCTGCCGTACCCGCAGATAAAGCAACAACCTCCTTATCCTGTCCTACAAAATGTTTCAGTTCATCTTCGAAAGCATTCACGTTGGGGCCCAAAGGAACAACCCAGTTAGTATCGAAAGCTTCCTTTATAAAAAGCCTGCTCCTTGCCGCTCATGTGAGCAAGGCAAAGATAAATTCTCTTGTCCATAAAATTATGTGATTATAAAACTATAAATCGAAAAGAGGGATGGCTATTTCCGCCAAATATAATGAGGCACTATCAACCATCGGATAACTCCTCCCACTTTCATAAAAAAGCGGGAAAAAAGCATAAGCCAATTCGTATATATACCGTTAATTCTGCATGCCTTCATAAGTTCAATGCTATTCCAATATAATACACTATAGAAACTCCGATTGCTAATCCCACCGAAGCGCATCACTACTACGTCAAGATCAAGATACCGGTAGCAAATCTTTTCCTTCAGGAAAAAACGCAAAAAACAATTCATAGTCACCGGCAATCCGGAAATTCGAATTAAATCCTCCGGACTTTATATAACACGATTTTCTTGCATAAAAAGAAGGATGGGGAGGCATTATGCCATAGGGCAACATCCCGGGATTAAAATAATTACCCGAATATCTACGAAGCAATCGTTCGTCATTCCTTCTTCTATACAACACATTCCCAAATACAGCATCAATCTCCGGCTTTTCAAAAGTTTGGGCTATTGTTTCTATTACATACCGGTCTTTAAAAACATCGTCAGAATTCAGATAACCGACAACATCTCCCGCAGCCATCCGCAATCCTTTGTTCATGGCTTCATAAACACCGGAATCTGGCACTCAATTTAGGGCATCCCCCTTTGTTAGGGCACTTTTCAGTGCCCTAAACCGAGTTTTGTTAATTAATTAGTTTTGAATTTAACATTGGCTGGTAGCCAAAGTGATTTTGTCAGGAACCATATTAACATAATCCCTGCACCCGTTAAAGATATTTTTTTGAAAAAAGTTCCGATGAAGTTCCAGATAGAACTGCCATGAAGCTTTACCGTTCCTATTACACTGTGATAAGTTGCAGCCATCTCAGCACCGGCATCACTGCCATAATGAAGTGAATTGTTACGCTGAGTAGTCAGCTTTCGAATAGTTCGCTCAGCAAGATTATTGTCTATCGGCAGTTCACCATCATCCAAGTAAGCAAATATCTCTTTCCAGAACCGATTCAGATAATTAAGAGCTTCTGTATAATACTGACTTCTAAATGCTGAATCCTTTGACAGTTCACTGTCCAACAGGCTGCGCAATTCTATCAGCAGGTCCTTCGTTTCCAGGCTTTGCCTTTCTCGCAACCTTTCTTTTGGAGTTAATCCGGCATCATCACATTCACGCTCTCTCATAAAGAATCCCTTTAATAAATTGGAAAAACGTTCAGCTGTCGGTTCACCACCTTGATTGGAAGCCTTGACGAACTTGTTCTTTGCATGGGACATGCAAACTTGATGCACGGTATCTTTAAACTGGGCTGACTTCAACTCATCACCGATAAATACATAAGCATTGTAGCCGTCAGACATGATACTCTTCAATTCCGCATCACCCAAAAAGTCTGTAAGTACCTCACGACCGCGAGAGCCATTCTCATAGAAGAAAACAGCTGTTTTCTGAGCCTTGTTGACCAGCACCCAAATATAACACTTCTTATAGTGGTCATATTTACGCACCTTACACCAGGTCTCATCGCAGTTCACTATCGAGTCCTTTTCCAAGGCGATGGACTTCAATACACAAACCAACTCGTCCAGGTATTTCTTGCCCTTCTTAAGCCAATTACGCAATGTGTTTCTAGAAATGCTCATTCCCATATCTGTCAGCCATTGGTGAAGGAGACCAAAGGTCACATTCTTTACATAAACTTCATAGGCAATAGCCTGTAGAAATTCAGGAGTAGCTTTGGTACCCTCGAATTTAGTTATCACCTCGGATGGCCTTCAGAGGGGAAATAACCCCACTTCGGCTTTTTGCCCGGCTCTGCGTAATGAACCATCTCAAAACATTCTTCCGCAAGGAAAGTACGGAAACTGAATACCCGTACCATCCTTCTTTCGATGATACGACCGGGAACCTTTGTCAAATCAGAAGGATGCCCTATCGCTTCTCCGGATACTCCCATCGTTTTATAACCGTCAGGACGATTCGATAAATCGCGATCTTTACCGGAAGACTCTCTTACCTCTTGGGGCTGATCATGACCGATCGAGTCCGTACGAAGCGTATCATCGGTACCATCATAATCATCTTTCTCCTTTTTACGGTCAGAATCACTCTTTTTTAGCTTTAGAGTGTATCTTTTGACGTCTATCACCAAAACGGTCCTGATTTGCAAAATCAAGTCTTTCTTGAAGCGACTTGACCTTACGTTCAGCCGATTTGCGAAGCTTATGTTCTTCAGATAGCCGATTCTCCAAACCTGCATGTTGCGATTGCAGGGCTGACATCTGATCCTCAAGCCCCTTCATCTTAGCCATAAAATCTTCCAAGACAAGCTTCATGGCATCACTTGTCAGCCTGAGTTCCTGATTCTGCCCGGCAAGGTATTGAATGTATCGGTCTTTTTTGATCGGCTGCCATATCTTCACTATAATTTATTGGGGTTCGTGAGTAGGTTTCCCTACTCAACAACTCCCGTTTTGTTGTAATTATATCTTGCAGATCGATCATACTTAAACCTTTGATTTACAGCATTAAAGATAGCGAAATAATCACAAAACAGCAAGAAGATGAATAAATTAATTATCTGATTTTTAATATTTTAACTACAGGACTTTCAAGAATCAGAACCACATCTTTCCAGTCAATACGATAGACAATATCCGCTCCATTACGCTCTACTTTCATGAACTGATAGCCTGCGACAAACTTCTTTTCGAACAGACTGTATGAACGATTATCGAATGAAAACATACGAACTATTCTTCGATTGCGAGACATGACAATAAAGACATCTCCAGCACTTGGCTCCCGGTGAAGTCGCTCACGAATGATAGACAACACACGGCTGTGCTTACAACGCATGTCGGTAAAGTCGCGGACATAATAAAAATGATTGAGACCGGTAACACTCAGCATAAACCCTCCAGATTCTCTACCATCCGAACTAAATCCTGGTAGCTTAGATTCTTTTGGGATAAATGTAATCCATTGTTTATACGAAGGTCAATCCAAATACGGACAGGATTGTCATTACTGATTTTGATACAGTTTGAGGCTGATCACTAGTCTTGGATTTTTTCTGCATGGTTTATCTCAGGAACGCCATCAACCTGAACTTCAAATACTTTTTTGCGAGTATCCTTGAACCATTTCTGAAAGATGTTATAAGGAACCTTGTGCTTAACACAAAACGATTGGAGAGATTCTCCATGAGGCAAAGCCTCAGTCTGGTACTGAAAGTAAAACCTTTCAAGATCTTCACTGCTATACATTATTCTATAAATTGGGTTGCCAGCGAAGATAGAACTTTCAATTAATAGCCATTTTTTGACTGCTTACGATAAGTTTGAGTCAGAACAGACCGAAGCGTATCTTCAACCGTTGCCTCCCTGTTCAATACAACCGTTATAATGGATATAAGCATCTCCATGTCCGGGGTACAAGTTACGTCCATCCGCCAAGCGAACAATACGCTCTTTTGATTTTACGGCATCCGTTTTATGGCTGTTCGGAAATGAAGCTATTACTTTCACACCGGGAATATATGAATCGCCTGAAAAAACATCATTACCCAATTTATAAGTTAAGCAACTTTTATCATGTCCCGGTGTCTCCAGTACTTCCAAAACATTTCCAGTAGTAATTTCTATTTTATCACCCTCTCCCAGTATGCTGATATTATTTTCAGTCCATACAATGGGATCATTATGATAACGTGAGAAATTTAACTTGTCGGAGCCTAGAGCTTCCTTTCCAAAAGAGGAAGTATAAATGATACAATCCGGATATGCTTTTATCAGTTCCCTGATCCCATAAATATGATCATAGTGAGTATGGGTCAGGAATACTGCTTTTCACAATTTTTCCATCGTTATCCAGCAACTCCTTTACAGGCTGAACATCACCGATGTCTATTAAAAAAAGCCGACGGCCCCTCACTGGTAAGAATATACGTATTTGAAGTAAACACACTGTTTATGATCCGATGGATATACATTTAATTATGTCCATTAAATGGTTCTGTAGTTGCACTTCCTTCCATATTTATTCCTTCACGAATAAATACTTTTTTGATTGTAAGGAAGATTATTTTTTATATCCAGCCAGAAAGAGATATGATCCACATACCAAACATCCAGTTCAAATTTCTTAGTCCAGGATATGCTATTCCGACCATTCACTTGTGCCCAACCCGTAATTCCCGGACGAACTTCATGACGGCGGTATTGCTCTTCCGAATATAAAGGAAGATACTTGATTAACAAAGGGCGAGGTCCTACTAATGCCATATCTCCCTTTAGAACGTTGATTAACTGCGGCAATTCATCTATGGAAAGAGAACGAACTATTTTTCCGACCTTTGTCAGACGAACGTCATCCGGCAACAGATTACCTTCTGCGTCCCGTTCATCCGTCATAGTCTTAAATTTAATAGCCTTAAATATCTGGGCATTTTTCCCGGGACGATCCTGGGTAAAGAAGACACCAGCACCTTTATTAGCAAAATAAAGGAAAATGATAATAATAAGTAAAATTGGCCAAATGATAAGTAAGGCACACAATACAATAAGAAAATCTATCGCACGTTTTAATCCGTTCTTATACATAATCTACAGTTCAATTAACGGTTGTTTATTCCAATCTATCGACTCAGCAGCTTGCTGTACATTACAGAATGAATAATTCCCTAGTAAAGTATCCAATTTATTCAACGCTCCTCCTTTACCAATGTTTGTCTTTACATAACGGGTTATACGGTTCTTTAATGTACCAGGTTCTTTATAGTATTCTTCAAATTCCTGCTTAGTCATGAACTTTGAACTCTGTTCGATTAAATCATTGATATGAAAATAGAACATCACATAATCCATGTGACTAATAAGTTCCTTATGCAACCACAATGGCACTAATCTGAAATAGCCGCCACCCGAAAATGGTACCGCTTTTCCCATTAATCTGGCAGGACAGACTGGCAACTCCTTAATCGTATAATCGTTCTTTTTAACCAACGAAGGTATAGTCGAAGTAAACTGGGGAAATCCTCCCAAATCCCGACTAGCTGGAAAAACAGAACAATCATATTCAATCCCATTTTCTGCCAATATTTCAAATGCCCAGTCATTATCTTTCCCTATTGAGAAAGCCGGTGCACGGAAACTGCTTACTTTTTTGCCAATCAAATTCTCGATTTCTTGCACAGCAATACGTGTATCTTCTGCAAATTCCTGTCTAGTCATCTTGTTTATCCACAGATGCCGATTTGAATGACTACCTACTTCGTGACCATTATCAGAAATTCTTTTCAACACCTCCGGAAACTCTACAGCTAATTGACCCACACAGAAAAAGGTTGCTTTTGGAATTACTTTTGTCAAGTGTATTCAAAATCCAATCAAGCAACTTGTCATACTGACGATATTTCTCTTTTCGTCCACCCTTAAAGTGTTTTTCAATATACCATTCCTCAATATCAAAAGATAATATTTTCATTTTACCATCTTAATTATACTAAATCATAATCAGCAAGGCTTACTTCCCAATTCCCAATATCAAATATCCTCTCATCTATCAAATCATGATCAAATATAGTACCTACAAAATGAAACTTTTTAGGTTCTAATTTCTCTGGCACTTTTATCAGAGTCATTGGTGTAAAAGGAAGATGCCCGACATACATCACCACGTCAATATGTAAATCTTTAGACTGTTTGCACATAGCCCTCACCACATAATCAAAGTTTCTCTTCGATAATGGATGTACATCTAATAAAAATGCCGTCTTAACTTTTTCATAATCCATAATACGGTAAACACCACGTATATCGCCTTTCTCTACAAACCGATATTCTTTTTTTATTCGGGTCATTCTCTATATATCTGTATTTTCTAAATGAAGTATATTCTTTATGCACCAATGATTGGAAGACCTTAGTTGATACGGAAAAAACAGATAACCCCAACCATATATTTGTAGCGAATACAGACAGAAAATTTAAGCAACTCAATCCCTTCTTTATATTCCCAATCCTAATAGGTAACATATATGTAGACAAATTCCCTATATCTTTTCGTTTCAATCCTCTTTTTTTGAATAGGATATGAATTTTCATTAGGGAACCCCATCAAAAATGAACATCCTTCATTAACAGCAAATGATTGGCTTTGCCTTACTAAACGCTCATATGTAAAAAAAATTGCGATATTCCTTTTTTATCATAGTACCACCACCATAAGCAAACATTAATCGTTTCCCATTAAAGATATAATAGTATGGTACTAAATTATGATTACCTATTATATTGTCATTTTCGTCTTTTAACAAAGCATGAATAGAATATCCCAAAGGATTTCGTACATAGCGATGCAAAAATGACTCTACAGTCATTACATGTTTTGGAAACACTTCATGAAATAGTATACAAATTTGTTTGACTTCATCTTTAGTCAACTCATTTGTTTTTCTTTAAGAAAATCTGATTCATTACTTATCCTATTGTATGGTATATCCTCCGTCAACTATAATATTCTGCCCTGTAATCCAACACGATGCATCAGATAATAGAAATACACATGTATTGGCAATATATTCGGTCTTACCAAGTCCTAGTAAATGTTTCTTTTCAAGAACCGCTCGTTTGTCCGCATTAGCAATATGTGGTAAATTCTCATTTATGGGTGTCACTACTACGCCTGGAGATATACAGTTTACACGGATCTTCTTTGCAGCCAATTCGCATGCTAACGACTTCACCATTGATATAATCGCACCTTTAGTCAATCCATATAAAGATTTACCAACTTCTCCAACAATTCCCATGATCGATGACATAAAAATAAAACTCGCTCCATGATTAAACATTCCCGCTCTAGAAAACTCTTTTACTAAAAAATAACCGGACATTACATTTATCCTTAAGAAATCATCGACTTTTTCCAATTCCACAAAACGAAGAGGAAGAGTTGTTGATACCCCTGCACAATTCACTAAGCCATCTATCGGACCAACATTATCATTGATGTCTTTAGCCAATTGAGATAATGAGGCTATTTCCGCTAAATCAGCACTCCAATATATATGCTTATCCTCATTACACATCATCTTACGAGTCTCCTCCAAACGCTCCCTATTCCGCCCTATCAAAATTACAGTCACTCCCATTTGTGCAAGAGTAATACAACATTGCCTACCTATACCTGATGAAGCACCTGTAACAAGAATGACTTTTCCTTCTAAAGAAAATGGACCATGTTCCATAACAAATCAAATTTGCACAATATCACTCATATAACAATCACTCATTGATACAATACCAGTAGCCCAAGTCATTCCAACTCCAAAAGCACTCAGTAGTATTGTATGATTTCCTATAAGTTTATCTTTTAATTCAGAAACAATAGTCAGCGGCACAGACACAGATGAAACATTTCCAAACTTACTAATAGTTGAAGGAACCTTATTAACATCAATTTTCAACTTGCTTACAAGATAAGAATTCATAAAATTATTTGCCTGATGAAATATATAATAATCCATAGTTTGAATATTCATCCCAGCAAATTCTAATGTTGCCTTAATATCATTAGGTATTTCACGAATAACAAAATTAAATACATCCCCTCCCTTCATGTATCCTTGTTCATCTGTTCTGATATTACCATATTCATCCACAACTTTCTCTTTAACAGTTTCCGAAGAACTGGGAATTCGATAACCACCCGCATTTATCTTTATTAAAGATTCACGAGAACCATCAGAATTTAAAGAAAAAAATGATTTACCATATTTTTCACCTTTTTCTATTATTGCTGCAACTCCACCATCACCAAATAAGAACGCTGTTTTCCGGTCTTTAGGAGAGTAAACTTTCGACCTGGTCTCACCATCTAACAATAGCACTTTACGTATATTAGGTTGCTCTGCATATGAATAAGCCACCGTCAAACCATATATAAATGCAGAGCAACCTAAACTTATATCAAATGCAATTGTCTTATGCGACAATCCCAAACGTTCCTGCAATATTACTGAAGTGGCTGGCATACGATAATCCGGAGTCTGAGAAATAAATATCAACATATCAATCTCTGATTTATCAATATTCATGTCGCTTATTAAACGTTCTGCCGCAGCAAAGCATAAATCTGAGCTACAAGTCTTGTCATCAACAAAGCGACGTTCCACAATACCAATCTTATCAACAACCTCTTTTTACTTCTGCCTGTGAGAAAAACTCAGTATATTCATAGTTGTGAATAATACGTCGAGGGACGCAAGCAGACATACCGGAAACACCGACTCCCTCAAATTGCAAAAAGCCCATAATTACTTATTTATATAATTAAATATATCTTCTACAGTTTCCAACTTATTGAAATCATCTTCATCAATAGCAACATCATACTCTCTATCCAACATCATGATTATTGACAAATGGACTAAAGAACTCCATTCTTCAATATCTCTAAAACGAGTCTCATAAGTTATTTTTTCAGGTTCTGTTTCTTCAAACTGTTCCGCAAACTTTACTATAAAATCATTCCTATCCATAATATGTTTATAAAATAATTAATATATACTTTTATATTTTCAATACAGTTCTACATTTATAACAATGTGCACCATCATATTACCAAGTCTACATTGACTTAAAATCAGTATTTTTACCATTCATCATCACAATATTAGGTACACACATTGGCTTTGTCTTCATCCACATGGTTCCCCATGTTAATCCTAAACCAAATGAAGACATTAATAATGTAGTCTCTTTCGACATTAATTGTTCCCGGAGTCGTGTCACCATTAATGAAGGAATCGAGGCACCTCCCAGATTACCAAATTCTTCCAAGTTATAAGGAACCTTTGCCTGTGGAAACTTTAGCTTCTTAACAATGCGGTCAACAATCATCTTGTTTGCTTGATGTATTAGAAAATAATCAATATCCACATTACGATCAAGATTATAATCTGCGAGAAAAGATTCAATGGATTTAGGTGGGCGAGATATGGCAAAAGAAAAGACATTCATTCCATTAATGAGAGTATGGATAGGAGCACGAACAATACCATTACCGAAATCCTCGTATTCAAAAAGATTCCGGTGTAACCGGATGACGAAAAAAACCACCGTGAGGAGTCATCAATGCTTCATAACCTTTTCCATACGTGTGAAAATCAACAACAATATCATTAGCCGCCTCGTCATATTCTAAAGCTATTGCCGTACCACAGTCACCAAACAATGGTACGCGGCTCTTGTCCTTCATCGACCCCATACGTAATGCCGTATCACCAATAAGTAACAAAGCACGCTTCACATTACCAGTCGTCAACAAATTGCCAGCAACCGTTATTGCATACATGCATCCACAACACCCCATAGGGATGTCCATACAGAAACAGTTCTCCGACAACGCTAATCTGTCTTGCAATATACAAGAAGTGGGTGGAGTACGATAATCACCCGTTACGGATTCAAACAGCAGAACATCAATACTATCCCTCTCCCATCCCAGTTCTTCAAGTAACTTCTCAGCGGCAGCTTGGCACATATCCGAAGCACACATATTATCCGGAGCAATATGACGTCTTTTTATCCCGACTGTATTATCAAATACTTCCGCCTCTTCCTGAGAGAAAAAATCAAAATCAGATGTCTTCACCACATTCTCAGGAACAGCCATAGCTACTCCTTTCATGCCGACATTCTTAATTCTCCATCTTGCCATAGTGCAACCCGTTAGAGTTCAACATCATACTTTTTCAAAATTTCACGTCCCTTACCATAGGAAGTGAATTCCATAATATCTTCCGGATCGAACATCACATCAAAAGACTCTTCCAACAAAGCAATGATATTCAACTGGTGAACAGAGTCCCATGATTCAACGTTCTCTTTCGAGAAATCGTCATTCAGTACAGAGCTATCCACACCAAACACCTCAACAAAAGCATCATTGTATTTTTCAATATTCGTCATTACATTCTCTATTTTTATAAATTCAACTTACTGTATAATATCTTTCCGGCTTCATTCTTAGGAATACTATCTATTATTCTCACCTCAAAAGCCGACGCTACAAGTTTGGTCTTTTCTACCAATATTTCCTTTACCGCAGTCACATATTTATCATCGGTCAGATAGACAATCATCTTTTCATCCGTACCCACACAGGCACATTCTATCGGGCATTTACCTTTAATTATCTGTTCACACTCATCCAATCCGATACGCATTCCATACAGTTTTAAGAAGCGTCCCATACGTCCTACAATGTAATAGCACCCATCCTCATCCCGATAGGCAAGATCACCTGTACGCATAAAACCGTTACGCTCATCACCCAACAGTAAATCCTCGCGTTTACGAGCATACCCCATCGTTACATTTTTGCCGCGATAACACATCTCACCCTCCGTATTTGGCAATTCTATTACAGAGCCATCACTGTCTATCAATGACAATTCTGCATTCGGAACCGCACGTCCTATACTGCCACACTTTGAAATCGCATACTCCGGTGGAAGATAAGCCATACGGGCAGTACCTTCTGACTGTCCGTAAGTAGCAATCCAGCGTTTCCCGTTATCACGACAGTATTCTGCAAATTTCAAATTCAACTGACGCGGCATTTTTTCCGCCTCCTTGAGTAAGCAGTGTCAAATCAGGTAAGTCCATACGGAAAAAGCGCATCAGATTTAATATCTCAAAACTATAAGGAACACCTGTAAAACTGGTGGCATGCTGTTCTTTCATAAAAATCCAGAAAGCTTTGTCGGTCATACTTTGATTGGTTATCAACACAGTAGCTCCAACATAAAGATGACTGAATACCACTGATAGCCCCATAGTATAATATAATGGAAGAACAAGCAAAGGGCGATCATTGGAAGTCAGGCCAAAGAAAGTAGAGATATTTAAAGCCGCCGCTTCTATATTGCTATATTTATGCCGTACTAACTTGGGACTGCCCGTTGAGCCGGAAGTAGGTAGAAGATGAGATAGATCCGGATGCATCTCACAATCTTCCATTCCTGTACGCAAGAGGATATAGCCATAATATTCACACACCATTTCATAATGCAGGTCAACTGCCATCAACGAGGGCACACAAACATAAGAAGGGCGGTAAATATCAAGTAGATTATGAAGAAGTTCCTTTTCAATATGTGCATTCAATATTAAAGGGACATTGCCGGAATTAATACAACCTATACTCCAAGCTATACCTCCGACATTATTTTCTGTCAATAAGAATAATAAGGAACGACTGGGAAGAATGGTAGATATGTTCTCGGAAAAATCCAACAACTCACCATACTTCAAGGTATTCCCCAAAGCATCAACTGCAGCAAACGCATCCTGCGGTTGCTTATTTAAATTCAATATCATTTGGTTTATTTTATTCTAAATGGAAGCACAGCCATCAACTCCCAATATCTGACCTGAAATATAAGAAGAACGGTCTGAAGCAAGAAAAGCACAAGCATTAGCAACATCTTCAGGAGTTCCCAAGCGTCCTAAAGCAATCTTTTGAATACGAGTATCGATTTTTTTCACCACTTTCTTCATAAAGTTCTGAAAAGCGCTCCGTTTTGACAATACCCGGTGCAACAGCATTCACACGAATACCCAGAGGAGCCAATTCTTTAGCTGCAGATTTAGTAAAAGCCATGATTGCTCCTTTGGTCGCAGAGTAAGCAGACTGTCCGGGTGAACCTAGTACAGCCGTTACCGATGCTATATTTACAATAGAGCCGCTGTGATTACGAGCCATCAAGCGAGAAACCAGCTGAATCATTTCAATTACAGCTATTACATTCACACGGAACATCAGTTCTGTTTCCGGGCGCAATATCATACCAATTTTCTTATTAAATACCACACCCGCATTGTTAATCAGTGCATCAATACGACCTTCTTGTTTGAATACGGACATAAAAGCTGATTTTACAGTTGTAGCATCCGTCACATCAAAATACAAAGGAAGCACACGAGTATTATTATCTTCTGAACAAGCTTTCGCCCATTCATCCATAACTCCTTCAGCACGATCGCAAGCATAAACTATTGCACCATCAGAAGCAAAACGTTCAGCTATAGATTTACCGATACCTTGTGCGGCACCGGTAACAATACATATCTTATTATACAAAAGCCTTTCCATACAAATTATTTCAGACTACGACCACCATCAATTACCAAGTTAGTACCAGTAACCCATGCAGAAGCATCGGAAAGCAAATAAATTATGGCATAAGCCACTTCTTCCGGCTTGCCATAGCGCTTCATTGGATATTGTTCAATGTCTTTAGTCACATCTTCCTCTGATAGCAAACGATTAGAAATCAAAGAAGTATTGATTCTTCCCGGCTGTACAGCATTACATCGAATCCCCTTCCCTGCCAATTCCAAGGCAGCATATTTCATATAAGTACTCAAAGCACTCTTTGAAGTTCCATAAATACCATTTGCAGGTGCCACATTATTATAACCAGAAATTGATGCAGTAAAGACCACTGAAGATGAATTTCTCAGTTTTTTTTTTCTTCACCAACAGTTTCAGTAACAGCATAGGAACAAAACAATTCATCTGAAATACTTCGTTTAGTACATCCAAAGAATAGAACTGCAATGGCAACATTTTCCCTATTCCCGCATTGCAAACAAAGCCATCCAATACTGGTAATTGAGTCACCAATTTCTCACAGGATTCTTCTATTCTTAAATCAGCAACCAGCATTAAATGTTCTTTATTTGAATCAGATAGCAACTCTTTAGTTTCTTGCAAAGCACTCTCATTCCTACCTGTCAGAACTAAAGTTGCTCCTAGCTTCGAACATTCAATGGCAGTAGCTCGTCCGATACCGGATGAAGCTCCTGTAACTAGTACAGTCTTCCCTTCTAAAGAAAAAGGATTATACATTACAAACGGAAGATACCAAATTATACAAATCACCAATAGTTGCCTGCTGTTTCATATCATCACCAGTAACAGTGACATCATATTCCTCATCAATCATTGTAATAATCAATAGAGCAACCAGCGATGTGTAACCATCTAACTCGCGAAATTTAGTTGTAGAATTTAGTTGTTCTACATCTACATCATCAAATTGCTCAGCAAATTTTTCAATAAAGTCTACTAATTCCATCTTATTTATTATTTATATTAATCTTTTAGCGGGATTTCCCATAACAGTAGTACCTGCTTTAACTCTGCGTATAACAAAACTACAAGCACCAACATGAGCATTATCTTCTACAACAACTCCATGATTTAACACGGAAGAAGTATAAATATCTACCTCATTTCCAACAACCGTACCACCTACACAAGTGACATGTGTATCAATACGATTCCAATCACCCAAACGAACATCATGCCCCACTACTGTATAAGATTGTATCATATTATAATCACCTATCACAGCATCAGCACCAATGCTTGTATAAGCACCGATAATATTTCCTTCCCCCAATCTTACATTAGAACCAATTCTAGCTGTATGATGGATTAAGGAAATAAAACGCCCTCCTCTATTAATAATTTCACTCATACATTTTTTACGGGCATTTCCACCTATAGAGCAGACAAAAACATCATCGTTCTGTGGTATATAAGTGCTAATCTTATCTATTACCGGAGGATAATTCGGAAAGTCATTCAATGCGGACAAATTATCATCAATAAAACCTTTAATGACAAATTCTGTTGCAAAACCTAAGCTTTCACGCGCCATGTCATATAAAGTACGTCCCATACCACCGGCAGCAATGATAATTAAATTTTTCATTTATTCACTAACATTCATTTACTACATCCCTAAAAACATCTGTTATTTCCTTAGTTATAACAGAAGGAGAAAAAAGCTTTTTACACTCATCCGCTATAGATTGTTTATCATATAATTCTATATTCTTTGATATATCCGATATAGATTTAGCAAGCTCGGAAATATCTTCTACAGGAACTAAAACGCCATTTCTCTCATGAATACACTCCCTTATTCCACCACAAGTTGTAGCTACTACCGGCAATCCAGCTGACAAAGCCTCCAAAACTGCTACTGAAAAATTTTCAGCACGGGAAGAGAATATAAAAACATCACTATCATATAGCAAAGATTTTATTTCCTGTTTATTTTTCTGCCCTATCATTTTTATATTACTTTCCAATCCTAATTGTTTGATAAGATTTTGCAGATTCTTTTCTTCAGGACCTCCACCTACAATTCTTAGCTCCCAATCTAATGAATATCGGGCAACCTCTGACAAAGCCTTTATTAAAATGTCATACCCTTTTCGATGAATCAAACTTCCGATGGAAATATATTTTAATTTTCCCCTATGGGTATATTTTCTTATTGATGATTGAAAGAATTCTTCATTAATCATATTATGAATTACGATAGAATCTTTTTTTAAAGTGTCTACAAATCTGTTCTTTTAAAGAATTTGAAACTGCAATAATTTTATTAGCACCTTGATAAGCTATTTGTCCCCGATAAATAATATCCGATGAAAGTTCAGACTGATTTAAAACACTCCAATGTTCCATGCCGACAAGTGGAATGTTATATTTCTCTTTCAGATAAACCGCATATGAAATATTATACAGAAAATGCGCATATATGATATCCGGCTTCTCTTGTTTTTTTCAGCATATAGCTGAATACAGAATCTAACATACGTGTTCTCAGCCAATAATGTAGCTTACAACTCATTTTTAATGAAAAAGCCGTAGGGAATAAATACAATCCATAGATATCTATATTATTCTCTTGCAAATGAGTTATACCTATTCGCCTATAGTACTTGCGGAATCTTCCATCAACATACAAAATACTTACTTTATGTCCTTCTTTCTGTAGAGCTATGGCCTGATCTTTCTCAAAACAACCATATTGAGGCTCCCTATATGTAGGGTAACCGTTTGCTATAATTACAACATTCATAACTATCAAAAAGCAATCATTTCTTTCAATACATCCAAATATCCATGACCATATCTTAAATCCGGCTCCACATAATTTCCTTCCGCCCATTCGTTCCAGGACATTAAAAAAGAAATTTTATGTTCATCTGTCTTCCCTGATAACAAATCTAATACATTTTTCAACTGTTCACAAAATACTTCTGGTGTACTATTAGTATAAACTCTTGCCTTTACTCCACTCCGTGCTGTTCTATCCCAATTAGGCAATAAGGTAGGAAATACGTTTTCCCATTTGTCTTCCTTGACATACAAATACTTATTTATTTCTTTCTGCTCACATTTAGAAACTGGGGTATGCTTAAATAAACGCATACTAATACCACGCCACAAAACATCCTTCAATGATCTACAATAATAATCAGCTCTATGATATCCTCTTGAGTTAACCGCATCGTATCCAGCATTTAATACAGATTGGTAATACAAAGCCGATTTATCTGGAGCATTTTTAAAGAGAATATTTTTCAATGTTTGATCTTGCGGAAGCATATTATAAGCAATGCCTACAAAATAGATCCCCTTAAGACCATTTTCTCTAGCCATCGTTTGCCATAAATCTATATACTCACTAGGATTAGGCATTTCTAAAGGTCTGAATACTAGAAATAAAGGTTTACCATCCACCTGAATATACCGTTTGTCTTTAAAAGCGGGCAGCACCTCATTAAAATGCTTTATATATTCCTCCTTATTATAAATCATTTCCATTAAAGTCGATTCTTTAATACGCCTTGTACCGACTTCCCAAGATTTGTTAGTCCAACTATGATTAGCCCAACCTAGACAAAAAGGGAAATCCGGCTTACCACTAGACAACACTTCATTAAAAGGTCTTTCTAATAATTTTTTTCCATTGCCAAACCAATAGTGCCAATAACAAAATCCTTCTATACCGGCTTCACGTGCCATTTTAGCTTGCGCTTCGCGCACTTCTGGCATACGCAAATCATAATATCCTAAATCTGCGGGGACACGGGGTTGATAATGCCCTTTAAACAAAGGTTTAGCTTTCCCTACATTTGTCCATTCGGTAAACCTTTTCCCCACCATTTCTCATTTTCCGGTATAGGATGAAATTGTGGCAGATAAAAGGCTATGACGCGAGCTTTCTTTGTATATTCCATTATGTACTTATTTTATTAAAGATTTTTCTCTAACATTTTTTCCCATTTCTACAAATTATATTAACCGAAATGACAGCAACCATACAATCATCAGGTACATTTTTTACAGCTACAGCAGTTACTCTAACAGTACAATTACCCCTTATACAAACACTGTCTATAATTTTAGCCCCTAACATTTAATTTCGGTTAAGTCTAATTCAAAATTCACTATTGTATCATATGAGCACGGCGAAAAACTATTTTTTTCTCTGAGCCTAATAACAGATATAAAAAAGAAAAACAAAGATCAATTTGATATTAGCCATCCAATATGAATATGGAAAAAGAGAAAAACCCTGAACACAAATCTGATATAATATAAGAAGTATTATTATCTGATTAAATTTATATTCCCCGTTATTTTTAATACGTAAAATCTTCCAAAAAATATAGTCATCAGCATCAATACCAAAAAACCTGCAACAGGCCCATAATCAAGAGTAAAGTCACCAACAAAAGTATAAAATCTTGAATTATCTATTTTTAAATGTGAATATGTCAACTGCCCTTCACGCGGATCATTCGAAGCTTTTAATCCTAAAATCCTCCTTGCTAAGTTAGCTGTATTATCACCATAACGAATTCCTCCTGCATCCAAACCATAATTATTGAAGAAAATGAAATTTTGGGCTGCATAAGTTTCAAGACCATATATGAGATACTCCGTTTGCTGTTTATTATTTGCAAATCGTCCCATTGTAACAGTAGTCAAACCAACGACAAGCAAAGATCCCACACCCGCCAATGCCCATCCTACTTCTTTTTCGAGTAATTCTATCTAGTTTATGTCTAAACAAAAGAAATAAAAACGGAATATCCATAAATAAGTTAAATATATAATATCTATCACCATTTGATAAAGAAAGTATTAGACATGAAGCAATACTCACTGCAATTCCCAAAAGAAAGTAAGTTATTTTTCACCAAAATATTATAGAAAAAAGAACAGTGTTAATACAGGAGAAAAAAGAGTTGACATAAATCTTAAAGCATTAGACAATCCAAAGCTAGGTTCACCTGCTTCTCTCTCTCTCTCATAGTAATTTTTTGCTAAAGCCGCTGGATCAAGAAGCGTATCATCTATAGACAACGAAGAAAGTTCAGTTAGAAATTTGACCATGAATGAAATAATAATAATAACAGATATTATATTCATTATATTTGAATCTGGCATCTTTATCGAACTAACCTTCCTATCTTTAAATTGCAATAAAGGAGAGAAGCACATCATTAATGCTACATATAAGTATACAAAAGGAAAAAAACTCAAATCTTTAAACTCCTTCGCAAAAGGAGAATTAAATAAAGGAATTGCCAATAAAGAAAGACATGCATAAAAAAGCAATACAAAGCTACCAATAGAAAAAATTTTTTTTTGCATTGATAGACTATAAAAGTTACAGAATATAATGCAAAATTAAAATATAGCAAAGAAGTATTAATCATTCAATCTTTTCTTTTAAAAAATGAAAGATATAAGGTATTTTCAACCTTACAAAAGAAGTATAAACAAAAGCGTAAGCAACATTTATGAATAAATAAACGTCCTAGTATGATACATCCAAGAGAATACATTACTTATTTTTTTTTATTATTCTAAATAAAAATGCTTTTTTCTTTTGATGTCAATATTATATAATAGCTACATAAGCCAATACCCAAAAAGAGAAGATAAGCAAACTATTACAAATTGTATTAATCCATTTTTAAACAGTGATTGAATAAACATAGTTGAAATTACAGATAAAATTACTACAACTATAGCAGGAAAGACAAATTGCATGCAATATTCTTTCAAAGAAAAAACCACAATTTTAGAAAAAGCCCAAATTCTTATAGCATGAGCTATCACAAGCATACTAATAGAAATTATCAAAGTTGATTCTGGTGGATACCCTAATTTAAAAAATAAATATGATAATGGTAAAGTCAATAAAACAAAACTATCAACAACACCATGATATAATTTCACTTTTTTAGCTGCCTGCATTATGATAGTGATAGGGTTCCCTATTGCCAGAACAAGACAATAAACTAGAATCAATTGAGTAAAAAAGAACCATATATTCTCCAACAGTACCTAACCATAATTTAAGAATAAATTCTACTTCTAATATCAACGGTAATATTATTGCATATAACAATAGAAAAAGAAAAACGACTACTTAAATAAAATAGCTGCATCATATAATCATAATTCTTCTCTGCATAACTCTTAATCAAGGGAGGACGAATTGCCATAAAAAAATTACCTGAAAACTGTTGTATAACAGTACTTACCTGATATGCTATTGAATAAGCAGCATTTAAAACAGGGCCAAAAAAAACATTCAACAATAAATTAGATCCTTGTCCATTAGCAACCCCTGCCATTGTTCCAAATAAAGTCCATGAAGAATAAGAAAATACAGATTTAAAAAGAGCCTTATCCCAATATAATGAGATACGGGATTCTTCATATCTTCTATAACAAAAGAAACCATAGATAGCCGATATGATGCAGGTTATTACAAATGTCAAAACTGCATATAGTTTCAATTTATCTATTGCAAAGACAACCAGCAGATAAACTATTAATAATTTTAAGAAAGCCTCTATAATGCTCACGTATGCATAAACCTTCATATTTTCCCCTAGCAATAATTATTGCATTATAAGGGCTCGTTAATATCTTAACTATAAAAAGAAAACAATGCAAACTGATAAACCCAATTAGCAGCCTCTAATCGATCAGATGGTATAGTCATTATATTATTCAAGAACCATAATCCAAGTGTCTCAGCAATAATAAATATAGCCAATGCAATTACCACATATACAATAAAGATTATGCTAAATGTACGCTTTAATTTCAGATAGTCTTTCCGCCCTAACTCATAAGCGAAAAAACGTTGAGAAGCAGAAGCTATTGTCTGAGATAAAAAGGATAGTGCCAATACAATACCACCAACAGCCGTATATATACCATAATCCGTTACATTAAGTGTTCTAATAACAACTCTCACAGTATATAGAGATACTATTATTATTAGAAACATTCTAACATATAAAAACAAGGTATTTTGAGCTATTCGCTGTTTATCCGATGCCATGCTTAAAATATTACTTCTGCCAACTTAGGATGCGATTTATCCTTTTTCGCTTAAAAGGATGTCGTCAATAGAAATTTGCCAATCTATTCCCAAATCCGGATCATCCCATGCAATAGCTCCTTCACTCTGAGGAGCATAGAAATTATCACATTTATATTGGAAAATAACTTCTTTACTTAAGACAGAAAAACCATGAGCGAAGCCTCGTGGGATAAAAAATTGTCGATGATTATCTTCTGTCAACTCTACAGCTACATGCTGTCTAAAAGTTGGAGAATCTTTTCTTATATGAACAGCTACATCTAATACTGCTCCCTTCACTACGCGGACTAATTTACTTTGAGCAAAAGGAGGCTTTTGGAAATGTAAACCACGAACTACTCCATAGCTAGATTTACTTTCATTATCTTGTATAAATTTGGTTTTACATACTTTATCTTCAAACTCCTTTTGATTGAAAGATTCAAAAAAATAGCCACGTTCATCTTTAAAGAGACGAGGCTCAATAATAACCACCCCCCTCAATCTGCGTTTTTATAATTTCCATTTTAATTATAAACTTCTAATCTGAATTTATCAACAAATGCAATCACAAAAAACTAGGGGAAAAAGAAACACTAAGTTGATTTATATTAATTATAGGAATCTTCGCATAGATCTACATTAAGAAATAGTGTAATCCCTCCCCTAGTCAATTTTGTATCTATTTACTCTCTTCTCCTAATTTTACTCTTCTGTTTTCTCTTGCATTCTTCAAATTAATAAAGAAATCTTTTCCAAACAGTATCCAGCCGACACAGCACATTCCGGTTAAAAATACAATACCTAGAAGCATAAAAGCTTTACGGGGTTTTGATGCCTTTAGTGGAATAGTTGCCGGTTCAATAACAGTATATACAGGTGTAATCTCCTGAACCTTTGCTTCTGCCATTTGCAATTGCTGGGCAACCGATGTATAAACCTGATATGCCAAACGCATCTCATTCTCTAACCGTTCTTGTTCAGCCCGATAACTCAGCAAAATAATATTCTTGTTAGCATCGGCAAACTTAGCATAACTCTCTTGAGCGATCTCATACTCTTTTTTTTTCTTTCAAAAGTTTCTCCTGAAACTGATAATCCTGACGTGCCTTGTTTGTCCGGTATTCCGTAACATAGTCCTGTAACCGACATACGACAGTATCAGTGAGACAAGCAGAGATACGAGCATCCTGCATTGTCACAGACAAAGTAGTGACTCCCGTCTTCTTATCAACAGAAACACTGATACGCTCACTTAACTCTTTTGCAATATCAGCTTCTTCTTTTGTTAAATGAAAAGGATCAAGAGTAGTATCACCGAGCTCTTCCTCTTTAAATAAAGAAACAACCCAACCAAGTGCTTTAAAAGGCGTAGAAGTGATCAGAGACCACCAAGGCATACGTTGATGTTCATTTAAATAACAATAAAGTGTAGTATCAATCTCTTCATCCAAATCTTTGACTTGAACATTAAAAAGTCCCGTTATAAAAGGAGTAGAACTTACAATATCGGGATACAAATCAGGATATATTGCATCTGCACCAGATGAAGCGTTAAGATTAAGACCCGCCATTGCGGCCAGTGAGGAAAGTCCACCTGTGCCTTTATTATCCGACAATTCTGGTGCAATCATTGCACTTGCTGTATACTCCCGGGGAATACTAAATGCGATAACCAATCCAACTAGTACAGCATATCCACAAGTTTTCAGTATAAACTTACGTTCCGCCCAAACCTTTAATGCAAGTTCCAGCAAATCGATTTCTTCTTCTTGAGAAGAAGAGCTTTTTGAAGTTCCTCATTCATAAATCATTCCTATTTAAAAGCATTTACCAAAGTAGCCACCATAGCTGCCATCGTAGCAGTAGTGGAACTGATACCCAATATTTCCGCAAACTTCATATGCTGTTTCTCAGCTTTACTAGGCACTACTATTTCACAACCCGGCTGTATCAGTTGACTATCACCACGTTTTACACGCGCTACAGTACCATTCAGATAAATAATATAAGCCTTCTTCTTCTTTGCCATATTACCATAACCACCTGCCATATTGATATAATGTTTCAACTTCGCACCTTTCTCCCAAGCCACCGTATTCGGATACATAACCGAACCGCTGATCTTCACTGTATTGACAAACTCAGGAATATAGATCACATCACCTTCACGCAAAACAACATCATAGTCGCTACCCGGATTAGCCAAAGCCTTCTCCATATCTATACCGACCGTATATGTTTCTGTTATAGCCAACTTAGCAACAGATATACTGTCTTTACCCTCACCATTACGAGCCATACGCAAAGCATCCCTCTCACGGCGACGCTCTTCATCATTCATTCTGCGAATAAGGCGACCGCCTTTTATGTAAGCATCCGGAGTTATACCACCCGCACGTTTTATCAAATCACTCAAACGCTCGTTCTTCTTCAAAAGCGCATAACTTCCACTAAACAACACTTCTCCAGAAACAGAAACTGTACGCTGTACCTTATAAGCCGGACTCCTGCGAACCTGGACCATATCAAACGGCTGTAAATAGAAATCCGCATCCCCTATCACCAAACCGTCTTTTATATCAAAAGCAAACGTTTCTGCCAATTTACTACTGTAAGCAGTACTCTTAGGATTTTTGATACGGCGCGTCACACTCACTCGCGTAGTAGCCGCTGCCTCACGCAAACCGCCAGCCTGAACAACCAAATCCTCTATAGTCATCTTGTCCGAATACAGGAAAGTTCCCGGATTTAGAACTTCACCATGTATTGATACGGTCTCTTCCTCCTTCAAATCATTCACACTGGGGATATAAAGATGGTCATCCTTTTGCAAAGGAATATCTGCAACGGTACCATTGAGTAAACCATTCAAATCAATAGCTATAATTTCATGAGAAAGATCCTCATGTTCACGATCCAATAATACACGATTCAAAAAGGCATCGCCACGAAGCCCTTCAGCTTTCTTGATCAACTGTTTCACCGTGTTTACCTCTCCATCCAACTGATATAGTCCCGAACGGTAAACCGCACCGCTAATCTCAACTTTGTTTTCAAAACGGTCGAGTACGGCATCAACGGTTACAAGATCACCGTCATCCAGACGGAATACGGAATAATCCATTTCATCTACATTGAAAACCTGATGCTCACGTCCGCTCTTACGAATAAGGCGAATGGCTTTCTTGTAGGAATCTCCAGTAAAACCGCCGGCGTATTCCAGCAAATTAGCGACAGTCTCCGTAGGCTTCATTTCGTAGTACATTGGACGCTTAACCTTTCCAACGATCTCCACCAGAGATTCATAAGGATTCACAATGATAACGTCGCCTTCTTGCAAGCGTATATCGTCATTCATCTTACCCTTCATGATAAACTCATAGACATCAAGATTTTCTATAGTCTTTCCATTACGCACCAACTTAATGCCACGCAAACTACCGATTTTATTAACACCACCCGCACGGTACAATGCGTGAAAAACCGTAGAAAAAGCAGAAAGAGAATAAGTGCCCGGAACGGAAACCTCTCCCATGATGTTTACCTGAATAGTACGCGTGTCTCCAAGCGTTAACCGAATCTGAGAGTTAGGCTCATTGCCACCGATACCCGAATAAATCTTAGAAAATTCACGTTGCAGATATTGGTTGGCTTCCTTCACCGTCATCCCATTCAAATGAACCGGACCCAGATCCTTAACCTGAATATCACCTTCTGGACTGATCGTCTGGCGGATTGTATTTTCCGAAGCACCCCAAATATCTATAATCACTTCATCACCGGGACCCAAACGATAACTTATCGGAGTGGCAAGATTAGCGCTGGGTTCAAAGCTTAAATTGGTATTTCTGAATAAATTGTGACCAAAAATCTGCCTGGCAGACATTTCCAGATGAGCTTTGCTATCCTGCTTTTCATCAATAACAGCCTTCTGGTCTTCCAACTCTGCAGCTTCATAAGATGAATCCAAAGCCACGGCGTGTTTACGCATCTGGTTGGGCTTATTACCTGTACCTTCAGCAGTACTGTTGGTAGCCTCATACCTGGACTTAATCCGCAATACCTGCTCCTGGGTTACACCACGGCGAAGCAGTTCAGTAGTCATTTGCTTCTGGGATTTTCCTGCTGCTTGTGCATTCTTTACATACTCAACAACCTGTTCATCAGACATGCGTTGGGCATGAACAAAACCGGATAAAGTAAAAAGACAAATGATAAATAATAATAATCGACGCATAGTTTATATATAAAGATAATTATTCTTCATGATGATTTTCTCATTCATCAATATATTCCCAGGGATAAGGATTATCCACCACATTCCGGAACTCGGCGATAGCTTCCTGTTGATCGGGAGTTAGTGATGTGGAATTCCAGGAAGCAATGATGGCACGAGCTTCATCAGCCAAAGGATCGTCAAAGACCTCACCATAGCAGGCTGTGAGTAAACGGAGTTTCAACAAGGAAGCGGGAAGCAAATCGAGGATATCCCAGCAACGATTTAAAACTTCCTGAACATGTATTTGCTTTTCACCATGATCCACAAATGAGGCGTTGTAGCCCATCAGAAGAGCCAGACAAACATTAGCCTGTTCTTCCACAGTGGAACCTTTGACACCGGAATTATACAAAGCCGTAGTCAGGCGGTAAACTTCACCGTTACGGCGGGACAAGTCATCGCTATAGACCGGACTCCCGTCCATGCCCAAATACATCAGATCGTGCGCTGCACGCTGAAGAGAAACTATTTCTTCGGAAAGAGTCATAAAGAATTAGGATTTTGGATTTATCAACTGTCAATTACCTCTATAAGGTCAGGATGAATAGTAGCCATGGCAACGGCTATGACACCTTGTATCGCAACTACTACACGACGGTCACGCGCACCTTTCACTTTCAGGAAAATGCCTTCCTGTCCCTCGAAGTCACCACCCGTAACACGAACTCTGGTACCTTTAGACAGATTTAATTCATCAGGTTGGAAATATAATAGATGATCATTATAGGTACCGGCAACGGCAATAAAACGCTGCATCTCACTATCGGAGATAATAATCTTCTGACCGCTACGGGTATCGGTTATGTATTGTAAATAGGTTACCTGTGATTTGATACGCTTCACCTCAGAGGGACAAGCATGAACAAAAAGTAAATTATGAATGACAGGAACCAGAACGCGAACTTTCTTACCTTTCTTTATGCAGATCTTGTATTGCATGGGAACGAAACAACCCATTTTCTCCTTTTCAAGCAGACGCATAGCATCAGGCTCTCTACGGTAAGTGGCACGCATGGCATACCATATTGGGCTTTCTTTCTCTACTTCCATTCAATGATTATTTCAGAAAAGTGCGTTCCTCTGGGGCTTTGAACTTCTTGCATACACTTGAAATTCAATCACTTGCGAACACTTTATGTAAAATACGACAAGCTTTGTGCTCCTCTTGTCAACGAGTTTTTTACAGCAGTTCAATGCCTTATAGGTAAAAAGCTATAAACGAGCAGATTACAACAAAAAAGTATTTTTTAATCGTTCGTTTAATGGGCGTCAAGATTTTAAAAAAGACAAAGAAAGAAAAAGCATAAAATGGGTAAACATTAACAGATATTTTCAGTCTCCATTTATCGTTTATAATCAAATAGTTAGCTTCATTTTCACCCTATTTAAAAAGTTTTTTATCAAACATTTTGTCATTCGAAAAAACACCTTTATCTTTGCGCCCATTAAACGAACGTTTTTGAACACTTTTCAAAATAAAGTATATATATCTAGTATACAATTATTTACTACTAATAAAGGAATGTATTTATTGTATTTTCCCCTACTCCATCATTACCTCTAATTTTAATTTCCTATTTTTGCGACATTTTTAACTGTGAATATCAGTTAAATAAACAATTAAAATTTATAGTAGTATGAAAGATTTTAAAAAAAGAGGTTCAGAATGAATCTGATCCAAAAGAAATGTCTCATCAGGTTGAGAATCAGAGTACAAGCTGTATCAGAACAGTAAGTAAAATCAGTATAGTCGATGAGAATTTATTGGCTGAACGGTATTATGCAGGCATAAAAACTCACCTGTGTGTAGGAGCTTTAAGAAGCTTCAAATTGGGCTATTATAAAGGCCAAAATATCAATACCATAAGCGATTTGGGAATGCATATGTACAAATCGGGTGATGCCTTAAAACACGAGAAAGGGCAAGATAACTTACTGGAAATAAGCAGCTTTATGACAGAACTAAGAAAGATGTGGGCAGTGATAGAAGAGGAAGATACCGAACACATAGACCCATACGGATATGATGTAAAAATAAATCAGTAATAGTTTACTCCAAATAAAGGGCATAACTTTGCCCCCGTCAATCTGAATGTGGTAGGGCTACACCCTTTCACCCGGATGGTGTAGCCCTAACCACAAAAAGGGTGTAGCCATCCGGAGCAAAGGGTGTAGCCATCGCAGAGGATTGATTATTAATCATTTATAAACTACTAAATTCATTAAAATGAAGAAACAAACGTTGGGGCACCAATCGAATCATGTAACGAAAAGCGAAAGAGTAGAGAATCTATGGAAGAAACTTATCAGACAGGAAACTGATTTATCAGATGAAACCATCGCATGGATGACAAGACGAATTAGACTACTGACAGAGTATATGGCATACGGATGTGCACTAATAGCCTATCGCAAGCAGAATGGAGAATTTTACATGGCAAGAGCAACACTCGTATATTATGAAACCTGTTTCCATCGAAAATACGACATTGAACGTATCCAGCGACATGTGGTATACTGGGATATAGAACAGCAGGGATGGAGAACATTCCAGATAGAGAATTTTCTGGAGTGGAAACCGATGATTTAAATGAAGAATGAAAAATTAAGAATGAAGAATTATGGATTCATATCTATTGCATGACGCCAATGCAAGCAGTAATTTTAAAATAATGATGATGATACAGAAAGAAGGAATGAAAGGATACGGTATCTACTGGATGATACTGGAGTTTCTTAGAGTACAGAACGGATATAAGGCAGACGTAAGAATACTGCCCGTACTGGCAAGAAAAATGAGAGTGACAGTAGCAACCTTGAAGAGAATCATCTTCGATTCAGGACTATTTGAGGTGAACGGCACAACCTTTTCATCGCCCGGACTCACACGGCGCATGGGACCACTGGAAGCCAAGCGCGAAGCGAACAGAGAGTCGGGCAGACGTGGAGGACTGGCTAACCAACAGAGAATCAGGGAAGGCATGGCAAGCAACGCTTTACCTATCAATCAGAATAATGATATAAATAACTCCCCCTCTATATCTCCCCAAGGGGAGACGGGAAAGAATGAGGAGATTCTTCTTGTTCCACCGGAGTATGCACTCGACAAAAATACGCATAATTATGAAGGGCTAATGGAAGAGTTGCAACGCCAAAAAGTAACGGTCATCAAGGAAATCAATGCCATCCTTAGACTCACGGATTTCGGAAAGCTGAAAGGAAAGATATGGAAAATACTCTATGACATCAACAACTCGCCGCAGATGAAAGCAAGGATTGTGATGCCGGGAAAATATATTCTGAAGCTATTGCAAAACTAAAAGACCGGTATGTAAAAGAATAAAAAAGTAAAGAGGTTATCTCCTTCCCAAGGGGTAGCCTCTTTTATAACATTCTGAAAATCATAGTTTAGCCCAATTGCTTTCTACGGTAAACAAATACTTATACTTTTTGCTTTCTACTCTAAACAAAATTCCCATAAATTTGCTTTTCACACTAAACAAATTCGTATATTTGCTACATATATTAATTTCAAGTATGGATAGCCTGTTTTTAAAACAAGAAAGAATGTTGGCACAGACAAGTACCAATATCATAAGAGAACTAATGAATAAAATTCATTGGAACAACCGTTTAATCGCTATCAGAGGCTCCCGCGGAGTAGGGAAAACAACTTTGATGTTACAATACATCAAATTGAACTATCCGCCGGGAAACCGGATAGCCCTCTATTGTACACTCGACAGTATTTATTTCAGTAGTCACACGCTGCTGGAACTTGCCGAGAAATTCTATCTTCAAGGAGGAAAACATCTGTTTTTGGATGAAGTACACAAGTACCCCACCTGGAGCAAAGAACTTAAAGAAATATACGATTTGTATCCATCATTGCAGATAGTCTTCAGTGGCTCATCGCTGCTCAACATATTAAATGCAGATGCCGATCTTTCCAGAAGGTGTTTACCTTATAATATGTACGGTTTATCATTCCGAGAGTTTTTGATGTTTTATAAAAATATTCGGATTCCGGTTGCTTCATTACAAGAAGTACTTGAGAATGCAGGCGATATTTGCCAAGGTATCAATGAACAATGCAGACCTGTACAAATGTTCAATGAATATTTGCATGATGGCTATTATCCATTCTTTACCGGTAATCGGGAAGATTACTACATGAACATTGAAAATGTAGTTAACCTTATTTTGGAACAGGAAATGCCTTTATTGTGCGGAGTAGACCCTGCATATATAAGAAAACTAAAAGCGTTATTAAGCATTTTAGCCTCGTCTGTGCCTTATGAAGTCGATATCACAAAGCTGGCAGGAACTATAGGGCTTACCAGAAACTCGGTGATTACCTATCTACAGAACTTGGATCGTGCCGAGCTGCTTAAATTGTTATATTCCGATCTGACCTCCGTCAAAAAGATGCAGAAGCCTGATAAAATTTATCTTCAAAACCCAAACTTGCTTTATGCCATAGCTTCCACATCCGTACAAATAGGTACGGCAAGAGAAACTTTCGCAATAAGTCAGCTTTCCGTGAACCACGAAATAGAATATGGTAAAACACAAGGAGACTTCGTTGTCGATCACAAATATACATTTGAAGTGGGAGGTGCAGACAAAACCTTCAAGCAAATCGCCGACTTACCAGACTCCTTTATTCTTGCCGATAACATAGAATATGCTACAGGGAAAAAACTACCTTTGTGGATAATAGGACTAACATATTAAAAACTAAATATCATGATAACATTTCCGAATGCCAAAATAAACCTGGGACTGAACATTGTGGAGAAGCGTCCCGACGGGTATCATAATCTGGAAACAGTATTCTACCCCGTTCCCCTAGAAGACGCGTTAGAAGTGAATGTTCTGCACGAAGGCAATGAGGAGTTTCGATTGCACCAGGCAGGATTAGAAATCGAAGGAGAAGTTGAAAATAACTTAGTGGTGAAAGCCTATAAGCTGTTGGACGAGGAGTTCAATCTGCCCCCTGTAGATATTCACCTGTTCAAGCATATTCCTTCCGGTGCCGGCTTAGGCGGCGGCTCATCCGATGCAGCTTATATGCTGAAGCTACTGAATGAAAAGTTCACTTTAGGGCTAACTGATGAAAGCTTAGAAGAATACGCAGCTAAACTGGGAGCAGATTGCGCCTTTTTCATCCGGAATGCCCCAACATACGCTGAAGGAATAGGAAACGTCTTCTCCCCTATCTCTATCCTTGAAAGGATATCAGATTGTTTTAGTAAAACCGGATATATTTGTTTCCACCCGGGAAGCATTCGCAAAGATAAAACCGCATCAGCAGGAAATGCCACTAAAAGAAATAGTGAAACGTCCTATAAAAGAATGGAAAGAATGGGTGATGAATGATTTCGAGGAAAGTGTATTCCCCCAGTTCCCGGCTATCAGGGAAATTAAGGAAGACCTGTATAAACAAGGAGCTATTATGCCTCCATGACAGGTTCCGGTTCGTCTGTTTTTGGATTGTTCAAACCAAGTGCCATATTACCCAGCAATACTTTTGGAGAGAAGACATTTATATACCGCGGAATATTAAAATAACGACCTTGATTAAAACTATATTGGAGAGGCTAAATTCAGCCTCTTTTTTTTATGCTATTTTCCAGAAGCTGCAACTGACCCTTTATCAGAGCCTGATATTTTTTTGTTCACCCGCGACAAAAAAATAAGCCCTGTCTCCCGACAAGGCTTATTCACAACACAAACACAAAATAAAACACGACAAAACTACTATGCAATCTTACCTGTCTATGCCGGGGAGGCATAAGTACTAATTATGGATATTCACATACACATAAACAGCTTCAGGCCGATTTGCATCCTATAAACAAATGCGGGGAAGCATTTGTTCATTTCCTATTTGTTAATAAAAACAAAAATCTTTTTTTTAATGCTTATTGAATACCTCTTTCACGGAGCTTCAATTGCCAGTTCCAAGCAGAGAGCAACGTATCTTCGATGGTTTCAACAGCTGTCCAACCCAACTCTTCATTTGCGAATTTAGGATCGGCCCATACCTTTTCAATATCTCCCGCACGACGACCAACAATCTGATAGTTCAGCTTCACGCCGGTTGCCTTTTCGAAAGCATTAATTAATTCCAATACTGAAAGACCGCGTCCTGTTCCAATGTTGAACACTTCCACTTTTCTTTTTGTTTATTTTCCAAGATGCGGCGGATAGCAATCACATGTGCTTTTGCTAAATCGACTACATTAATGAAGTCGCGTATGCAAGAGCCGTCGGGCGTATCGTAATCGTCACCGAATACACTCAATTTCTCACGGATACCGATAGCCGTCTGGGTGAGGTACGGTATCAGATTCTGAGGCACACCATTAGGTAATTCACCAAGCAATGCTGTAGGATGCGCACCAATCGGATTGAAATAGCGCAGCAATATTGCATTGATAGGAGCACCTGAAGCCACAGTATCACGAACAATCTCTTCATTGATCTGCTTTGTATTACCATAAGGAGATTCAGCTTTCTTGATCGGCGCTTTCTCCGTCACCGGTAATTCATCCGGTTGGCCATATACAGTACAAGAAGACGAGAATACGATACCTTCCACTCCATGCTTCGGCATCAGTTCAAGCAGGTTTATCAATGAAACCAGATTGTTGCGGTAATAAAGCAACGGCTTCTGAACCGATTCGCCTACAGCCTTACTGGCTGCAAAGTGGATGATGGCTTTAATGCCTTTATATTTAGTAAACACAGCGTCAAGACCGGCGAAATCCAAACAATCCAACTTCTCGAATGCCGGACGAATACCCGATACTTTTTCGATGTTATCAACTACATCGGCGCTAGAGTTTGACAAATTATCTATTATCACTACTTCGAAACCTGCGTTCTGAAGTTCTACTACAGTGTGTGAACCAATATAGCCTGTTCCACCTGTAACCAAAATTCTTTCCTTCATCAGTGATTTATTCTATTAGGTTATCATCCTTGTGACCGCAAAATTACGAAATATAATTTAGATAAAATAAAAAAAGAGTGTTTTTTTAGTCTAAAAAAGAAAGGGGTAGAATTTCTTCTACCCCTAACCTATTAGTTAATGTTCTATTTTTTCAGATTTTCACAACACCGGAGAAACCCATAAATGCCATAGCTAAAAGACCGGCAGTAATCAGAGCGATCGGAGTCCCCTTCATTCCTTTCGGGATATTTACCAAACTCATCTGTTCGCGCAAACCCGCAAAAAGAGTCAGCGCCAGACCAAAACCGATAGCTGTAGAAAATGCATAAACCACACCGGTCAACAGATCATAATCTTTCTGAATTACAAGGATGGCAACACCAAGAATACAACAGTTAGTTGTGATCAGAGGCAAAAACACACCCAATGCCTGATACAAAGAAGGCGATACTTTTTTCAAAATAATCTCTACCATCTGAACCAGTGCAGCAATCACCAAAATAAAAGTAATAGTCTGTAAATAACCCAGGTCAAAAGCATCGAGCACAAATTTCTGAATAAGAAATGTCACTATAGTTGCAATCGTAAGCACAAATGCCACGGCAGCCGACATACCCAATGCAGTTTCCACCTTCTTGGATACACCTAAAAACGGACAGATACCCAAAAACTGCGACAATACGATGTTATTGACAAAGATTGCCGAAATAAATATCAATATATATTCCATACTTTCCAAAATTAAGAATTAAAAATTAAAAACTAAAAGCAATTACTACTCTCATCCTTAATTTCTAATTTTCCATTATTAATTCTTTTTCAAGCCGTTTATCAATGCAATCAGATACCCCAGTGCGATGAAAGCTCCCGGTGCAAGTACAAATATCAACATACCGTATTCTTCAGGAAGGATAGTCAAATCGAATATCTTACCAGTTCCCAGAAATTCACGTACGGCACCCAGCAAAGTAAGGGCCAAAGTAAAGCCAAGGCCCATTCCTAAACCATCAAAGAAAGAAGCTACCGGAGTGTTTTTAGCAGCAAAAGCTTCTGCGCGTCCCAATACAATACAGTTTACCACAATCAACGGAATAAACAAGCCCAGCGTAGCATATAGAGCAGGAACATAAGCTTGCATGACCATTTGCAGTAAAGTCACAAAAGAAGCAATGACCACAATGAACGACGGAATACGTACCATATCAGGAATTACATTCTTGATCGCCGAGATTACAACATTAGAACAAATCAGCACAAACATCGTTGCCAGTCCCATACCCATACCATTGATAGCGGAAGAGGTGGTACCCAGCGTAGGACACATACCAAGCAGGAGTACAAACGTAGGATTCTCTTTAATAATCCCGTTCATCATAACTTTAAAATTATTCATATCTTCTACTCCTTTCTTTATTTAGCGCTGATAGAGTCCGCAACTTCAGTGGCGGCATTTTCAGCAGGTTCAACAACTTTTTGCGTAGCGCCCGTAGCGCATCCGATTCATTCTGGCCGGCATAAGCTGCATAAGCAGCATTCACAGCATTCAGGAAAGCTCGTGAAGTAATAGTAGAAGCTGTAATAGCATCTACCTGGCCTCCATCTTTGCTCACAGACAACGGAGCCTTACCCGGATTCATACCTTTAATACTTCCTTTATTTCCTTCTTTAAACCAATCGGCAGCTTTAGAACCCAATCCCGGAGTTTCCACATGCGACAACAGGGAATAATCTATAATGTTTCCTTCCGCATCAAAGCCGACCAAGACTTTCAGCTCACCGCCGAATGCCATTGAACTTGCTTCTACGGCAGCACCAATAAACTCTCCACCTTTCGTAGCAGGATACACAGCATAATCTACACCATTCACAGCCTGCATCTTCTTTTCTGCAATCGGATCATTATCAAAACCGGGAACCACTGCACTGACTGCGTCGCTCAATGTCTTTGCATTGGCTTGTGCTATAGGTTCTTTCGTCAATTCATTCACATATGCCAGCAAAGCCACAGAGATGGCAGTAACGCCCGTGAGTACCAGCAACATATTCTTCAAGGATGATTCTAACTTTTTCATTTCTTCTTCGCTACCTCCCCAAAGCGTTTAGGTTTACAATATGTATTAATCAGCGGAGTAAACGCATTCATAATCAAAATAGCGAATGACATACCTTCGGGATAGGCACCGAACAAGCGGATAATCACTGTCAGTAACCCGATACATACACCATAAATCAGCATCCCCTTCTTGCTCATCGGAGAAGTAACGTAGTCAGTAGCCATAAAAATAGCACCCAGCATCAAACCACCTGTAAGCAAGCTGAAGCACGGGAGATACATACAGTTCAGGATCTACCAGATGCATAATACCGAGCAAACACAAATACTGTAGCCAAGTATAGAAATAGGAATATGCCAGGTAATAATTTTCTTCCAAAGCATATAAGCTAATCCCAGCAGTAACGCCAACGCACTGACTTCACCCAGACAACCGCCATTGTTACCAATCAGCAAATCGAAAGAGGAAGGCAGATCTTTCAGAGCCTCTATATTTCCACATGCAATCGCCTGTTTCATCAATGCCAGCGGAGTAGCACCGGTGGTAGCGTCCATATATGCCGTCAACTGTCCGACTACCGGCCAACTCGTCATCTGCACAGGGAAAGAAAGCAACAGGAACACGCGGCCTGCCAATGCAGGGTTGAAAGGATTGCAACCCAGTCCGCCGAAAGACATCTTGCCTACACCTATAGCAAACAGTGCACCCAGGATGATAATCCAGACAGGCAGGTTAGACGGTAAGTTAAATGCCAGCAACACACCTGTGATTACAGCAGAGCCGTCGCAGATTGTGGTGGTCGGTTTCTTCATTCAATATTTTCCAATAGCCCATTCGAAGAACAAACAAGCAGCTACGGATGTAGCAGTAACAATCAGAGCACCCAGTCCGAAGAAATAGAGAGACACCAGAAACGCAGGAATCAGTGCGATCAGCACACCGTACATATTTTTCTGTACGCTGTCTCCGCCATGAACGTGGGGTGATAGTGATACGATTAATTTATTTTCCATACTTCGTTATTTTTTAGCTTGACGTGCACGAATCATAGCTCCCACTTTACCCTTACCCAGACGACAATAGTCGAGCAGCGGACGGTTGGCAGGACAAGTGAACTGACAAGAACCGCACTCGATACAATCCATGATTCTTTCTTTTTCCATTGTTTCAAAATCTCCGTTTTCGGACAAAGCTCCGAGCAAGTACGGCTCCAGTCCCATCGGACAGGCACTCACACACTTCGCGCAACGGATACAGGTCTGCGCCTCCCCACGTTTGGCTTCCTTTTGGTTCATTATCAGAATGCCGGAACTGCCCTTTAGCGGTAGGAACCTCCGTGTTGATCAATGCCTTACCCATCATTGGGCCACCACCTATAATCTTCCCCGTGTCCTCGGGCAAACCGCCGCAAGCGTCGATCAACTGCTTCATCGGCGTACCGATACGAGCCAGAAAGTTGGACGGTTTGGCAACCGACTTTCCTGTCACGGTAATCACCCGTTCGAACAACGGCTTATTCTTCTGTACCGCTTCATAAACGGCAAATGCTGTTCCCACGTTCTGCACGACCGCTCCCGTAGAGATAGGCAATGCACCGCTGGCCACCTGACGCTTGGTGATTGCATCAATCAGCTGCTTTTCACCTCCCTGCGGATATTTCACCTTCAAAGGAACTACTTCGATACCGGCATAACCGGAAGCTACTTTCGTCATCAGCTCGATAGCGTCCGGTTTGTTATTTTCAATACCGATATACCCCTTGGTCACTTTTGCAGCTTTCATCAGGATAGAAACACCTACCATGACCTCTTCCGCGTGTTCCAGCATAAGCTGATGATCGGCCGTGAGATACGGCTCGCACTCTACCGCATTGATAATTACACATTCGGCCTTGCAGCCCGGAGGAGGAGAAAGTTTCACATGAGTAGGGAAACAAGCACCGCCCAGCCCTACGATTCCGGCATCGGCAATCTTCTTCACGATCTCTTCTGCGGAAAGTTCACACTCTTTCACCAGTGTGGTGCTACGGTCGATTGTTTCTTCCCATTCGTCGCCTTCCACGTCAATGAAGATAGCAGGTTTCGCATAACCGCTGGCATCGACTATGGTATCAATCTTCGCCACTTTACCGCTGACTGAAGAGTGAATTGCTGCCGAAACAAAGCCGGCAGGTTCGGCAATCCGTGTGCCCACCTTTACCACATCCCCTTTCGCAACGATCGGCTTTGCAGGTGCGCCGATGTGCTGCCCCAGCAAAATAACGGCCTTTGCAGGAACCTCCGCCGTGATGATAGGTTGATGTGCCGACAATTTATTTTCGTGTGGATGAACTCCACCAATTGAAAATGTCTTTAACATACAATTCTGTATTTTATTCTGTTATTATTCTGTTACTTTTGGAGCTTCTGTTGTCTTTGCAGCAGCAGGTTTCGGAGTAGCCGGAGCCTCTTCTTTCGGTTTCCGCGGAGGGAAATTCAATTCGATAATGGTATTCTGCGGACAAACTTCCACACATTTCCGGCAAGATTTGCACTTGTTCGGATCAATGTAAGCCAAGTTGTTTTCCAGCGTGATAGCTTCGAACGGACAAGTCTTCACACACTTGCCACAGCCGATACAGCCCACCGCACAAGCCTTGCGTGTCACAGCTCCCTTGTCTTTATTCACACAAGAGATATACACACGGCGCGATTTCTTTCCTTGCGGACGGATTTCAATAATCGCCTTCGGACAAGCCTTTACACAGGCACCACAAGCGGTACATTTCGCTTCATCCACTTCCGGAAGTCCTGTTTCAGGATTCATGTGGATGGCATCGAACTGACAGGCAGCCAATTTGGCATCCAACAAACTTTCCCATTGAATCTTTTCACGGTCATTGTAATTAGCAAACAGTTGTAAGTTGGCCAGTACAGAATTCGTACTCTCACCCCCTTTATACCAGCCTTTAAGACAGGCTTTACTGAATTCTGCGCCACTATCGACGAAGAAAAGCGCAGCAACTGCCCATAAAGATAAGTATCTATTCTTCATAACGCCCTAAAATCTATGTTTTGACTGCAAAAGTAATTTAAAATGTTTAGAAAACATAAAAAGCCATAAGAAAAAGGCAAGAAGGACTTTCTTCGATGAAATCGTATTTTTAATAATTGTTTCATCGAAACTTTTCACTTCCTTCTCTTTTTTAATTTTAGCTTTTTAAGTTCTACGTGTACTGACGGAGCACTTGGGCATTCAAGACCACGCGGGCCAACAACATCACTACCGGACGGATATACCAAAGCGTCATCGAAAAGGAACGCAAGGGCGACTATCTGGGCAAGACCATACAAGTCGTTCCCCACATCACGGACGAAATCAAGCGCAACATCAAGCTGATGGGCAAAAAATACAAGTTTGACTTCGTCATCACGGAAATCGGCGGAACGGTGGGCGACATCGAATCCTTGCCGTTCCTGGAAGCCATCCGCCAATTGCGCTGGGAACTGGGCAAGAACGCCATCAACCTCCATCTGACTTACGTGCCCCTACTTGGCCGCAGCAAAGAATTGAAGACCAAGCCGAC
>VOFD01000137.1_pt1 | contig 84001 bp, 81 predicted proteins | sample 5384101 | NCBI WGS metagenome assembly VOFD01 (sample SAMN12384723, study PRJNA508395) | human gut metagenome | isolation source: healthy gut C | host: Homo sapiens
CGTAAGCGTGCAGGATGTAGTTGGTGATGTCCACAATGTTGTTAATCGGGCGCAAGCCGATGGCTTTCAGCTTCGCCTGGAGCCATTCGGGGCTTTCCTTCACCGTGACGTTCTTTACCACCACGCCGGCATAGCGCGGGCAAGCCTCGGTGTTCTCTACCACCACGTCGATGTCCAGGTCGTGATTGTCTACCGCAAACGCCTCTACCGAAGGGCGCTTCAGTTCCGCCTCATGCCCGTTCTGCACGAGCCAGGCGTACAGGTCGCGCGCCACGCCGTAGTGCGAGCAGGCATCCGCGCGGTTAGGCGTAATGTCCACCTCCAGCACGTAGTCGCTCTTCACGTTGTAGTAATCCTTGGCAAGCGTGCCCGGCACCACGTCATCGGGCAGCACGATAATCCCTTTGCGGTCTCTACGATTTTGGGCAATCCGTAGTATGACTTAATGAGATTCCAGTCGCCCAGCAAACCATATTCCAGCACTCTCTGTATCACATATTGCGCATGTGCGTCGAGGTTGATATCCTCTTTGCGCACATCCCAGAACAGATGCGGAGAGAATTGTTCCATACATTCATTTGCAGACATAGCCTTTACTTCTTTTATTTACAAAGGTAGCATTCTTTTCCGAAAATCAACCGATTAATCATTTATAAAAAGCCCGCGGTTCAAAGTTTATCTACTATCCGGTGCGCCCGTCTCCGCAGAAATTCGAACTCTTCATCGTCCAGGATGGCTTTCATTGCCTTATACCAGCGTATGAGCACGCTGATTTTCACATCCCCCCTTTTAAAAGGGTCTGAATGGTGGTATTACTCATGCCGGCATGGTCGGCAATCATTTTCAAAGACACGCCGGATGCCTTCAACAGATAGCGGAGCTCTTCACCTATCATAAGATAGGGATATTGCCCGTCCTCATTTTTTACACTCATTTTAATATTAATTTTATTTAAAACACAAGAGAAATATTTAGGTTTATTAAGTTTCGTACATACATGTGTGTACGGTCATCTGTTTTATAATCACGAACTTTGAAGGGTATCCCTGGAAGATTCGGGAATTGCGATGCAAAATTAACAAATTAATAATCAGCACCAAAAAAACAAGTAAACAAATGAATGAATTCAAAATGTCCCTGTTCCTCGCCCCCATTTCGCCGGTGAAGGACGGCGGCACGGGGCAAATCATCAAACCTGCCACCCTGAAGCCCTACAAAACCATGACCCTGCAGGAAGTGTACCGGACGATAACCGCCAACACACGCCTGCAACTGCTCACCGACCGCGTGCGCCGGGCATTCGACAGCGGCGACCTATCCGCCTACCGCGCCCTCAAACAGGAGCTTCTGCCCTACGTCACCCCCTGCGGCACGTTCGCCCGCCGGCGCAGCGACAGCCTTCTCGAAGCATCGGGACTCGTAGTGGTGGACATCGACCACCTCGACTCCGCTGACGAAGCCGCCCGGCTGCGCCGCCAACTGTTTGAAGACCCGTTTCTAAGGCCGGAGCTGGTCTTCATCAGTCCCTGCGGACAGGGCGTAAAAGCCTTCGTGCCCTACGCCCCCGACCCCGCCCTGCCGGATGTGCGCCAGAATGCCGCCGAAAGCATCCGATGGGCCATGGACTACGTGCAGTGCGTGTATGCCGACGGTAACCGCAACTCCGCCAAAGGCGTGGATACTTCCGGCAAGGACCTCGTGCGGGCCTGCTTCCTGAGCTACGACCCCGGTGCGCTCATAGCTACCCGGAATAATCTTTCTCCGGAAAATAATCCGCTACAAAACCAGTAATTCATAACTCATAATTTATAACAGATAAATTATAGTGCATAATTCGTAACTCATAACAGATAACTCATAACACATAATTCGTAACTCATAACAAATAACTCATAACACATAATTCATAACTTATAACAGATAATTCATAGCACATAATTCATAACTTATAACTCATAATTTATAACCCCATGACCAATATCCTATCCGATTTGCGCCGCCTCACGGAAGCGGTTCACGCAGCGGGCGCCGACATCGCGCCCACCTACAGAGAGTATGTACAACTGGCATTCGCCATAGCCACCGACTGCGGCGAAGCCGGACGCAGCGATTTCCTGATGCTGTGCAGCCTCTCTGCCAAATACGATGTGCACGCGGCAAACAAGCTCTTCAGCAACGCCCTGAAAACAAACAACAACAGCGTCCACATAGGCACCGCCTTCCACCTGGCCGAACTGTGCAACGTGCGCCCCCGCCCCGCAGAGAAGCCGCGGCAGGACGCTCCCGCGGGTACACTTGGTACGCCGGGTGCACCGTATCCCGCCGCCTCACACACGCATGCGCACGGTTATTATAATAAGGCAGAGATGCCTGCGGAAGAATTTCCGGAAGCGCCCGAAGCCAGTCTTCCCGCCGAAGCAGCCGATGCCGGAACAGTCAACTCCGAAGCAGCCAACTCCGGAACAACCTACCCCGGGACAACCTACCCCGAAGCAGCAGACCCCGAAGCAGCCGACGAGGAGACCTGCCGGGGCAGCGAACCCCTCACCCCGCTGCCCTGCTTCGACAACCGGACGCTCTGGCCCGCACCGCTGAACGAAATTACCGCCCACGGCACCACCCGCGCCCAACAGGACATCATGCTGCTGGGCGCCGTCACCGTGCTGGGCGCCAGCATGAACAGCCACGTGCGCTGCGCCTACGGCGGCAAGATGATATCGCCCAGCCTGCAAACGTTCATCGTGGCCCTGCCTGCCTCGGGCAAGGGCGTGCTCTCCCTCGTCCGCCTGCTGGTGGAGCCTATCCACGACGAGATACGCCTGCACACGGCAGAAGCCATGAAACAGTACCGCAAGGAGAAGGGCGCCTACGACTCGCTGGGCAAGGAGCGCTCGCAGGCCACCCCGCCCGCACTGCCGCCCGACCGCATGTTCCTCATCTCGGGCAACAACACCGGCACGGGCATCCTGCAGAACATCATGGACTCCGAAGGCATCGGCCTGATATGCGAGAGCGAAGCCGACACCATCTCCACCGCCATCGGCTCGGAACACGGCCACTGGAGCGACACCATGCGCAAGGCCTTCGACCACGACCGCCTCTCCTACAACCGCCGCACCGACCGCGAATACCGCGAAGTGAAGCGCAGCTACCTCTCCGTCCTGCTCTCGGGCACTCCCGCCCAGGTGAAACCGCTCATCCCCACCGCCGAAAACGGCCTGTTCTCGCGCCAGCTCTTCTACTACATGCCCGCCATCCACAAGTGGCAGAACCAGTTCGACCGGCAGGATACCGACCTCGAAACCGTATTCACCGGCCTGGGCATGCAGTGGCGCGAGCAACTGAAACGCATCACCGCCGGCGGCCTCTTCACCCTGCGCCTCACCCCCGAACAGAAGGAGCTGTTCAACAACCTCTTCGCCAACCTCTTCATCCGCTCCCACCTTGCCAACGGCAGCGAAATGGCGAGCAGCGTAGCCCGCCTTGCCATCAACATCTGCCGCATCATGCAGGTAGTGGCCATGCTCCGCGTACTCGAATCGGACGACATCGCCCGCTCGCCCCACCTCACCCCCGACAAGGACATCTCCGGCGACAACCTCAAGGACGGCATCATCACCCGCTGGGACATGACCATCCTCCCCGCCGACTTCAACTCCGTGCTGGAGCTTACCGAAAGCCTCTACCGCCACGCCACGCACATCCTCTCCTTCCTGCCCGGAACCGAAATCAGCCGCCGGAGCAACGCCGACCGCGACGCCCTGCTGCAAAGCATGGAAAGGGAGTTTACCCGCTCTGCCTTCCTGCTGCAGGCCGAAGCAACGGGCATTAAACCCGGAACGGCATCCACATGGCTCAAACGCCTGGTGAAGCATGGGATGATAGAGAGCGTGGACGGAAAGGGGACGTACCGGAAACCTCTCCCTAATGGGGTGTGACAGGTTTGTGGGTGGTTGTTTTGACAGGTTTTCTGTGTATATACTATACGTGCGTGTGTGCGAAGCGGACGACGGGGGTGATTGTTGTGTACCAATTGTGTATTTGGAACGGAGGTAGAGACAGAAGAACAAAAGAACAGAAGGAGAAAAGGAGAAAAGAACAAAAGGAGAAAAGGACGGAAGGACGGAAGGAGAAAAGGACAAAAGAACAGAAGAACAGAAGAGTGGAAAAGGGAGGGGTTTCGGGTAAGAAGGGATTTCGGTCGAGAAAGGACTTCGGGTGGGAAGGACGGACGGTGAGGTGATGTTGCCGGAAACGGTCGGTAACGTTACTGAAGATGAAAAAGGATGAGAGGTTGCTTCATGTTTTTCCGGGGGGCTACTCCGGCAGCGTAGAGTAGAACTTTAGCGTTGCAGAGTAGAACTTTGGCGGCGTAAAGTAGAACTTTAGCAGCGTGGAGTAGAACTTTGGCAACGCAAAGCATCCTTGAGTGGACAGAGGGGGATTCGGGCTATGAAAGGCGGTCTTTTCGGTTGTAGATGCGGTTGGTATGTGTCGGGCTGCCGGGGGGTGTCAGTTCTCGCCCGGTTCTCCCAATGCCCCTACAATCAGTCCTACCTGGGCGGGCGTGTATGTCCGCGACTTGGGCGAAAGCCCTAAGGCAAGCAATTCTTCCCGCAGGTTCGGATAGAGGTCTATCCATTGGTTCAGTTTACGGAAAGCCGCTTGCGGGCACAACTCCGGACAGTAAAGCTGTGCAAGTTCCGTGCGTCCGAATGTGCGTATTTTAAAATTCGTCATAATCCCTGATTCTTTGGTTCTTACAGAGCAAAGATACGGAAATATCTCCACACTTCCGCATCTATATCCGTATATAACAACCTACAACAGACCATAACGTACCGAAAGTGACAAACCCTCTTCCCGCGCATCGTATCTTCGTAACGTGATCACAAAGAGAGTTGAAAACAAGAATTAAAAACCCAAAAACTTAAAGATTATGATTCGTTACAAGAAGTATCAAATGACCGGTGAAAACCACCCCCTGAAAGGCTTATGGTATGCCCGTCCCCTGATTGAGGACACGTTCGACACCGAGAAGCTCGCCAAGCACATGTCAAACCACAACACGCCCTACTCTGCCGGCTTAATCAAAGGCGTGCTTACCGACATGATAGCCTGCACCAAAGAGCTTATCCTGGACGGGAAGAACGTGAAACTGGACGACCTCGCCATTTTCTCCGTCGGCATCGTCAGCCGTAAAGGCGCTGCCTCTGCCGACGCCTTCACCCTGGCGGACAACGTAAAGGGCCTGAAGCTCCGCGCCCGCGCCACGGGTGAGCTGAGCAATGCCCAAATCAACCTGGAAGGCCAGCTGAAAGAAGCGTCCAAGTACAGCCCGGACAACAGCGGCGCGGGTGGCAGCACCCCCGGCGGCAACGGCGAAGAGGAGAATCCGTTAGGATAACAGAAGCAACAGATTATCAACATTAACACCTGAAGAACATGAGCACAAAATCAAAATCCGTATGGGGCATTGTCCTCAAAACCATCGTAGCAGTAGCCACTGCCCTGGCAGGGGTATTCGGTTTCAGTTCCTGCATAGGCCGATGAGAATCATCACGCTTGCCATCATTCACTGCTCGGCCACGCCCCAGGGCGTGCGCCTGAGCTTTGACGACTGCCGCCGCGAGCACATCCGCCGCGGCTTCTGCGACATCGGCTACCACTTCTACATCACACGCAACGGAGAGATTCACCGCGGCCGCCCGCTGGAGAAAATCGGCGCCCATTGCCAAAACCACAACCGGCACTCCATAGGCATCTGCTACGAAGGCGGCCTGGACATCCGCGGCACACCCGCCGACACCCGCACACCGGCACAGCGGGCATCGTTAGTGGCACTGCTGCGCGAACTGAAACGGATTTTTCCGAAAATTCTGGTAGTGGGACATCATGACCTGAATCCGATGAAGGAATGCCCTTGCTTTAATGCGGTGGCGGAATATGGGGGGCTGCCCAAACTGAAATGAGTGCTCCGAAAAGTTACGGATTGTAGCTATAACAACATGAAAGGGTCGTATCAAACTCCGTTTGGGGAGTGATGATACGACCCTTTCTTGAATATTTTTTGAGTCTTTCTTGAATACTTTTTGAATCTATTTCAGCTCTCCTCAAAAACTACTTCCATCCCATTCTCCCGGCCAACAAACCATACACTTCCCCGTTCGGAATCATCTGCCCCTTTTCACGGGCCGTTTGCGTATATTTTATGGCGTCCACAAGAATATCATCATTCAAATAGCCTGCATATTCCGCCACCGTAGAGTATTTCATTGCCATTGGTTCGGCTACATAATCTTCCGATACTTCTTGTTTTTTATAGGTTTTCGCTTCACTCATGGCTCTGTGTGTTTTTTCGCAAAGATACGGTTATTATTCAGATAAACAAGCCTATACGTTTTTCTTTTCTATTTCTTTTGCGACAAAGCATCCAGACATTCTTTGTTTCTCAGTATTCTTTTTTTATCAAATACCCATCCCCACTTATTAAAATATTGAATAGCAGAGCAAATATGATATTTCAATAATTTCCAACTTTTATAAGAGCCTTTTTCATATCCATGATACACAGATGCCATAGGATAGAACATCGTTTTAGACACCTCTCCTATTCTACGGCATAAATCAACATCCTCAGAATACATAAAAAAACGTTCATCAAAACCACCTACCTTTTTTAAAACATCTACTCGCATAAACATGAAGCATCCGGACAGCACCGGAATCTCCATTATTTTGTCATACCCCATAGCATGCAATTCATATTTATAAGCACGTTTCTCCTTATATTTCTTTATAGGAATAAAACGTCTCCCAAACAAATCCATTGGAGAAGGCAACAACTTACATAGATACTGGATGTTACCGTCTGAATAAAGGATTTTGGGCATAACCTGCCCCACATCGGGGTTATGATTCATATATTCACAAATTTTCGTGACAGCATCAGCCTTAAACTTTATATCAGGATTTAAAACAATATGATAACAAGCATTTTTCCTTATAGCTTCGCGAATGGCGATGTTATGCCCTGCACCGTATCCCAGATTCCGGTCGTTAAAGACATAAAAAACTCTCTTTTTATCAAATTTTGCGACAAAACTTTCCAGTTCCCTATTAGGGGAGTTATCTATCAGATAGAGAAAGGAAATACAGCTATCCAATACACTGGAAACAACCGTATTCAATTCATCTTTTGCTGTCTTATAAAGAACAATAGAGGAAGTTATCATTAGTTTTCAGAATATAAATGTATTTGTTATTTTAAATTTAAAAGTAATCTTTGCATTGTAACGTACAGATGTAGCATATAAAAACGGCGTTTTCTCAATAAATATAAAAAGCAACGTTTTCTTAATGGTAAAAGCTTTATATATTTATTTTCATACCACTGAGGTATTTTTCTTTCAAAACTGCATATAATGTCCTTAACAACTTTTTCATTTACTCCTGCATCTATTGCCTTAAATACAGCACCGTATAAAACCAAATGAATACCTCTATATGTTTTTTCTTCTTCAAACTCAACCGAAACATTTTCATATATGAAAGTAAAAGCATCTACAAAACCTTGATAAATACGTTTGTTTTGAGAAGTGGAAAGAGACTGTTCACGATATAGATAATTATAAAACGGAGTAGGAATATATGTAACTTTATGTGATAAAGATATTAATAATGGAACGGCTGCTGCATCCTCCGAGTTATATAACGAGGGTAACTTGATTTTCTTTATAATGTCCGATTTTACGACAAGTGCACACAAAGAATCAAAAGCTATAGCTACATAATCTTTAATGGAACGCGCTTCATCCAAAAAGCGGGTACACTGTATATGCTTCTTTTTACCACTTTTATAATTCCGATAAAAGTCGAAAAAAATCATATCATAATCATCTGTTGACAGCTTTTGATAAATATTCTCCAAAAAGCATTTTTCATACCAGTCGTCACTATCCATAAATGTTACGTATGCTCCTTTAGCGGCAAGAACTCCCGCTTCTCTTGCCTTACCCGGACCACCATTCTTCTCCATTCGTATCAAATGAGTATTTAATTTGGTCTGTTCACAAAAGGTCCGCAAAAAATCATAAGTATTGTCTGTGGAACAATCGTCAATAAAAATAACCTCAAAGTCTGCAAATATTTGCTTTTCCAATGAAGCAAGGCAACGCTGCATCAAATTGGAAGAGTTATAGCAAGGGATTATAACGGAAAAAAAAGGATGCATTTTAATAAATCTTTAATGAATAAGTAATTGTCCGAAAATAGTCTGGTATGGGTACACATTCAATATATTTCGTTCAAAGAAGAAAACAGACAATAAAAATAATGAAAAGACCACCAGTTTCCTATATTTCGAATCCAACTGATACAAAGCTGCCATATTGAACAAAGCCACAAAGAGGAATAAAGTATTTAAACGTCCGAAGATCTGTACCTTTATAGTCAGAATATTGACAATTACATAAACTAAATTTAATAATATAAGATACAGATTTTTAGGATTCTGTTCCAATAGTTTCTTTCTGAAAAAGAATATAACAAAAGGTATTGACAGTCGAATTAGGACTCCCAAGCCACTGCCTATTTCAACCTCCGAATTCCAGTCTGTATTCATATAACCTCCGTAACGGGGTATCAATAGCATTGCAACTGTGAAAATCACATTAATAAAGTTAAATTTAACAACAAGTATATAAAAAATAAATATCAGTCCATAGATATAAATAGGCTTGCCTAGTTTGAATTTCTTAAAAGGATAAGTGAGTAATGCAAATAACGCAGAGAAATGAAATAACAAGGATGAGATACCGTATAAATATGTCTTAAGTTTATTGTCTGAATATAAATAATAATATAACGCACATATTAAGAATGTTACAGCCAAAAATTGACGAACAAAAGATAAACTATCAATATATACATACAGAGTATAAAAAGAACTTATTAGAAAAAAAGCTTTTTCTCCCAATACAAAAAGATATAGGAAAATACATTACGAAAGAGGTCAATATAAAAATCCATTGTGTCTCTAAATCAAGATAACGGGCCGAATTTTGCAACAACAAAAACCTGGTTCATCAATATAGGCATCAACCAAATTATTGTATATTTCTGAATAATTCCCATAATCATAACCAACCTCGTATCTTATTGCAGCAGGAACAAATAAAGTAAAGAAAAATAACCAACGAGCCAATATGCGATGACTCCTATTGTTGCTGAATTCTGCAATATATCCACAAGCAATAGAATTTAATAATATGATATTATAAATCAAAAATGAAAACATTTTCTATAAAGAGCAATCGTATTGACCGATATTTTTTTAATTACTATATTTTGATTTCAGAACTTTTTGAACCCAAACAGGAAAAGCTTTATAAAACCACAGATATATATGAATATAAAAATAATGGCAGGTATCCCATCCGAAAATTCTATCAATGCTTTTCCTGTCAGAAACAGTCAGGCTATTGTCTTTTAGAATTCTTCCTATCGAAACACTTGTCCCGACAATGGCCAAATATCCTATGTTTTTTGAGTCTTCCTACGAAGTTTTTTACTACTCAATTTTAACAAGTCCTCCGCTATAAACAATATATCATGAAATTTCTTCAACGTATATTCCGAACGAATAATAGAGCCTTGCCTCAAGTAGTAATTATAAATACAGATGTTTTTATAATATATAGCATTAGCATGCAATAACATTTTAGGCATCCAATTTACATCTTCAAAAAAAATACCTTTTGTAAAAAAAAGGTTATTATCCAGCAGAAAACTCTTTTTATAAATACCTTGTACAACCAAAATATTGATAGATTTTACGTAATACCGGTTAAAATAATCTTCACAGGTATAAACACGACTTTGCTCCTCGATTATAGCAGGTAGATAATGCCTGTTTTCGCCCTCTACAATATTAGAATAATTGCCTACAAGAACATCTGGAAGAGAATTGTACCCACTACGACGAAAAGAGTAACCAAATTCTCAGCTTTAATAGTATCATCACTATCCAAAAAATAAACATATTCTCCACAAGCGTGCCGTAAACCGACATTTCTTGCTTCACCCAGGCCTTGATTATCTTGGTTTATAATCTTTATGTGAGGATATTTTTTTGCATAGTCTTCTACTATAGCCATACTTCCATCAGGCGTTCCATCATTGACTATTATTACCTCACAAGCTAAACCCAAGCCAAAAATTTTAGAAACACTATCCAAACATCGGCCTATATATGCCTCTACATTGTATATAGGAATGACAATAGATAATTCCATTGAATATTTAATTATATATTATACACTTAGCCGATATTTCTTCTTGAGAATACCAAGTTAGATTGGGAGAGTCTGTTACATAATTAAAATTAGGATCTGGAGTCATATAGCCTTCACCATAATTAGCCTTCAAGTACTCATCTGTATTTGCCGGTATTTGCACAATGGTATTTTTAAAATTCATCTCAGTAAATCCCTTACACGGCGTTTTTATCTCTGCCACAATAGCCGGTAACTCAATACCTTTTTCCAATAAAATATTTGGTGGACAACTGAAAGTATATGTATATAGATTGTCTGTATCATCTTTTTATAATAAAAAAAAGAAATCAAAATTGACATCCTTATATCTATAGGTCAATTCCCTCCCATATTCATGCCCTGCAATAAAAAATTCTCGTACAGAAGTGAAGCCGTTTTCCTGCATAAGTGTTTTTATTTTATCATAATCAGTACCAAATGCTCCAAAATCCATATCAAAATCATTTTTTATAAAGTCAGAATCACGATAAGCCCCCAATAAAGTCCCAAAGTCAAGCCAAACATGTATTCCATTCTTTTTAAGAAGCTGAATAACTGTATTAAAAACAACATCCGAGTTTTCAAGGAACTTTACCTTCTCTTCAGCTATTACTAATTTTCGGTGATAACTTAAGAAAGGTTCAAGCATTATCTTAAACAGATAACACTTTTTCAAATAAAAAAGAGTTTTGGTTATAAAAAAGCGCATATTTTCTTTACTTTAAAATTAATGTTTCTAATGTTTTTAGAATCTCTATATTCTGTTTTTTAAATCGGATATATATTTCTTCAAATCATTTTTATCTGCAATGAGAAATGAATAGATAACAGGGCGCATAAAACCGGAAATTATGAAACCGTACTTTTTTTCAAGAGACAGAAAATTTGTGTTTAATAATTCATTGAACTCAATCATATTCTTACAATACAGTTCGTATCTTTCCTTACGGTAATTTTTTCTCATGGCGTGTAAATGAAACCAAAGAAATCCTCCCCAATATATTTTTTCAGAGCTTCTCATTATCTCTACTATTCGGTTTAAATCCTTTTCATATAAAGGCTGATAATAAGTCTTACCAGATATTGGGAAAATCAAATGATCGCCAGAACCATTGATTGGTGGTTGTACTCCATTATCATATGTACCCGCTGCCACTCCTATCCGAGTCGATTTGAAAATATTCAGACCAGAAAAAGAGGATATAACCTTATCATTTTGTATCTTCTTTTTTGTATAACGTTCAACCATAGTCATCAACTTTTCAGGGAAAAAAAGCGGAGCGACAAAACGGTTAAACAAAAACGGGAGCTTAGCAAAAGACGTATCAAAAAGAAATAGTATTGATATGATATATTTTCACTCAACGAGATAGCAACCTTCTCCTTACACCGATACAAATCACAAAAAGCCTTGAGTTTATCTGTAAAGTATATCTGATCTGCATCAATCTTCATTGCATAACGATATTGTGCCTTAGATAAAGTATAGTTATAATAATTGGCTAACAAATGCACTGAGTCCATAGAATAGCTGGTAGCAAGTTCATAATCCGCATCAGATAACTCATGAGACAAGATTTTAGGCTTATAATAATATATTCTAATCTTATCGGGATATTGTTTCTTCTTTTGAAGGATTATGTCCAATGTATTATCTACGCTATCCTGATATGTTATCACCAGCTCATCCAATGCCTCAATGCAGGAATCTATACTCTCAGCAACAAAATCCGCGTCATTCTTGATTCTTAATAATCCTGAAACCCCGACAGGTTTTACCCTGTCAAAAGATGAAATTTCAACGGAATAATCTTTTTCTTCCTTTTCTTCGAATACCCAATTATTATCTTCTACTTTTGACATAACAGATTATTTTTTTGCTGTAATTTACCAATATAATACTTTCTCTAAATTTAAATATGAATAATCCTGCCAATACAAAAGCACAGCTATAGGAATCTCTATCGCCACTTTTGCATATGCATTATCTATTAGCAATCCCACTCCATATATAAATATACCCATTGATACTGAAATCGTTAAAACCGGCAGCAACTCTTTCCACTGTTCTCGCATAGACAGAGATATAACCTTAGAGGTGAAAAACATACCGACAAAAACATTGAAAAGTAAACTTACTGCAATTCCTGCACACATAGCTTTTATCCCCAATGGAATGGTTAACAGCAATACAGCTACAGAATTGATTTTTTTTTAAAACTTCGGATTTCAAAACATAATCCGTACGTCCTACTGCATTCAATACTAAATAGTTGAAGTTTATCACAGGATACCACATATAGGCAATACATAACAACTGCAATAACACAGCAGCAGGACTCCACCTATCTGTTAAAACTATATTTATAATCGGGTCGGCCAAACAGCATAACCCAATCATTAAAGAAAATATCAGCAAGCAAGTCAATCTTAAATAATGTATGTAATGTTGCTTCAATATTTCCGGTTTTTCCTGCTGAGCACACAATAAAGGATAAATAACCCTATTTATAATGAAAGTTATATTATATGACGGTAATTGAGAAAAGACGAAAGCCCTATTGTAAAAGCCGACCTGGTCTGCCGAGAATTTTTTACCAATAACCAATGTATACAGATTGGTATATATAGTTTCCAATAATCCTGACAGCAATAGTTTAGAACCAAAATTAAACAACTCTTTAAAAGATTTCAAAGAAAAAAAGATAACAAAGGAAACCATCTGACACAACACCATAGTAGAACAACATTTAGCATATTGTTAAGCAAAGTTTGAACCACTAAAGTCCATACCCCATAACCTGTATAAGCCAAATAAACACCAACTCCACCACTTACAACAACAGCTGCCAAAGAAATAATAGCTTGCAATTTAAAATTCATATCTACCGTTAGTTTCGTAATCTGAACTATCGATAATGAATTAATTATTAAATTCAAACTGATAACTTTAGTTAGTAATTCAAGCCTTGGCTCACTATAAAATGAGGCTATAAAGGGGAACTTACATATAATATTGCATACACAACAACTCCTATTAAAACATTAAAATAAAAAGCTGTAGAATAATCAATATTCGTCCGTTGTTGTTATGTATCAAAGCATTAGAAAAGCCACAATCAATAAAAGTCTGAGCTATAGCCATAAAAATAGAAAGCATAGCAATCAAACCATAATCCGATGGCTGAACCAAACGAGCTATGATGACACTTAAAATCAATTGGATTGCTTGCACAGAGAAACGTTCTATTGCACTCCATAGAACTCCTGATGCCGTTTTCCTTCCCTCTCCCTCTGACATATCAACAGTTAGTAGCTGGCTTTATTATATTGTCAATAATATATTGTCCTACTTCATCAATATCATTAAAATGAACCTCTAACGGCAAATCTTTACCCCAAACGTTCTTCACTTTTTCCACCAATTCCGGTGTATAATAAAGATTACCTTCTTTTATATCCGCAACTCCATCCAGATAAATAGACTCTCTATTAATCATACGCATCTTTTCCATAGAAAAGATAGATGTGTCAAAAATATGACGTTGCTACCGAACCGGTAGCATCAATTATATAGGGATAACCACCTATTTCACCGTTTACTCCAGGAGTATGAATTTTCACCTTCTTTTTATTAGAAATAGCATCCAATATGGAATATATGATATTGAAATTACTGGAAGCATTCATCATATTACGCTTTTGGTCAACAGGCATAGGAATCATACAAGCTTTTAATAAAGCATCCTTATCTATAGGCAGAGAATCACCCCGATAGCGAACATCCAACAATATATCAACCCCTTCGGAATGCCCTTCCTTACTAATCACAACATCATGAAAATGACTTACGCACAATGTAATATCAATCTCATTCAGATTCTCTATTCCATATTTATCAGCAATGTAAAATTTCATTCTCGGAATCAAATGATTCAAATTACCGCTTCCAAAATCAAAATAGGCATTCCCTGCTGATTTCAGCCAAGGAATTACGGCATCTGAATAAGAAGTATTTATAGATATAGCATTGCAGTCTGCCGCTTCATACGCTTTCATAATATTACGGGCATAACGAATGGACAAAGAGTCCAAATTCCATAAGCACGCAAATTATTCCAAGAAAGGCTTCCATACTTTAACCCCGAATAAACACGGCTACTATTAATTATAAAATCAGGATGCCATTTGTCTAAACATAATGCTATAGATGAAACGTCTTCCAAATTACAATCTGCCTCCACATCTATCTTGCTTCGTAACTGACCGCGAATAGCAGCTGCCGTTCTCACAATATTGACATCTTTCTGCATTTTCTCTGCATTACGACCTGCAACCACTATGTGCAAGCGCTTGTCAGACAGGCTTATCAAATAATCTAACAAGTACACTCCTACACTGCCCAAGCCTATTATCATAATAGTTACGGGAGTATCAGTTTTTTCATTTTGGCCTGTAGCAAAGCCAATTTCTCATTTATTGATTTCATGTTGTTTTATTAATGAATAAACAATATTATAATCAGATACAGTATTACAATTATACCATGTATCAACAGGGACAAACTGCATAGTATCTAAAGGTAAACTTCCAAAATAACCTTGAATAATTTCAAGATTAGTACCACGAATTTGGGTTGGAGTCAGGTTTCTTATGACTCCTGATAATCTCTCGACAGAAAGGAACTTCCAGATTTGTGCCGAATTATATATGGCTTGAAACGGTTCTGCAATCTCTAACGACAAATGCTTGGTATCATAAAGATAATGTATATGACCGTTCATATCTACATATAAAACGACGGATTTTCGGGAAGTAATAAATTCACGGTTAGCTGTAATAACATTGTTGTTTGAAGAAATAACCTGTTCGAAGCTACCTCCATCATAAAACAGATCTCCTTCCACAAATATTACTTCATCACATTCCGATGGAACAGCCTCTATTCCTTTTATCAAACTATATCCCGATCCGTAATCTTCATAATGAGAATTATAGACCAACTCTATCTTATCTTTGAATTCCTGCAAATTACAATTTATAAAAGCGGACAGTTCTTCAAACAAATATCCGCCTACAATTATATATTTGTCAAGACTACGGGCTTTATCCAAAATCTGATAAAGCAATGAGTATCGAGGATTTTCCTGAAAATAAAGACACTTCAAGGTATCTCGAGAAGTATCCTTATTGAATCGGGTAGCTGTGCCCGCTACTGTTATTATTAAAGCTTTCATCTGTATTTAGAAAGATTTTGTACACACATATCCAACCCCTCCGATAATGAAACTACAGGTTTCCAGTTTGTACGTTTGCGAATTTTATCAGTATCCAATATCCTACGTTCCGGATCAGAAGCGCGATACCCCTCAAACTTTATTATAGGTTCGGCAATATTCAACTTATCGGCTATCAGCTTCACTAAATCAATAATTGAAACTTCTTCATCCGTAGCTACATTATAAACTGTACCGTCCAATGCAGAGGTAGAAGCCATCAACTCTAAAACTGCACGACAGCTATCTATATTATGCAGGAAAGAACGCATATTCTTTTTTGAATTTTCTAATAATATAACCTCACCGGTTTTCGATAAACTATCTATGATATGAGGAATTATGTGTTTGGCAAAACGCTCATGATTACTATAAACATTGGCAAAACGAATGGAACAACCTTTTATCAGCCCTTTATCCACCGCATCTTTCATAAAGAATTCGGTAAGTAATTTCCCTACGGCATAGCTGGTTCTCTGACTGTGCTCAGCTGTGGCAAGCAGCAAAAAATCATCTTCCTTTACTCCACCGCATTCATTCCAGGATTGCATGGAATAAACTTCCGAAGTAGAACAATTGATATAAGTATCGGCATGTACAGAAATTGCCTGTTGCAAAAAAGAGCGCATGGATACGACATTTGTTGTAAATGTATGCTCAACCTCATAAAAATGTTCTGTATGTACTACGGCCGCACAATTAATATATATAGTCCTTGCATAATCCTGCTGAATCCTCCCGACTAAACGAGATATTTCAGACATTTGCTCCACATTATTCAAATCATACTCATAGAAAAGAAAATTCTTATTGTTCACAATATCTTGCACAGCATCTATAGAACTTGCAAAAAAGTTGTCAAAGCCAATAACAGTATGCCCGTCATTCAAAAGTTGACGGGCAAGTTCATTACCGGTCATACCGGTAACGCCGCTTATTACATATAAATTCTTCATATCCAATTTAAACTCCAAGAATTAAACGTTCCTTATAAAACACATCCAAAAAATCCGGATATAGTCGATATTCTGCTTCAACATCGTACTTTACCGCATTATAATGTACCTTGCCTGTCGATAGTTCAAAATAAACATATTGGGCACAAGGATTTTGATTGCGTGGTTGTCCTACAGAACCGGGATTTATGAAAACTGTTTTTTTCTTATTACGCAAGCGAGGACATTCATCCGGATAAAAACATGACATATTATGAGGAAGATGGGTATGCCCCGAAAAAACATAGTCATAATTACGATAATAAATATTGGAAAAGGCATCAGGTCCTAATTTTCCCCAAAAACATCATTTATACTCCCATGAAGAAACAATAGATGCTTGCCCTGACACTCTATTGCATGTAATCCTGTTGAAATCATATTTTCTTTTATGTATAAAAGAGAGGCTTCGCTCAGAATAGAAGAAGTATATTGAAGCATTTGTTTACCACGTTCCGTAGAAAAATGGCTCAAATCACCATCAAGCAAAGCCTTTTCGTGATTTCCCATCAGATTTACAACTACAGGGTAGGAAAGTTTCTCTAATTCTGAAATCACTTCATTGGGACGCATCCCGTAGTTAATGATATCCCCTAATATAACAACTGCATCCGGCAAATATCCCTGTGCTTGAATGTCAGACAAGACAGCTTTTTAGCGCTGTTAAATTTGCGTGAATATCGGATAATATAACAAATTTATCTTTATTCATTATGCGAGAGGAATTCCATGAAACATTCCTTGTTTTCCAGTGTGGTAGTAGTAGGACGACCTAAATCTGTACGAGAATCAATCTTTACCTTCAACTCAAGCAGTGGGACCATCTAACAATTGTAAATGTTGTAAAGCTTCCTGTATTTCAGACTCTGAAGTGACAGAAAATGCATGACGATAGCCACAGGCTCTTGCTATTGCAGGAATATCAAGTTGGAAACCCAATGTAGGCTGCCCCCCAACAGATTCGTGAGCACCATTATTAAAAAGAATATGATAATAATTAGCAGGAGAAAGACTGCCAATATTACTAATAGCGCCCATATGCATAATAAAAGCACCATCACCGTCTAGACAGTAAACTTTACGCTCGGGATATTTTAAAGCAATTCCCAAAGCGATACAAGAACTGTGTCCCATAGAGCCTACAGTAAGAAAATCACGACTGTGTCCATGTCCTTTGACCTCACGGTATTCAAACAATTCACGTGAGAGCTTGCCTGTAGTAGAAACGACAATATCTGTTTCGTGTAAATGATCTATAACCAGCTTCAATGCATCTTCGCGAGATAAAGGATAAACATTGTTCTGCTTTTTCTGAAGTTTATATTTATCAAAAGTATCTTTACGGACCACTATGGCATGAGGAACAGATTTCTCATAAGCAGACACAATAACTTCATGAATCTGAGCCAATGCTTCATCTTCATCCATGTCAAGAATGATATAGGGAATTTTCATAGCTTCCAATAAATCCAAAGTAACCTCACCTTGCTTTTTTATGCTGAGGTTCATCTTTTGTTCCAGGCTCACCGCGCCAGCCAACCATTAATAAAATAGGAAGACTGTAAACTTTTTCATCGGCAAGAGACAATAGCGGATTCACCGTATTACCCAAACCTGAGTTTTGCATATACACCAAAGGTAGTTTACCGGAAGCCATATAATATCCTGCAGCAATACCAACAGCAGTACCTTCATTGGCGGCAATGATATGTTTGCCAGCAGAAGCATGATCTGTAATATAAGCGCAAATGTTCTTCAACAAAGAATCGGGAACCCCGGTAAAAAAATCTACACCGTGGGCAAGAAAAAGATTAGACTTTCTCGACATTCAGCATACTGTAAATATATTATTTAGTACCAGGAATCAATTCCAAAATCTCTTTAATAGGCATGCACAAATCACGGACTTCCTGAGCTCGTCCGTTTTCCAAAATAGTACATGCAACCCGCATCATGGCCGGATAAGCAGCACGAAGCATGTGATTGGCATAAATTACCACATTCACCCCCACTTACGAAGTTCGCTTTCGTGAATATGATCATATGTAGTAGGAACAACAACAATAGGAACGTGGGCATACCTCTGACGAAAAGTAAGACAGAATTCCTTGATATCTTCACCGGACTTATTTTTACTATGAATCATAATACCATCAGCACCCGCTTCAACATAAGCATAGGCGCGTTCCAAAGCGTCACTCATAGGTTTGCCGGCAATAAGGCTTTCAATACGGGCAATAATCATAAAATCCTGAGTAACCTGCGCTTCCTTACCTGCTTTTATTTTCGCACAAAAACCCTCAATCGTATCTTGAGTTTGAATTGCATCAGTACCAAAAAGAGAGTTTTTTTTCAATCCTACTTTATCTTCGATAATAATCGCAGAAATACCATGGCGTTCAAGCGTACGAACTGTGAATGTAAAATGCTCTATCTTGCCACCTGTATCGCCATCAAAAATGATAGGTTTAGTAGTACATTCAAGGATATTATTCAAATCCTGCAAACGAGTTGTAAGGTCAACGGCCTCAATATCCGGTTTACCTTTACTGGTAGAATCAGTCAAACTGCTGGACCACATACCGTCAAAAACTTCACGTTTATCACCTTTCTGGATTTCAAGATTCTCAATAATAAGTCCGCAAAGCCCATCATGCGCCTCAAGAATACGAACAATCGGTTTAGCATTTATTAAACGGCGAAGAGTTTTTAAACGAATATCAGGAGTTGTTCCAATAGATTTTATCTCTTTATCAAGAGAAGAGGAATTTATACCTTTCGTATATGGTATTTCTATCACCTTTCCTCCTTGCTCATTCATTACCTCAAATACCTGTTCACGAATTTCACGCAAAGGACCGTTTTTCCAATCATCGCCGTGAATGATATAGTCCGGTCTGATACGTTTTAAATTATCAACATAACTCCACTCTTCCTGAGGGATTACTTCTGAAACTCCCTTAATATTCTCCACCACTTCTTTACGCTGCTCGTATGTCAGATAAGGAAGGCGCTTATGTTCTGCAATGGCCTTGTCTGTCAAAAGACCAACTATTACATCGCCATATTTGGTGGCTTCATTAATGATATGGATCAGACCGGGATGCATAATGTCAGCGGTCATACCAATATAAACTTTCTTATTCATAAATTTTATATAAGTTAGTTATTATGTTAGCACTAAATTTGAACATATCGTGAAAAAAGGAAGTAAGCACTCTATTAATTGCATACGCCTTCGGGGACACTTGTAAAAACACTCCAATCGTTTTTACTAATTAATACGTTTTGATTTTGATATTAGCTTGTAGCTAAAGATTTTATTAGCTGTCGTGTTAACAAAGTCATGACAACTATTAAATATCTTTGGAAAGTGATAAATTACCGTTATCTCAACTTCAACATCACTGGCATAATGAAGTGAATTATTGCATTGAATAGCAAACTTCTGCTGCCCATCATTCAAACTAAATTCTGATAGAACCCAAGTTTGGTACTTGAAATAAAATCTTTTAGTCCTTCACTGTTATACATAACATTTTAGTTTGTAGCAAAAGTATCGCTTTCAAAGGAGAAGCCTAAACAGAGGGCTTACTCAATAACTCAAAATAAAGACTTAATTTTAAAAGTTTATGGACAAACTAAGATTTGCATATTTATGTTTAGGGAAGCATCAGAACCGGCTTCCAAATAATGCCAACTATCTTGACTGTTTTAATATTTCTGCTATGGTATGACGAATCATCTCCGGAGATTGCCGTGTATCCAAAATAGAAATAATCAAAATCTCGTTTCGGGATATGGCATAATAAATAACATTAGAGTATTTATCAAATAACGGACATCGTATTTATCATCTGAAAAATAGAAATCGCGCATTCCCATACAAGGGAAAGAAGCCAACAGATTTATGTGAGATGAAATCTTGTATTTTACTTTTGTTGCAACTGCCTTTCCAAATAAAGAATCTACCTTCTCCAGCAAAGAAACGAAATCTTCTATGGCAGAAGCCAGCCATACTATTTCCATCCCATTCGCAGGTTAATCATCTCATCTACCTGTGAATTGGGAATACAATGCCCTGCACGTTGTTCTTCTATGGCAAAATCCACTAAATTACGCATCATCTCCTTAGGTAAAGAAGCTATGAAATCATCCACATTGCGGCAGGACGATTCGTATGCCATAGCAGCCTCATTGGCTGATTGAGGCTCCGGCTCTTGATTCTTATACAACTTGGCTTCGTTCATCGCTCCTTAATTTTCTTCAAAAATAAACCTAAATATCGGAAATACCTAAGGTTTACTCACTTATTTTCTTCACTGTATTTGCAATCATCTATCGTTTCCTATCTCTCAAATAATCCCACCACAGATTCAATCCTACCCAAATCACAATATCGGCAATCAGCAGCACCGTATTGTTTATATAAGGAACCAACAGGATATTGGCCGCACTGAAAGCGCAGGACATGGAGAGCAGACTCAGCATCGCCCTTCGCGGCGACAGCCCTATCGCCAGCAGTTTATGATGGATATGGTTCTTGTCCGGCTCGAAAGGGCTGTGTCCCTCGCGGATGCGGACCAGGACGACACGCACCACATCGAACGCCGGAATAATCAGGGTGCTGAAAGCTATGAGAAAGGCGCCTTCGGTGTAAGGCATGATATCCGTGTTGTGCTGGCTGTACTTTATGGCAAGGAAACTGAGGGTATAGCCCAAGGTAAGGCTTCCCGTATCGCCCATGAAAATCTTGCGGGCACGCTCCACACTGCCGAACACGTTGTAATAGAAGAACGGCACAAGCACGCCGAAAGTGCCGGCCGAAAGCATGGCATAACTCCACAGGCCCTTGCTGATGAACAGGAAGGTGAAAACCAGCAATGCCACACTGCTCAAGCCTGAGGCAAGACCGTCGATGCCGTCTATCAGGTTGATGGCGTTGGTGATGAAGACCACCGTAAGCACAGTGAAAGGTATGCCGACATAAGCCGAAAGCTCGTGTATGCCGAACAGGCCGTACAAATCGTTTATCCAAAGTCCCGACAAGGGGAAAAGGCAGGCACAGAAGATTTGGATGGCAAACTTCTGGCGGTAGCGCACACCGACAAGGTCGTCGGCAATGCCCGTCAGATAGAGCAGCGTCATGCCGCAGGCAAACAGCAAAAGCTCCGGAAGCAGATAGCTGGCATAGAGCGTGGAAATACTGTCGCCGTCCAGCAGGCGGAAAGCATAGACAAGGCAGAAAGCAAACAGGGTGGTGGGGAAAAATGATACGCCCCCCAACCGCGGGATAGCTCTCTTATGTATCTTACGGTCATCCGGTATGTCAAAAAGTTTTTTGCGCAGGGATATCAATAAGATACGCGGTATCAGGATACGGGCAATAACAGCCGATATCAGAAAGGTAAGAATAATAAAAATGAAGTTCACGGCAATAACTGTTGTTTAGTAATTAGCGGTTGATAGCTGAAAAACATAAACGCTTACTGACAGGGAGAGAGAGGAAAATTGTCAGGCAGAATCAATCTATAATCTCGAAAGGGTATTGATTCTCTTCCATATTCTTTAACTCGCCGATGATTTCCTTCTGTTCCGGCGTCAAAGAAGCCATATCCCAGGTATTGATAATGGAGTGGGCCTCAGCGGCAAGTTTTTCTTCGTATACCTCGCCGTAGCAGCAGGTTAGAAGACGCACTTTCAGAAGCGAATCCGGAAGCTTGTCGAGAACATTCAGGCAACGGTCGAGCAGGCGCTGGATATACTGCTGCTTGCGGCCATTGTCGTAGAATGTGGCATTCAGGGCTACGAGAATGGAGAGGCAAAGTTCGGCTTCCTCTTCCGGCGTGTTGCCTTCCAAGGTGTTGTACAAATCAAGTGCTTGCTCGTAAACTTCGCGATTCAGACGGGCAAAGTGATCGCTGTAAATGGGACTGCCGTCCATGCCCAGATTCAAGAGTTCATGGGCACGGACGTACAAAGATGAAACGTGTTCGTTCATTTTTATACTGATAAATAAATTATTGAATTACAAGTGTTTCAGATTACACCTATCGGTTCTATAAGCGAAGAGTGAATAAATGTAGTGGCTACTGCCATGACGCCTTCTATGTTTACCACCACACGGCGGTCGTGGCGCAGACGGACAAATTCGCCCACGGCTCCTTCGAAAACTCCGCCTGTGATGCGTACTTTGGTTCCTTTCACCAGTTTCAGTTCTTCCGGCTCCACGTAGATGACGGCCTCGTCGTACGTGCCTGCAACCAGTATGAAGCTGCGCATCTGCGCATCCGGAATAATAACCGGCTGATGGGTCTCACGGTTCATGATATAGCGTACCGGTATGTTCAGAACCGGATTGTTTTTTATTTCATCGATACGGGAACGGGTAGAACGGAGAAATACCAGGTTGTGTATGGCGGGAACGAGCTTGCGGACGCGGCGTTCGTTCCTTATGACATACTCGTAGCGCATGGGGATGAAATTCTCTATATTTTCCTTGTCGAGATAGTCCTTCAAGGACAATTCGCGGCTGTATGTTACGCGGACGGCATACCAGTGCAACTGGCAATCCTTGTGGGACTGACACACAGGGGCGTGCTGCAAATCTGCTTGATTATTGTCTGACGGACCGGGCATTACAAAATACGGATTGTAAGAGTTTGAGGAAAATACCACCTTGTGAAAAGGACGTTCTTTGGGGACACCGGTTCAAGAGCACTCTTTCCGGTCAATTCATGTAATGCAATTATAGTCAATAGTTTAGTCTGCATCCATATTATCCCAAAGCTCCCCACTATCACAGAAAGAGAACGTTGAAACAGTTATGTGATCAATAAGCCTTCGGGAAGCCGCAAACGGATGAAACAGATACATTTCCGGACATTCCCGATTAATGAATGCAAAGATATGGCAGTTTTTTGTATTGGCAAAACATTTGGTGGAAATTCTTCGGTTTACCGCCTGCCTTCAAGCATGCCTTTCAGTTCAAGGCAAAGCCGCTGTTTCACTTCGTCTGCCGGCACTTCCCGTCCCAGCTCCTTTTGAAGCGAAGTCACCCCTTTGTCTATGAACCCGCAAGGGTGGATGTAGCTGAAATAGCGTAAATCCGTATTGACATTGAGCGCCAGGCCATGCATCGTAACATAATGGCTGCTGCGCACACCGATAGCGCAGATTTTACGGGCACGCGGCGAATCTCCGTCCAGCCATACGCCGGTGGCTTTCTCCACACGTCCGGCGGTTATCCCGTAGGAAGCGCATACGCGGATTACGGCTTCTTCCAGCAGATGCACATACTCTTTCAAGCCCAGAGAGAACTCCTCCAGGTTCAGGATAGGATAGCACACAAGCTGCCCCGGCCCGTGATAAGTGATGTCGCCGCCCCGGTCTATGTGATAGAGCGAAGCGCCTATGGCACGCAACTGCTCTTCGCCCAGCAGCATATTGGTTTCCTTACCGCTGCGTCCCAATGTATATACATGCGGATGCTCGCAGAGTACGATACGGTTCACATACTCCTCTCCTGCCTGCTTGGCATGCACAAGCGCATCGAAATACGCCGTCTGCCTGTCCCACGCCTCGGCGTAGGGAACGGTTTTCCAATCAGATATTTCCAGTTTCATAAGACAAACATACTATTTTACCGCCCAACCGCACGTGGCATGATTGGAGCACATGTCCGGAGCTTCATCCGGTCCATGCAAAGATACGAAATCCCGGAATTATACAAGCATCCCGGGCGCAGGCTTTTTTCATAATCTGACCATCGTCAAGGCACGAAGATTATTTTTCGGACGAAAGCATGCATTACCTCCCCCCTATTTTATAATTTTGTTGCCACATTATATATATAATATAAATTGAAGAGCATGAAGAAAATCGTTGTAGCACCGGACTCGTTCAAAGGCTCCCTGACTTCGGCCGAAGTGGCCGATGCCGTGGAAAGAGGAATCAAGGATGTTTTCCCGCAGTGCAATGTCGTCAAAGCCGGTGTGGCGGACGGGGGCGAGGGAACCGTAGAGGCCATTGTCAAAGCGGTGGGAGGAGATATGTACGCAGCCTCCGTTACAGACCCCTTGGGCAGACCGGTAAAGGCAGCCTACGGCATTGTAAGGTCAGGCGGCGTGAAAACCGCCGTTATGGAAATGTCTGCCGCCAGCGGACTGCCGCTCCTGCTTCCCGACGAACTGAACCCGTGGATTACTTCTACGTACGGAACCGGCGAGATGATTTCTGACGCGCTGAACAGAGGATGCCGCAAATTCCTGGTCGGAATAGGCGGCAGCGCCACCAACGATGCGGGCACAGGCATGCTCTCCGCATTGGGAGTGAGATTTCTCGACAGCCGCGGACAAAGGCTGAAAGGCTGCGGCAGGGATTTGGAATCCATTGTCCGGATAGACATGTCGTCTCTGATGCCCGCAGCACGGGAGTCCGAATTTATCGTGGCTTGCGATGTCAACACCCCTTTTTGCGGACCGGACGGAGCGGCCCGTGTCTTTGCTCCCCAAAAAGGAGCAGACCCTCAAACCGCGGAAGCCCTGGACCGCGGCATGCGTTCCTTTGCCCGGGTGATAGCCGGACAGTTCCAGACCGACATAGTCCCCCTGAGCGGAGCCGGTGCAGCCGGCGGATTAGGCGGCGCCTTCAAAGCCTTTTTAAATGCCAGGCTGACCGCAGGGATTGAAATGGTACTCGACGCCATTGCATTCGACTCGCTTCTCGAAGGAGCGGACCTCGTCATCACGGGCGAGGGACGGATAGACGCCCAGACAGCAGCGGGAAAGACAGCCGCAGGAGTCCTGAGGCATGCCGCACGGAAAGGAATCCCCGTCATCGCCATAGGCGGGTCTGTAGCGATGTGCCGGGAGCTTAAAGAGATGGGATTTATCGGCATATATTCCATCATAAACGCTCCGGTGAGCCTTGAACAAGCCATGCGGCAGGATTGGGCCACTGCCCGCATCCGATGCACGGTAGAGCAAATCCTGACCACCATGAAACATTGCACCGGGACATTGTTGTTTCAAAAAGGCGGAGATTGAAAAATAAAAGTGTAACTTTGCACAGACCAAAAACGACAACGCTTATGGAATTTCCACACGTCGACCTTCCCGTAGACCTGATTGCATGGACAGATGTCACGGAAGACATCCTGAACATCTACAAGCAATCGTGCCGGCTGAAGGCATGTATCTTCGCCTTGTGCACCGAAGGTTCCATCACGGTATCCATCAATCTTATAGATACCGAAATCAGGCAAGGCGACTTCATCATACTGCTTCCGGGCACCATCATCCAGTTTCACGGGCAGAAGGAGAAAGTGCGCATCTGCTTTGCCGGATTTTCCGAACATTGCCTCAACGGAGTCAACATCATCCAGTCCACCATGAGCTCGTACTCCAAGATTATAGAAGCTCCCGTGATACCGCTCAACGAAACCCTCGCTTCCTATTTCCGGGATTACTTCGCATTGCTTGCCCGCATATCCACCGGGCCGTACATGCCCAAGACGCGAATGGCGCAGAACGTGCTGGACACCCTGCTTTATGGTGTCAACGAGCTATACAGCAGCCGTCCCGACTCCCAAAACAGGATTAAAAGCCGGAAAGAGGAAATCTGCCGTGAGTTCATACAACTGGTCATCGAGAACTACACCACCGAACGCCGCGCGCAGTTCTATGCCGCAAAACTGGGCATATCGCTGCAACACCTCAGCACCACCATCAAGCAGGTGACCGGGAAGAATGTGCTGGACCTCATTGCGCATGTCGTCATCATCGACATAAAAGCCAAACTGAAATCCACGGACATGACCATCCAGGAAATAGCCTATTCGCTGAACTTCCCCAGCGCCTCGTTCTTCGGCAAGTATTTCAAGCGGCACTTGGGAATGAGTCCGCTGGAATACAGAAACAGCTAACCCCCTACCCCTTCACCGGCATGATGCAGGAGAGCGCTATGACCGTTACAGCCAGCATGGGCGTCAACAGTATTCCGTACACCGGATAGAGAATGCCCGCAGCTACCAGTACGCCTGCCAGATGAAAGGCCATTGTCCGGAAAAAGTTACGGCGCATCAGCCGGAGCGTATGGCGGGACAGGCCGAAGAGCCGGGGGAGCGACTGCAAATCGGCGGATTTCATCACTATCATAGCCTTGTCCGCCAGCCCATCACCGGCACTTGCACCCGCAGCAATACTTACATCGGCGGCAACCAGCGCCTGTGCGTCGTTGACGCCGTCGCCCACCATAACCACCTTCTTCCCCTGCAAGCGGAGTTCGCAGATAAAGGCCTCCTTATCCTCCGGCTGGGCGTCGGACATATAACGGATGATACCCAGCTTCCCCGCTATGGCCGAAGCGGTACGCTCACCGTCGCCCGTCAGCATACAGATGTCCAGCCCCTGCCCCCTCAGCTCTTTGACTACACCGGAAGCGGTCGCTTTCAGTCTGTCCTTGACGGCTATTATGGCAAGCAGCTCATCCTCACGCCCGAAGTAAACGATGCTGTTTCCCTCCGATTCATACTCCACCAGCATATCTCCCAGCACATCGGAAAGATAAGCCCGATAATCTTTCAGCAGCTTATGGCTGCCCACCCAATATTCCGTACCGTTGCAGAGGGATTTCACCCCCTTGCCTTTCAGCACCCCGCAGCCGTCCAGCGGTGCGGGAGTTATGCGTTCTTCGCGCAGGGCGGCGGTAATGGCTGCTGCCAGCGGGTCGGGCGAGTTCATTTCCGTGGCCAGCAATATCCGCTTGAAATCCTCTTCCTGATACTGCGCCCACAGCCAGGCGGTGACCGTAGGCTGCCCCTCGGTCAGCGTGCCGGTCTTGTCAAAGACCACTACATCGGCCTTGTCCAGCCGCTCCAGCGCCAGGGAGTCCTTTATCCGGATGTGCATATCGGCAGCCCTGCCTATGCCGCGCGTCAGGGCAAGCGGAGCGACCAGCCCCAGCGCACACGGGCAGGCGACGATAAAAACGGAAACGACCGCATAGAACGCATGCGGCACAGCGGTCATGCCGCCCCAGAATATCCAGATAAAAAACACGGCAACCGCCGTTCCCGCCAGGACGGGAAAGAAAATCCGGGCTATGCGGTCTGCACCGTGCCGCTCTTCGGGCAGGAAGCGGAACACCTTGCCGGTGAGCCCCACCGCTACAACCAGCACCGCCACTTCGTAGTAGACATACGGGTGAAGCCCCACCCTGAGCCAATAGTCCGGAAAGAACGTGTTGAACAGGCTGAAAAGGAAAGCAACGGAAGCGCCGAAGGCAATCAGCGTATCCAGCCCGATGCGCCCCGCACAAAGCTGCTTCCGGGCGGCCGCATAGAAAGCGTTTCCCGGAAACAGCAGCACAAGGGCAGCCAGCGACATCTGTATTTCGTTGACATAGGACACCTCACCGCCGAAGACGGAAAGCAGCGACAGCAATACGGCAAGCGCCCACGCGGCGGCGGCTTTCATCTTCAGGCAGCGGTACCGGCTGTTCCGCTCTTCCATCTCACGTTGTTCCATACTACCGGCATGTTCCGCGCCGTGCAGTTTCTGCGCAGAACATACGTTCTTCAATATATTGTTCATTCTATATAAACTTTAGGGGGTTGTTACTCTGAACTTAGTAAACAACCGGAACGGAGCGTTTGTTCAATTCCTCCTTCCCCTCCGGCCTGCATGCAAGCTGTGGCGCGCATTGCGGAACGGGAATATCCGTCTTGTGAGGCGCACGGGCGGGGATTGCCGGAGATAGGAAGTTTTAACCGCCTGCCGGGATTATTTTTTTCCTTTTTATGCGTGGAGTTCACTAATAAGTTCTATATTTGTCGATAAAGTTTCCTGAATGAAATGTTGTTTTATAAACGAAATCCAATATGAAAAAACAAACTGTCAGCCTACTTGTCCTTCTGCTTGCGGCAAGCGGCTTTTTCTTTTCCTGTGGTAACACCATGAACAAAAACGCCGGAGCGCTGGAGTTCGACAGCATACAAGTGAACGAAACCGCCCATCTCTTCGGTGATACCGCCAAGCCGGCATGCAACCTCATCATTAACCTTGCGTATGCTTCCCAATCTTCGGACGAGAAGATGAAGGACAGCCTGAACACCTATTTCCTCTCCGCCTGCTTCGGCGAGAAGTACATGGGCATGACTCCCGAAGAAGCCGTAAAGAAGTACACCGAAAAGTACGTGGGCGACTACCGCAAAGACCTGGAACCGATGTACCGCAAAGACGAGCAGGACAAGGAGAATGCCGGAGAGATAGGGGCATGGTACTCCTACTATAAAGGCATCGAAAGCCATGTGCAACTGTACACCGGACATCTGCTCGTTTACCGCATCGACTACAACGAATACACCGGCGGCGCACACGGCATCTATATGTCCACCTTCCTCAACCTCGACCTGCGCACACTCGCTCCCATCCGCCTGGACGACCTGTTTGCCGGCGACTACAAGGAGCAGCTCACCGACCTCCTTTGGAACCAGCTTATGGCGGACAACAAAGTAGCCACCCGCCAGGAACTGGAAGATATGGGATACGTCACCACCGGCGACCTCACGCCTACCGAGAACTTCTACCTGGGCAAGGACGGCATCACATTCTATTACAATGTCTACGACATCGCCCCCTACGTAATGGGCCCCGTAAAGATAACACTACCGTACGAAATGATGCAGCACCTGCTGAGCGACGAAACAATGGCGCTGAACGACGTGCGCAACCCATAACCCATAACTTTTATAACTCATAACACAACAATGGAACTTATCCTGAAATACTTTCCCGACCTGACAGAGGAGCAGAAAAGGCAGTTCGCCGCCCTCTACGACCTCTATACGGACTGGAACTCCAAAATAAACGTCATCTCGCGTAAAGACATTGAAAACCTGTACGAGCACCACGTGCTCCACTCCCTGGGCATAGCCAAGGTAATCCGCTTCAAGCCGGGTACGAAAGTCATGGACTTAGGCACGGGAGGCGGCTTTCCGGGCATCCCGCTGGCGATACTCTTTCCCGAAGTGCAGTTTCACCTGGTGGACAGCATCGGCAAGAAAGTGCGCGTGGCCACCGAGATAGCCGGCAGCATCGGACTGAAAAACGTAACCACCCGCCATGCACGCGCCGAAGAGGAAAAGCAACTGTTCGACTTCGTGGTGAGCCGTGCCGTAATGCCCCTTACCGACTTGCTGAAAATAATCCGCAAGAACATCTCGCCCAAACAGCAGAACGCACTGCCCAACGGACTCATCTGCCTCAAAGGCGGAGAGCTGGAGAGAGAGACGATGCCCGTGAAGAACAAAACCACGATGTGGAACCTCAAGGAATTCTTCGGGGAAGAGTTCTTCGAGACCAAAAAGGTGGTGTACGTGGCAAACTGAACGAGCACTCCGGAAAGCTAATGTAGCACTCTGGAAAGCAGAAGTGGCACTCTGGAAAGCTAATGTAGCACTTTAGAAAATTAATGTAGCACTTTAGAAACCGTAACAAACAACATATCGAATTAAACGCCTATATATACGCCATGAAGATAAAGAGATTTGAATTTAACATGTTCCCGGAAAACTGCTACGTGCTGTGGGACGAAACCCTGGAAGCCGTAGTTATCGATCCCGGCTGTTTCTACGAAGAAGAGAAACAGGCTTTAAAGAACTTTATCATCAGCAACGGGCTGCAAGTGAAGCACCTGCTGAACACGCACCTGCACCTGGACCACATCTTCGGCAACCCCTTCATGCTGAAAGAATTCGGACTGAAAGCGGAAGCCAACCAGGCGGATGAGTTCTGGATTGACGAAGCACCCAAGCAAAGCCGCATGTTCGGTTTCCAGTTGCCGGAACCGCCCGTACCGCTGGGCACTTACCTGCACGACGGCGACATCATCACCTTCGGCCATACGGAGCTGGAAGCCATCCACGTGCCGGGACACTCGCCGGGCAGCCTGGTGTACTACTGCGCGGCAGAGCACTGCATGTTCTCCGGCGACGTACTGTTCCAGGGCAGCATCGGCCGTGCCGACCTTGCCGGCGGCAACTTCGACGAACTGATAGAACATATATGCAGCCGCCTGTTCATACTGCCCAGCGAAACGGTTGTCTATCCGGGGCACGGAGCCCCCACAACCATCGGCACCGAAAAGGCGGAGAACCCGTTCTTCAGGTAAGCCTCCCCCCGTTCTCCGGATAAAAAAGCCCGCCGCAGAAAGCGCAGGACACCGGCCCTTCCGTAGCAGACGCAAGTACCGGTCCGCCCCCTGCGGCGAAAACAATAAACTTCTAAATCATTACCGTTATGAAAAACGACCTATTGGCTAACCGCCACATCGGCATCAGCAAAAAGGACGAAGAGCAGATGCTCCGCAAAATCGGAGTGAGCAGCCTGGACGAGCTGATTGATAAAACCATCCCCGCGAATATCCGTCTCAAAGAACCGCTGGCACTGCCCGAAGCCATGACCGAATACGAGTTCGGACAGCACATCTCGGCACTGGCAGCCAAAAACAAACTCTACACCACTTACATCGGCATGGGGTGGTACAACACCGTGACGCCTGCCGTAATCCAGCGCAACGTGTTCGAGAACCCCGTCTGGTACACCTCCTATACGCCCTACCAGACCGAAGTGTCGCAAGGACGCCTGGAGGCCCTGCTGAACTTCCAGACCGCCGTATGCGACCTCACCGGCATGCCCCTTGCCAACTGCTCCCTGCTGGACGAGGCAACCGCCGCCGCCGAAGCCGTGACGATGATGTACGCCCTGCGCCCGCGCGATATGCAGAAGTCGGGAGCCAACGTGGTGTTCGTGGACGAAAGCGTATTCCCGCAGACACTTGCCGTTGTCACCACCCGCGCCATCCCGCAGGGCATCCGGATACGCACGGGCAAGTACGGCGAAACGGAACTCACGCCCGACACCTTTGCCTGCATTGTGCAGTATCCGAATGCCGGCGGAAACATAGAAGACTACCGCGCATTCGTGGAGAAAGCGCACGCCGCAGGCTGCAAAGTGGCAGTTGCCGCCGATATACTGAGCCTCGCCCTGCTCACCCCGCCGGGAGAATGGGGAGCGGACATCGTATTCGGAACCACCCAGCGGCTGGGTACGCCGATGTTCTACGGCGGCCCGTCGGCAGCTTATTTCGCCACACGCGACGAGTACAAGCGCAACATGCCGGGACGCATCATCGGCTGGTCCAAAGACAAATACGGAAAACTGTGCTACCGCATGGCGCTGCAAACCCGCGAACAGCACATCAAACGCGAGAAGGCCACTTCCAACATCTGTACCGCACAGGCATTGCTGGCCACGATGGCAGGCTTCTATGCCGTATACCACGGGCCGGAAGGCATCCGCACCATTGCCGGACGCATCCACAGCATCGCCGCATTCCTGGAAAAGGAAATCAATAAATTAGGATACAGGCAGATGAACGCCCAATACTTCGACACGCTCCGCTTCGCCCTGCCCGACAATGTATCGGCACAGCAGGTGCGCACCGTAGCCCTGAGCAAGGAAGTGAACCTGCGCTACTTCAAGAACGGCGACGTGGGCATGAGCATTGACGAAACCACCGACCTCGCCGCAGTAAACGTACTGCTCTCCATTTTCGGCATCGCCGCCGGAAAGGACTATACCAAAGCCGCCGACATCCCCGAAAGCTGCACCATTGCGGAAGCGTTCCGCCGTCAGAGCGCGTACCTGACGCACGAGGTGTTCAACAAATACCACACGGAGACGGAGATGATGCGCTACATCAAGCGGCTGGACCGCAAGGACATCTCACTGGCGCACTCCATGATTTCGCTCGGCTCGTGCACCATGAAGCTGAACGCCGCCGCGGAGATGCTGCCCCTCAGCCGTCCGGAATTCATGGGCATGCACCCGCTCGTTCCCGAAGACCAGGCGGAAGGCTACCGCGAGCTTATACACAACCTCAGCGAGGAACTGAAAGTGATAACCGGCTTTGCCGGCGTAAGCCTGCAACCCAATTCCGGCGCTGCCGGAGAGTATGCGGGGCTGCGCGTAATCCGCGCCTATCAGGAGAGCATCGGGCAGGGACACCGCAACAAGGTGCTGATACCCGCTTCGGCACACGGCACCAACCCGGCTTCCGCCGTCCAGGCCGGTTTCACCACCGTTACCTGCGCCTGCGACGAACAGGGCAACGTTGACATGGCCGACCTCCGCGCCAAAGCCGAAGAGAACAAGGACAGCCTTGCCGCGCTGATGATTACCTACCCCTCCACCCACGGCATCTTTGAAACGGAAATCGTGGAAATCTGCCAGATTATCCATGCCTGCGGCGCGCAGGTGTATATGGACGGCGCCAACATGAATGCCCAGGTGGGGCTGACCAACCCCGGATTTATCGGCGCCGATGTATGCCACCTGAACCTGCACAAGACATTCGCGTCTCCTCACGGCGGCGGCGGACCGGGCGTAGGCCCTATCTGCGTGGCAGAGCATCTGGTTCCGTTCCTGCCGGGGCACGGACTGTTCGGCAATGCCGCCAATGAAGTAGCGGCAGCACCCTTCGGCAGCGCGGGCATCCTGCCCATCACCTACGGCTACATCCGCATGATGGGTGCGGAAGGGCTGGCACGCGCCACGCAAACGGCCATCCTGAACGCCAACTACCTGGCTGCATGCTTCAAGGATACCTACGGCATCGTTTATCGCGGGGCAAACGGCTTTGTCGGCCACGAAATGATACTGGAGTGCCGCAAGGTGCACGAGGAAACGGGCATCAGCGAAAACGACATCGCCAAGCGACTGATGGACTACGGCTATCATGCGCCTACCCTCTCCTTCCCCGTTCACGGCACGCTGATGATAGAGCCCACGGAGAGCGAAAGCCTTGCCGAACTGGATAACTTCGTACACGTAATGCTCGCCATCTGGCAGGAGATTCAGGAAGTGAAGAACGGCGAAGCGGACAAGACCGACAATGTGCTGGTAAATGCCCCGCATCCCGAATACGAAGTGGTGGCCGATACATGGGAGCACAGCTATACCCGGCAGAAAGCCGCCTATCCGATAGAAAGCGTACGCGACAACAAATTCTGGGTGAACGTGGCACGGGTGGACAATACGTTGGGCGACCGCAAACTGCTGCCTACGTGCTACGGGTGCTTCGAATAGGGTAGTGAAATATACCCGATGATTTTTTTAGGCACGGATTACACGGAATTCACGGATTTACTTGATTTTTTCTGTTTCTGCGAACTCTGTGTAATTCGTGAAATCCGTGAAACCTGTGTAATCTGCGAAATCCGTGTAATCCGTGCCTGAAAAAAAATACATACCATTTGTTTCTTTGTTTATATATCCCCCCTGCTTTTATGCCACAAATAAGTCTATGAGTACCACTCACAAAAGAAAAAGGAACGGTCTCTTCTACAGCAGAGGCGAAGAAACGGTCAACAGCCTGTCTCACGGCATAGGCATCTCGATGGCGGTCATTATCGGGGGATTCTTCCTGATGAAATGCTACCGGGCACAAGACCCGTGGGCGATACTCGGCATGTGGCTCTACCTGTTCGGTATGGGCGGCTCCTACCTGTCCTCCACCCTTTACCACTCCCTGAAGCACCATAACCCGTGGAAACGGCGGTTGCGCCATTGGGACCACGCGGCTATCTACTGGCACATTGCCGGAAGCTTCTCTCCCGTTACGCTGATTGCCTTGCGCGATGAAGGGCTATGGGGCTGGGGACTGTTCTGCTTTGTCTGGTTGTGCGCCGTTGCGGGCACTATCATCAGCTTCCGCAAAATGAAAGAACACAGCTATGTGGAAACGGTGTGCTACATCCTTATGGGGCTGTCCGTGCTGGTGGTGTTCAAGCAGCTTTTTGCCGTTGCGCCCGTATCCTGCTATTGGATTATCGGCGAAGGGGTATGCTATATAGGCGGTGCGGCGTTGTATTCCATACGCAGCGTGCGCTATATGCACTCGGCTTTTCATTTCTTCGTACTGGCGGGGTCGGGCTGCCACCTTGTTGCCGTATGGTACATTCTGGCGGGGATATAAACAGGCTCTCCGCCTATACATGATACATGCACCGTCAGCGGATTACGGTCACCGTGCCTGCCGCCAGCTTCTTTTCTTTCACGGGAGCGTCCGCAGGGGCATAGCCCAAGGCGGCACAGCCGTACACACGGTGATTTTCGGGGATGCCGAGGCGGGTGAGGAAAGCACGCACGTCGGGGTCGTCGCAGGTCTGCCCCAATTGGTTAATCCAGCAAGAGCCGATGCCCAAAGACTTGGCGGCAAGGAAAATATTCTGCAAGGCGCATGCGCAGTCCATAGACGCCCACCAGCGGGTAGGCTCGTTGGAGACGATGACCAGCGTCGGAGCATGGTAATAGCAACAATAGGTTTCGCTATGTCCGCGCTCCTGCAAATGAGGGTCGTCGCTCTTGGCAAAAGCGCCTTTTATCTTTTCATTCAGTTCGGTCAGCACGGCGGCATCCTGGATGGCGGTGAAATGCCACGTCTGGAAGTTCATGCCGCTGGGGGCATACGCTGCCGCTTCCAGTATAAGGTTCAAATCTCCGGCGGAAACCTGCCGTTCCGTATAAGTACGCACGCTGCGGCGCGACTTGATGTTTTCCAATACTTCGTTGCTCATTGTCAGGATATATGTTTTTTTATGTAAGGAGAGTAAATGCGTCAAGTTTCAGTCTGCCGTTCCGCCCATACGGCGCTAAACAGACGGTCAGCGCTTTACCAATCCTATCTTTACGTTCAGTTTAAAGTAATACACACCGTTCTCCCGCTCCAGGAAGCCGTATTTGTCCTTATCTACCGAACCCTTCTCGAAACGGGTGTTCCGGTAAAGGAAGTCGGCAAAGGTCTGCCGGTCGGACTTATGGTAGCAGAGCACCCCGCCGTCTCCATTGGTCAGCAGCATGCCTTCCACGGCAGAGTCCGTACCGTTGTAAATCTTTGCCGGACGCATGCCCGTTGCAAGCGCCAGCAGGAACTGCTTCATCTTGAACTCGTAGAAGCGGTGCTTGTTTATCAGTTCGTCCTTGATTTTCAGTGGATTCATCTCCTTAATGCGTTCCGTCAGTTCGGCAACACGGGTAATGCCGTCCAGGTGCATGATACGCACCATCTCGGCCAGCATGCGGGGGAAGTGGAGGTCTATCATCAGCAGGTTGCAGCGGAACACACGGTCGGCAACGTCGGAATACTTCAACACGCCGCCCAGACGCTCAATCATCATCATGCGTTCGGCAACTTCCATAGGCGATTCGGGCAAGGCGTTCACCTTGTTTACCGTGGGTACGGCAAACTTCACGCCGCTCTGCTCCAGCTTCAGATTGGCCGTGCGCCCGCCGTCCAGCAAAGGATTCATGTGGCTGAGACGACAACGGACGGTGAAGCCCGTGAGCGGAGCGTCCGCACTCCAGAAAGCTACGGAGAAGTCGGTACGGTCATCGGTTCTGGACTCCAAGTCGTAGATGTTCACAGCATCCAGAAAGGCTTCCAGCCCTTCGGAAACTTCCACCGCATCGCCTTGCTCATTTCTGAGCAGATGGAGTATGATTTCCGCCGCATCGCCAAAGTCCGCACGGGGAAACGAAAGCGGCTCTTTTCCTGCCGATGCGGTAAACGTACCGTCCTTCTCCACCGTACCGCTGACAATGCGCACATCCTCTTCCCCGATATAATAACGGCGCGTGCCGTCATGTTCCTCTCTCTGTATCAGCGCCACAGGCCAATACTTCCTATCATCTCTCTGCGCGTCCGGCGTTCCCGGAAAGACCTTTCCGTCCGCCAGCAGACGGAAGAAGGTATACAGTTCGCCCAGCTCGCGCTTGGTTGCTTCAAATGCCATATCAACTCGATTTTGATTAAATAAGTGTGCAAAGATAAGTAAATCCGTACAAAAGATGTGGAAAACCCGGAGACTTTACGCTTCCTCAAAACGTAAAGTCTCCACCTTCTCCAGACGCGCCCTCAACTTGGGCATTGCCGACTTGCGGATGCGGAGCGTCATGCGGCAGTCCATGTCGTACGACTGCTCCAGCATCTCCGGCTCCTCTTCCTTGACAATGCGCATCACATCGTTCATGAAAGGATACTCGAAAAGGACGGTCACCGTTTCGTCCACCGTCTTTTCAATGACGGTGGCGGCAGCGATAGCCTCGGCAGCGGCAGCCTTATAAGCCACTATCAGTCCGCTGGTTCCCAGCTTTATACCGCCGAAATAACGGACTACGACAATCAGGATGTCCGTCAGTCCGTTCGAGTTTATCTGCCCCAAGATAGGCTTTCCCGCCGTACCGGACGGTTCGCCGTTGTCATTGGCACGGAAATCCTTGCGCTCGTGCCCCAGCATATAGGCATAACACACGTGGCGGGCATCGTAGTATTTCTTCTGATAAGTTTCCAGATGCGCCTTTACTTCTTCAACCGTACGCACCGGCAAGGCAATAGCGATAAACTTGCTGCGCTTCTCGGTATAAATTCCCTCGGACGGGACGGCTATGGTTTTATACGTATCTTCGCTCATGCCGCAAAGATACTACACTTTTTGCTATCCGCCTTTTGATAGCCGGCAAAAAAAACTTTATCGCGGCAGAAGAAAGAGCCGCTTTTCAGCCGATGCGCCTCCTCACCAGTTGCAGCAACGGTTTCGCCGCAATTATCAGTGTTACGGCAGTAAGTATCATCAGTACGCCGAGCATGATGCGCGGAGTGAGCTGCTCGCCAAACACCACTACGCCGAAGAACAGCGCCGTCACCGGTTCCAGCGCCCCCAATATGGCAGCCGGCGTGGAGCCGATGAGGTGGATGGAGAGCGTCATCAGCACCAACGAAATGATAGTGGGAAACAAAGCCAGCGAAAGGACATTTGCCCACAGCACCGGCGAAGGGACGGGCTGCAAAGCCGTGCAAAAGTCCAGACGCACCACATAGATGCTGATGCCGAAGAGCAAAGCATAGAAAGTGAGTTTCGCCGTAGGCAGCTCCTTGAGCGAAGAGCGGTTCACGCCTACGATGTATATGGCGTAGGTCAGCGAGGAGAGAATAACGAACAGTACGCCCAGCATGCTCAACGTCTTCCCGTCCCCACCCTCGTACAGCAGGGAGATGCCCGTAAACGCCAGCGCTATGGAGAACATCGTGATGAAGGAGACTTTCTCGTGGAAAAACACCGCCATGATGATGGCAACCAGCACCGGATAGACAAACAGGATGGTGGACGCAATGCCCGCATCCATGTAGTTATAGCTCTCGAAGAGAAAGAACGAGGAAAAAGAGAACAGCAGCCCCATTACCGCCAGCGGAAGTATATCCGCCTTCTTCAGCGCAAAGGACTGTTTCTTCACTTTCATCAGGATGCCCAGCATCACAACGGCGAAAAAGTAACGGTAAAAGAGGACGGAGTCCACACTCATTCCCGCCCCGTACAAGGGCAATGCAAACAACGGGTTCATGCCGTAACTGGCAGCGGCAACGGCTCCGTAAGTAAATCCTTTAAGACGATTATTGGTCATGACAGTATCTCTTTCTGAAAAATCGGGCGCAAAGATACCGCTTTTATTGATACTTGGCTCCATGAAGAACTAAAAAGAATCCTGCACAACGCAAGCATGCCGCAAGGGAATTGTTCATGCCCCGTTCTTCATTTTATAATACAGCATACCCACCGCGTCTGCCAGCAGCCAACCGATGGGAATAGACCACCAGATGCCCGTTACCCCGACAGAAGGAATAGCCGCCAGTAGGTAGGAAAGCGCCACGCGAGTGCCCAGCGAAATCACCGTGAGCACTACCGACATCCCCGGCTTCCGGACAGCCCGGTAATAGCCGTAAAGCAGGAACAGAATGCCGATGCCGCAGTAAAACGCCCCCTCTATGTGCAGGTACTCCACTCCGGTAGCAAGGATTTCCGTTTCGCCCGGATGGACGAAAATCAGCATCAGCGGTTCTGCAAAGACGAACACGAGCACGGAGACGATAATCGAAAAGATAACCGTAGTAAGCAAGGCGCTGCGGACACCCCGGCGGATACGTCCGTAACGTTTCGCCCCGAAGTTCTGCGCGATGAAAGTGGAAAAGGCGTTCCCGAACTCCTGCACGGGCATGTATGCAAAGGAGTCTATCTTGACGGCAGCGGCAAAGGCGGCCATGACTGCCGTGCCGAAGCTGTTGACCAGCCCCTGTATCATCAGGATGCCGAAATTCATGACCGACTGCTGCACACAGGTCAGTGTGGAGAAAGAGACTATCTCTTTCAGGCTGCCACGGTCGAAGCGCATGTCTCCGATATGCAGCCGCAGTTCCGGACGCTTCCTCCAGGTATAGAGCATAATTCCCGCAGAAGCGACTCCCTGTGCCATGACCGTGGCTATCGCAGCCCCCTCGATGCCCCAGTCCAGTTGCAGGATGAAAAACAGGTCGAGAACGATATTCAGTGCCACAGAGAGTGCCAGAAACCAGAGAGGGGTTACCGAATCTCCCACCGCACGCAGCATCGCCGCATAGAAATTATAGATAAACGTAAAGACAATGCCGCAAAAGATTATCCACAGGTAACCGCGCATCATGCCGTAAATGTCCTGCGGCACTTGCAGCAAACGGAGAATGGGGTCCAGCCATACGAATACCGCCATATTCAGCACGCACGTGACCACCCCTATCAGTACGAACGACACGAAAATGCTGCGGCGCAGGGCTGAATGGTTTCCCGCACCGTAATGCAGCGAGAATACCGTGCCGCTGCCGATAGACAAACCGAGAAGGATGGAGATAAGGAAGACCATCAGCGTATATGCCGAGCCTACCGCCGCCAGTGCATCCGCACCGATGCACTGCCCTACAATCAGCGTATCGGCTATGTTATAGCACTGTTGCAACAATGAACCCGCCATCATAGGCAGGGTGAAACGCAACAGCGTACCCGTTATGCCACCCCGGGTAAGGTCTCCGTTCCGTAACATGATTGTTCACACCCTCTCTCAGGCAATGCCCAACAACTTCACTTCGAATATCAGTGTGGAGAAAGCCGGAATAGGCCCGCTGGTGCGTGTGCCGTATCCCACGGTGTACGGGATGTAGACTATCCAGTGGTCGCCCACGCGCATCTGCTGCAAGGCTATCTGCCAGCCGTCGATTACTTCGTTCAGCCGGAAAGCTTCCGGACAGTTGCGCTTCCAGGAATTGTCAAACTCCCTGCCGTTGATGAGCGTTCCCTTGTAATGCACCGACACAATACTGTTCGGGCGAGGAGTAGCGCTACTGCCCTGCCCGCTTTCCAGAATACGGTAAAGCACGCCGGCAGCCAACTCCTTTACGCCTTCTTCGGTACGCAGATTTTGCAGGAACTGTTCGTTCTTCAGTTTGTATTCTTCCTTTTTACCCATATCGTTCTTTTGGTTTTAATAACTAATGCCGAATAACGGTATCTTATTTTGACGGCAAAGGTCGGCATTTTCCGTATACCGGAAAAGGGAATGGCAATATAAAATAGCGAAGGTGCATCAAAACCTGCCAAGTTTCCATGCACCTTCTTCTCATTCATTCTTTGAAATTATATCTGAATCAGTCCAGTTTATGAATTACCAGTCCCGAACGCAGCTTCGGTTCGAACCAAGTGGTCTTGGGCGGCATGATATTGCCGGTATCGGCAATGTCCATCAACTGCTTCATGGACACAGGATAAAGCGCCAAAGCCACTTTCATCTCACCGCTGTCCACCCGCTTCTTCAATTCGCCCAGCCCGCGGATACCGCCGACAAAGTCGATACGCTTGTCGGAACGGAGGTCTTTGATACCGAGGATTTCATCCAGTATCAGGTTGGACGAAATGGTAACATCCAGCACGCCGATAGGGTCGTTGTCGTTGTAAGTGCCAGGCTTGGCCGTAAGGCTGTACCACTTGCCGTCCAGGTAAAGGGAGAAGTTATGAAGGCCTGCCGGCTTGTAGATTTCCGTTCCTTTCTCTTCTACCGTGAAGTTCTTGCCTACGGCAGCCAGGAATTCTCCGGGAGTCAACCCGTTCAGGTCCTTCACCACGCGGTTGTAGTCGATGATAGTCAACTGGTTGGCGGGGAAACAGACTGCCATGAAGTAGTTGTACTCCTCGTCTCCGCGATGATTGGGATTCTGTCCGGCTTTCTCCGCACCCACCAGGGCTGCTGCTGCACTGCGGTGGTGCCCGTCGGCAATGTAAAGTGCCGGCATCTTGGCGAATTCTTTGGTTATGACCTCAATATCTTCCTGCCGGTCGATAATCCAGAATGTATGGCCGAAACCGTCGTCCGGAGCCACAAAGTCATAAACAGGCTTCTGTGCCGTGTAACGGGCAATGACCGCATCCAGCACTGCATTGTCGGGATAAGCGAAGAATACCGGCTCGATATTAGCGTTGTTGACACGCACGTGCTTCATGCGGTCCTCTTCCTTGTCGCGGCGGGTCAGCTCATGTTTCTTGATAACGCCGTTCATATAATCGGGCACGTATGCGCCCACTACCAAACCATATTGCGTCTTGCCATTCATGGTCTGGGCATATATGTAATAGTTCTCCTTATCGTCCTGCACCAGCCAGCCTTTGTCCTGGAACATCCGGAAGTTCTCGGCTGCTTTCCGGTACACACGTTCATCGTGCTCGTCCGTACCGACCGGAAAATCTATTTCGGGCTTGATGATGTGATACAGGGATTTTTCGTTTCCTGCCGCTTCTTCACGCGCTTCGGCGGAATTCAGGACGTCGTACGGACGGGATGCCACCTGCTCTACCAAATCCTGAGGGGGACGAATTCCTTTAAAAGGTTTTATTGTTGCCATGGTTGTCTGAGTATAAATCCATTACTTATTTACGCGGAACTTCTCGCAGCCGTCTTTCAGGAAGCCCACAATCTGTCTGGCAGCGGCAATGCCGGCATTGATATTGGCTTCGGCCGTCTGCGCACCCATCTTCTTCGGTGTGGAGAAGTAACGGCCGGCAAACTTGGCGGCAAATGTATCATTGGCTGCGGGCATAATGTCGGTCATGTACTTCAAGTCGGCACGTTCTTCCATCAGTTGTATCAGCTCGGCTTCATTGATGACCTCCTTGCGGGCGGTGTTCACCAGCAGACCGCCTTTCGGCATCCTGCCCACCAAAGCATAATTAATGGAGTTCTTGGTTTCCGCCGTTGCGGGGATGTGCAGCGAAACGATGTCGCAGGCAGAATAAAGCTCCTCGGCCGAAGCCACAGCCTTTACACCGTCGTTTCTCGATAACCTCTTTCGGGCAGAAAGCGTCGAATGCGTAAATATCCATACCGAAACCTTTGGCTATGCGGGCTACATTGCGGCCTACGTTACCGTAAGCATGAATGCCCAGCTTCTTGCCTTTCAGCTCCGTACCGGAAGTACCGTTGTACAGATTGCGGACAGCCATTACCATAAGCCCGAAAGCCAGTTCGGCCACAGCGTTGGAGTTCTGCCCCGGAGTGTTCATCACACATACATTGTGGGCGGTTGCGGCATCCAAGTCCACATTGTCATACCCCGCACCGGCACGTACTACGATTTTCAGTTCTTTTGCCGCATCCAATACTTCGGCATCAATAATATCACTGCGGATAATAAGTGCATTTGCATCTTTCACTGCTTCCAGCAATTTGGCTTTTTCGCCATATTTCTCCAGCAATGCGAGTTCATAACCTGCTGCTTCTATTTCTTTACGGATACCGTCTACTGCAACTTTTGCAAACGGCTTGTCTGTTGCTACTAATACTTTCATGATTCAATGGTATTAAAAAAAAATCACCACAGAACCGCACGAAGTTTCACAGAGTTTTCCTTTTCATTTCATCTCTGTGGGACTCTGTGCCCTCTGTGGTGAACAAATATTATTAATGAAGTTTCTCAAATTCCTGCATGCAGTCTATCAAAGCCTGTACGCTTTCCTTCGGCATGGCATTGTAGCAAGATGCGCGGAAACCGCCTACGGAACGGTGTCCCTTAATGCCTACCATACCCTTTTCGGTAGCAAATTTCAGGAAGTCGGCTTCCAGTTCCTTGTATTCGGGAGCCATTACGAAGCAGATGTTCATGCGTGAACGGTCTTCTTTGGCGGCAGTACCCACGAACATCTTGTTGCGGTCTATCTCGGCATACAGCATATCCGCCTTTTCGATGGCGCGACGTTCCATTTCCTTCACACCGCCCTGAGCCTTTATCCAGCGCAATGTCTGCAATGCCGCATAGATAGGAACAACGGGAGGAGTATTGAACATTGAACCGCCGTCGATGTGAGTCTGATAGTTCAGCATGGTCGGGATGTAGCGGGACACCTTGCCTACCGCATCATTCTTCACGATAACAAAAGTCACGCCTGCAGGAGCCAGGTTCTTCTGTGCACCGCCATAGATACAGATGTATTTGGACACATCAATAGGACGGGAGAAAATATCGGACGACATGTCGGCAATCATAGGAACGTTTACGTTCAGGTCTTCCTTCAATTCCGTGCCATAGATAGTATTGTTGGTGGTGATATGGAAATAGTCTACATCGGCCGGCACCGTATAATCTTTCGGAATGTAAGTATAAGTGGCTTCAGCAGAAGAGGCAACCTCTACAACCTCGCCAAAACCTTTGGCTTCCTTCATGGCTTTCTTTGCCCACACACCCGTATTGAGGTAAGCGGCGCTTCTTTTTTCGAGGAAGTTGAAAGGTATCATGCAAAATTCCAGACTTGCACCACCTCCCAGGAACAGCACCGAATAGCCTTCCGGAATGTTAAGTAGTTCTTTGAACAGTGCTACGGCTTCGTCCACTACGGGCTGGAAGTCTTTAGCGCGGTGGCTAATCTCCATAAGAGACAGACCGGATCCATTGAAATCTAAAATAGCCTTCGCCGTATCCTCTATCACCTCACGCGGAAGAATGGAAGGTCCTGCGTTGAAATTATGCTTTTTCATTTGAAGTTTGTTTTGGTTATACAATTTCGTTCGTTTATGTCTTTCGACATGGCGAAATTACGGAATTATTTCTGCATTGCAAATCTTTCCTTATAAATTTTCTTCTTTATCGCGTATTTGCCTTACTTTTTATTGGTATATACAAGAAATATACGCCAAACTGTTATGTACGCTTAACAAGGAAAGTATTAAAAAGTAAACTGAAAGATAGAAGCTGAAAAAACTTTCTACCGGGAATAAAAACTGAAAAAAAAGTGCATGATTATCAAAAACAAACTATTTTCCCATGCTTAATAACATCACCGGATATGCTTCATAACATACTGTCAACGAGCTTCTTCTATCAAAGTCTTCATCCCCTTGATTTTTTCCCCGCGCAGCAGTGTAAGCAATTGCTTCACTTTGCTGCGACGGACTGCCACGAAAGCATAGTGCTCCTTCACATCCACCTGTCCTACATCTTCGCGCACCAGTCCGCCTTTCTTATACAGGAAGCCCACAATGTCCACCTTGTTCAGTTTGTCTTTCTTGCCTTTGCCTATATATAAGGTAGTCCAGCGGGGTTTGGCAGGTTTCGGCGTCTGCTCCGGCAATTCGAATACGGAGAGCTCTTCCGGAAGATAATCGGGCAGACGCTCTTCGGCATGCAGAAGCAGGAAAGACGAGCCGCGCGCTTCCCAGCGTGCCGTGCGTCCGTTACGGTGCGTAAAGGCTTCTTCGTTGACGGGCATGTGATAGTGCACCACGTTGTCGATGCCCGGAATATCCAATCCGCGTGCGGCAAGGTCGGTCGATACCAGGACGGGGCAACTGCCGTTGCGGAACTTATAGAGCGCCCGCTCGCGGTCGTCCTGTTCCATACCGCCGTGAAAAGCATCGCAAGGGAATTTCTTCGACTTCAGATAGGCTACCGTACGCTCCACGCTCTCGCGATAGTTCACGAATACCAGTGTAGAACGGTCGCCCAGCGTACAAAGCAGCCGGTACAATGTCTCCAGCTTGTCTTTTTCGGGAGAGATTACCTTCTGCAAGTCCAATCGTCCGGATACGGTTTCGCCCGAAAGAAAATTCAGCTTGACAACCTGCGGTGACGACTCTCCCCCGCCCACTCCGGTGAACTGCGGGATTTCCTCGGCATCCGTTGCCGACAGCAATACCCGTTTCTTCAAGGCAGGCAACTGTCCGATAACTTCCGCCATCTCGTCGTGAAAGCCGAATTCAAGGCATTTGTCGAATTCATCTATCACCAATGTGGTTACAAAGCGGGTATCGAAGTTCTGCTTCCGCAAATGGTCGTTCATACGTCCGGGAGTGCCGATGATAACGGCAGGGTTAATGCCCCTCATCGTACGGTGCTCGTCCATTGCCGGACGTCCGCCGTAGCAGCTCATCGCCTTGAAAGGGACGTTCATCGACTTGAATACGTTTTCTATCTGCAAGGCAAGCTCGCGCGACGGTACGAGCACCACCGCCTGTACGCCCTGTACATCGGCTTTGAGCGATTGCACCAGCGGCAGCAGGAATGCCAGTGTCTTGCCCGACCCCGTGGGCGACAACAGGACGAGGTCCTTATCCGATTGATAGGCATCCCGCGCTGCTTCCTGCATCGGGGTGAGTTGCTCTATCCGTAAGTTACGAAGTATGTCAGATTGTTCCATAAAGTACTTTGGTTTAATGGAGCAAAGATACGAAAAGATTGGCGGAAAACGAGGTGATGGTGTATATATCACTTCGTTCTGCATGAAGTATATTACAATTTATCCCGGTCAAACTCCCGATTTATCACGGTTAAACTTCAAGTTTATTGAGGATAAACTTTGAGTTTAACCGGGATAAACCAAGAGTACCCACTGGAAAAACAATCAGTATGTACTGATGAAAAAAAAACATGTGTAGAAAAAGAGCCGGTACAGGCGGAGAAAAAACAATGGCAGCAATATGGCTGACTTAAAGTTCCTCTACCACCCAACGCTCGATATTGCGCGTAGTATTACTGAAGTTCACCCCTATCTTGAGTACCTTGCGGCTGTCCGCTGCAAAAGGCAGTGCGTACTGCTTGTCGTTAATCTGCTGCAAAGCCTCTTCCGCAGTGCCGTTCAGTTTGAATTCCATTACATAAACGTACTTGTCGGTTTGCAGCACAAGGTCTATCCTGCCCTGCGAAGTGTGATACTCCGCTTTTACATAGAACCCTACCAGTTTGAAAACGATGAAGAGCACATTCTGATAGTGCAGCTCCAGTTCTTTCACCAATTCGTAGGGAGTATCGGCAAAGAAACTTTGCAGGCGGCGGAAGAAAGCATCGGGCTCGCCTCTCTCTATTTCCTGTACAAACTTTTGTATTTCAAACGGTGCTTCAATCTTGTTGAAACGTGTATAGTAAGGTATGAGGAATCTAACAAAACCTTCTTCCACCTCACGATTGGGAAAGCCGAGACGATAAATTCCAAAACGTTCATCATACCCCTTTATCGTGAGATAACCGCTCTGGAAAATTACGGGCAACGGTTCCTCATCCCCATAAATACTGTTCAGCACATCGGCATACGTTTCGGCATGCGCCATGTGTTCCAGGTCGTAATGGTAGCGTTTCAACAGTTCTATCAGGTAGGTGGGTGTTCCCGTCTCGAACCAGTAACTGCCGAATTTCTTATATTTAAAAGTATTCAGTAAGCTGAAAGGGTTGTAGATACCTTCGGTGTTCTCTACGAAATGATAGCCGTCATATCTCCGCTTCAACTCGGCACAGGCTTCCTCGTAGGTCATTTTCTGAGCGTCTGCCAACTCGTGAAGCTCTTCTTCAAGATTATCGTGAATCTCCTGTCCGGTTATTCCGCAAAGACCGACATACATTTCCTGCATGGAAATATCATCCAGGTTATTCAAGTCACTGAATACGCTGATCTTGCCGAATTTAGTGACCCCGGTAAGGAAAGCCAGTTTGATACAGCCGTCCATCGTTTTAAGCACACCGTAGAAAGGTTTCAGCGTGTTGCAGTATTCCTTTTGCAGTTCCCCGTTGCCGATAGCCTGGAGCATCGGTTTGTCGTATTCGTCCACAAGGATTACCACACGCTGCCCTGTCTGCTCGCAAGCACGCTTGATGATTCCGGCAAAGCGCAAAGAGTATGTACGTTCGGAAACATCGGCGCCATAAAGTTTTTCCCATTCGGAAAGGTTCTTCTCCAGTATATTACCCAGACTTTCTGGCGTATCATACCGTTCGATGTTCAAGTCCAGATGCAAAATGGGATGTTCTGTCCAGTCTTTCTCCAGTTTCTCGATGGCCAGTCCCTTGAACAATTCCTTTTTCCCTCGAAAGTAGGCCTCTAAGGTGGAGATCAGAAGACTTTTGCCGAAACGGCGCGGACGGCTGAGGAAGTAGTAACTGCCGGTCTTGGCCAACTGATAAACCCAAGCGGTTTTATCGATATAGAAATACCCGTCTTTGCGGATTTTCTCGAAGTTCTGTATTCCGATAGGATATATTTTATTGCTCATACCGTCCACTGTTTTTAGATTACGATAAAGCAAAGATACTCATTTCTTTCGAACCGCCTCTATCCTATGCCCACAAAAAAACTCCGGCAAGAGCCGCAGCCCTGCCGGAGTTTCTTCACTATTTTACTATTATGTGTCTTTGACAACACCGTTTCCTTATCCGCCGAAGTTGTCGAACATCAGGTTCTGAGCCGGAACGCCGAGGTCGTCGAGCATCTTCTCAACGGCTTTGGACATCGGGCCGGGACCGCACATGTAGTATTCGATGTCTTCGGGAGCTTCGTGGTCTTTCAGGTAAGTCTCGTAGATTACGTTGTGTACGAAGCCCGGAGTATACTTCACGCCCGCTGCATCGGCTGCCGGGTCGGGACGGTCCAGTGCAAGGTGGAACTTGAAGTTGGGGAAATCCTTTTCTATCTGCAGGAAGTCTTCCAGATAGAACACCTCGTTGAGGGCACGCGCGCCGTAGAAGTAGTTCATCACACGGTCGGTTGTGTGCAGCGTCTTCGTGAGGTGCATAATCTGCGCACGCAACGGAGCCATACCTGCACCACCGCCAATCCACATCATCTCCTTCTTGGAGTCGAAAATCGGGTGGAAATCTCCGTAAGGGCCGCTCATCGTTACCTTGTCACCCGGTTTCAAGGTGAAGATGTAAGAGGAAGCGATACCCGGCATCACATCCATGAAGCCCGGACCCTGGTCTTTCGGCTTGAAAGGCGGAGTGGCGATACGTACCGTCAGCATGATGCGGTCGCCCTCTGCAGGATAGTTAGCCATGGAGTAGGCACGGATGGTTTCTTCGTCGTTGCGGCACTTCAAGCCCAGCAGACCGAATTTCTCCCATGCAGGCAGATATTCCTCGCCGATAAGAGACTTGTCGATGTCCTTGTCGTAATCCATGGAGAATTTAGGAATCTTAATCTGCGCATAAGAACCGGGGATAAAGTCCATGTGCTCGCCTTTGGGCAATGCCACGATAAACTCTTTGATAAACGTAGCCACGTTCTTGTTGGAGATAACCTCGCACTCCCACTCTTTGACGCCGAGTACGGACTCGTCGATTTTGATGCCCATGTCGCCCTTCACCTTCACCTGGCAGCCCAGACGCCAGTGGTCCTGAACCTGCTTACGGCTGAAGTGAGGTATTTCGGAAGGCAGAATCTCGCCGCCGCCCTCTACAACCTGGCATTTGCACTGTCCGCAAGAGCCCTTGCCACCGCAAGCAGAGGAAAGGAAGATGCCGTTGACAGACAGCGTATTCAGCAGCGTCGAACCGGAAGCGACTTCCAGTTCCTTTTCGCCGTTGATAGTCAATTTCACATTACCGGATGGAACCAAGAAATTCTTGGCTACCAACAGAATAACCACAAGCAGCAGAACAACCACGAGGAATACTCCAATGCTTGCTAATATCAAATTCATATCCATTGTCTTATTCCTTTCTTTTAGATGTTCAAACCAGAGAAACACATGAATGCCATTGCCATCAGACCTACCGTGATGAAGGTAATGCCCAGGCCTTTCAGCGGAGCAGGTACATCAGAGTAAGCCATCTTCTCGCGGATGGCAGCCAGACCCACGATGGCCAGCAACCAGCCGATACCCGAACCCAGTGCATAGGAAACGGCATCGGCAACGCCACCGATAAATTTAGGATCGCTCTCGCCCACGTTGATGCGCTGCTGCATGAAGAGTGACGCACCCATAATGGCACAGTTCACGGCAATCAGCGGCAGGAAGATACCCAGTGAAGCGTAGAGCGAAGGGCTGAAACGTTCCACAATCATCTCCACCAACTGCACGATAGCGGCAATCACGGCAATGAAAAGAATAAAGCTCAGGAAGCTGAGGTCGACGCCTTCAATGATGGCATCGGGACCCAGTACTTTCGTTTGCAACAAGTAGTTGACCGGCAGCGTCACCACCAACACGAAAGTTACGGCGATACCCAGTCCTACGGCAGTCTTTACATTCTTTGATACGGCCAGATAAGAGCACATACCGAGGAAGAATGCAAATATCATATTGTCCACAAAAATGGAGCGGACGAATAAACTTAATAAATGTTCCATAATTCTTTTAATTAAGAACTAAGAACTAAGAATCAAGAATCTCCATACAGTGACGGCACAATCTTCATTCCTCATTCCTCATTCTTCATTTATATTACTTTTCCTGCAATTCTTTATGGCGTGCGCGTTGATACCAGATAATGCAGGCACAGAGAATCAGTGCCATGGGCGGCATCAGCATCAAGCCGTTGTTTACATAACCGATCTTCTGCAAAGGTTCGTAGTTCAGGATGTTGAAACCGAGCAACGTACCCGAACCCAGCAACTCGCGGAAGAAAGCCACGATAACCAGAATCTTGGCATATCCCAAACCGTTGCCCACACCGTCGAGGAAAGACTCCCACGGACCGTTCTGCATGGCAAATGCTTCCAGACGTCCCATAAGGATACAGTTTGTGATAATCAGACCTACATATACGGAAAGCTGTACGCTTACATCGTAAGCAAAAGCTTTCAGAATCTCACTTACAATCGTTACCAATGCGGCAACTACCACCAACTGGACGATGATACGGATACGGTTGGGGATGGTCTTGCGCAACAATGAAATCACTACATTGGAGAATGCCGTAATCACCGTTACGGAAAGCCCCATCACGATAGCCGGTTCCAGCTTGGCGGTAACGGCCAAGGCAGAACAGATACCCAGCACCTGTACGGTAACGGGGTTGTTCAGTCCAAGCGGAGTAGAGAATACTTCTTTATTCTTTTTTGAAAACAATGCTCCCATATTCTTATTTCTCCTCATTATTATTGGTTAAAAAGTTCTTGTAGCTGTTCAGACAGGTTTTCAGCATGGCATCCACGCCCACAGAGGTGATAGTACCGCCTGAAATGCCGTCTACCTGATAGTCCGGTTTCTCTACTTTTCCGTTCTTCACAACGCCGAGGGCAATTTCACCGTTCTCCAGTGTCTTCTTGCCCGGAAATTCTCCCTGGAACTGAGGGGTTGCGATTTCCGCACCCAGACCCGGGGTTTCGCTGGCATGAGAGAAGTAAACGCCGTAAACGGTATCCTTGTCGCTGTTCAGGGCCACATACCCCCAGATAGCACCCCAAAGACCTGCACCGTAAACGGGGAATACATATTTCGTCTCTCCGTCCACTTCGGCCACAAACACGTGCAGACGGTGGTTTTCCTTGGCTTCTTTCTCGTAAGCGGTGGCAAATGCGCCGGTGTTCTCGGTCAGCGTACCGTCCTCGTTCATCAGCATATCGCCCTTGATGTACTTATTATATTCTGCATCGGCATCCTCTACATTCTTGATGTTGAGGGCGGCAAGAATCTGCTTCTTCGTATCCAGCTCCACGTTCTTGTTCTGAGTGGCACGCAGAGAAGAACTTACGAATGCCAGCAGGAATGCAACGATAACAACCATTACCGAAGCATAAATGATAGTATAACTGTTACTATTGGTATTCATTTCTTTTTCCGGTATTTTAATTGTTAGACTTAGCGGTTGCACGTTTCTCGCGGCGGCTGATGTTGCCCTGTACCACACAGTAGTCAATCAGCGGAGCGAAGATATTCATCAGCAGGATGGCAAGCATCATGCCTTCGGGATAACCGGGGTTCAGCACGCGGATGATGATAGCCATTGCGCCGATAAGGAATCCGAAGATGTACTTACCTGTTTCCGTACGGGCAGAAGTTACGGGGTCGGTAGCCATAAATACGGCGCCGAAGCAGAAACCACCCAGCACGAGATGTTCGTACCACGGCATGTTGGCCATTGCAGTGTCCGGACCGATGGTGTTGAACACCCAGCCCATGAATGCACCGCCCACGAACACGGAGAACATCGTTTTCCAGCTTGCGATGCCCGTCCACAGCAGCAGGATGGCGCCGAGGGCGATGGCAATGACGCTGGTTTCACCGATGGAGCCCGGAATAAGGCCGGTCACCATGTCCCACGAGAACTCCGGATAAGCGCCCGCAGTAGCGGCTGCTCCCAGCGGAGTGGCAACGGTGAGCCCGTCTACCGTCTGTCCCAAACCGAAGATGCTGTCGCCCGATACCCAAACGGCATCACCGGACATCTTCGTAGGATAGGCGAAGAACAGGAAGGCACGCGTAATCAGGGCAACGTTGAACACGTTCATACCCGTACCGCCAAATACTTCCTTGGCAAAGATTACGGAGAATGCAGTGGCCACCGCCAGAATCCACAACGGACAGTCTACCGGCACAATCATCGGAATCAAGATACCCGAAACCAGAAAACCTTCCTGAATTTCTTCCTTCTTCCATTGTGCCACAACGAACTCGATGCCCAGACCGACTACATAAGATACAATGATTTTAGGCAATACAGCCAGGAAACCGTAAGCGAACATTTCCCAGAAACCGCCGGCAGCACCGGTGGCGTGGAAATGCTGGTAACCTACGTTATACATACCGAACAGCAGCGCCGGCATCAACGCAATAACCACCATCGACATGATGCGCTTGCTGTCGATAGCGTCGTGAATGTGCGTTCCCGATTTCGAAGTCGTGCTGGGGACGAACAGGAATGTTTCGAATCCGTCGAACACAGACTGGAATGCGTGGAATTTGCCGCCCTCTTCAAAGTTCGGCTTTATCTTGTCGAGATAATTTCTTAACGCTTTCATTTATTAAATTGATAATTGAGAATTGAAAATTGAGAAATAGGCTGCGCCGTATATACTTGGCAGGTTATATCGCAATGTTTCAACCGTCATTTTTTAATTTTTAATTCTTAATTCTTAATTTCCTAAGCCATTTCGGCACGGAGCATGTCGAGACCGGCACGAACGATACGCTGGACTTCCACTTTGGAAGAGCATACGAATTCGCAGAGCGCAAAGTCTTCGGGAGCTACTTCGTAGATGCCCAGAGCTTCCATGCGGTCGATGTCTCCCGCGATGATGGCTTTCAGCAGATATTCGGGGTAGATGTCCATGGGGAACACGCGGTCGTATTCGTTGGACATAATCATATGGCGTTCGCCACCCTTGATGCGGGCGTCGATTACATATTCTTTCTTGCCCATCAGCCAACTGAAGTATGAGCGGTTGGCACTGAACTGATTGAAACGCGGCATAATCCAACCCAGCATTTCGTGGATTTCATCTCCTTCGGGGATTACGGAGAGCTGGCTGTCGAAAGCGCCGAGGAAACCGTTGGGGGCAACTTTCTTACCCGTCAGCACATTACCGCTGATGTAACGCAGGTCTTTGTCGGTGGTTACATTGCCTTTGAAAACATTGGTGAGCAATGCGCCTACACGCAACTTGCAGTATGCGGGTTTCAGCACTTCACTGCCTGTTACGGCTACGGTACGGGTGAGGTCTACGCGACCGGTGTTCATCAAACGACCGATAAAGATTACGGCTTCCGCGCCGATGGTCCATACCGTCTCTCCTTTCACTATGGGAGAGATGTGGTTGATTTGTACACCTACGTTACCTGCCGGATTAGGCCCGTCGAATGCGGTAAGGGTAACGTTCTTTGCCTGCACAAGTGCGGCTGCTTTTTGTTTTACACTGATACTCAGATAGGTTTTTGCCATGCGGGACAAAGCGTCAAGTCCTGTCTGGAAGTTTGCTTCCTCGCCCTTCAGGACGAACTCGAAGTCGGGAGCCAGCGGGTTGCTGTCGAAAGCGGAGATAAAGATTGCTTTCGGCGTCACCGTCGGGTCGGCGATTACGTCGTACGGACGTTGGCGGATAAAGGCGAACATACCGGCTTGCAGCAATGCGTCCTTCACTTCCTGTGCGCTCATCTTGGACGGGTTCATCTTGCCGAACTCCTCGTAGTCCTGCTCGGCGGCAGCCTCTACCACGATGTTCAGCACCTTACGACGTGCACCGCGTTCCACGCTCGTCACTACGCCGCTTACGGGCGAAACAAATTTCAATTCAGGATGATTCTTGTCGATAAACAAGGGTCCCCCGGCCATCACATACTCCTGTTCCTTCACCACCACTTTCGGAGTGATACCCGTAAAATCATCGGGAACCAACGAGTAGAATCCCGGCTCTTTCACAGACATAAACTCTTCGGCAGCTTTGCCTTTCAGGTTGATGTCAAGGCCTTTGCGTAACTTAATTACATTTGCCATGCGTTTATATAAAATAATGGTTTCATTAATTTGCCCGCAAAAGTAGCAAAAAAGAATGTGAATAAAGAGCAAAAAAGAAAGGAATTACGGAGAAATTTCCGTAATTCCTTTCGTTAACGAACACGAGGGTAGGGATTAGCGGTTAGTGATTAGCGATTAGCGATGAACGGTTGGGAATGGATATCCTGCAGAGTTATAGCGCAGCCTACTAATCACTAATCACTAACCACTAATCGCTAACCACTAACCGCTAATCGTTTGCAAACATCGGGTCCCATGCCGGCAGGCGGACGGGCTTTTGTTTGAAGAGTTCCATTATCTTAGCAGGGACGTATTTGGTTTCCACTACCAGGCGGAACATGTATTCGTCGAACCATTCGTCTGTCATGATGAGGTGGCCTTTGTAGCCGCTGTCAGCGCCCCAACTGTTTTCGACCATCCATTTGACGGGTTTTCCGTCTTTGTCCAGGTCTACCGCCATCAGTGTCATGGCGTGGGAAGAGCCGCTGGAGAAGGTTTGGATACGTTGTTTCTTGTCCATTCCGAAGGTAGTGCCCATGAGCGATTCATAGTCATAGTTTTTCACATCGAGCAAGCCGCGTTCCGAATTCAGGAACTTACCGACGTCGCAGGAGAAATACATCATGGTACTGTCTTTCAACGAAGCGATAGCCATTTGCTTGATATCCTCTACGGGCAGGTTTACGTACGTCCAGTTCTTGCCGTCGTAGCGGTGGCGGTCGTAGTCAATCTCATAGCATTTGTAATACTCGCGGCTGGGGTCGTTCATCAGCATCACGTAGTTGGTGAGCAGTTGTTTGTCACCATATTTCTCAAGGAAAGACATCGGGGTATGGTGCTCCGTCTCCACCGGATTGCCTTGGGCATCGGTACGCACATAGTCGAATTCCGTAGGCGGAACACCCAGGTTCAGCACCAGCATGCGATAGACAGTGCCCAACATGGCGGTTTTCTCTTTCTCCAGAGCGGCAGGCTTGGCGCCTTCGGCAGCAAGGTTGCGGAGCTGAAGGGCGTACTCTTTCAGTTTCAAAGAGATGAGATTAGCCATACGGGCGGTATTCTCGCTGCTGTTCGTCTCCGGCATGGCAGATTTGGGCACAAGGCCGTATTTGGAAACGATGTCCGCCACTCCGGTGAATGTGCCGCCGTCGCTCAACGGATGTTTCAGTAGCCATTCCACCGTCTTGTCGTCCAGCGGTTTGTCGGCAGTGTCGATGATGCCTTGCAGGAAGAGATTGGATTTCTCCAACTGGTCCCAGAAGAAGGGATATATCTCCGAAAACTCGAAAGCCGGGAAGCCATAACGTGCAAGGGCCTTGGCACGCATTACGTTCAGCCCGGTGAACAGCCAGCAACGGCCGGAAGACTTCTGGTCGGTGATGCCTTTGGAATCCACCTTGATAGAAAAATGGGTATCCATATCCTGCATATTCTCCTGGTTGAGCGCCAGCTTGCGGATGTCGTTGTTGCCGATGGCATTGCGCAACGCCTTGTCGGAAGGCGTACCTTGATAACTCTGTTGAATCTGGCCGAGCATGGCAGGGCTTATCCCGCCCTTGCCGTCCTGCGCCTGCACCGAAAGCAGTGCGGCGCCGAAAACAATTACAGATAAAATACGTTTGTTCATTTCATTATTTGTTATGTATGTTCGATATTAAACAAGATGATAAACAGATACTTTCACCACAAAGCAGACAAAGCATACAGAGTATTCTCTTATGTCTAAGAACTTTGCATTCCCCATCTAAAAGCCTTGACAAAGCAAATGTAATGTCTTTTTTGATAATTTTAGTGCCCTCTTTAGATTTATTATCTATTCTATTCAAAACCAATTCAAATAAAATAGTTTTCTTTGCAGCCATATTCGTACGATATGAGAAAATACATACTGAGTATATTTACTCTAATACTGATACTGACGACTGTTTCAGCACAAGAGCAGACCGTTACAGCTACCAACGACACCACTCCCGCACTGACCAAAAAGGAATTGCGCAAACAAAGGGTAGCCCGTAGAAATTTCCACTATAACATATTGGGCGGCCCTAGCTATACGCCCGATTTCGGAGCACTGATAGGCGGAAGCGCGCTGATGACTTTCCGTATGAATCCAAGCGACACCACACAGTTGCGTTCGGTGCTGCCCATGTCCATAGCCTATATGTTCAAAGGCGGCGTCAACCTGATGGTAAAGCCGCAGCTCTTCTTTAAAGGCGACCGCTTCCGCATCTTCGGAAAGTTTGTCTACAAGAATACGGAAGACAACTTCTACGGCATCGGTTACGGCACGAACAAAGATTACGTCCGAAGCGACAGTACCAGCAAATACCGTTACAGCGGCATACAAATCAACCCGTGGTTCCTGTTCCGCCTGGGAGAAAGCAACGTCTTTGCCGGCCCGCAGGTAGACATCAACTACGACAAGATAACCGACCCTGCCAAGCATCTCATCGAAGAGCCCGACTACGTGGCAGCCGGCGGTACGGCCAACGGCTACAAGAACTTCAACGCCGGTCTCGGCTTCCTCCTCACTTACGACAGCCGCGACATTCCCGCCAACGCCTACAAGGGTATATACCTGGATTTCCGGGGCATGATGTACAGCAAGGCTTTCGGCAGTGACAACAACTTCTACCGTCTGGAACTGGACTACCGCCAGTATAAGTCCGTAGGCCACCGCAAGGTATTCGCCTGGACTGCGCAAAGCAAGAACGTATTCGGCAACGTCCCCCTCACCCAATACTCCCTGACCGGAACGCCTTTCGACCTGCGCGGCTACTACATGGGACAGTATCGCGACAAATCCTCGCACGTTGTCATGGCCGAATACCGCCAGATGATAAACACCGACCGCAGCAACTGGATAAAACGCCTGCTGCATCACATCGGCTTCGTGGCCTGGACCGGATGCGGTTTCATGGGCCCCACCATGGGCAAGATTGAAGGCGTATTGCCCAACTACGGTGTAGGTCTGCGCATCGAAGTCCAACCCCGTATGAACGTGCGTCTGGACTTAGGCAAAAATACCGTAAACGACCAGACGCTGTTCTATTTCAATATGACGGAAGCATTTTAAATAACTGACGGGCAGCCGTTAGCGCCATACGGCATAATAAGACAGTCTGCCCGTCAGCAATCATCCACCGTTTACCTGCCAATCACTAATAAATTCTTCCTTTTTCTTGCACCGCCAAAAGATTATCCATATTTTTGGGCATTAATCCCCCTGCTCCCGAAATAGAAATATAAGAATCTGATACGGATGAAAATTTGCGAAACTGTCTTTTGGATAAGTTTACTCGTTATATTCTATACATATATAGGCTATGGAATGCTTCTTTATGTCCTGGTCAGACTAAAGGAATGTTTTCGTCAAACACCTCCCCCGCCCCTGCCGGCAGACTGCATGCTTCCCGAACTGACGCTATTCATTACTGCCTATAATGAAGAAGATGTCGTAGACGATAAGATGCGCAACAGCCTTTCCCTGGACTATCCGGCAGACAAGCTGCACATACTCTGGATAACGGACGGCAGCAACGACCGCACCAACGAACGTCTCTCGCACTGGCCGCAAGCCACCGTGCTTTATCAACCCCAAAGAGAGGGAAAGACCGCTGCACTGAACCGCGGCATCCGGTTCGTCACCACCCCGCTTGTGGTATTCACCGATGCCAATACACACCTCAACCGTGAAGCATTGCGCGAGATTGTACGCGCATTCGCCAATCCCAAAGTAGGCTGTGTGGCCGGAGAGAAGCGCATCGCCTTACAGGACAAAGACAATGCTGCATCCGGCGGCGAAGCGCCTTTACTGGAAATACGAGTCCGCCCTCAAGCAACTGGACTCCCGCCTCTACTCTGCCGTAGGAGCAGCCGGAGAGTTGTTTGCCATCCGTCGCGAGCTGTACGAGGAGATGCCTGCCGACACACTGCTGGACGACTTCATCCTCTCCCTGCGCATTGTGATGCGCGGATATACCATCGCTTATTGCGCCGATGCCTATGCCGTAGAAAACGGTTCGGCAGACATGCACGAAGAAGAAAAACGCAAAGTGCGTATCGCTGCTGGCGGCTTACAGTCCGTCTGGCGTCTGCGTGCATTGCTCAATCCGCTGCGCTACGGTGTGTTTTGTTTTCAATACATATCCCACCGCGTACTGAGATGGTCGCTTACGCCCGTACTGTTGTTCCTGCTGTTCCCCCTCAATACGATTCTCATTTTTACGTCAAACACCCCTCTGCTCTATGCCGTCATTTGGTTGCTGCAAGCACTGTTCTACTTCATGGCAAGCTGGGGGCATTACCTGTCAGCAAAACATATCAAGAATAAAATACTCTTTGTTCCTTATTATTTTCTTTTCATGAACATTAATGTTGTCCGCGGTTTCAATTACCTGCGCAAACGGCGGGGGCAGACCGGCGGCGCATGGGAAAAAGCACGGAGGGCATAAAACAAGAGAACTATGAAAAACATCCTGAAAAACGCAGAGAATGCCGAAAAGCTGCTGGAGCTGACATCGGACACCATGATTTTATTGGACAGAAACGGCATCTGCGTGGACATCGCAGTACATAACGCAGACTTGTGGTTTTTGAAAGAAAATCAGTTACTGGGCAGGAACATACTCCAACTGCTACCGTCTGTTACCTACCGGCAGGTTTACCCCGAATTCAAGAAAGTACTTGCGTACCAGGAAGTTTCCGCCCGGAACTACGAACTGACTATCGGCAGCGAAACCTACTTCTTTAAGTGCATCATGCGCCCCTACGAAGATATGGTGCTCTGCCAATACCGCGACATCACCGAACGCAGCCAGCGCAAACGGGAACTGGAAAAGAAAAACCACGAACTTAATGAAATACAGAAAGCCGCCCTCATCGGAAGATGGAAATACAACTCCGGCAGGCAATGCTTCTACTACACCGGTCACTCCGGTGTAATGTGCACTGCAGAGGAACAGGAAATTCCGCTCCAGGACTACACTATGTACATCCTGCCCGAGGATAGGGAAATATTCGGCAAGTGGCTGGCACAGAACCTCCAGGGAAATACAGAAAACAGCATAGACTACCGCATCCTTTTCAAGAAACGGATATTCTATATCCGCCTGAAAACCTTCGCACGAAACACTCCCCGACGGAACCGGCATTCTGGAAGGCTACATACAGAACATCACCGACATCCAGCAACGGCGCAATGACATCACCCTGCTGACACACGCCATCAATAACTCCACCGAAGACATATTTGCCGCCCGTGAAGACGGTACGCTCGTCTTTGCCAACCGCCGTTTCCGGGAGCATCACAACATCAGCATAACGGACGACGTCAGCACACTGAACATCTACCGGATAAACGCAAATGCACAAGACGAGAATTCCTGGCAAAGATTAATCAAGTCACTCAGAAAGGGAGAAAAACGTAACAGCTTCATCCTTTACCATCCCCTGCCCGAACACCCCGAAGTGCTGGCTATGGAAGGAAGTGCCTATTGGGTGACAAGCGACAAAGGCGAAGCCATCCTATGGGGATTCAGCCGGGACATTACCCAACGCATCAGGAACGAGCAGCAAATCAAACGGTTCAGCCAGATTCTGGACAAAACCATTGAAAACCTGCCTGCCGGTATCGTTGTCAAGGACATCCAAAGCGGCTTTAAATACCTGTACCGCAACCGAGAATCGTACAACCGCAACATCCCCCTTAAAGAGGCATTGGGCAAAGACGATTTCGACTTCTATCCTCCCGAACTGGCACAAGAGAAGAGAAAGCAGGATGTTGAAATAGCCCGGACCGGAATCGAGAAGCACTGGATTACCGAAGAGCACGACCAGAACGGTAAATCCATCTTTCTGGACAAACGGAAGATGCGTATTGAAAGCAACGACTTCCCACCCATCCTATTGAGTATCGAATGGGACATCACCGAAATGGAACGGATGAAACGGGAACTGCTCGTGGCCAAAGAGAAAGCGGAGACTTCCGACCAGTTGAAATCGGCTTTCCTTGCCAATATGAGCCACGAGATACGTACCCCCGCTCAACGCCATCGTAGGCTTTTTCCAGAATCATTGCCGAGAGCACCGATGCCGAAGAGCGGCAAAACTACTACGACATCGTGGAAGCCAACAACGAAAGACTTCTGCAACTGATAAACGAAATCCTGGACCTCTCCAAGATTGAAGCAGGCATCGTAGAATTCACCATCACCCCGGTGCGCCTGCACCCGCTCTGCAAGGAAATACACGACGCGCTGAAATTCCGCTGTCCCGAAGGTGTGGAGCTTGTTTACGAAGCCTCGGACGAGGAGATTACCGTTGAAGGCGACAAGAACCGCATCTTCCAGGTAATATCGAACCTCATCGGAAATGCCTTCAAATTCACCACAAGAGGCAGCGTCGGCTACGGATACCGCCGCAAAGGAAACGGAATAGAATTTCACGTCAGCGACACCGGCATCGGCATCCAAACTGACAAACTGGCAAAGGTCTTTGAACGCTTTGTAAAGGTGAATACCTTTGCGCAAGGTACGGGATTGGGACTGTCTATCTGCAAAACCATTATCGAACGATTGGGCGGAACCATCTCCGTCTGTTCGGAAGTGGGGAAAGGAACGACTTTTACCTTTACCCTGCCTCTGGCAAAAGACAAAAGGGAAACAGCGGAGGAACAGAACTCTGTATCCGAAACCGATTTCAACACTCCCGGCAATGCAGAAACAGGCAACAATACTTACGGCCCTGATGAAGAAACGCACGAACACCAAGCGACACAAACAGCCGGAGCATCCCGGGACACCCGGCAGCCCACTATCCTGATAGCCGAAGATACGGACAGCAACTACATCCTTGTCAAAGCAATATTAGGAAAGTCATACCACCTGGAACGTGCCAAGGACGGCATGGAAGCCGTAACCATGTTCGAGGAGCTGCATCCGGATTTAATTCTGATGGATATGAAAATGCCCAACCTCAACGGACTGGACGCAACGAAAATCATCCGCGAGCTTTCGCCCGGGATACCCATCATAGCTCTTACCGCCTATGCCTACGAACATGACAGACAAGCGGCTCTCGATGCAGGATGCAATGATTTCCTGATAAAACCCTATACGCAGGAGATATTGAAAGAACTGATAAATAAATACCTGAAACAAACAGGTGTGTCAAGCCCCGGATAGGCCTTGACACACCTTTATCAATCATTATGCAAAGATATCGCTCCGCTGGATATACGCTATGACGTCTCCCTTATTGACGTTGGCGCCTTGCTGGGCACATACCTCCACAACACGACCCGTAAAGCCGGTCATTACCTTTTCGTACTCGCCCCACGGTGTAGAGACATAGCAGAACACCTCATCGTGCTGATACTTACGCCCGATAAACGGCGCTGAGGACGGACCTTCCACGGAAACCTCCCAAAGCACCTGCCCTTTGGACGGGGCTATGATAGGATCGGCTTTGGCGCGTTTCAGCTTCTTTATCTCCTCTTCCGAATATCCGCTCTTTGCCATGGAAGCGTCCTTTACGCGCTCCAGTTCGTCGCGGAAACGCTTCTTGGCAACGCCCGACTTATAGTCACGGTACTGCCGGTCGTGCATAGCCAGCTCGAAGAGCTCCTCATCGTCCTCGCCATACTCCCATCCGTTTTCGTCCATCTCCTTGCGGTATTCGTCCAAAGCATCCGGATAGTTGGACTGCGGGTCTGTGTCGACAAATTCGTAGCCTTTGGATTTGGCAAGCTCCACGATTTCGGGAGCCAGCTTACCCGGCAGGCGTCCGCTCTTGCCCAGAATCATATCCCACGTATGGTTGTCAATCATCGTCCAGCGTTCTTCGCCTTTCACCAGTTGCATCACGTTCATCAGCGCCACGTTCTTGACGTACTGGCTGAACGGGGTCACCAAAGGCGGATAACCCAGCTTGGGCCATACATATTCCACTTCATCGAAAAGCATTACCAGCAGGTCGTCTATGCTGAGTTCGGGCTGGTTCTTGCTTTTCAGTATCATGTTGATACCGGAGTGCACACCTTTCAGGTCTGCCATCATGGAACCCATCATACCGCCCGGAAGCCCGCATTTCAAGAGCAGGGACGACATATGCTTGTTGGTGGGGTCCATAAAGTAACCGAGGAAATCGTCTATGAATTCCTGCGTCATGGCACGTGCTTTCATATAGGCTTTCATGTTGATGTCGGGCACCTGGAAGCCTTTATCGCGCAGCATGGCCTGTACGGAAATAACGTCCGGATGCACCTTTCCCCATGACATGGGCTCCATAGCCACATCTATTATATCGGCGCCGTTCTCGCATACTTCAAGGATGGATGCCATTGAAAGTCCCGGACCGCTATGTCCGTGATACTGTATCAGTACATCGGGATGTTTCTCCTTGACAGCCTTTGTCAGCTCGCCCAGCATACCCGGACGGCCGATGCCTGCCATATCCTTCAAACAGATTTCGGGTGCTCCCGCCTCAATGAGCTGGTCGGCAATGTGTGCATAGTACTCTACCGTATGCACGGGCGAATGAGTGATGCAGAGCGTTGCCTGCGGTATCATGCCTGCCTCGAGCGCATAGCGGATAGAAGGGATGATGTTGCGCGTTTCGTTCAGTCCGCAGAAAATACGGGTGATGTCCACACCTTGTGCATGCTTTACCTTATACATCAGGCGGCGTACATCGGCGGGAACGGGGTACATACGCAGCGCATTCAGTCCGCGGTCGAGCATGTGGGTCTGTATGCCTGCATCATTAAAGGGTTTGGTAAAGGCGCGTACTGCCTTGTTGGGGGTCTCGCCATAGAGAAGGTTCACTTGCTCGAAAGCTCCGCCGTTGGTCTCGACCCGGGCAAAACACCCCATTTCGATTATCAACGGTGCGATGCGTACCAACTGGTCTACTCGCGGCTGGTATTTACCGGACGACTGCCACATATCTCGGTAAACAAGACTGAATTTGATTTCTTTTTTCATTGTAATAGGTAATTAGCTATTTGTTCACTCGGTTAACTTGATATATACAAATATAAAGGATTATTCTGACATATAGTCAAAATAATCCCATAAATATTCACTTGAAAGATATGTTTTATATCATTTGGTAAATTGGGAAATAAGAAATTGAGGAACAAGGGACGCAACGTTTGACTTGAGACATCCAAAGTGGCACTTTAGAAGTCTAAAGTACTACTTGGCGATTCTAAAGTTCTACTTTAGACTGCCCGTATCGCACCCTGTCTTTTGCGGACTCTTTCTCTTCACACATTTTCTTTCACCTCACCGCTGTTTTCCTCTTTTTATCCGTCACACAATCCGCTATGCTCCTTAGAGAAACAGCCCCAAGAACTCCCGAAAGAATGCCGGGCAGAAACCGGACAGACTCTAAATGAAGTCCTTCAATTCTTCCTGCAGTTTCTGTCTTGTAAAGAAGATGCGGCTTTTTACCGTTCCGAGGGGGAGTCCGAGGCGTTCGGCAATTTCGCGGTATTTGAATCCGGAAACGTGCATGGAGAAGGGCACTTTATAATCGCGCGGCAATGAATTGACGATGCGGTGCATTTCTTTCAGGTCGTATGCGCCTTCGGTACTGGCGAAACCGGAATCCTGCGGCATGCTCAGGTGATACAGGTTATCGGTCTGGTCTACGAAAGTCTGTTCACGGACTATCTTCCGGTAGTTATTTATAAAGATGTTACGCATAATGGTATACATCCAACCTTTAAAGTTGGTGTCGGGTTCATATTTATCCTCATTGTCCAAGGCTTTAAGAGAGGTCTCCTGCAACAAATCATTCGCTTCTTCCCGGTCGGCCGTTAATTTGTATGCAAAGCGAAGCAGTTCTTCTTGCACGGCAAGTAAATCTTTTCTAAAACTGTAAGTATTCATACTTTGCTAATTTTTTAAAATGGTTAATATTCGTTTCGGTTTAGTGGTTGCAAGTATACGGAAGTTTCCAAGTCCTGAGGGCTGGAATACGGGTATTCTTTGGGGTGAAAACTATCATTTGACAGATTTCACCCCCTATCTTGACAGTTTTCAGGTGAGATAAAGCGGCTGGTTTTCAGCAGGAAGTACAATTTTGACTATAATCGGCGTACGATTTTGGCTATAATTTATGCCAATATTACCATAAGATAAACAAAATACAGCCATATGAGTTATGAGAAAGAAATAGTATGAGGTATGAGAGAGAAGGTATAAAGTATAAAGTCACCCCTCTTTCTCCTGCCCTTCCTCATCGTTGCCCGAGAGTATGGGCAGGCAAATCTTATATTTCACGGCCAGAATACGGGTGATGAACACGGATATCCCGCCTATCACCTGGCAGCCGTAAGACTGCATGCCGGCAAGCCCGCAAATCCAATACATCGTACCGCCCACTACGCACGCCATCGCATAAATCTCCTTACGGAATATGAGCGGTATCTCATTGATAAACACATCGCGTATCACACCGCCCGCGGCTCCGGTGATGCTGCCCATGATAATGGCCACCCAGAAAGGATAGCCCAGCGCCAGGCTCTTGCCCACGCCCACCACCGTAAACAGTGCCAGACCGATGGTGTCGAATATAAAGAATGTATTGTGCAGATGGATAAGGTGCTTTCCGAAGAAGATAACCCACAGCAATGCCAGTCCGGTACATATCAGATAAATGGGGTCGGTCATCCAGCCGGGAGTCACATCCAGCAGCAGGTCGCGTATCGTACCGCCGCCGATGGCCGTTACGAAACCCACGACGTAAGCGCCGAACCAGTCGAAACGTTTCGCCGAAGCCAGCCGTATGCCGCTGATGGCGAAAGCAAATGTACCGATAAAGTCGAGTATCTGAACAAATGTTGGCATGAGAGCATTTCTTTTTTTTGCAAAGTAACAAATAATTTCCCTAAGAAAGTGTATTTTTGTACCGCCAATTTATATCAGCAATGAAAATAACCATCGTATCGGGCGCACGCCCCAACTTTATGAAAATCGCTCCCCTCTGCCGCGCCATAGACGCAGCCAGAGAGGCAGGTAAAAATATATCCTATCGCATAGTCTACACCGGACCGCAGGACGACACCACCCTGGACGCCTCGCTCTTCTCCGACCTTGCCATGCGCAAGCCCGACGCCTATCTGGGCATCAGCGGACGCGACCACTCCCAGGTGGCAGCCGCCATCATGCTGGCCTTCGAGCGGGAGCTCGACGAACACCCCGCCCAAGTGGTGCTTGTGGTGGACGACATGACCGCCACCATGAGCTGCGCCATCGTAGCCAAGAAGCGCGGACTGAAGGTGGCGCACGTCATAGCCGGCACGCGCTCGTTCGACATGAACATGCCGCGTGAGGTCAACCGCACGATTGTAGACGCCATCTCCGACTATCTCTTCACCGCCGGCATGGTGGCCAACCGCAACCTCAACCAGGAGGGTATGATACCGGAGTATATCCACTACGTAGGCAATATCCTCATCGACACCATCCGCTACAACCGCCACCGCCTTGTACAGCCGCTCTGGTTCTCCAGCCTCGGACTGCGCAAGGGCAACTATCTCCTGCTCACCCTGAACCGCCACGACCTGCTGGAAAAGAAAGCCGTACTCGGTTCGCTGATGCAGACAGTGGCCGAAAAAGCGGGCGATATGCCCATCGTAGCCCCCATACACCCGTACGTGGAGCGTGCCGTAAAATCATTGGGGCTTGACATGCCCAGCCTGCACATCCTGCCGCCTCAAAGCTACCTGCACTTCGGCTTCCTCATCAACCAGGCCAAAGGTATCGTGACCGACTCCGGCAATATAGCCGAAGAAGCCACCTTCCTCGATGTGCCCTGCATCACGCTCAACACCTATGCCGAGCACCCCGAAACCTGGCGTATCGGAACCAACGAGCTCGTCGGGGAGAACTCCTTTGCCCTCTCCGCCGCCCTCGACCAACTGCTGCACGGCGAATGGAAGCACACCACCCTGCCCGACCGCTGGGACGGACGCACCGCCGAGCGTATCGTACAGACGTTGATAAACGGGGAGAAGCTATAAGACCCGCGTTCGGAAAACCGCATAAAAAAGGAGATGTGCCCATACAAAAAAATGCTGGTCCGGCACATCTCCCCACACTAAACACAGTATTGTAAAGAAGAATAGTTTAAGCAAGTCTGTCCATATATTATCATTCGGGAGTCATTCCGTATCGTACGTTACTGTACGGCAAGACAAAAGTATCCAATTATACCAAAGGCTCAAAGTTCCAATCCGCCCCATTCTTCCTATACGGCACAAATCCCGACCTATCCTGCCGATATTGATAAATAAAAGGAAGAAAAAGGCAGCGTTCTCCTGCCGGTCCATCACCTTGCCCGTTTCTCTGCCTCTTAAACATCCCTCTCATTCTTTAAAATATATTTGCTTCTTGATTAACAGTAAATTGTTAACTTTGCAGCTTGATTATGAAACGTATGAAACGACTATATAACATTACCCTCATCCTCTTGCTTTTACTATTCGCCTCTGCCGGCGCATCAGCACAGATAAGAGGCGTTATAACGGACTCACTCACCCACGAACCGTTGATGTACATCACCGTGCAATACGAAGGAAAAGGCGTAGGAGGCATCTCCAATGCCGACGGAGAATACCAGGTGGAGACGCGTAAAGGGTGGAATGAACTGACATTCTCCGCCATCGGCTACATCACCAAGAAAGTGAAGTTCACCCCCGGTACGAAAGTGCTCAACGTGGCGCTGGCGCCTGCCGATGTAATGCTTTCCGAAGTCGTCGTCAAGCCCAAGAAAGAGAAGTATTCGCGCAAGAACAATCCTGCCGTGGAGTTTATGAAGAAGGTCATCGAGCACAAAAAAGCCCTGAAGCTCGAGGAGAACGACTTCTACCAGTACCAGAAGTACGAAAAGATGAAGATGTCCATCAACGACGTCACGCCGGAGAAAATGGAGAAAGGCATCTACAAGAAATTCTCTTTCTTCAAGGACCAGGTGGAAGTGTCGCCCAAGACCAACAAGATGATTCTGCCCATCTCCATCAAGGAGACGGCTTCCAGAACCATCTACCGAAAAAGTCCCAAGAGCGAGAAGACCATCATCGAGGGTATGAACTCCAACGGTATCGAGGAGTTCTTCAACACGGGCGATATGTTAGGTACTATCCTTACCGATGTCTTTTCCGACGTCAACATCTACGACGATGACATCCGCCTGCTGCAACGCCGCTTCGTAAGTCCTATCGGACGCGGAGCCATCAGCTTCTATAAGTTCTACCTGATGGACACCCTCATGGTGGACAAGCAGGAGTGCGTGCACCTCACCTTCGTGCCGCAGAACCCGCAGGACTTCGGTTTCACAGGACATCTGTACGTAGTGAAAGACTCCACCTATGCCGTAAAGAAAGCCGTGATGAACCTGCCCAAGAAGACGGGTGTCAACTTCGTGGAGAACCTCGACATCGTGCAGCAGTTTGAGCAACTGCCCGACAGCAACTGGGTGCTCACCGACGACGACATGACCGTGGAACTCGCCCTGATGAAAGGCATACAAGGCCTGGAAGTGCAGCGCACCACCAAGTACAGCGACTATAAATTCGATGAGATAGAACCCCGCCTGTTCCGCCTGAAAGGCAGCGTCATCAAGGAAGCCAACATGCTTGCCAAGAGCGACGAATACTGGGCCAAAGTGCGCCAGGTGCCGCTCACCAAAAAGGAAAGTTCCATGGACGTGTTCATGAACCGCATCGAACAGATACCGGGCTTCAAGTACGTCATTTTCGGTGCCAAGGCGCTTATCGAGAACTTCGTGGAGACGGGCAGCAAGAAGCACCCCAGCAAGTTCGACTTCGGCCCTATCAACACCATGATTACCAGCAACTATGTGAACGGAACCCGTTTCCGTCTCAGCGGCATGACCACCGGTAACCTGCATCCGCACTGGAGCTTCAGCGGTTACGGCGCCTACGGCACGCGCGACAAGAAGTGGTTCTACTCCGGACAGGCTGCCTACTCTTTCAACAAGCGCGAGTACGTCCTTTGGGAATTTCCCAAGCACTACCTCGCCTTCCAGTACACCTACGATGTGATGTCTCCTATGGACAAGTATCTGGCTACGGACAAGGACAATATGTTCGTGGGCTGGAAATGGACTACCGTAGACCAGATGTCGTACATGCGCGACGCCACCCTGACCTACGAGCTGGAAACCAATACCGGCTTCTCGGTCAAGGCCATGGCGCGCCACCGCAACGACCAGCCCGCCGGCATGCTGCAATACTGGAAGAACAACGGCACTACCCCCGGCGAATGGGACGAGAAGAATACCCTGGTGCACGACATCACCACCACCGAACTCGGAGTGACCCTGCGCTACTCTCCCGGCGAAACGTTTGTCAACACCAAGCAACGCCGTGTTCCCGTGTCGCTGGACGCCCCCACGTTCACCCTCTCGCACACCGTCGGTCTGAAAGGCGTGCTGGGCGGCGAATATAACTTCAACCTCACGGAAGCCAGCATCCGTAAACGTTTCTGGTTCGGTTCGTGGGGTAAGCTGGACGTTACCGCCCGTGCCGGCGCGCAGTGGAACACCGTTCCTTTCCCCTGCTGCTGAACCTGCCCATGGCGAACCTCTCATACATCACTCAGAACAACGAATCGTTCAACCTTAAGATGATTGATGCAGGACGTATCTCTTCGTTTATCTTATGGGGCCCCGCCGGGAGTGGGAAAGACAACCCTGGCACAGATTATCGCCAACAAGCTGGAAACCCTTCTCGCAAGCCAGTCCCATCCTCTTCATCGACGAGATACACCGTTTCAGCAAGTCGCAGCAGGACTCGCTGCTGGGTGCTGTGGAGCAGGGAACGGTGACGCTGATAGGCGCCACCACCGAGAACCCCTCGTTCGAGGTGATCCGCCCGCTGCTCTCCCGCTGCCAGCTCTATACCCTGAAATCACTGGAAAAGGATGACTTGCTGGAACTGCTCCAGCGCGCCATCACCACGGACACCGTGCTGAAGGAACGGAAAATAGAACTGAAAGAAACCACTGCCATGCTGCGCTTCAGCGGAGGAGACGCCCGCAAGCTGCTCAACATCCTCGAACTGGTGATAGATTCCGAAGCCACCGACCCTGTCCTCATCACGGATGACATGGTGACCGAACGCCTTCAACAGAACCCTCTTGCCTACGAAAGGACGGCGAGATGCACTACGACATCATCTCCGCCTTCATCAAATCCATTCGCGGCAGCGACCCGGATGGCGCCATCTACTGGCTGGCACGCATGGTAGAAGGCGGTGAAGACCCTGCCTTCATAGCCCGCCGCCTCGTCATCTCCGCTTCCGAAGACATCGGACTGGCCAACCCCAACGCGCTGCTGCTTGCCAACGCCTGCTTCGACACGTTGATGAAAGTGGGATGGCCCGAAGGACGTATCCCCCTGGCAGAAGCCACCATATACCTTGCCACCAGCCCCAAGAGTAATTCAGCCTATATGGCCATCAACGATGCCCTGGAACTGGTACGCGAAACGGGCAACCTCCCCGTCCCCTGCACCTGCGCAACGCCCCCACCAAACTGATGAAACAGTTGGGCTACGGCGAGAAGTATAAGTACGCCCACGACTACCCCGGCAACTTCGTCAAGCAGCAATTCCTGCCCGACGAACTGAAAGACCGCCGCATCTGGGAACCACAATTCAACCCTGCCGAGCAGAAACATAAGGAACGGATGCAGCAACTCTGGGGAGAGGAAAAGAAATGGTAAACTATCAATTCAAATTAAAAATTGAAAATTAGAGATTAAAAGTCGGATACAGAAAATCCCCACAACAAATAACTCATAACTCATAACTCCATGAATATAGTAGTATTAGACGGCTATGCCGCCAACCCCGGCGACCTCTGCTGGGACGAATTGCAAGCCTTGGGCGAGTGCACCATCTACGACCGCACCGCCCCTGCGGAAGTATTGGAACGCGCTGCTGGTGCAGAAATCCTGCTGACCAACAAAACTGTACTCACCGCTGAACACATGGCGGCACTGCCCGAACTGAAGTATATCGGTGTGCTGGCCACCGGATATAACATCGTAGACACCGCTGCCGCCAAAGAACGCGGAATCATCGTCACCAATATTCCCGCCTACAGCACCGACTCCGTAGCCCAAATGGTCTTTGCCCACATCCTAACATCACCCAGCAAGTGCAACACCACTCCGAAGAGGTGCACCGGGGCCGCTGGACAGCAAGCAAGGACTTCTGTTTCTGGGACACGCCGCTCATCGAACTGCGCGAAAAGAAGCTCGGAATCGTAGGCCTGGGTCACACCGGCTTCACCACCGCCCGCATCGCCATCGGCTTCGGTATGAAGGTATGTGCATACACCTCCAAGACCAACTTCCAGCTTCCTCCCGAAATCCGCAAGATGGAGCTGGACGAGCTGTTCCGCGAATGTGACATCATCAGCCTGCACTGTCCCCTCACCGACTCCACCCGCGAGATGGTAAATGCAGAACGGCTCCGACTGATGAAGCCCACCGCCATCCTCATCAATACCGGACGCGGCCCGCTCATCAACGAACAAGACCTTGCCGACGCACTTAACAACGGTACCATCTATGCCGCCGGCGTAGACGTACTCTCGCAAGAACCTCCCCGTGCCGACAATCCGTTGCTCTCTGCCCGTAACTGCTACATCACTCCGCACATTGCCTGGGCAAGCACCGCCGCGCGCGAACGCCTCATGCAGATTATGCTCGAGAACATCAAGGCCTACCAAGACGGCAAGCCGGTGAACGTAGTGAATAAATAAGCAAACAACATGGGAAAGTCCGCCGTAAAAGGTCTGTTCTACATCTGTCTGATAGCAGCGACATTCGTCTTGGCCACCATCACCATAGTGGCAGCCTTCTCAGGAAATGTAGCTCCGGTCGATTCCGTCATCATGTCATTACTGGGGCTGGCAGTGCCCGTACTCCTGATTGTCAATCTGATAACGGCACTCTGCTGGGCATTGGCCCGTAAGCGCTGGGCACTGGTTCCGCTGGTGGCATTCTTCTGCAACTGGGGATATCTGACGTCTGTCTTCCAGCTCCACCTGCCGAAAGACAAGACCCCGGCAGGCAAGTATCTGAAGATAGCCACCTACAACATACACAACTTTGGAGGTGAGATTACCGGTTATTCCTGCAAGGAGATAGCCCGGTACATGCAGCAGGAGGGCGTGGATGTGCTGTGCTTCCAGGAGTTCGGAGACAACAGTGACTTCCCCACAGACAGCATACGGCGCGTACTCTCGCATTGGTCACACGCGCTCATCCCTTCTGAAGACTCCGTCAAGGGCGTACTGCCTATCGCCGTATTCAGCCGCTATCCATTGGCGAACCACCGTTTCATCACTTACCAGCACAGCTCCAACTGTAGCATGATGTGCGATGTAGTGATGGGTACGGATACCATACGTCTGATAAACAACCACCTGCAGACCACCAGCGTTAGCCAGAAGCGCAGGAAGTGGGAACGCGAGCTGGCCACCGACGACACCCGCCGCGAAGGCCAGGCAGCCAAAGATGCCGCAGGCACCCTGCACGAAAACTTCATGAAGCGGGCCACGCAGACTTACGTCATCAGCCACTACGCTAAGACCAGCCCCTATCCCGTGCTGCTATGCGGCGACTTCAACTCAATACCTTCCTCCTACACCTACCATCATTTGAGGAAAACCCTCAAAGACGGATTCCGCACTGCCGGAAACGGATACATGTACACCTACCGCTATGCCAAACGCATGTTGCGTATTGACTACATCTTCCACTCCCCCAGCCTGAAGGGTATTGCATACTACTCTCCAGACCTGGATTTGTGCAGCGACCACAATCCTGTGATTATGGAGGTTGAAATACAATAAAGTAAAGAAAGCCAAAAACAATAAGGGCTGTCCCGGAAATCCCGGAACAGCCCTTACCTTATCATATTCCGCCATTCAGCGGAGGTTATCTGCACCCGATTAATTGAACACGTAACGGATACCGACTTGCAACTTCCAGCATTCGCTGTAGTTCTGATAGGTGTCGTAAGTCTTGGTAGGATATTCACCGTTCACCTTATACATGGAGAATACCGGAGTCAGGTCAGTGGCGCTCTTCACCCCTTCATACTTCAGGATTCGGTTGCTGTTGGAAACGGTGTTGGTCTTGGAGATACCCCATTTGGAGTTGATGAGGTTACCCACGTTCATGATGTCGAAACTCAACTGGAAGCAATGCTTAGTCTTGCCAATCTTGAATTCGAAGTCCTCCAGCAGACGGAAATCGAAACGGTGTACCCACGGAGCGCGAGCGGCATAAGCCTCAGCATACTGTCCTTTGTGATTCTTCAGGTACGAATCCTGCTCTACGAATTTCCAGAAAGCAACGCGGTCTTCCTCTGTCTTGAAGTTGATTTCACTATCATCTTTCGGAATATACATCAGGTCGTTGTTGATGCCGTCGCCGTTCATGTCGTTGGTGTAGCAGAAGCTGTAACCGCCGGAAGAATAGCCGGAATAGAACAGATTCAGGTGTGTGCCGCGAAGCAGGCCTTTGTGTCTGAAGGGGATGTAGTAGCCCACAGAAGCAATCACCTTATCGGGAACCACATACTGTGACCGTTGTGCATCCACATAATTGGAACCATCAATCGTGTTCAATCCCTGCCAAGTGGAGATAGGGTCGCTGCCCGGAAGACCGGAAACTTCTTTGGACTCCGTGTGCGTATAGGCCAGCATCAGCATCAAGTCATCCACCGGCTGGGCATTCACCGTGATGTTTGCCGTATAGCCGTAGCCTTTGGATGTATTGTCGAGTACCACGGCATTCTTGCCATTGTAATGCACGAAGTCGCCTGCATATTTCACATTCTTGTCGGGGTTGTCATAAAGAGAATAAGAGTACACCATGCGGTTATCCGCACCATTGAAACGTTGCATACCCGTATGCAGCAGTTCCGTAGTTGTCACGTCTTTTCCATCAGCGCCCTTGACGGTGGTCAGCTTATTGTACTTCCATTCGTCGGGGTTCTTGATATTGATGTTGTTGATGGTAACGGCATTCACATTTTTTGTAAACATGAACTCTCCCGTCACGGTCAAGGGGAAAGATACGGGTACCTGATAGTCCACCGCGATAGACGACTTCCACACCTGCGGCATCTTGAAGTCCTGAGCCACACCGGAAATCTTGCTTCCCGCCACGTGTTTCTCAATCGTGGTAGGGAGGTTGAACTTGTCGATTATCTGGTTCATGTCCGTAATCATGCCACCTGCCAACTGGTCCAGACGGGAATCATGGCCCACCACCTTTCCATTGTCATATTGGGTCTTAAAGGTAACGGAGTTCTGTACCATAGAAGCATTGGTCGGCATATTGGTGAAGAAAACCAACGGCAGACGTCCGGTAAACACACCCGTACCTCCACGTACTTTCAGCGACTTGTCCTTGAACACGTCCCAAACGAAACCTATACGGGGAGAAATCTGCCATCTGGAATCCGGCCACTTGCCAGTGTCGATGTGCTGCCCGTCGAAGTCAAGCTCATAGATGGCATCGTTTCTCTGGAGGTCGTCGTTGTCGAACATCAAGTTGTCGAAACGGATACCGTAGGTCAGTTTCAGACTGTTGCCGAGGTTCCATTCATCCTGGGCATAGAAACCAAGCTGGTTGAAGGTAACATGAGCATTGGGGTTGGCAACACCGTTGAAGCCATAAGTCAAAGCGAATGATTCGGGAGCTGCGCCACTCAGGAAATCTTCCAGACTGTTATAGCGGTAATATCCCGTACCGTTACGCATATAGGCGTTGTTGGCAAACTGGTGCTCGTAGCTAAGACCTGCCGTCAGCTTGTGGTTACCGGTGAAGAAGGTGAAGTTATCGGTAATGTTCGTAATCTTGTTCTTCACACCGTTGTTGTAGGTGAACAACTCGTAACCGGCGCTCATATACGGTTCCAGAATCTGGTTTCCGTTCTCGTCCTTGCCTGCCATGATGTCGATAAAAGGGAAAGGAGAAGAGTTGGTGCCGCGCATGTCCTCTATATTGGTGTAGGTGAACAGCAGCTGATTGGAAATCTTATCGGTGAAGCGGCTGTTCAAATCTGCCGCCCAAGACTGCACCTTGTTGTCCATGGAATACATGCTGTTGGGAAACGCCATAGACTGTGTACCTACGCGGTAAGTATTGTTCAGGCGATATCCCGTATCGGAAGAGTTGCCGTTCGGGGCATTCCAAGCCGTATTCTTCGTATTGTTGTAGCGGAGGCTCAAGCGATGGCGGTCCGTGATGTTCCAGTCGATGCGGGCCAGCTGTTTGGTGTTCTCCTCGTCGGCAGGGAAATTGGTGTAGGAGCCTGCATCATAGCCGTATTTGTCCTTCAGATGGTTGTACACCTTCTCCATGTCCGACTTCAGTGTACGGGACACCATACCTTTCGCATCTTCACCGTCCTCGCGCGCGCGATACTTTATAACCTCTCCCGGAGTCTTCTCTTTTTCGTAGTTCACGAAGAAGAACAGTTTGTTCTTGATGATAGGACCGCCCAGCGTGAAGCCGTAGGTAGTCTTGGACTCGTCGGAACGTGCTCCCAGGTCCTCGCCGTTGATGCGGTTACCGCGCATGTCCTGGTTGCGGTAATAGGTATAGGCAGTACCTCTGAACGTGTTCGTACCACTCTTGGTAATGGCGTTGATGCCGCCGCCTATGAAGTTCGTCTGGCGCACGTCGAAGGGAGCCACCACTACCTGCACCTCTTCGATGGCATCCATGGAGATAGGGTTGCCGCCGCCGGGAAGGTTGGAGCTAAGTCCGAAGTTATTGTTGAAGTTGGCACCGTCGATAGTGAAGTTCGTGGAACGTCCGTCACCGCCGGCAAAACTCATGCCGTTAGCATAGGGAGAAAGGCGGGCAATGTCACTGATGCTGCGGTTCACGGTGGGAAGCTGCGTCATCTGTGCAGACGAGATATTGGTAGTGGCACCCGTCTTTTCAGCGGTGAACTTGGTCTTGGCAGCCGTCACAATCACTTCGTTCAGCAACTCGGAAGATTCACTCATCTCTACGTTCAGGTTGTATACCTCACCCAGCTGAAGGGTGATGTCCTTATAAATAACCGTCTGATAGCCGATGTAGGAAATCTCCACCCGGTAGGGACCACCGGTGCGCATACCCTGGATGGAATAGCGTCCGTCAACGTTGGTCACGGTTCCGTAGCGCGAACCGGAAGGCTGGTGAACAGCCTGGACAGTGGCGCCGATAATGGGCTCATTACTTGCATCCGTCACCTTACCTGCCATAGAGGCAGTGGTGACCTGCGCATCTACACCCACGGTGGCCAGTAACAGCAGCACCGTCAGTATAATTCTTACTCTCTTTAACATAATGTCTTTTAAATTAGTTTCTTAAAACGTTATATTTCTTAAAACATTGGCAAAGATACGCAAAATTATATATAAAGGCATTACAACGCGATTACATTTTTTAAGGATTTATTCAATACAAGGCAGTACCACTGTGAAACGGCTTCCACGGCCTTCCTCGGACTGGAGTTCGATGCGTCCTCCCATCTTTTCGACAATGAGCACACAGATGGACAAGCCCAGCCCGACGCCTTGGGAAAACTCGCTGCGCTTGTAGAAACGCTCGAAAATCATCTTCTGCTCGCTGTGCGGAATGCCTATGCCGGTGTCTTCCACATAAAGATGTACCTCGCTCATGCCGGACGGACAGCAATACCCCAGCCGGATGCTGCCTCCTTTCGTAAACTTGTTGGCATTGTTCAGGAAGTTGGTGAGTACCTGTGTCAGTCGCATGGGGTCTACATTCACCTGCACATCTTCGGGAGGGAAATCCTTGAGGAACTGCAACGGCGGCCGGATAAGCAGGCTATGCGTCTGATAGACGTCATCGAGCAACCGGCACACGCTCTCCCGCTGAAAGGTGAACGAGAGGTTACCCGACTCGATGCGCGACAGTTCCAGCACATCGCCCACCAGCTTCAGCAGCAGTTTGGTATTGGTGTTGATAATGTCCACAAACTCCTGCCGCTCTTCGTTTGAAAACTCCGGCTCATTGGCCAGCATGTCCGAGAAGCCGACAATGGCATTGAGCGGAGTGCGGATCTCGTGGCTCATGTTGTTGAGGAACGACTGTTTCAGTTCGGCCTGCTCCGCCAGCTCGCGGGATTCTATCAGCTCCTGCTCGTGGTCTTTCAGTTCCTGGATATTCTGCAGCAATCCGGCTATGATGGGTGCGTGTCCGGGGGTGTGGATGGTATTGTAGCTGAACTCCCACCACTGGAACTCACCGGTGAAGTTACAGCGATACTGCCCCTTGTGGTGCGTGCGTTCATGCCTTGCCGCTATGTTCTTGCGGAAGGCGGGTAAGTCGTCGGGATGGATGTAGGGAGTGATTTCATCGAGCAGAAGACGGCCGGGGCGATGATGAATAAGCTCGCAAAACTGCGAGTCGCAGGACACGGAATCTCCCTCCAGTCGCCAGGCGTAGGTAGAATTTCCTTCGATGGCCAGGCAGAGGGTCTCATGCTCGTAGAGGAGGTTTCGCAATGCCTCACGCTTGCGCCTGCGTTCGCGCAGCAGGCTGAAGGAGAGCAAGACTATCACCGTCAGCACGAAGACTGCGCCCAAGATGGAACCGATAAGTATAGGATAGCGGTAGCGCTCCGAAAAAGGGATATACATCACAGTGTACTCTGCCGGAATGCTCTCGAGCGGGATGCCATACTTCTGCAGCACATGCCAGTTCAGCACGTACTGCTTGGCGCATTCCGTCACCTGCTGCCGGGGCATCCGCCCTTCGAGGCGTTCCTTGATACCGGTCGCCATGTATCTTATCTGGCTTTCCAGTGGAGTGAAATATCCTCCCAGCAAGTAGTCGGCAAAGCCGAAGCCCTCGTTGATGGTCTGAAACGTGGGATTGTCGAAGAGCATGCCCACACGCTTGGTGGTATAGTCTCGCTTGGTGTAGAGCAGCAACGTATTGTCGCCGCGTCCCAGCCACATCAGATGGCGTATCGCTATGGAGTCGCTCGTCATGCGCACAATCTTCGTGGTGTCCAGCAACACGTCTATGTTCTGCCGTTTCAGTATAGGACTGATAGTCTCCCTCTCGCGCACACGGTGATAGGAGGAACCGGCAAAGTAAGCACCCTCGGTAGAGGTCGCGATGGCGACCCCCTGCCCACGACACTGCTCATTCAACGCATGCCATATCTTGCGGTCCAGAAACACTTGTCCGTTCATCAGGCAGATGCGCGACTTTCCCATGATACTCTCTATCATGCGTATGGTACGCAAGTAATCGGGCGTGTCGGCATAGCCCGTGATGTTGGGGTATTGCAGGAGCAGAGATATGTTGGGATAGTTCACACCGCTGAACACAACGGGTATTTCATGCGCCAACGGGTGTCTGCATGCCATCAGCGCATAGGCAGCCTGGTCGTCGAGCACGGCTATCAACTCGGCTCCCCAGGCAGAGAGGTCGTCCACGAAACCGGCCATACGGAGGTTTTCTGCCTCCTCCATGTAGCGGTCGCAGTCCAGATAGTATTCGCGTACATCGCAGTCCAAGCCGAGAAGGCTGAACTCTTTTTGCAACAGTTCCAGAGCCTTCGCAGCAGGCGGATAGCCCGGCTCGAAAGAGTGTATCAGCGCAATACGCCGTGTCTCCGCATGGGCAGGGTGTGCACACACGAGGCAGAGAGAAAGAATCAATATGTATCCGGCAACTGCCTTTATGTGCTTCATATCCGGAAGGTCCTTTTCGACTTGTATCAGCAAAGATACGAATGTTTTTTAAGAATAATGGACTATTTCTTCTGTTTCTGTAACAAAGAATACGTTTTCTTAAATCATTGACACATCCCAACTTATCTTTCAGAGGATTTACCGAATATCCCTAAAGAACCGATTCTTCGTCCAGTATTCCAAAGTGGAGATCTATTTGTTCTTAACCTTCGGCAACACCGCATTCAGTACCATATATCCCAACATACCGGCAACAATCGTTCCCAGCAATACACCAAACTTCGCCTGGTTCAGCAGATCCGGATATTCTCCTGCAAAAGAAAGGTTGGCAATAAATAAAGATACCGTAAAGCCAATACCCCCCAACAAGGATACTCCGGCAACACTTCTCCAATTCATTCCCGGAGGCATTGAGGACAAACCACTCTTGACCGCCAGCCAGGTAAACAGAAAAATACCGATAAACTTGCCAAGAAGCAATCCTGCAGCCACCGCTATACTAACAGCTCCAACAACGCCACCGCCTCCACTGAACACCACACCGGCATTGGCAAAGGCAAAGAGCGGCAATATCACAAAGTTTACCGCACCATGCAAATTGTCTTCCAAGGATTGCAAAGGACTAATTACATGATCAGAAGCGCGCTCCACTTGTTTTAGAGTGGCAATCTGCTCATTGGTCAATATAATATTATCTGATTTGGTAACCGGAAAATCACCGATAATGTCGCGGATGCGTTTAATGTATTTCCCGGCATCCAAACGGGGACGGGCCGGTATTACAAAGGCCAGTATCACTCCGGAAATAGTGCTGTGAATGCCCGACTGAAGGAACAAATACCAAATAATTACCCCGATAAGCAGGAAGAATATCTTCTGTGTCATACCGAATTTCCCTATAGTAAAGGAAGAAATAAAGGACAGCAGCTACAATAAGATATCCGTATGCCACTTCGGAACTATAGAAAATGGCAATAACCAGAATGCCGCCAATATCATCGACCACTGCAAATGCCGTCAGGAAAATTTTCAGACTCAAAGGCACCCGTTTACCCAGCAGACTGAGTACACCCAATGAAAAAGCAATATCCGTAGCCATCGGTATAGCCATACCGCGCGTTTCCGGAGTACCCTGAACGACCAAAAGTGAATAGACAATGACCGGCACCAACATACCGCCACATGCCGCTACAAAGGGTAAAGAAGCCTTACGAAAGGAAGAAAGTTCACCCACCAGCAGTTCCCGCTTTATCTCCAACCCCACAGCCAGAAAGAAAACAGTCATCAAGCAGTCGTTTATAAACTCAATCATTTTCAACGGATGACCGCCATGGGAGAACAAATTAAAGTCTCCGATGCGCAGATGCAGTTCCTGCAAAAGAAAGCCCTGATACAACGGAGCCATCGGCGAATTAGCAATAACGGCCGCCAAAATAGCCATCAAAAACAGCAAGATGCTCGCCGCTATATTCAGCGACGAGAAGTTTTTCACAGTACGTAAAATAATCATAAAGAAGTATATTTGATTTAAGATTTCATTCTTTCGACATCAATCCAGCTTCAGGACTGCCAGGAAGGCTTTCTGAGGTACTTCCACATTACCAATCTGTTTCATACGCTTCTTACCTCTCTTCTGTTTCTCAAGTAATTTTCGTTTACGGCTCACGTCACCACCATAACATTTGGCCGTTACGTCCTTACGCACAGCCTTAATCGTTTCCCGGGAAATAATCTTGGCACCGATAGCAGCCTGAATGGCGATATCGAACTGCTGTCTCGGAATCAGGTCTTTCAACTTCTCGCACATCCGGCGTCCCAATTCGTAGGCATTGTCAAAGTGTGTCAAGGTAGAAAGAGCATCCACCGGCTCACCGTTCAGCAAAATATCCAGCTTCACCAGTTTGGAAGGACGAAAACCGTTGGGATGATAGTCAAAAGAGGCATATCCCTTAGAGATACTCTTCAATTTATCATAGAAATCGATAACTATTTCGCCAAGAGGCATGTCATAGTATATTTCTACGCGGTTACCTGAAATATATTCCTGCTTCACCAGCTCGCCACGCTTGCCCAGACAAAGAGTCATGATAGGGCCGATGTAATCAGTAGTGGTAATCACCGAGGCGCGGATATAAGGCTCCTCAATACGGTCTATCATGGTAGGGTCGGGCATGCTGCCGGGGTTATGCACTTCAGTCATATTTCCCTGCTTGTCATAGATATTGTAGGAAACGTTGGGCACGGTGGTGATAACGTTCATGTCAAATTCGCGGTCAAGGCGTTCCTGCACAATCTCCATATGGAGCAGCCCAAGGAAACCGCAACGGAAACCAAAGCCCAAAGCCAATGAAGACTCAGGCTGGAAAGTCAGCGAAGCATCATTCAACTGCAACTTCTCCAAAGAAGAACGCAAGTCCTCAAAATCTTCTGCCTCGATGGGGTACACACCAGCAAAAACCATCGGCTTCACCTCCTCAAAACCGGCGATGGCCTCTTCGCAAGGACGGGCAATATGCGTAATCGTATCACCTACTTTCACTTCCTTAGAGGTTTTGATACCCGAGATGATATAGCCCACATCCCCCGTACGCAACTCCGGACGTGGCATCATTTCCATTTTGAGCACTCCGATTTCATCCGCATCATATTCCTTGCCTGTATTGAAGAATTTCACTTTATCCCCTTTACGAATCACACCGTTCACTATCTTGAAATATGCAATGATACCACGGAAAGAATTGAAGACAGAATCGAAAATCAACGCCTGCAACGGAGCTTCCTCGTCACCCTCCGGGTGAGGGATACGCTCAATGACCGCAGCCAGAATCTCTTCCACTCCCATGCCTGTTTTGCCAGAAGCACGGATAATTTCATCACGCTTGCAGCCCAACAGTTCGACGATCTCATCCTCCACTTCCTCGGGCATGGCGCTTGCCATGTCACATTTGTTGATGACGGGAATAATCTCCAAATCATGCTCAATCGCCATATAGAGGTTTGAAATGGTCTGCGCCTGCACTCCTTGCGAAGCATCTACAATAAGCAAGGCTCCTTCACAAGCGGCAATGGAACGTGACACCTCGTACGAGAAGTCCACGTGTCCCGGAGTGTCTATCAAGTTCAGAATATACTTTTCGCCTTTATATGTATACTCCATTTGTATGGCATGGCTCTTGATGGTGATACCTCTTTCCTTCTCAAGGTCCATGTCATCCAGCATCTGTCCGTTAGTTACTTGTATAGTATTGGTAAATTCCAGCAGACGGTCTGCCAAAGTTGATTTACCGTGGTCGATATGGGCAATAATGCAAAAATTTCGTATATTCTTCATTGTCAATAACTATCTATTAATTGGGTGCGCAAAGATAGTGAAAACAGAGCAAATAAAAAAAATGCGTTGATAACATATTCATGTACCAACGCATCTTTTTATAACATTCAATCAATTCCTCGCTTAGTTCAGCTTTACAAACAATTCGCCTTCCACTTCAGAAGTAACGACCTTATCTTCTCTCAGCAGCCAGCCCAGCCCCAGGAAGAAATCCTTGTCGATCAGTTTAGTTGCTTTCTTGATTTGCTTGTGAGTCAAGCCATCTGTGCCATTCAGTGCAGTCCAAATCTGTCCTGCAACATTACCAGCTTTTTCTTTTAACATTTTCTATTTGCTTTTAGTTAAACGTTATCCTCATCTCCAAAGATAGAGATGTCGGTGTTTTTATATCGCTGCAAAGATAGGTATATTTATGTTATACAACACGTTATTAGGCACTTTTTTTTCTTACTAAGGAGTAAAAAGTTCTTTTTTTTCTTACTTTGAGGACGTTTTTTCCAGGTATTCGGTCCAAATTTGGGCAGCTACCTCTACCATCCTGGCACACGGGCGTTTAGCATAATACTGCTCGGTACGGGCTTCCGGGACGGACGAACCTTCCGGTTTTCTCAACCCCAACAATTCAGCACATATCAAAGAGCCATTTCGTTTCTTGAATTCAGCAGCCAGTTCCTGCACCAACGCATAGTTTGCCGCCTTACCTTCACGGTCCTTGCCTTCCACAGCTCCTTTTTCCAATCCGGCCAATAGGAACATGCCGCATGCAGCACCGCATGTCTGCCTCATACGACCTATGCCACCACCAAAAGAAGCGGACATCCGGAAAGCCTGCTCTTCTGTAAAACCATACATATCTGCAAAAGCTCCCACTACCGATTGCGAACAGTTATAGCCACTCTTGAAAAGCTCCACAGCTTTTTCGATTCTGTCTTTTGTTTCCATAATCATTCTGTAATTTCCAACAACATCGGGCAATGGTCCGAGTGGACAACGTCACCCAATATTCTCGCCTCCTTCAACATCGGGCGCACCGGTTCACTCACCATGCAATAATCAATGCGCCACCCTTTGTTCTTGGCACGCGAATTAAAGCGATAGCTCCACCACGTATATTCCTGCTTGTCGGGATGAAGCCAACGGAAGGAATCTATGAATCCCGCATTGAGAAAGCGCGTCATCCACTCCCGCTCTTCAGGCAAAAAGCCGCTGTTGGTGGCATTCCTGACAGGGTCATGAATATCTATTGCCTCATGGCAGATATTATAATCACCGCAAAGAATAAGGTTAGGACGCGTACGTTCCAACTCCAATACATATTCCTGGAATTTCTCCAACCAGACCATCTTGAAGGCCTGGCGTTCGTCGCCGCTGGTACCGGAAGGATGATAAACACTCACAACGGACACATCGCCGAAGTCGGCACGGATAAAGCGCCCTTCGTTATCGTATTCTTCGATACCCATACCATATTCCACATGGTCCGGTTCTTGCTTGCTCAGAATAGCGACTCCACTATACCCCTTCTTCTGTGCAGAATATAGATAATGCTTATACCCCAAAGCATCCAGCGCCTCTGCCGGATACTGTTCCGGTTGCAGCTTTGTTTCCTGCAAACAAAGCACATCCGGCTGCTCTTGTGCCAGCCACTCGGGAAAACCTTTTTGTCACGGCAGCCCTCAGCCCATTTACGTTATATGTAATAATCTTCATACTACTTATTTGATTTCTTAAAAATGAATTATTCAAGATGTCAACTCGGATACCAGCAGCATGATATTCAGCACAGTGACCACCGCAGCAATGGCATAAAGTACAAATGTACTCCATTTGCTGTTTACATACTGCCCCATCACTTTGCGTGAAGAAGTCAGTCCCACTTGCAGGAAAACCGTAAACGGCAGCTGGATGCTCAGTATCATCTGTGAAATCAGCAGTCCTTTGAACGGGTCTCCGATAAAGAAAATCAGCAGCAGTGCAATGCCCAGCGACAGAATCACACCCACCTGCGAGTGACTGTCTTTGATATGATAGGATTCTCCGAAAATACCGGCAAAGATAGAACCTGCCGCCATACCGCTGGTTATCGTAGAGGAAATACCCGCCATCAGTAATGCCAATGCAAAAACCACGGCAGCACTGCTCCCCAGCAACGGCTCCAGCAAGGATTTGGCCTGCTGCAACTCTTCCACCTGAATGCCGCTTTTAAAGAAAGTTGCCGCAGCCAGCAGTATCATGGCACTGTTGATGGCCCATCCCACAATCATAGAGAACAGCGTGTCGAACAATTCATATTTCAACACCTTACGGATGGACGCATCATCTTTCTTATTATATTCATGGCTCTGTATCACTTCCGAGTGCAGAAACAGATTATGCGGCATCACCACCGCACCGAGCACACTCATGATAATCAGCATACTCCCATGCGGGAACGAAGGGGTCACCCACCCTTGTGCAGCCAGCGGCCAATCTATCTTCACCAGAAACAGCTCATAGATAAAGGAGAGCCCGATGACCGAAACAAAAGCAATGATGGAACGTTCTATCTTCTTGTAGGAATTAGTGAAAAGCATGACGACTACAAATACGGTAGTCAAGATAGAGCCCCATATGATGGGAATGTCAAACAGCATCTGCAAGGCAATGGCTCCTCCCAGTATCTCCGCCAGCGAAGTGGATATGGAGGCCAGCACTGCCGTACCCAATATGGGACGCGATACCCAGGAAGGAGTATATTTGGTAGCGGCTTCGGACAAGCACAAGCCGGTTACAATGCCAAGATGCGCCACATTATGCTGCAATACAATCAGCATGATAGTGGATAAAGTCACGACCCACAGCAATGAATAGCCAAATTCAGACCCCGCCGCAAAATTCGACGCCCAGTTTCCGGGGTCGATGAAACCTACCGTCACCAGCAGTCCCGGTCCGATATATCTGAACACGTCCAGACCACCCAAATAGCGTTTGTGGTCTTTCCGTTGCAAGTCTTTAAAAATATTCTTCATTGTGTCTGTTCAATTAAGAGCGTAAAAATACTCAAATAATAACAAATACCTCCATGTTAGGTTCAAAAAAAGCCCCTGGCATCTTTCAATGTCAAGGGCTCTCATCCATTCTTTCAGGCAGTAGGCTCAATACCCCATCTCGTGCAATGCCTTGCACAATTGGTCGGGGCAGGAAGTGGAACGTCTTCCGCAGCGAATTCCTTCCAAACGGGCAATCACCGCATCTACCGGCATGCCTTTCACCAAACGTGAAAGTCCTTGCAGGTTTCCATTACATCCACCCCAAAATGCCACTTCTTTCACAATACCATCTTCCACATCCAGTTCGATGTTACTGCTACACGTACCTTGCGTCTTGTATGTATATGTCATTATTCTCCGCCTTCTTCCGGTTTCATGTTAGTATAAACCGTCTGTACATCATCAAACTCTTCGAGACGCTCTATCATCTTGTCGATGGTTTCCCGCTGTTCGGGAGTCACATCCTTCACGTCATTGGGGATATAAGTGAAATCACCGCCCACATCCTCGAAGCCGCATTCTTCCAAATGCTTCTGGATGGCTGCATAGCTTTTCGGATCACCATAAATAGTGATAGTACCTTCTTCTTCATCCTCTTCGTAGTCTTCCTCTACGTCATAATCTATCAAGTCAAGAATGAGTTCCTCC
>VOFD01000323.1_pt1 | contig 84000 bp, 84 predicted proteins | sample 5384101 | NCBI WGS metagenome assembly VOFD01 (sample SAMN12384723, study PRJNA508395) | human gut metagenome | isolation source: healthy gut C | host: Homo sapiens
TGCTTGATGGCATATCCATTACGGGTAAGTAGGTTCAGTTTGGCATAACCTACTTTGGCATATTCAGAAATCAACAGGAAGAAGTTTTCAAAATCACGTATCCGGTTAATGGAACTGATACGTTCCGTATTGTCTATATTGATAAGTACAAAACCATTGTTATCGCCCTGCTTATCGTATATCTTACTTATTTTCGTATAAAGTTCTATTCCACCTCTTTTCTCCGATTCATAATAATCGCTCACATTGGAGAATTCATAGTCCTGCGAAAAGTCAAGTTCATCTTCCACTTTCACCCTTTCACGGATGTCAGACGGCACATTCGGATTCTCATAGAAGTTCACTCCAATCGTACTTGATTTGTCCTTAACCCCAAATATCTCCATATCTTTATTATTAAGATCTATCAGTATCCCATCCTTATTATAAATCTCCACACCGACAGGAATATTGGAAAAGAGATTTCGCAATAGTTTCTCGCTGTGATCCAAAGCCATATACGTACGACGCATCTCAGTGACATCCATATAGAGACAAACCAATTCATCCGGTTCGGGAGAATAAATAATACAATGACAAGTCCTCTTTGACTCTTCAAAATATTCATCCAGTTCCCTGTACAGACCATGCTTATGTATATCTGCAAGAATCCTAAGCTTGGTTGACAGTTTGTCTGAAGAATAGATTTCTGAAGCAAAACGCCCTTTATATCTCTCTAAAGGCGAACCGCACAAATCGGCACTGAACTGATTAGCATCTGTGATAAGATAGTCATAAGGTTCACCTTCTTCATCACAAAGAATGGAAAGGCGTACATAACCCATAGGCATATACTTATAGAGATTACTCAGGAAATTACGTTCACGGTCGGCCTCATCTCTGGCAAGACGCAAGCTGATACAAATATTAATGATATCGGCTAAAGAGGAGAACCATTGATAGTCTTCATTCGTCCATTTATAGTACCTATCTACCAAGTCAATACCGATATATCCCCACCCCGTTCGGTATTCCGGAGCGGAACCACCATGAGTGACTTTATATTCTGCATAGCAAGTATCTCAGACTCCTGACGTGCCACCCGTGGCAAATCCGATAAAGTATTCAATAGGATGGGTTTGCCTGCCAACATTTGTTTAAGCCACCACTCCATGCCATTAGTAGGAATTTGTTGCAGCATGTCTATTTCCGGACTAACTCCTTCAGCCACTACCTCGTAAGTACAAGTTTGTGTGCGATATTCGGCATCGTATTCCACTATATAGACACGTCCGCCATGAAAGAGTTCGAGGACATCTTTCAATACTCCCGAAATCACTTCACTCAGGCTTTTATCTTTCAGAAAATTACGTAAGGACTGGGACACTGAATGCTGTCGGAACAGCAATTCATTAAACTGTTTCAGAATATCACCGGATTGTGCGTCTGCAGGGTATTGACCAGTTGAAGGATACCAAATGCTTTTGGATGCCCATCTTCTGTCAGCCACTTTTCACCCAGACGGGGAACAAACCCACACAATGCCTTGTGAAGAGTAAATAGGAAAAGTTTGCTCATATACCTCGATTTCTTCTATCGAAAGGAATTCACGTGTGATACAGCAACGGTAATCTTCACGAATCAGTTGGCCGAACTGGCGAAAAGTCAGAGTGTCTCCCTCCAAGCCTAACAAATTACAAACATATTCGGAACAAAGATATTCCCCCGTAGCGAAGTCTGCTTCCCACCAGCCTATTTGTCCAACAGATGAAAGGAGCTGAAAACGTTTTGCCTCATGTGATTGGTTGCCACTCATACGATTGTGCTTTTTAATATTCGTAAATAGTGCAAAGATAATGCTTACTTATTAATTTCCACTCTATTCATATCAACAAAAAAAAAAGAAAGTTTGGGTTCGTTAATGTAGTAAGTCAGAAGAGTTTATCAACCACTTTTTTCAACAATTCAGCTTGTCATTTAATTGTAACCTAATTGAGAATCAATTGTATGGCATGTGTATTACGGTTGTAATTTCGTTGCCGCATCTTTGCACCGGAAACAAGAAACGATAAAAGATGAGCATGAAACTGGATTTAGGAAAAGTATTTTTCTTCATTTTATTATTGGTGCTTTCCACCATGACCGCCATGGCCGGAAACATCAAAGGAACCGTCCTCGACAAACAGACGAAAGAGCCACTGACCGGAGCTACCATACAGATAACCGGGACAGCGCTGGGTGTGGTAGCCGATATTGACGGCAATTATACACTGAATGTAAATGACGGTACATATACCATAACCGTGAGATATATAGGATACAAAGACATCCTGCTCAACAGCATAAAAGTCAAGGCCGAAACTTTGCTGAACTTTGAGATGGAGAGTGATGCACAAGCGTTAGGCGAAGTCTCCGTAGTGGCCAAAAAAGAATCTGGAAGGTGAACGAGCCCTGCAGATGGAACGGCAGAAAGCCACCCTTGCAATCGAAAATCTCGGTGCCAAAGAAATGAGTATCAAAGGAATCAGCAATGTGGAAGAAGGTGTAAAAAAAGATGACCGGTATCTCCATCGCCAGTGCCGGGCAGCTGATAGTCCGCGGCCTGGGGGACCGTTACAGCACCACCACTCTGAACGGACTTCCCATCGCCTCTCCTAATCCGGACAATAAACTGATCCCTCTGGATATCTTCCCTGCATCTACCGTACAGAATATTACCGTGAGCAAAGTATATGACGCCAGTGCATTCGCCGACTACTCGGGGGCACACATCGACATCAGTACCAAAGAGAATGTAGGCAGTGATCTTCTGTCCATCAGCTTCAACGCAGGTGGCAAGTTCAATACGCTAGGCAAAGATTTCTACCGGATGGGCCGCGACGGCTCTCTGTTCAAGACTCCTTCTCTGGATCAGAAACTGATAGACATGTCATTAACAGACTTTGAAGAGTATGCACGCCACAACCGCCTCTTTAACACCAGTTTTCAGGTTAGTAAAAAGACCGCCCTACCCGAATTCGGCGGAAATATCGGCTTCGGCAAACGTTTCACCCTGGGTGGAAATGAAGTCAGCGTTCTGGGCTCCATAGGAGTAAGCAACGACCTGCAAACCATGGACAATGCCTCCATACGTACCTTAGAAGCTACAGGAAATACCCTGAATGAATTTAACTACGACAGCTACAGCAACGAGTTAAAGATTGCCGCACTGGGTAATCTCGGCTACAGTTTCCGCACTTCCGATCACATCGGATATACCTTCTTCTACGCCCGCAATGCCATCGACACTTATATGAGGCGCGAAGGTGTGGACTACGAAGACCACCATCTGATAGGCAGCAACAACGTGACACACATCTACAGTCTGCAAAACCATCAAGTAAACGGCAAGCACTACTTCGGCAAACAGTGGGACCTCAACTGGAGCGGCTCGTACAGCAAGACCTCCAGCGACGAACCCGACCGCCGCCAAGTAATGTTCATCCGTGAAGATGACCAGATAAAACTCTTCAAACTGAACCGCCAAGAAACCATGCGTTACTTTGGCTCACTGAATGAAGATGAATGGGTGGGCGACCTCACCGCCAGCTACCGCTTTGGCGACAACAACAAGTTGCAGGCCGGTTTCACCTATAAAGACAAGAATCGTGACTATATGGGTACACGCTTCTACTACAACCTGAACAAACTGAACCCTACCATCACCGACATCTACGATACCGACTCCTTCCTCAACATGGAAAATGTAGAAAACGGTTCCATCACCATAGACCGGAAGAAGCAGCCCAAAGACAGCTATACAGCCGGTAACAGCATTTATGCAGGATACATTGCCACTGAATACTACCCCGTAGCCCCGTTATTGGTGAACCTGGGAGTACGCTACGAAATCAGCAAGCAATGGGTAGACTACTATACCGATGGCGGAAAAGCCGAACGCAGTGAACTGAACAAAAACGACCTTTTCCCCTCACTGAACATGAAATACCAGATGAACGAAAAGAACAGTCTGCGCTTTGCCTTCTCACGCACAGTGACGCGTCCTTCGTTTATCGAAATGGCCCCCTTCCTCTATCAGGAATCCTACGGTTCGGCACAGATACGCGGTAACGCTGATTTGCAAAACGGCTACAACTATAACATCGATCTGCGCTACGAACTCTTTGAAAAGAATGGGGATATGCTCTCCATCACCGCCTACTACAAGCACCTGAAAGCACCGATAGAGCGTGTACAGACTCTGTCAGGCGGTTCCGCCGTGCATTCTTTCCGCAATGCGGACAACGGTGTGGCAACGGGGGTGGAGATAGAATTCCGCAAAGAGATAGTGAAAGACCTGCGTTTCGGCGTGAACGGCTCGTATATGTACACTAACGTGAAACTGCCCGAAGGTGGTGCCTACACCAACAGCCAGCGTGCCTTGCAGGGAGCATCGCCCTACCTGGCAAATGCAGACCTCACCTATTCACCCGCTTTCAGCAACGACCGCCAACTCAGCGTTGCCCTGCTCTACAATCTGCAAGGTCCCCGCATGCACTCCGTAGGTATCTCCGGTCTGGGAGACATCAAGCAGCAGCCGGTACACACGCTGAACTTTACAGGCAGTTACCGCTTCAACCGGCGTTTCGCGGTGAAGTTGCAAGTCAACGACCTGCTGAACCAAGACATCCTCTTCAAGCAAGAAGTGCCTACCACCGGAGATAAAGTAGAAGTGGAACGCTTCAGAAAGGGTACAGGCTTTGAAGTTGGCTTCAGCTATGACCTGTAAGAGAAAAGAAAAATTTTGAGAGAGACAAACAATAGAAACTCATTTTATCAACTAAACGATTATTAGTATGAGAACATCAAATTGGAAATTCATGACTATGACCCTTGCGGCAAGCATGACCTTATTCACTGCATGTACCGACAACAACGAACCCGGAAACGGGGACGGCGGTGAAGACAACAAGTATGAACTGACGAAAGACATCGAAAGCAATACGGAACTGGAAGTCGGAAAGACTTACACACTAAGTGGCGGCATACACGTAAAGAATGGTGCCACACTGAAGATTCCCGCAGGCGTCACCATTATTGCCAAACATGACGATGTGGTAGACTACATCCTCATAGAACAAGGAGCCAAGATAGATGCACAAGGCACTGCCAGCAACCCTATCGTGATGACTTCCGAAAAGAAAGAACCAGGCGCATGGGGCGGTATCCACATCTGCGGATACGCACACACCAATGCCGAAGGCGGAACAGGTAGCTCGGAAATAGGCGGCGCACCCTATGGTGGCAATAATGACGCCGACAATTCCGGTACATTGCGGTATGTTCGTGTAGAGTACACCGGATTTGCCTTCGACGAAGAGCACGAAGCCAACGGTATCACCTTCTACGGTGTAGGAAACGGGACAACGGTAGAGTATTGCCAGGCATACATGGGTTCCGATGATGGTTTCGAATGGTTCGGTGGTTCCGTCAATGTGAAGTATCTGGTATCTACCGACTGTAGCGACGACTCTTTCGACTGGACCGAAGGCTGGAACGGCAAAGCACAATTCCTCGTAGCTTACCAAAGCCCCAAAGACGAACTGGGATACGACTGCGACTGCCTGATGGAGTGCGACAACAACGGCAAGAGCTTCGGTGCAACGCCCGTAGCCTGCCCCACACTTGCCAACCTGACACTGATAGGTAACGGAGAGTCTAAGCAAGGTATCCGCCTGCGTGCCGGTACAAAGGCAAAAATCTACAACGCCATTGTAAAAGGCAAAGGGCAATGCCTCACCACCGAAACTACAGAAACAGAAAATGCTTTGATGGATGGTAGCTCCGAGCTGCAATACATCACACTGGCCACGGACATAAGCTGCAAGGAAGGTATCTATTCTTCCAATGAATTCACCAAAGACGGTAACCACAATATCATCAATTATAGCGTCATGTTCACCAACGGCTATGTAGGTACTATCGAAGGCGGGAAAAACCTGAGCGACGACAGTTTCTTCACTCAAGCCGCCTATCAGGGTGCAGTACCCGCAAGTAATGACTGGACACAAGGCTGGACACTGAAAAGCGGTATAGTCGAAGAGACCATTGAAGAGCTGAAAGGTGAAATAACCACCAGCAAGACTCTGGCAGAAGGAAAAACCTACTACCTGACCGGAGAATACAAAGTGAAGAATGGCGCCACACTGAAAATAGAACCGGGTGTAACCATCATCGCCAAACACGATGACATCGTAGACTACATCCTCGTAGAACAAGGTTCCAAGATCGATGCGCAGGGTACTGCCGAAAACCCCATCGTAATGACCTCCGAAAAGAAAGAAGCCGGAGCCTGGGGTGGTATCCACATCTGCGGATATGCACACACTAATGTAGCCGGCGGCACAGGCAGCTCGGAAATAGGCGGTGCCATTTACGGGGGTAACAACGATGCCGACAACTCCGGTACACTGCGCTACGTGCGTATCGAATACAGCGGATACGCTTTCGATGAGGAACACGAAGCCAATGGTTTCACCTTCTATGGCGTAGGCAACGGCACCACAGTAGAATATTGCCAGGCTTACCAAGGTTCTGATGACGGTTTCGAGTTCTTCGGCGGGTCCGTTAACATAAAATACTGCGTATCTACCAGTTGCAGTGATGACTCCTTCGACTGGACTGAAGGCTGGAACGGAAAAGCCCAGTTCCTTGTAGCCTATCAGGAAGCAGCGGAAACACTAGGGTATGACTGCGACTGTCTGCTGGAATGTGACAACAACGGTACGAACTTCGCTGCTACTCCCGTTGCCCACCCCATCCTCGCCAACCTCACACTGATTGGCAACGGTGGCAGCAAACAGGGCGTACGCCTGCGTGCCGGAACACAAGTGGAGCTTTACAATACGCTTATCACCGGCAAAGGGCAACCTCTGACCGTAGAAACCACAGAAACTGAAACAGCCCTGAAAGAGGGTGTATCTAAACTGGAGTACGTAGCTATCAGCAAAACATTGTCTTCCAAAGAAGGCATTTACACCAACGATATGTTCGCAGCAGCAACGGGCAACCTCACTGCACAGAACTTCACTTGGGAGAATCTCTACGAAGGCACTATTGATGGTGGCAAAGACCTCAGTGCCGACAGTTTCTTCACCAAAGCCGAATATAAGGGAGCTGTAAAAACAGGCGACAACTGGACAAGCGGCAACTGGATCAAACAATAAAACGAGAAACACACATAATTCACGAAGCAATAGCTTCTACAAAGGCAACGCCGGACAAGTTCAGAGGAACTGTCCGGCATAAATTCTCATCTAAGAGAGAAAAGATCGAGAATCGGTGCCGATTATCTCAATTAAGCCTTTCGCGGAAATCTTCACCGGATGGTGACTGGAATACGTGAAGATCAAACTCAGAAATAATAGCCAACAGATGGTCGAAGACATCAGACTGCAAGTCTTCATAAGGTATCCAGGATGTGGTTGCAGAGAAGAAATACAGTTCCAACGGTATACCGTGATCGGTAGGCTGAAGCTGGCGCACCATGCAAGTCATATTATGATTCACCCCGGATGGCTCTTCAGGTAACAATTCAGATAGGCACGGAAGACACCAAGATTCGTCTGGCGACGACCATTCACAAGGATGGAGTTATCGATATGATGTTCTTCATTATACTCCTTAATCACTTGTTCCGTCTGTTCAACATAGTTTGCCAAGAGCTGTATCTTGCGATACTTCGCCAACATTTCAGGCGTACAGAACCGCACACTGTTCATATCGATATTGATAGAACGTTTGATACGGCGTCCGCCACTCTCCTGCATACCACGCCAGTTCTGGAAAGAGTCGCTTACGAGCAAGTAAGGCGGAATAGTAGTGATGGTTTTGTCGAAATTACGAACCTTCACTGTATTCAATGACACTTCTATTACATCACCGTCCGCTCCATACTTAGGCATAGTGATCCAGTCGCCTACTTTCAGCATATTGTTGGCAGAAAGTTGCACACCGGAAACAAAGCCCATGATACTGTCTTTGAATACTAACATCAGCACGGCAGCCGAAGCTCCCAGACCGGTGAGTAATACACCGGGCGAACGGTCAATCAGTATGCTGACAACGATGATACCACCGACAAAATAAAGGATGACCTGTACTGTCTGCAAGAGTCCCTTCAAAGGACGGTCGCGAAACTGTTCCTTCTCGCTATATACGGTATAAACCGCAGTAAGCAAAGCGCTGATAAAGCTAAGAAACATTATAATAATAAAGATGAGACAGAAACGCAGGATAAGCGCCAACGTTGCCGACTCTGCGTCGGAAAATGCCAGAGGAAGCAGGATATAAATAAGAATAGGTGCCACCATACGACTAAGATGCACCATCACTTTGCGGTCGAAAACAATGTCATCCCAGGTGGCTTTTGTTTGCTTTACCAAACGCGAAACGACTTTCAGCAAGATCTTCCGGCAAACAGTATCCGCCAGATAAGCTACCAGGAGGACTCCCAGGAATGCTATAAATTGATCTAACTGGGCAGCCAATGACTGGCTGAAACCTAAAGCCTGAAGTCCTTCGTTAATTTGTTGTACAATGCTCATGATACTAAGAATTAATTTTGGTGTTAATGGTTAGTAATTACCGCTCCCTGTTCAGGAAGTCTCCTATATCTTCTTTTAACCACTGATACAAGTAAAGGTTCTTGTATCCGCTGTTCTTTTTCAACATCAAGCTGACGTTGGTCTGGCTATTCTCATAGCTGGTCAGTTCGTTATGGAATTGCTCGTTGTGGGCAGCCAGACGCTTAATTTCCTGTTCGCGCTCGCGACGCAACACAGTACATACGGGGATAAGAAGTTTCATCACAACACCATCCATGAGGTGATGCCCCTGTATGTAGAGATAAGTAGTATCAGGATTCAGTCCCAGCTTCTCCAGTTCCACACCCAAAGCCTCCACCGACTTGATATTTCGCGGAAAACGTCTGCGCATCTCGGAAAGTTTCTTGGCAACGGCACGCTGCACGGGCTCCAGTGTTCGTTCGGGATGATGTACATTGACTTCCTGCAAGCGGGTGCATGCATTGAAGTCATACATCGGGAAAGTATACGTATCTCGTTGGCGATAGAACCAGACGTTCCAGAGAAAGAGCGGATAGACAATTTGCGAATAACGCTTCAGGAAAGCAGGAAAGTCTATCAGCATACGGTCGTTCAACGTAGCCTGCACGCAAACTTCATGCAAGCTTTCAGCATAACAATGGAAATTCTCGATGGCATATGCGTACGTCTGGAATATGTAGGGACTACTGTTTATCTTATGTGAAACGCTCGTTTTGACTTGTAACAGAAAGTCGTAGTCACTGTCCACACAGGCTATCAAGCTCTTGCCCAGTTCAGTAGTGTTCAGCGTATTCATCAGCACCATCTTCTTACCCTTGGCAAGAGAGGTAGCCGAAGGCAGCATCACCTGAAAATAATATTCATCTGTCTCGAACTCAGCCAACAATGTGCGCCAGAAAGCTACATCATCGTAACTTTCCACATACGCCACAATGCGACGCCGCGCCTTCTTAGGATAAAGCTTGTTGGCGGCATTGAAATAGGCGGATGTAAGATTATGTTTTAAAGAAGTAGCCATGGTTATATTATCACTTTATCACCTTTATTTATATCTCAGTCGAAATATCGCTCACTTCCGTCACCGCATCCAGCCAGCCTTCCATGATGACGGCGGGAGAATGAGTGGTAAGTATCAGTTGCACATTGGGATTCAATTCACGTATCATACCGATAAGTTTTTGCTGCCACTCGATGTGAAGAGAAGCTTCGGGTTCATCCATAAAGAGGACACAATGGGCATTGTCGCGCACCAGCACGGTGAGCAGGATAATCAGCATCTGTTTTTCACCGGAAGATAGTTTATAGGGCAACAGGCGTTCACCGTCCTGATAGAAGATGATTTCATTACTGCGGCGATCTATGGTTTTGCGGGTATAGCTGAATAACTGATCCATCAGATCCTGGAACTTCCGCTTGGGAAGGGATAAGGAAGCGGCTTGTGAACGCTGTTCCTCATCACCGGAAAGGAGTTCGATCATCTTGTTGCCAATATTCACCTGGTAATCGAGGTATCGGCGTTGCAAGAGATAAAGTTGCCAGTCCAGTTCGGATTTGACGTTCGGATCGGCCATGCGGGCGGTAAAGTCGCCCATAATCAAGGGGCGGTCGTAACTACGAATTACGTCGTAAGGAATATACGTGGCATCCGGACGGTCGAAGGTAACACGTACGCCCTCTATCTCGCCGTTCTTTATCTCCCCCGAAAGTTCTTCCAGATAGTGGACGGAACGGTTAAGGATCGTGGTTTTCCCCACTCCGTTGATACCGGAAAGGATATTCACGTCGGGACGTAAGTCCCAAGCTATGTCAAAGCGATCCCACAACCTGTGTATCTCTATACGTTTGATGTAATTAGCTTGTTCTTCCATAGTTTTTGCTTTTAATTAAAGCAAATATACGTGATTATCTTTTATTTCCACGCCCGGAAATAGAAAAATCACTTCTCATCCGGTAAATCAATGCAGAAACATGCGCCATCCCGATAAGATGTATCGAGATAAATGGAACCACCCAGACGAGTGACAATGAGGCGACAGGAATAAAGACCTAAGCCTGTGCCAGGCATGAAGTCATCCAGTTTGGTAAAACGGTCGAATATGTATTCGGCTTTGTCGGCAGGGATACCGATCCCCGTATCACTTACCATAATACGAATCTTCCCACCGGTACGCATCAGATTCATACGGATAGTACCGGCAGTTGTAAACTTCGCGGCATTGTTCAGGATATGTTCTACAACGTGTTGCAGATATTTGTCATTCGTTTTTACAAGGCACTCATCCAGTCCGGATTCAAACAACCAGGTGATTCCGGATTTTTTCGTTTTTCCCTTACACATATCCAGAAGTCCTGCACAAATCGGCAATATATCTATCCGTTCCATAGGAAATAACTCCAGCGAACTGCTTAAATCCGATACTTGCAGGATATCCTCGAACAATTCGGTCAATTGATTAGAGTTCTTTTCAATGATGACCGGAAAATCTTTCTTGTCTTCCTGATCCAAGTCTTCATTCAGCAACAAAGTACTGAAACCACAGATAGCATTTAGCGGAGTACGTATCTCATGACACATGGATTGGAGGAATTCTGTCTTCATACGGTCACTCGCTTTGGCACGTTCACTTTCCTCAGCCACTTTTTCATTAGACAGAATCAACGCCTGCTTCGTTGCCTTCAATCGTTTCGTCAACAAGTACTGATAAAGCCCCCAGATAAAGAAAGCTAGAAGCAGGACTATGAGCACAACAAAAGCGACGCGGTGATAACGTGCCTGAAGCTCTGCCTGTTCTATCTTCAATTTATCCACTTCAAACAACGAACGCATCTCGGCCAACTGCTTATTCGTCTCTTCCACATGATTACCTTCCATCAGACTGGTGTACTCCCAAAAAGCGTCAAATCCTTCTTTGTAATGTTGTTTCCATCGGGTAACCAGGTTAATCTTCTTCGCCAACAACTCTGTCCGACTGTTCGTATCGGCAGAATCCGTTTGTTCCAACAGTTCATCGATGGTCCGCATGGCAAGGTCATACTGTGCCGTATAAAAATAGTAACGGAAAGCGGACGGCAAAAGCCACTCTTTATTCTCTTCCGGCGTCTTGACCTGATAATATTCCTTCATCCGGGAATAAATTTCATCAGCCCTTTTCCTTCCTATGATATCTCCGAAGTAAAGAAGCTCGCTATAAACACCCATACGCAAGGCTTCACGACTACGGGTGCGGATATAAGCGCGTCTCTTATAGAAAGGCAATTCAAACTGATTGTCATAGAGTTGTTCCGTTTGTTCCAAGGCCTCCACCGCTTTAGCGGCTTCCTCAGCTTTTCCTTCCGCACGGTATATGAATTCGATACGGGTCAGATAATACCAATTGAACTTATAACTGACCTCGAACGGCAGACCGCTGACCAAATGGTGAATGTTCTTCAAATGAACAATGCGGTCTTCTGAATTGGCAACAGACGGTGAAAAGTAACTAATGCATTCCATTGCCGAACAAAGTATCATTTCCCACTGCACTTCCTGCGACTTATCCGAGAGATTTACCTTATGACGCTTATACCGTGAGATTTCTTCATTGGCTTCATCAGGTTTCTCCGCCTCATCCATCTTGCAAACAGAAGGAAAAGCTTTGAGCCATGCCATATAAAAGTCCTTATAAGCCCCTTCCAGACACTCTTCTCCTATCTGCTGATAGTAGCGCAAAGAGTCAGGTTCATCTTTATAACTGCGACAAAGAATATCCAGTGTCTCAAAAATATATATCTGATTTTTTCAACTGAATGGCCAGTTGCAGCGATTCGTTAATATAGGTACGTTTGCTTGTCACATCATCGGACAAGTCATACAAGTCAATATACAGCTCCATCCTCTGCTGTTTGTCTACGGAATTGTCTTGTAGTGTTTGCAACAGGTGTTTTCTGGTCTGATTAACATCAATCTCCTGAGCAACAATAACTTGCAGACAAAAGAATATGAACCAGAGGGTCGTTATAATTTTTATCAAGTAGTTTATCATATTCGGACAATTTGAAGGACTTGTCACTTAAGTTGCAAATATAGAATAAATTGGAGGTTAGAGCAAATTTATTCGTATTTAACTGTCGTGAGAAGTCTTTCTATGATTTCACTACAAGTAGGCGTTGGAGGAATTGATATCTATATTATTGACAATCAGCATTGTTGTATATGCATATCCAAACTATCCGTAGCTGATAAAGCCAGTTTATTTTTTATACGCTGTTTAGCTTTCAATACAGACCGGGGAACTATATTAAAAAGAAGAGCGATTGTCTTATTATCCAAACGGGCCCGTATCAGATAGCATAACCTCAATTCCTGGACACTTAAACCAAATGACATCAATTCTTCTGACAGACACCCCCCATAAAATAAATCTATGACGATAAACAGATCCCTCCATTCGGCTTCATCCTTAATTATGCCATAGGAAGGCTTTTGATGGAGACACAACAACTGTCCCATTGCCACTATCAAAGAAGAAGAACATTTTGTTAATGCCGAAACCTTCTGGTAATCCTTCAATTGCTTTGTCAACTGTTTATTACGGTACTGCAAACAAGCATTCCAACTATCCTTAGACGTATCCATATCCATCATGTTATATCATATTCATCTATCAATCTTCGTTTTACACCAATCATCTCCTATCTTTTCCACTTCGCTCCTCATTTCCCTAATAGCGATGGAATAGACTTTCGGCTCTTTAGTCAATACAATCCGTTGCATCTTCTCAAACTTCTCTCTATTCCGGTAGCCCGGCTCCGCATAGAGTTTTGCCAGCAGATAGTAGGGATAAATCCGCCCCTGGCAAACGGTGGACTGACGCCCAATAATAGGTTTCAGCCTTCTCATAGTATTGCATTTCCTGATAATTCTTACCTATTATATTCAGTATCATTGGGTCAGTGCTATATAAGGCAGCTTGTTCCAGAAACGAATTAGACAAATCATAACGTCCTGATTTATATAAGCTGTGTCCATATTCAAATAAGAATTCCCCGCTTTCGTCCAACTGCGGATAGAGCTTATGGTAAGCCTCATTGGCAGCAGTATAATTTCCCTGATGATAAAGCATCCTCGCATACACCCAATCTCGGCAGGCATCTTCCTCCCGTTGCCATTTACCGTTAAGCCCCACTGTCCATATCAGCGCACAAGTGCCGCAAATAAGAAATTTTCCGCCCACATCTCCGGCCCCACAAGCAAACAGCAGGCATATACCGGTTACCATGAAAACCGGGAAATGCATGGGATAAGAAGAAAAAAAGAGAAAACGAGCAAGGATATGAGTGCTCCGCAAATTTCATAACGCCCCCATTTTGTCCCTAACCACAGACCTGCCCCAATAGTCGAGAAGAACATGACACCAAGCATAACTCCTGCTGTTAACGCCAACTCCAGATATTCATTGAAAGCATATTCCGGACTTCCGGCCACGCGCTCTTCCCAAACAGCATAGTCTCCACTACCAAAGTATTTTTCCTGCGCTTCGCCATAAGCATAGACAAATCCTTCACGACATCCCCAAGGATGCTCTACGATAGCTTTACAAGTAATTTTCCACATAAACAGACGTCCCATAGCAGAGTCAGGCTTCAAAAAAGAAAATACCAGCACCTCCTAATATCAGAACAAAAAGCCCGACCACTCCCCACGTAAGGTAACGTTTCTTATATCTCCGCCACAATACGCTCCACTTACGTCTGTCACGATGCATATACGCCACCCATGCACAGCTTATTGCAGCAGCAATCCAGGCAGAACGGCTCATTGTGGCCGGCAGTACACATAAGATCAGAATACCGGCAAGCCCTGCTGTCACTTTTTCTATTTTATGAAGAACATCTGTGCTTTTCCACTCACAGGCACGTAAATACAAATGCAGGCAAACAGGTAATATCATCGCTAAATATCCCCCATACGGACCGGGATTGAAGAAAGAGCCTGTCAGTGCATACCGTGAATGCCCGGAAACAGAAAACCCATATAATTGCCGCAAGCCCCAAACGGCTTCAATTGCCCCCTAACAATACTAGGCTCCAAGCCACATGAACAAAGAAATTCCGGAAACACAAAAGATCTGTCCAGGAAGTTTTTCCTAGAAGTTGTAGCAAACAAGAAGCAGTAATACAACCGGTCGAAACCAACACAGCTTTCCCAAACCACACCCACTGGCCGATGGTTTCTCCCGCAGGCAGTTCAGGAGTTGTCGCACATACCATACTCAGCAAGGAGCAAACAGCAACAAACTGTAGCAAAATAACTGTAGCTTCTCTCATTTTATGCATCCATCCTATCATCATTCTATCTTTTTTGAATATCCTATTCCATCGTACTCTATCCGTCCTCTTATCCACTGATTTCCATATCCTGACAGCCTTTCCAACAATATATTCTTCCGGTAATAACCCCCAATAACGGGAATCTCTTGAATTCTCCACCCTGTCGCCCGCCATGAAGTAATAGTTCTTTAAAAAGCGATATTCAGCAATGAGGCTATCACCTAAATATATATTCCCCGCTTCATACCGAAGACTCTTTTTTTTGCTCCCACTCCACCATATTCTTGTAAAGTTTAACAGTGCGTCCATCCATCGGAACAATGTCACCTGATTTAGGAATATACAGAGGCCCGAACTTTTTCACCGTCCACCTTATCAGAGAATCTTCGGGATATGCCCTCACACCAATTGCATCATCTGTAAGGCCCTGTTCCCTTATCAGTGCCATGAACCTGTTCTGCGCATCCACGCACCCCAATGTCCCTGCATAGCCATTCACTTTGTAGCGTCCGTTTACAATGCAGAACGTGTCTCCCGGCAACGCGACACACCGTTTCACATAATACTGCATCACATCCATTTCAATCTGTCTCCACTTTTGACAAGGATAATTGAAGACAATCACATCATTCCTTCGGACTTTACCTATTCCCGGCAAACGTTTTATCTCCACCTGCTTTCCTGCAACGGCTTCCATCACATTGAACAATCTTGCTCCATATACCAATTTATCCACCAGTATTACATCACCGGCCAATAGCTCCGGCTCCATCGAATCACTTGGAATATGGAACGAGGTCACACAAAAGACTTGTGCCAACAGCCACAATACCACAATGCCACAGAACCAAAGGAAAAGATCAATTCCCTTATCTACGATTTTCTTCAAGGATACGCTTCGCTTCATCCATCCATGGAATTAAAATCAAAACAGTAGCTCCCAACATTCATCTTATATAACTCAAATTACTGATAAATACTTGTTTCCCATCTTTTATGTGAAAGACCTGTTCTTCCTCACCACGTGTCAGGCAACGCAAATGAAACAGTGCTCCACGAGGCATATTGTCATAGACCAATTCCGGCGCTGAAGCCGTTTTACGTCCTAACGAAACCCATCCGTTCCTGCCGTCATGGTAATATAACTCGTAGGTGTCGCCAATGCGGATAAAATTGTCATCGTTACGAGGGATAAAGATAAAACGATCCATTTCCACCTGCTTTCCAAAATCCATCAGCAAGGTGGCTCCCGGCAATCGCGTACTATAATAAGTCAACGGATCATCATCAAACATCCGTTCCTGCACATTCACCGGATTTTCCGCAGGCGCTCCTTTAACGGTTTCAGGATAATACCTTGTCTTCCCCCCAGAACAGCAGTTCGCCTATGTTTGTGTTCTTCCATTCCATAGCCTTATATCGCACATAACGGCATTGCAGTTGCTGTGGAAGCGCCACTTCGTTGTAACAGATACGTGGGGTGTCCGGAACCTGATAAGTGTATTTTAGATGCCTGAAATCCTCCATATCAGAAAAATCGAAGCGACCGCCGCAAATCTCATCCAGATAAATACCGATCCACCCCATCAGGGGATGCTTACGATACAAAGTGACCTTCTCTTCCCGTTCCTTGTCAGGAGTGTAGAAATGAGGCTGCTTCCCGTCAAAATAAAACGGATAGTCCACTGTGGCGAAGACACCGTTCTCTTTTTTCTCTAATACGGCATAAATGGCATCAGACTCCACATGCGGAAAAACAGCCTCGCCACGGCATACCTCTGCAACGTCAGCAATCACCCATTTCCCCTTAGGATGAAAAATACCCAAGAACAGATATTCCGGACTCCTGCCTGACACTTCTACCCTCAACGTATCGGGAAAGTAGTCGGCAGAGGCGTCCACATGCCGAGGCGTACCGAAACGCTTGCGGAAGATCTTACCCGATTTCCGTCCGTCACGGTACACCTGTCCGCGTTTCCACTCTTTGTCTGTCACCCACATACCCCAGAAAGCTCCCGTGGTATCACGTACAGAGTTCCACGTATGTCCCTTGCGTGTTTCCGAGCTGTATACATAATAATCCACAGCTACCGGAATGCCCAGCGAACGCATGGCATACAGGGTGAGGTCGCAGGCATCCATGCAAGTCCCCACGCGGTGGTTCATCAGGAAAGACGCCCCCAGATGCGGCAAACCGAACTCCCAGTTATACTCAAACCCTTCCTCTTTCAAGCATCTTCCCACTGTGGCGGCAGCTTCCACCACATCCGTTCCCTTGTAGACGGAATCGAGCAGGAAAGCATACCGCTTCCCGTAAAGTTCGCGCCACTCTTCCAGCGGTTCATCGTCTATCCTATAAGGCAAAATCAACTCACAAAAATCATCAAAAGGCAGATACTTGTTCCAAGGGCGCTGCTTCCATGAATCGAACGCATAGTCTATGTTGCGTATCAGGAAGTCAGCCGTAACCATGTGGGCATCATACACTTTCTCCAACGCCTGCATATCAGGATGTCCCCATTGCCGCACAAGTTCGGGAAGTACCATTCCCGTTGAATCCACCGTTGCCAACGCCGCCTTTCCCGAATCTACGGACATCCCCCGCCGCTCATAATATTGCGGCATGTTCTCTATCAGAAAACGGGCGGCATCATACTTCTGCCCGCTGTCCTTATAATGCGCAAGCACCTTTTCCAACTCACCACGGTTGCTGTCCGCAAACTGCAACGCATATTCCAACAATCTGTCGTTCCTGCCGCAAGCCGTAAGCAACATCATTGCCAACAGCGCATATACGAACAAATGTCTTTTTTTCTTTACCACGCAAAACATCTTACTATCTTTATTTCTTATCCCCCATTTGGAGTTCCTTCTCTATCGGGCTGTACCGGTTATTTGCAAAACAATAGGGGAAGACGCTGCATTGCAATATACAGTTATGGTTTTATCAAAATGCTCCGGATGCTCCGCTTTATACGTGACGCATAATTCCAAGCTATTATCAGGCCTGACAGGCTCTTTTGAATACTCCACGGAAGTACAACCGCACGAAGTCGCAACATTCTGTATAACCAAAGGCTTATCCCCCGTATTCTTCAATACAAAAACAGCTTTTTTGCTCTTTCTGCCAATCAAATTTGCCCAACGAGATTAATGCTTTGGATATATCTACTTTGGTCCTTATCGTCTTATCTTCATCCTTTTCTCCAATCTTCTCGCCTTGAATAATTTTCAGATAGAGTTCTTTTTACTTTAGAATTATGGATAGGGTTGCCGATGGCAACGACTTTATTTTCCTTATCCAATAAAAATGTGTGGAATGCCATATCAGTTGGGAAATGATTCAACTTATTCAAACCATCCTCTTCATCAATACAAATAGGATAATTAAATGTATCACGGCGAATAATAAAATCTAGTTCTGCTTTATTTTTAGGATAAAAATAAAATAAAAAAGGTACTTTTTCAGAGCAGTCTGTATTCAATTCCAAAACAAACTCTTTCCAACGTAACAGTTGCAATTTACAACTCATGCAACCAACAGAATCCACATAAGTCACAATTTTATAGTTCGCATCATTTCCGAGATGCTCTACTGTATCCTCTTGCACAGTAAATACAAGATCCACAGGGAAAAGAATTTCTCTACCTTCCCATTCCTTCACCAACGAAACAAATCCATCCTTATCGCTATTCCGGCAAGAAGAACCAAATAAAACAAGAACAACTATATATACGCAGAAAGAAAACCTCATCATTTTTAACATTTCAAACTACATTATATAAACTCCAGACAACCTAAATAAAAACTTTCTCAAAAATCGATTTCATATCCAAGCAGTAAAGCCTTTTCATCTTCTTCGCTATATGTCACACCATATATCATCCTATTTTTCGAATCAACACAAAATGCAGACAAATCTTCATCTATCATCAATATCTTTACTAAATCCCCACCCCAATTATACACTTCTATTTGATTAGAAAAGTTTTTCCGTGAATCTCTTACGGTCTTTCCGCTGTACAAAAGAAACACATACTCATCTGACACACAAGCATAAATATATCCAGTTATATTATCTACTGTAAAATTTGATTCTATTTCACTGTTGTCTTCTACAGGAGTATACTGAGGAAAAATAAAATTTTTACACACAGAACTCCATATCTTGTTTTCAGTTCTATCTAACTTATAGAATTCTACTATTTTGCCATATAACGAAGCATATACAAATTCATCCTTTAACGGATGCTTCAATAAGTTGCCCTGATAAGCCAAAGCTTTTTTGCCTCATTGGCGCCACAATTCCATCATCCGGATACCCAAGTTCACTTGGATACAAAGCCCCATCATTTACAACCATTAATCTGGCGGTATCTAAATAAGTCAGTCCAACAAACAAACTATCATCAACCCTTAATACGTTATTTAATCCTACAAAACATTTATCTGTAATACTACTAATATTCATTGTATCCAACGGTGGAAATGAAATTTCCGACAATCTAATCAAAGACCTATCAAAAACAGCTATTTTACCTGGCATAAACCTCATAGACTCTGGAAAAATAAACTCCCCCGGTCCTTGCCCTACTTCCCCAAAAGTGTTAATTAACTCTAAAGCCGTCATTTTTTGCTTAAATACAGAATATATCATGTCATTTCCACGATCTCCTATCATAAAAAAGGAATCACAATAAGCAATATCCCGTGGGATGAACATATCATCTAACATATATGACACATTCGCTTTTATATGTATTCCATTTTCACTCTCATTTTTTTATTACCACAAGACGTAATAAGAAATAGAAACATAAAAGCCACTATATAATTAATCATTTTCATCATATCCAATACCTATTATAAACCTATGTATAAGCAATTATTTATATTCAGCGAGAGATTTCTCTCTCGCTGAATACATCCGAATTAATTGTACTTCTCACCAGGAATAGGCGTATTGTTAATTAATACACACGTTCCTCCCATTGCTTGATTACATTTAATCTGATCAACTTCATTTCTAGCCAAAGCTTCTACATTAGCCAAAGCTAAATCGGACATAACATCTGTTTTCAGATTTGTGTAAACACCATAACCTGCAATTGCTGCAAAAGCTGCAACAAAAGCTATTCTCATAAACTTTTTCATCCTTATATTATTTAAAATGAAAATATATTCAATTACCAATATCAAGTACACATATATTGTACAGTCGAGTATCAAGATACAGAGTATCTTATTAGAACATATTTCACACTGCACTATCGTAACAGCAGAAATCTGTTTTCGTTTTGCTTAAAAATTTGTATCTTTGCCAGGCTTCTAAATTTTAGGGGTTATGGGGCATTCGGTATTCTATTGCAGCAACAAGTCGTTTACCGTCTGCTCCTTTTAATTAGTTATCACTCTATATAGTTTTTTATACTATATTCTAATATAGGCTCATCCTCATTCACATCCGTAGCATAAATAACTCCACGCTGCTCATCTACCGATATGCCACAAATGTAATGGTCTAATACATATCTCATTAACGGTTTTCCCGCCAAACTGAACACATAGATAAATTGCCCGCCATCCGGATGATTAATACCATTCCGGGCATCTCGCGCTATATCCTTGAACGAACGCCCATGAAAGACTGCATAAATGGCCCGATCCGTCACCTGCACATCGCTAAATCCCATGATACCCGTAGGAATACCATATCCCCCGGACACCTGAAATTCCGGCTCACCATGCGGCCCCATGCACACAACATGCGTACTGTCTTTCAGATTATAAATTTCGAGCACTTCACCCAACTGAGTAGCAACAGCAAGTATCCCATTTCGGGAATTGTAATCTATAAAACTACGCCACGCTTGCGCCAAAGCCGGACGGGCATTCTGCAAAGCGTCTTCATTGACAGTAGGAATAACACCAAACTTATGCATCAATTTTCCATCTCTGCATACTTTACAAAAACGACTATCACCCGAATAATCGGGAATGATAAAGGTAGAGTCCTCACACATCACAAAATCGAGTGCCCGGAGAATATCCTTATCCAGATTCACCGCTTCCTGACGAAGCAGTGAATCGCCGGATAAAGCAAACCCAAACCTTGTTAATTCTGACTTATTAGAATCTAATGTCCACAAAAAGCCCCATTCCATCGGAAATTTTCGGCAGAAAGCATATCTTGCGGTGCATCTCCACGCCTCCCGAAAGAAGACAGGTAACGGAAATCAGGGTAGCTGAACGTATGAAAAAATAGTCTGTTCCATGCAAATCAAGCACCACAGCTTTCCCGTCCCTGATATGCAGACGAGAAGGATAGCGGAATAAAGCAGTATCCAGCCGTATCGTCCTTGCTTTCAATTCTTGTTCCTGTGGGAAATCAGTATATACCTTTTGCCGGAAACAACCAAATTCGGAGTACAGGAAATGAATAGCAGGATAGATATAACGCTAATAATATAAGCTATACGGAGCATCATACATATACACTTTGTCGTGATTAAGCGGACAATCAACCAAACCTTTACCAAAGCAGTGAACACCATCAGTTTCTGAATCCGCTAACGCTTCTATATTCTCCAACATTAAAGAAGACATCTTGACAGATGACTGTTTACTGTAAACATGTCCTCCTATAACAATAGCTACAACTCCCATAAATACCAGAATCTTTTTCATCTTGTTTTTCATTTGATTATTATGTTTTTCATCAATGATTATTATGCCGGCAAATGTAAATAATAAATAGATTCAAAATGCATTTACGGGAGTAAAAAAAGGGGAGTAAAATTTTCATTACTCCCCCTTTATATTCTAATAATAAGGCACTTATCATTTTTCAATAAGCATATAAAAGCCCTGCTCTTTTTTGCTCGTTTTGACCGGATTCTATTATCACATGAGACTTCTCAGTGTCAAGTAACTTCCTGAGCAGGCTTACTGTTACTCTTCTGTTTTGATTAATATTGATATTTTCTAAGCTCCAACCACAAACTTCAACAATCCGGTTATTCGATAAGAAATGACTTTTTGCATGGACAAATGCAGAAAGTAGTTTATAAGGTTGCATAGAACATCTCACCACACTTTGATCTCCAAAAGTAAGCGTACACGCCTCTTCATCAAACAGGACTCCGCCTATTTGATATTTATTTTCGGAGATGCGTATTACGAAATCATCCGGATCGGCCGCTTCATCGTCGTTATTCTTTTTCGATTATTCCAAAAGAGAAGGACAAATATGCATAAACAGAAGACAACTACAATAGAACAAGAAACAATACCAGTCTTCCCCAATCGGCACACAACCATGGGGAAGGAAGCGAAAGATAAGCCGTCAACTCAAGAAAATACATATCATCCAGATAGTAGGTTCCCAACTTAAACTTATCGGCCATCAGCGTTGAGTCTCCGGCCATAAACTTTTTTCCTTTTCTGTCACCCGGTAATTCCGATTGCAACATAAGAGCACTGGAACAATAGGTGTGGCTATCATCCAAATCTTCTTGCCATAATTCATTCAAAACACTGAAAACCGCTTTGTCCACCAAAAACAGAAAGCGAATCTTCGCACTTAGGCTATGTGAAGCAATCAACCGCTTTCCTTCTTTTATCGAATCGACCGCTACCACTGTCTCTCCTTCCGCTAGCACTATACGACGCTGCTTGCTTTCCTTATTCGGTTCGCCTCCTCCAACAGAATAAGGAATTCCAAGTTTATCAAATTCCCGATTTGCCCAAAGTTCCGTAGCGGATTTCAGTGAAAATTCCGCCTTTTGCTTACATATTCGGCGTCCTTCCATTCCACTCTCATATACCTGAAAAGCAAGCATTCCCACCACAAGGAACAAGATTCCCCTAATACATATGAAATTTTCCTATAACGCTTCATAATACAAACTAAGTATTTATCCAATCAATAAGTACACAAATATTTTTAAAGACAAAGTACAACAAGCATCACCTCTACAGACAGAAGATATTGATTAACTCTTTTTTTTACAGAATACAAAAATAGCTCATAAAAATTAAAAAACGTCTTTCAACATGATTTAAAAGAAGATTAAGGCGATTGTTTTATTCATTTTCGGTTATGAGCTAAATGATAATTCCAATATTAAGTAAATAGAGTATCTCAATTCCCCTCCTCCGTCGGAGGAGGGGTGCCCAAAGGGCGGGGTGGTAGGTAAAGCAAAAAATACCTATGAACCATATAAATAAGAAATTCTTTTCTCACCTACCACCTCCCCCTTCGGGTACTCCTCCTCCCAAGAGGAGGAGAATTAAGATAGCATTACTTGACCATTTGACTCATTACTACATCGTTATGGACTATAAATGAAGTATCACTCCGTATCCGCTATTTTTTGAGAAAAAACTCTTTCCGTTCTTTCAGGCCTCACGGAATCCCCTGTTCATCGACGTTACGGCTGAAACTTCCCGCCTTATAGTAGTTTCAGGTATCTTTCAGCTGAAATGCCGATGAACAGGGCGTTTGGGAAAAACTGAAAGACTGCAGGAAGAAAAAATACTTAATTGTCTTAATACATCTGAAAACAAGCGGTGTTATGATCCAGAATAAGCAATGCAATGAATGATTACATTGCTTGTTCTTATCTACAACAAGCAATGTAATTTCAGGCAAGTCCGATTCCGTGACAGAATACGTAAGAGGTATGTAAGGAAACAAAGTAATATATGTATATAAACGCCCTTTTTTGTATAAGTGATTTTTATCATTGATTATCAAGATGCTACAAAGTATCAATTTCTTGTCGACAAGAAATTAAGAGTTTGTCGACAGGAAGTTAACTTCTTGCTGGCAAACTCTTGACTTCCTGTAAAAAGGAGAAATAGTAAATCTTCCGGTTTCCTTACACTGCATGAACAGCATGATTGATAGGACGAATCGTATTAGAAGGCTAAACGCTCTTCTTCATCCTGTTCCTTTAGCGTCTATATATCGGTGGCGTTGGATATATAGATACGACACATCCGACATATAGATGCAACACGTCCGACATATAGATACAACACATCCGACATATACTTCCAACAGACTACAAGTATATAAAAAGAGAAAAGACTTTTTAGTTTCAAAAAATAGTTGTTCTTTTGCAGCCTCAAAAGAAAAAAGAGTATGAATAAGAATGTACAAGGGCACATATTCGCCCTGACTGCCAATATTTTATGGGGACTGATGGCGCCCATCGGCAAATCCGCACTTATGGAGTTTTCAGCCTTATCGGTAACTACGTTCCGCATGGTAGGTGCAGCCGCCTGTTTCTGGCTACTGTCTGCATTCTGTAAGTACGAACACGTGGATCACCGCGATATGCTGAAGATTTTCTTTGCTTCACTTTTTGCACTGGTGTTCAATCAAGGAGTGTATATCTTCGGGCTTTCAATGACTTCACCCATCGATGCCTCCATCGTGACAACCACACTTCCTATCGTAACCATGATTATCGCTGCCATTTATCTGAAGGAACCTATCACGAACCTGAAAGTACTGGGTATTTTTGTAGGGGCCATGGGAGCGCTGACACTTATATTAAGCAGTCAGGCCACAAGCAACGGTAACAGCAGTATTATCGGGGACTTGCTTTGTCTGGTAGCGCAAATCAGCTTTTCTATTTATCTGACTGTGTTCAAGGGCTTATCGCAGAAATATTCTCCCATCACATTGAATAAATGGATGTTTATCTATGCCTCCATGTGCTATATTCCATTCTCTTATCATGATGTGGCAGGTATTCAGTGGACGGAAATTTCTACCGCGGCATACGTACAAGTGGGCTACGTAGTAATAGGTGGTAGCTTCCTTGCCTATATCTTCATTATGACCGCCCAAAGGTTGCTGCGGCCCACAGTGGTGAGTATGTACGACTATATGCAACCCATCGTAGCTTCTATTGCCGCCATTATCATGGGACTGGGTGTATTCGGTTGGGATAAAAAGGTGTAGCTATCGCCCTGGTATTCCTTTGGCGTATATATCGTAACGAAGAGTAAATCGAAGGCGGACTTTGAGAAGGAAGGGAAAAAAGCGTGAATTAGTTACAGGTTACAGAGCTACAAGCTACAAGTGCTTGCGGCATGATAGCGCAGCTACTTGTAGCTTGTAGCTCTGTAACCCGAACTAATTCTTCTTCAATTCTCCGAAATAGGTATCTAGCAAGCTCTTTGCTGCAACAAAGGAAGTGAGTTTGCCTTGCAGTACTTGCTGTTCTTTATCACTTAACATGGCTTCTATGGCCGGATTGTGGTAGAAACTATCGCGCAGACGTTCATTGATGCTTTCGTACATCCAGTATTTGCTTTGCTCGTTACGTCGATATTCAAAATAACCGTTATCTTTCACAAAAGCAATATAGTCGTAAATCATCTTCCAAATCTCTTTCACACCCAGGTTATAGAAGCCGGAATAAGTCATCACCTGTGGCGTCCATCCTGACTCGGGAGCAGGAAACAGATGCAGAGCATTGCGGAATTGCGATGCGGCCAATTTAGCACGCTCCAGGTTATCACCATCTGCCTTATTGATAACAATACCGTCCGCCATTTCCATGATACCACGCTTGATGCCTTGCAGTTCGTCGCCTGTTCCGGCCAACTGGATAAGCAGGAAGAAGTCGACCATAGAGTGTACAGCCGTCTCACTTTGTCCCACACCTACCGTCTCCACAAAGATCTTATCGAAACCGGCAGCTTCACAAAGAATAATCGTTTCACGCGTCTTACGGGCTACCCCACCCAAAGAACCTGCCGACGGACTGGGGCGGATGAAAGATTTTGGATGGACGGAGAGTTGCTCCATACGCGTCGTATCACCCAACATACTGCCCTTAGTGCGCTCGCTACTGGGGTCGATGGCAAGCACTGCCAGCTTACCTTCGTATTTTTTTCCAACACATGCACGCCGATGACATCAATCGAGGTACTTTTTTCCGGCTCCAGGCACGCCACTGATCCCCACACGGATAGAGTTCCCTGAGTAAGGCAGGCATCTCTCAATAACTTCCTGTGCTAATGCCTGGTGTTCGGGCTTCACACTTTCCACTAAAGTAACCGCCTGACTCAGCACAGTGACGTCTCCTTTTACAATACCTTCTACAAACTCCGCTACGGAACGCTGACGCTTTTTAGGTTTCGGGCGGCGATAGGGATTGACAGACGAAGGTTGCTCAATGCCTGCATTGACAACCAATCCTTTATAGGATTCATCGTTTTCAGGATGTTCCATGATAAGATTTATGATTTCTAATTTATGATTTATGATAAGATTTATGATTTATGAAATCATAAATCTTTAACTCGCTTTGATATTCATCTCAACCTTAGGCTGCATCGGATCATTCGTAATCATCAGAATGCGCAGGTGGCGTTTCTTCTTGGCGATATTCCTCTTATCTATCGTCACACGCAAGCGGGTGGTTTCGCCCGGCTGCAACACGCTCTTCTTCAGACTTACTCCTAAAGCAGGATTGAACACCTGCAATTTACTGATTTGCAACGAAGAGCGTCCGGTATTGGTGATCTGTATATCATGTTTCACCTTATTCTTCTTAGCCAGTTGTGCGCTCAGGTCTATATCTGTCTCCGAAAGACGGATTACCGGAGCATTTGCCTTGTCCGTATCGGTCATACCGGAGAAATCAGGCAGGAGAATAGCAGAAAGAGGTATCTCGTTTTCATCACTCACCTTGTCACCTGTGAAGCGTGACAGGTAAACTGATGCCTGTGTCAGTCCCAGGTCTGTCAGTTTCTCTGTGTTGAGAGTTAATGTGATAAGCCCTTTCTCACCTTTCTGAAGCACGTTCGGTTCCACTTTCATATCCAGATAGGAAGGCAGGTGCATCAATACCGGTTCATACGAACGATCCGACAGATTCACTACGCCAATCCGTATGACAGGTTTTTCGCCACGGTGCGTATCAGGGAAATCAATCTCATTTTTGTCAATACGTATCTGTCCGATAAGATAAGGATATGTTTTCGTAAAGTCTTTTATCTCGCGCACCACCTCACCTGTAAAGTGCAGATAAGCCAGATTGGGCTGCGCATTGGAATAAACAGCTATGGACTTATCAAAATGCCCCAATGCCTTAGCATCAAAATCGACGACGATCTTCCCCTTTTCACCGGGAGCAATGGGAGTTTGTGTCCACTGGGCTACGGAACAGGCACAGGAAGGGTCTACATCAGTAAGCACCAGAGGTTGATCGCCCGTATTGGTAATGACATACTGCACGCTAACGGGATGTTTCCATTCGATCTGTCCGAAGTTGTGAGTTTCTTTATTGGATGAAAAACGCGGTTGCGCCGTAGCAGTCAGTGCTACGGCGGCAAGCGCATATATACATATCAAGGTTCGTTTCATTCGTTTTCATTTTAGGATGCACAAAAGTAGGTGTTTTAAATGAGAGTTCCTAAAAGCAGGTTTTAAAATTTCTACTCCACCTCGACCTTCACTGATGCTGAATGAGCTGCATACTCGGGAGCGTAGGCACATTGAATTGTTGCCAGCCCGGCTTCATACTGCCCGCTACGGGCAACGCGGTAACTGTATTCCAACACATATACACCCTTGCTCAGACTATCGAAAAAAGAAATTAGTGGAAGCATCTTCTATCTCCACATAATAACCTATTCCACCGTCCCAGCGATAACCGGAAAGTGAATTCATCGGTTCGAAGCAGGCACCACGCTGATCTTTCAGTTGAACGAAATCCATGGCACGGTCCAGACGTATCGTCAGACGGGAAACCACTTTATCACCTACCGCCAGTTGCGTGGAAGCAGTGATGGGTTGCAATTCTTTCTTTCCACCTGTCAAAGTACGCTCTACATAGAGTTTCTTTTCTACAGCCAGTTCACCACCTTGCTGTTTTACATCGGAAATAGGTGACAGATATTGTGCATAGACTGCCCCCAGGCAATGCCTGCATCCCTTTTTCCACAGTAATGGACTTGGCACGCAATTCAGGACTACCTTCTGCAAAGCTTTCCTTGATATATCCCAATTCGGGAACTGTGGTCTTGGCAGGTGAGAATGTTTCCAGCACTTTACGGCCAAGAACAATGCGTACATCACCACGTGATGCCAACAAGTCACTCCCTTGGCAAAGCAATGCATAAATAGCGTCTGCCGTTGCAACGGGTGAATTCCAACTTGTAGTTTGTTTCTGCTTCAGTAACCAAAGTTTCATTTCTTCCACCAATGCATCATTGCCTCCTGCCATCCTCAGGGCTTCCATTACCTCCACATGAACGGAAATAGGTTGTGTTCCCCAAAGGAAAGGTCTTTCATAGAAAGCAAAGTATGCACCCCGTTCATCGGTTTGCACCAGATGCTCTTTAATAGAAGCGATAAATTCGTTAGCCTCAGCCGTGCGACCTGCCTTTTGCAGAATGATAGCTGATTGCGCCTTGACTCCCATTGCATTCGAACTCAGGTTCTTGCCGACCATAGAGAGGAAATAGCGATAAGCGGCTTCATTGGCAGAAGGCACTCTTTCACCGGAGATAGCTATCAGATAGAGATACGTCATTGCCGGATATGAAAGATTATCGATCTTCGTCCCGTTTTTCTCTGCTTTACGGATATTCTGATATTCCTGCAATGCCTGGCTATGCAAATAGTTGAAAGCCCTTTGCTGCATGGAAAGGGCATCAGCGGAGTTCTGTTGTCCGGTAAGCAGCGGCAAGCGGACAAGGAGTTCGGTGATGTATCCCGTCATACTGCGACTACCCGGCATACCTTTGTACCAACTCCAGGCGCCATCGGCATTTTGTAATTCCTGTAGTTTAATAAGGGTGGTCATATTATTGTTCGACAGATTATTGAGATCGAACAAAGTAGCAATACGCGCTTGCTGTTCGGCTTCAGTAGTAGCTTCCAGCAACCACGGGCTTTCTTCGAGAAGGATATTCTTCACCTCTTGGTTCTTCTGTAACTGACTGAGGAAGTTTTCTTTCTTACCGCCTTGCATGCGCCAACTGTCGAATACAGCTTTAATGCGCGGCTGACTGTTGGCAATGTAAGAAGCAAGGGAATTAGCATAATAAGCGGCTGCCCATGCTGTAGCATTATCTGTACGGGGCTGACTCAATACGGGTAATGCCTGTACGGCATACCAGGCAGGATTACCTGTAAATTCTACTGTCAGTCGGCGGTCGGTGGCCGTGCGGCTGTTGTAATTGAACAGGCTGTCCAAAGAGAACGTACGGGTTTCTTCACCACGTACCGGCATGGCAAGGGTTTCAGTAATGTATTCCTTATTGCTCAATACAGGCAACAAGTGCTGTTCGCCATCACTGAATGTGCCACCGTCAGCAATCATACGTACACCCAACATATCCTGTTTATCCGTCACTGTGAAACGGAAGCTTACAGGAACCGTCTTCCCGGCTTCTACCGTGAAAGCTTGGCGTTGAGTGGAAATCACTTTATCCGTCATCGGATCAAAAAGAATAAATTTCGTAGTTCCCTTCAAAGATTTACCTGTCAGATTGGTAATGGTTGCAGCAATGCTGGTCTTATCCCCTACCCGTACAAAACGCGGCATATTGGGAGACAGCATGAAGTCCTTCGCCGTAACAGCAGAAGCATCCAACTGACCGGTCAACATTCCCTTTGTATGGGAATATCCGCGGAAATTCCAACGCGTCAGACTTTGTGGCATCGTAAAGGAGAAGGAAATCTCACCTTGTTCATTGGTGCGCAGTTGCGGATAGAAGAACGCCGTTTCAGCGAAGTTTGTACGTAGTTCGGGGGTATTGCCCGACTCTACATCATCAGCCGTCTGTCCAATTTCCTGCGACATTTCTTCTTCAAACATTAGACCTGCCGCTTTTCCGGCCAACATATTTGTCAGATCAGCAGAAGCATTATCCGCCATAGCCATCATTTTTGTCTGCGGAGATGCTATGCCCCTCACCTGTACGCTTCCTGTTACATCCGTTCTCTTCACAGAACGATATCCGATTATCATTGCTTCATTTATGCCTTCTTCCGAATAAAAAGTATCGTAGATAAATGCTGGAATTTTCCACTCCTTCATCGAGAAATGACAAGAATAGAAGGCCCCACCTGTATATCCATAAGACCAATATATCTGAGGATTGAAACGGGGATAGTTCACATTAAAATTCTGACGATTGGGATACAGCTTATCCAAAGAAGCATCGTACATAGTAGCAAGCATCTCAGCATCAGCCGGTGTACCTTGCGGTGTCTTTATCGTCAGACGCCACTCCTCTTCTTGTCCGGGACGCAACTTATCACGGAATACATCCCATTTCATTGTCAGTGCTTTATCCGGCATACGCTTTTGCAAGTTGACCTTTTCAGAATAGAATTCACCACCCTTGACAAAAAGCAAACAGGTACTCTATCCCGTCTCCATACTCCTCTTTATAAGGAACATCAAAACGAACAATAGAGTCGGATAATTGAAACACCGTACTGCTTAAACGCTTTTTACCGCTGAATACATCCAGCATGACATAAGCATCCTTATAAGAAGTCCCTAAACAGAATTGGGCAGGGTGTCCGGCATCAAACTCCGCATTGCGTGCATAGAACCAAACAGGTGAATCTACCGGAGGGCGATTGTCGTCATAGGAGAAGAGTACGATATTTTGCTTGTAATCAACATCCCTACCCTGATCGTCCTTGGCTGCTAATTGTAGTTCATAAGCACCTGAAGGTAAATTCTTCCATTCCGGCAACAATACTTCCACATTCGAGGTAAACTGTCCGCTGAAACGGACTTCCTGTTTTCCATCTACAGTTTGTACCAGGCGATAATCACCCTTCACGGCAACGGGTTGCATATTCAGGTTCCGCGCCACGAATGTCAGGCGGATACTGTCATCCTTACAAATGCGCTCTTCCGTTTCGACAGACAAAACAAGCGAACGGTTGCCTGCTGACAGCGTGGTCACACTACTTTGTGTTTCACCGGCCTGGTTGGTTACAGAGGCTTCTATCTGATAGGTATAAAAACCGGCACTCTCCCCTTTCACACCTTGCAGGCGGACAGGAATAGAGAACATTCCGTCATCTCCTATCGTCACTGTGCCGGAAGCCAGTGAAGTGGAACTCTGCCCATAAGATCTCCACCACGAAAACAGACTACGGGTTACGGTATAGTTCAGTTCCAACCCTTGCAAAGGCACACCATTAAAGGAACTCACCGTACCTTTCACCTGTACGCTGTCTCCTACTTGATAGGAATCCTTCTGAGGATCAAAAACTATATCGAATGTAGGACGCTTATATTCTTCCACTTGTATAAATGCCCGGCCATCAGTTTCCTCAACTTCAATCGTGTAAGATCCATTCAGGCAGGCAGCAGGCAGTATAAACTCTGTGGTAAACGAACCAAATTCATTGGTACGGACTTTTTCTCTCCAATATCATTACCATTCACATCCGAGAGCTCCACCGTATAAGTTTCATTTGGAAGAACCTTGGCGGTATCTCCCTCTTGGGCATAAGCTCTACCTTTTATATAGATAGTCTGTGCCGGACGATATATGGAACGGTCCGTTAAAATCTTCACTTCATCAAACTCTTCATCTGTGCCATTCCAGACTCCATTAGAGCTATTATAAATACGCTGCAATGGCATTGCTGTATCAGTGCCTTTCGTAGCACTCAATGCACGGAATTGCTTAACCCACGGCATTACCACTTTGCCCGAAGCATCTGTAGTTTTCTGCTCCAGCACCTCATTGTTCTTTGTTCCGTAACTGGAATAGAAAGTAATCTGAGCATCTGCAATAGGCTTTCCAGTCTCAGCATCCAAAGCTACAACCTCAAAATCCTTATTCGATAAAGGTAAGGTCAACACCTTGAAGCGAGTAAGATAGAGATAGTTTTCAGCAGTTTTTCCTTTCTTGTCATCAGGTACAATCTGCATAACATAAACACCTGGTTCGCCGGGCATCAGCATGCTGTATGTACTATCTGCCGACTGGTAATTATCCGGGCGCAACAAAGAGAAGTGTTCTGCCTTCACTTTACGGGCATATTTCTTATAAAAAGAGGTATTGATCTGTGGCATATCAGTTTCCTCTTTCAATAAAGTAGTATGAAACAGGTTCACTGTAAATCCATCCAGATTACGATGGGTCACTCTCAATTTCAAAGAGTCACCGGGGTAAGTAGCCCTGCTTGCAGTCAGGTTAAGTTGAGGTTGCAATATGCTTTCTTTCAGTTCACGCAATGCGGATATGCGTTTGTAGTCAGGGTAAAGACTAATAGCCTCATCACAGGTTTGCAATGCTTCCGGGTATTTACGCATATTACGGTAATAACGGGCCTTAGCCAGATACGCCTCTGCACATACATCACGTTTAGCATAGTCTTTAATGATACGGTCTAATGCACGTAGATATTGGTTCGGTGCTTCGCTCTCACCTTCTTTTACAGCACGGGGACGAAGCAAGACATCTCCTTCACGGTTACGCCAAGCCATATAATCCAGCATAGTCAGTACGGCAGCATCTTCCCGATCAGGCATTTTCCGATAGGTATTTATCATCTGCCCATAAATGCCCATAATGTCTTTCTTCACCAAAGAATCCGTATCAAACCACGAGACTTTCTGTAAAGCATCGATAGCACGTGATGCCAGCAAATGATACATTTCATGATGGTAGTATTCACTTGCATCTCCTAAAATCACAAAAGGAATATAAGTACGTGAAGATGTCTTCAGTAACTCAGTAGAGTCTTTCAAGGCTTCACCGGTATATTTTATTACCTGATTCACAAACAAATTGGCACTCCATTCGCGGATATCCGCTGGTAAAGCCGTCTCTCCCAGATTAAGCGAAGTACGATTCCGCAATTCCCAGCGGTTATTATCTGCATAATTGGCATAGATATTCGCTACCAGTGAATTCAACACTGCACGGCTGACCGGATTTTGCTCATGCAACGCCCATTGTTCCAATCCTTTCAGATTGACATAGAAACTATCGGGCGTCAGTATATTCTGATACGTATTCCGGCACATATAGGCTTTAAGCATCTGCGGGGTATTCTTTTCGCGTTCCCCCTTCCGGAATATCTCATCCGTCAGCTTAATCACAGTTTGCGGCAAACTCTTTTCCTGTGCTTGCTCCACTTGCTTCCACAACTTATCAAACGACTGCGCATGCAGCACAGGCACACAGCCCCAAAACGCTGCCAGCAACACCAAACTACAAATTCTTTGAATTTTTTCCATGGATACTATTCTGTTAGTCTTTGTACTAACAACAAAGAAAGGGAATAAAGTTTAAACAAAAGCTGTTTTTATATAAAAAAGCTTTCAAAGGGATATAAAAAAGAAGCGAGAAATACGTTTTCAAGACGTACTCCTCGCTTCATAAAGTTTAGTTCAAATGCTTTTTACTTCTTCAGGGTATAACCCATCATCAACATCTCATTCCGACCTACTTCGGCGAGAATGTTTCTCCATGTTTTAAAAATCTTTTTTTTCATAACCTTAAAAATTAAACTAATACCTAAAAAAATCAAATACACACTCATAAAAAGGGGGTTAATAAATTGTAGAGTAACCCCAAACGTGCTTATCAGCTTCGCTGATGTGCTTAAAAATTTTCTTTAACATTTTCATTTTGTTATCCTCCTTAAAAATCTTGTTATCCTATTAAAATCATGTTTTATAACACAAAAATAATACCTTTGTTCGAAACTTCGAGCGATATATTACATAAAAGTATGTTTTATAACATATTTCTTGATCTACATCAAAAACAAGAAGATTAGACAAGAAGAAAATAAGCAAGAATGGCAGGAAATGAAACGAATGACAAGGCAGGAGACAAGATGGCAGAAAAAGAGTGAGGCCGCTTCCCACTGGAAACAGCCTCACACAACAACATTTTACTTTTCACGATGGTGAAAAAAAGGACTAGTCTTCACAGAGTAGTTTTCTCTTTTATAATGGCATCATTAATTTTATGAATTTGAGTCCATCAAACAGAGACGCCATCCGCCTAAATAATTTACAGGCTTAAAGTACCACTTATTGGCAGCTTCCGGCACTGTTCCGTCAGCTTCCCTCATTACTATAGTACATTTCACCTCATTCATCAAGGCTGTTTTAAACTTTATATTGTTTATACGATAACTCAACACTGGAATCTGCTTCAACATACAGACTACGTTGCTCATTTCTTCATTGCTAAGTTGGAGAGGCTCATTCCATGCATCTTCAGGATCAAGCTTGTAAAGCATGGAAACAGCCTGCTCGTATTGTTTGTTTTGCACACAAGTCATAAACTTATCCACTAAATTTTCTACAGCTAGAGTATCTTCCCGAACCAATCCACTAACGAAATCATTAAATTGTTCTTCAGATAAATCCACTACAGCCTGTTTTTTATCCACTGATTGACAGGATAAAAGATTAAAAAGAGTGGCAAGTACAAAAACAAAAAATCAGGTGTTTCATCTTTTATTATTGAAAAGTACAAAGAAGTAAGGGCACTACTTACCCTTACTCTTATTTATGATTCGAATGACTCCGAATTAGTTAGCTACTGTTGCAGCGATTTTACAGATTACATATACGCGGATTGTACCCCAATCATACTTAACATCAAACGGAACCTTAATCTGGAAATCACCTACGGTTGTATTATTATTCTCATATACCAGTTCACCGAAGTAATGAGCAACAGCTCCCTTACCATTCTGAATATCATTTTCTGTCGGTTCTATAAAATTGAACTTAATCTTCTTACTTGCAGCACTTAGCAAATCTTTAAAATCACCAGAAGTAGAGTTCATATCAGTTCTGATTTGATCTTCCAAACAAGAGATAGACTTGATACCATAATATTCATAGTAGTTTTCTCCCTTAGTAACCGCAGTATTATCAAAGTTATGATCACGCCAATCGGTGAAAGTCAATTTCAACATAGCTTTAGAGCCGCCTGTTTCACCATCCAAGAAATTAGTTTCATGAGGATCAGCTACACTAACAGGACGCAAGAACTTCGCAAAGAATGTATTGTTAGACAAAGCAAATGGAACATAGTCACAATTAGCTGCATTTATCTGAATTTTTGCAGTAAAGGTTTGCTTATCCGCCAATTCATTGTGATCTGCATAGTTCAAGATATCCTTAGCCCATTCATTAGTAGCGTTATCCGCATTATATTCTAATGTAGAAGCATTGATAGTTACAACAGGATATTTAATAAGAGGAGCACCTACCTTATTTGCATACAAAGTCTTTCCATTATTACCTACTGTAATATCATATTTCTGACCGGAATTACCTGTAACCGGAGTCAAAGCAGTTCCTTGCGGATTTACGAAAGTGAATGTTTTAGTCAACTTAGCATCCGTAAATGCAGTATAAACAGCATCAATACCAGTAACTGTCACATCGTTACCCATAAATGTGTTCAAGATATCAGATTTGAATTCATCGTCTGCACCTTCCTGTCCCACGGTTTCAACATTAGCATGAATATCACTATAGCCAGTTCCAGCTTTCGGATCATTTTTGGCATACCAATAAGCTCTGTTCTTATCAGCGTCAGCCAATGTACCAGCCGGTGTTACATTACGTTTTGATGGAGTCCAATTCAACGTCACATATACATATTGATTGATACCTTTAGCAGCATCGATTACTTTAGTATAACGAACGATGGCCTTCATACTTTCCTTATTTTTAAATACTTGGTAAGCTTGGTTATTCTTAACCATCCATTTCAATATCTGAGTTTCGTTACCGCCATCATCTTGAATAGATTGAGATACGATACCATACTTAGTTGTCGCAACTTTAGAAGCAGGCAAAATTCCATCGTATTGAGTAGCATCATTTACACCACCATCCAATGTAAAGTTATCATGGAAATCCTCTTTAGAAATGCCTTGCTTTTCGAGTTGGGCAATAATTTGTTCTTCAAATTGATGCCAAGTAAGTTTCAGTTCTTTTTGAGTTTCTGTACAATTTACAGTATAGATATCAGCAAAGTCAAAATTCGGAGTTAATACAACATCACTTTCTGTAATAGTGTCAACAATCTTAAATTTCATATACCCTACTGCTGCAATCTTATTACTCTTAATATCAGTTAAAGTAATACGTACCAACGGTTCACGACCTTTTTCAGCCTTATTCTGTTCTGCTCCAAATTCTTGCTGCAAACCATCCTTCGGCATTTGTGGTCTAAGAATAGCACCATTCAAAGCAGCATGAGCACTTTCCGAAGTTTTATTATCACCTACATGATAGCCAACCAGTTCATAAGAATATTTGAATCCGTAACTTTCAGATGTCTTATCAAAAGCATACTTATCCAGTTTTTTATGAATATCTTTAGTCAAATCTTCCGGATCAACTATTTCATCAAAATGAGTATTGATAAGCTTAGATAAATCTTCACCCTCATGATTCCAAATAATCTCACGAGTAGCTGTAGCATTTATAGCCTCAGCAGCAGTCTTATACAAATGTACCGTTTCATTTTGCTCGAATGGCTGACTTAGAGCCAATGTCAAATTATGAGCATTCACCGCTTTTATTGCAGCATAATCAGAAGTAATGATTGTGTCTTGCTTGCCATTATTATAATGAGCTTCCAAAGCTAGTACTGTAACTTTACTATCCTGTTCTATATCCTTAACAGTACCATTCACTAAATGAGAATTTACAGTCAGCAGACCTTTGTCTCCTTTAAAGTTGTCAACAATAGCTTCTACTACACCATTAGCTCTTGTTTTATATTCTTTATCAGCAGAAATATAAGTCAATTTAGTAATCTTTTTTCCAATCTGCAATAGAAGGATTCATATGATATTCAGCAACTAAGCCTGGAGTCATAGAAGTAGCAACTCCGACCTTAGGGGCATCGGTTTTAAAATCTCCGTTTGCATTAATCTTATTAACAGTCAAGACGTTATAATTATAGGAATAAGCTCCCATAGCTTCGATACCTTGATAATAGAAAGCCGGTTTAAAGACTAGGCTGTTCAAACGAGCAGAGAGCACACCTAACAAAGTATTCAACTGATCGCTTACTTCCTTTTGCATCTCCTCATTAGCTTTCTTCAGAAGATTTTCAATTTCTTCTTTAGAACCTAAATTGGCTAACTCTTTCTTCATAGCGTCCAACTGCCCCTGAAGGGAATCAAACTTCTTGCCAGTAGCTTCTTCAAACTTCTTCAAAGCATCAATCTGAACCTGCAATGCCTGATCGGCTTTTGCCCGTGCTTCTACTTCTGCATTCAAATCAACGCCTAAATCTTTCAAGTCCTCTTTCATTGTATTCAGGTCACTCTGAATACCATCTATCTTACCTGAAAGTACAGAAAGTTCCTCATCTGTTGCTACATTTTTCATTAACTCATCAATGTAAGCTTTAGCCTCTTTGATAGCCTCAGCTTTTGCGTCGCTCGCAGCTTTTTCAGCAAGTGCTTTAACAGCTGAAGCTTCAGCAACAGCTTTGTCTGCTTCTGTTTTAGCAGCATCAGCGGCAGCCTTTGCAGCATCTGCAGCAACCTGAGCAGCGTCAGCATCAGCTTGTACACCAGCTAAAGCTTTTCCAAGCTCGTCTTTTGTGCGCTAAGTTCAGTGTTCAGATCCGTGTACTTTTGCTCAAGACCGTCGATATCATCGTCATAGTCCTTGCAAGACGTAAATACACCCGTAGAAACCATCATCAAGGCTCCAAACAGGGCTACACTCAAATACTTCTTGTTCATAATAAAAAACTTTAAATTTATAAATTTAAAAAATAAAGAATAATAATAGTCTGATCAATAATCTTCGTCCCATTATATACCGTTACTTTATAGGTAACGGAATTGTTGAATAAAAAAGAAAAAACGTACAAGAAAACTCTAGAAAAAAGGCTTTTATTAGTCAAATAGTACATCGGGACATGAAAGAAATTACCTATCAAACTAATTTGTAAGAAAAGAGTAGATTGAATAAAGTGAGAAAGAGGAACATTTAATAAAACCAACTAAAGAAGAGTACGATATTTTACTGATAGACAGCGACATACTCCAACATATAAGTTATAAAAAAAAGAAACAAGAAAAACCGCCGGAGAAAATATCCCAGGAAATTAGCTGATTATTTGCATTTCTACAATAGGCAAATATCAGGTTTTATAATGAAATTCTATAAAATCCGCCCCACTCTTTAGAAGACAGCAGCATACCCTTTCACAAAGGAGATAACTTCTTGATTAGCTTGATCTATCCTTTGATTTTGAAAAGGCTTCAAATAAGTTTCCGTAACCTTGATAGATGAATGTCCCATCGCTTCTGAAATGATGCCCGGATGTATTTCACAATGATAAGCCATTGTCGCCCACGTATGGCGAATAGTATACGTACTTAGATGAGCATGACTTCCCATCCATTTCTTCAACACAGACAATTTATAGTTGAAAGCCCTCAATGCCGATTGATATTCATGATAGGCCGTTTCTGTGCCTTCAGGACTGGATAGGAAAGAGAATAGGTAAGGAGAATTTTTATCTGTATTAGCTACCATTCGAATCAATCTCATAGCCTCAGGTGTCAACGCCACTGTCAATGATCGACCGGTTTTCCGACGACGGTATTTCAGAATATTATCCTGGATATCCGCTTTACGCAAATACACCAGATCAACAAATGGGATTCCCCGCAGCAAAAACATAAGCGCAAATAGTATCTTTGTTTTTTGTACGTTTAAAGGTAAAGTACCATTAATAGGTACTTTCTCTGTTTCATAAAGTAAATTTCCAATATCAGAAGCATCTAAAGATCTTCTCTGATCAGCACATACACTTGTATGTACGTGCCTGAAAAGCCTTGGTATGTACAAGGCATAACCATTATCTACTGCCCGATTATAAACCGCCCGGAGCACCTTCATATAAGTAGATACCGTATTCCAACTACATCTTCGCTGGCGCAAATAAATTTCGAAGCGTTTCAAAAGGTTCGGATTCAATTTGCAGAACGGTATATCCTTATCATCATTAAATGCAGAGAAAGAATTCCGTGCGCTCCGGTATACATGTGCAGTGCCCCACTGACCATTGGCACGAAGTTCCAGAATAGTAGAGGATAGCATCTCCAATAATAATTTTTGTTTCATAATTGAATGTTTTTTGAATACAATTACTCTTTTTTTTTAAGAATTATAGAAAAAAGAACAGCTTTATTTGCACATTTATGGAAAAACACTTATGTTTGCACCATATTTTGTGCCGTTACCTATAAAGTAACGGCATTTTTTTTTAATAAAAATATCAAATAAAAAAGCGGGGAGAATGTTCAAAAAACATTCTCCCCGCTTTTAAAATCTATAGATATTTCTCTACTTTTCAGGTGTTTGTTCCAGCGTTGCTACCAGAAAATCGTAAAATTTAGGAACTGTAGGAATTAATGCACGTTCATCCGGTGAATGCGGAGAACGCAGTGTAGGTCCGAAGGAAATCATATCAATCCCGGACAATTGGCACCAATAATACCACATTCCAAACCTGCATGGATTACTTTTTACAGCAGGTTCTACTCCAAACTGTTGTTTATACGACAGCTTCATAGCATGCAAAATCGGAGAATCCACATTAGGCTGCCAGCCGGAATATCCTCCACTTAGTTCTACCTTCATACCTGCCATGGCAAAACAAGCCGTCAAACTGTCTGCCAGGACTTCTTTCATCGTATCGCAAGAACTGCGTGCCAGAATACGTACTTCCGCTTTACCACCACCAATGATAACAATTGCCAGATTAGATGAAGTTTCCACGGTATCGGGCACTGTAGGAATCATGCGCATCACGCCATCCTGACAAGCCATCAGCACATTAATCATATTGTCCTGAATTTCAGCAGGTACAATAGCTGCAGGAAGTTCAACCGACTCTATCGTCAAAGTAATGCCACTTTCAATTGGAGCATATTCCGCGTTGATTTGCGCCTCATATTCTTTAATATAGTCTTCCAGCCCTTCCGTATCTTCCGGATTGAACACCAATACAGCACACGCTTCGCGAGGAATGGCATTACGCATATTTCCACCTTCGAAACTTGCCAGCTGAGAATCAAATTCAATCAGCACATCATGTGCCACGCGAGCCAAAAGTTTATTGGCATTACCACGTCCCTGATTTATTTCCAGACCGGAATGTCCGCCACGCAAGCCTTTCAAGGTAATCTTACGGGCCACAGAATCAGCAGCGGGCGCTTCTTCCTTATATTCCAATGTAGCCGTCAGGTCAATACCTCCGGCACAACCGATATAAAGTTCGCCTTCATCTTCCGAGTCAAGATTCAGCAAAATTCCCCCTTCAGGGTCCCCGGTTTCAAACCAAAAGCACCATACATGCCTGTTTCTTCATCCTTCGTAATCAAAGCCTCCAGCGGACCGTGCTTCAAGCTATTATCTTCCAGCACTGCCATGATAGCAGCAACACCCAGACCATTATCAGCTCCCAGCGTTGTACCTTTAGCTTTTACCCAATCACCATCGATATAGGTTTCAATAGGATCTTTTGTAAAATCGTGAACAGTATCATTGTTCTTCTGAGGCACCATATCCATGTGTGCCTGAAGAATGACGCCTTTGCGGTTTTCCATACCCGGAGTAGCTGCCTTACGAATGATAACATTGCCTATTTCATCGACAAATGATTCCAAGCCCAAGCCTTTTCCAAAGTTTACAAGGAACTCTGTTATTTTCTCCATGTGTCCGGACGGACGGGGAATTTGAGTCAGCGAATAAAAATGCTTCCACACATTCTGTGGAGCTAATTGCAAAATTGTACTCATAACGTTTAAAAGTTAGTTTTCGCAAATATACATTTTTATTCTTAAACCATGCAATAAATACTGTACGAATTAAATCTATCAAAAAGCATACTTACATTCAACTTTTTATTTTTTCTTTCTGCAATGCCTCTTTCAACATTACTTTATCCAGCAGTTTCTTCTTTGACTGGATCATGCGCAATGCACACCGCCTCACCACATTCGTAATAGCCCCACCGGACAACTCCGTTTCCGCCGCCATAGTTATCAATTCTTCCGCATCCTTTCCCAACCATTTCCCAGGAAGCATGTTCCGCCATAACTCAGCCCGTTGTTCCTCCGTCGGCATCGGAAAATAAACTACCGACTGGAAACGGCGGGAGAATGCCTCGTCTATGTTCGAGCGTAGGTTTGTCGCCAGAATGACCATGCCGGGAAAATCTTCAATCCGTTGCAACAGGTAAGCCACTTCCTGGTTAGCATGTCGGTCATTGGATGTATTGGTGGATGTACGTTTGCCAAACAAAGCATCCGCTTCATCAAAAAACAGAATCCAGTTCCGGTTCTCGGCAAGGTCGAATACCTTTGCCAAGTTCTTTTCCGTTTCGCCGATATACTTGGATACAATCATGGACAAGTCTATCCGGTACACGTCCATCTCATTCTTCTTGCCCAAAAGAGTCGCAGCCAATGTTTTTCCCGTACCCGGAGGTCCATAAAACAGCGAACGGTATCCAGCTTTCAGAATACGGGACAGTCCCCAATCCTCCATGACAGTCTTACCGGAGGAAATCCATACATTGATTTCTTCCAATTCGGTAGCTACCTGATAGTCCAGTACCATATCTTCCCATTCCAACTGCGTGGTAATGCGTTTGGCGGGAAAGCCGATGTTATAATCAGGTTTATATTCCTTGTCCAGCAAGACACGGCTTAAGAATTCTTCCGATACACGCAATTGCCCACTGAGAAAGGGTTCACCTTCTCCGGCGCCTTCCAGACGGAGGATATTCTTTGTGTAGAACCAGTGATCCTTCTGGAAGAACCGGATCACCCCTTTCCGTTTTTCCGTATCTTCTCCGGCAAGGATAAAAGAGGCAGTCTCACCAGTTGGCAGAAAACCTCCATGTGACAAGCCTTTCCAACCACCGAATTCCGTATATTGCCGGTCGAAGTTCTTGTTTTGTACAAAAAAGATGTCCAGTATCTGCGGACAGACATGCGGCATCAACGCCAACATGACCACCATCCGTTCGTCAAATGTCAAGTCGGGAACGCCAGTCACCTTTTCCAACCATCCGTTTACAGGTGGTTTTTTACTTCTTCCAGCGAGGAGTATTCACACTCCTGTTGGAAATAAAGCTGGATAGAAATAGTCAAAACTTGATTGAACCATCCGATAAATTCATTCATAGACTATTCTTTTACAAGCCATTCGCTCTGGCACCCATTACGTCCGCCTCATGTTCTAAATCTATATTGTCGTTGACCGGCATACCACCCACTTCCGTAGTAGGTTCAACACGTCCTGCCAGCTGTTGGACTACATGCCATGCCTCATGGGGCAGATGCATCTCTTGGCCGGGTGCCACATGGATGTCCGTTCCTTGCGTATAAGCTAGTGCCTGGACAGTGGCAGGCTGTGAAGAATTATAATGTACTTTTACATCATCCATTGAAAACCCCGAAAGACTTTCGACCCCAGCTTTCAGATTATCAGGCAAACCGGTATTATTCGGTTTCTGTTGGCATACAGTATCCGATTTCATTTGCACGCCCTCTGCATCATCTTCCACACGCTGAACAGTAGGTTCAAATTTACCCTGCAAGGTATCTTCTTCCTCGTCAGACTGTAACTGGGCAGTTTTCATCTGAAATCCTTCTTCATCCTCTAAGCCAACACGTTGCAAAAGTGTGTTCACCATACGGTTATCAACAAATTGTAATGCACCGCCGCCATCCTGCTTTTTGCTGTATGGTACGTGCTACTTTTTCCTGATGTACTTTCTCTGCTTCCATACGATTTCTTTATTTAATATTTAATATCAGAATTCCTGCTTATCGTGCCATTTTACTTGTATGTATTTCTTCAGCCACGGTAAACATATCTGCCGGAATCCCCAGGGAACGGAATCGAGTAGAATGTCATGCGTCTTGTCGTCCACGGTAAGTAGCCATTTTTCGTCCTGTTCCTCCAAGCGACCTGTACGGGTAACAAAGCTTTGCAGAAATCCTTTCAGCGACGTTCCGTTCATCTTGGACCAATGCGCTTTTACTGCCGACAGTAAGCTATCAGCGATTTGTTTTTCCTCGGCAGTCAGTTCCAGCCGTTTTGGCAACGGATATGCATCGGCAACCCAACAAGCAGACGATTGAACACCAATTCTGTTTCCCGGTATTCCTTTTCTTCTTGACAAGTGAGGTATTGTAACAAGAACATGGCACGAATTCTTGATTTCGTATCTTTGATATCCTTCCTTGCCTCGTTCAGATAATCGAGCATACTCAGCAATCGGAGAAACCATGCAGACAGCAGACAGAGACCTGCATTATTAACAAAGAATATTTTAGAATCAGACACCGGTTCGCCGGTTAGCCAATTCTTGTCCTCTTCCGGCATTAATTTTTCACTTATCATATTCACTATGTCTTTAAGTTCATTTTCTGTTTTTTCTTGCAGGATAGGAAGTGATTTCACAAATGAGCGAATATTCTCTTCCCTGCTATTGTACACCCATTCTTCCGAAGGATTTTCAATGATATAGGTTACCAGAGCAGTCTCTAAATGTTCCTTTTGAGACGGATAATTTGTCGATATGTAATCCATAACTTGCTGCAACAGTTCTGCTTGCGAAAGAGACAGACTTGCAACCAGCCGCAGCCATTCTCCGGTATTCATCCATTCCAACCATTTATCTGTATGCAATGTATTCCGTACCACAGACTGACGAATGTAGGCCAACAGTTCTTTCGGTCGGAAGAAGATATGGTTGTAGAGCATTCTTTTTCGTACACTTTCCGGCAAAGTATCATCTGCAATCCACTCTATCGGTAATCGGGCTACGTTTTTACCGAACAGGCGGGAAATGAAATAATCTTCCATTTGTTCCGGCGTTTGTTTTTTCCAATTTGTTTCCCTTACCCATAACAGCAATATTCTGGTTATATCTGAAGCAAATACCCGATCATTAGCGAATCGGCTGAGCCAGCTTGTCAACTGCCTGAAATCATCAGGATATTCAAATCCTGCAACGGCAGACAAAAACAGACTCAATTGTTTCAGTATGGTTATATCCGATACATCGACAATCCGTTTTATTAAAACCAGATCAGCATCCTTCTCCAGCCATGCCAAAAATTTCTCCGGATACTTTTCCAGAACGGAAACAATATGATGACTGAATATGGTATTGCTTATATTCTTTTGTAACAATACATCAGCAAACTCGTCCTCCCGTACATCTTGCCATGCCTCCATTTCCAAGTCAACAGCCAGATTGACCGATAAATTCGTCCATTCCGCATCGCTTTGGAAATCAGTCTTCCCGGTATAGACAAAATACAAATGAGCCAGGAACTTTTTACCACCTCTTTTTCCGTTAAGGATCTTCCACCTAATGTATCTCTATCTTGCATAAAGAACAGCAATGCTTCTGAAAGAGCCGTTGAAAAAAAAAGCCTGTCATTTCCGGTAAGGAATGGAATCCCATCAGCTTTGCATTGCAGCCATTCAATCGTTTCCGACAATACCGCTGCTTGACGGAAGTCCGCTTGTGCCACGCTTTGCAGAAGAAGAGGCGCTGACAAATAGGTTGCAACAAATATTACAGCCTTGCTTTCTTCGGGTTGCCTACGTAGCAGCCCCACCCATTCATGTACTTTTTCGACAACCATTCTCTGTAACAACTCACGCTTATCATCTGTAAAGATGGTAGCGTCTTCCAGCCAATCGGTAAAGCCATTTCCAGCGTTCCAGCGGTTTTCCAACAGTATGGGAAGGATGTCGGAGTCTTTTTGGGTTTGCCGTACCCATTCCTCAAACCTTACTTTTGCAGGATTCCCGTTACCTGCCTCGATAGTCATCAGCAGGTCCAGTACTGCTTCCATATCATCATATTCCTCATTCCTGGTTTCTGTCTCCCTAATGCTTCCTTGAAATACCAGTTTAATGACAATCGGTATATTTTCCTTGCCAAACAATGTCATAAGAAGTAAATAAAGAATTTCTCTCGCAGTGCCCTCCATCTTCATTGACGATTGGGAAACTTTTGCCAGCCATAAAATCATCTGTACCTTCAGTCCGAATGTCCTATCCTTCAAATATGCTGAGAGGGCCTGTTCGTTAGTTACCAGCCAATCAAACAGGGATAACAATTCCGCAATATGAGATATACCGTTCATCCGCACAACCGACCGCCTGATAATTTCTTCTAAAACCGGCTGACTTATTAAAGTAAGTGTATACTCCAATACTTCATGCTCGTGTAACAGCCATATGGCATTCTCTTCATTTTCTATGGATTGTTCCAAGAACAATGCCGTCATTCTACGTTTTACAAGTTCCGGTATACTCTTGTCTGCTAATATCTGTCGAAGTTTCAGAATGTCGACACGTATTTTACCATTTCCTGCATCTTGCTTCCAAACATCTTCCGACAAGTACAATTTTTCAGATAATATTTTGATAGAAGGCTCATTACTACCACTTGAAAACTCCTGATAGAACTGATGTAGAAGTTGTTCGATACGTTCCGACTCCGAAAGACCGCAGTGTTCGTTTTCTATCCAAAGCAACACTGCTTTGCAAAAAATAAAGTTAAACTGAGTTTCAGAAATCCCTTTTAGACATTCTGTTTTCGATATATGGTTCAGTAGATAGGTTCTTACCTGGTCAACCACTTCCATCGCCATGAAAGAAACGGAAGAAAGCAGACGGTTGAGAAGATCAGTATCAACCATATTAGCTATAACACTAAGTAGAGCGTTGTCTTTGGCAGCCTCCGATTGTAACCAATCCATCAGTATTTCCGGCTTTTCCTTTATCAGTAGCCTAAATAAGCTTCGTTTGTCCGCCATATTTTTCTGCGTATCATTTAGATATTCTGCCACCATTTCCATATCTGTAGGATATGCCGTTTGCTTCCACCCGGAATCCAGATTCTCTTTCGGACTTTCTCCCGCCATCGGCAGACGAAGTAGAGAAAGTTGTAAAAAGATACGATACAATTCCCGGTTTAAATATCCGTCATACACAGGTGAACCGTCTGCATAGTGCGGTTGGAGATCATAGATAGCATTTAATACATCCCTATAATAATCAGGTCCGAAAACTTCAAGCAGGAAGTTGACTGTCAGTTCCATTTTAGAGAGGTAGAAAGAGTAGTTTCGCTTACGGATGAATGTGAGCAACCGATGGTGCAGATGGCGGATAAAATCTCCTTTACCCCCAAAGATAGCAATCCCGTTAAAGGGATAATAATTGATAAGCCATTCATACAAATAATGCCAGTATGGGGGCAGATCGACTTCGGCATGTTCTTCCGTTTCTGTTTCCATTATCCGACGGACAGACAGCGTATCGAGTAGTTCCGCCATATTTTGCAGCCTGTTGTCATCATTATCCTCGTGAATAAAACGCACGGGTATACCGGGTTTCATCTCCAGAAGTATTGCAAGGAAACGACGTTTCTCGTACAAGCCAAACGATGACATGGAAAGTAAGTCGGTATAGAGTCGGATAAGAGTATTGTCATCGTTTGTCTGCCATAGCAAACGACACAAAGCGTGATCTTTTCTCATACAGAGAGATACTACACCCTCTGCATGAAGCGCCTGTTGCAAAACGGCCCAATCCAATTCTTCCGTCAGGTTAAAAGCACTATTGTCCCATTCCACCTTCTGATAACCATGTTCCAGATAGAACAGTAGATTTTCCAGGCGTGAAGCATCCGTCTTTTTTTCCGTTCGCTCTCCGTCGGTATGCTCCATGAAGGCAACACTTTCAGCAGTTCCGCTTTGAGGCGCCGGGGAAACTCACGGTAGAAGTTTTCCTCGGGGATACTCCCCAAATCCAATTCCAACAGTTCTATTTCATGCAACACCTTGTCTTTATCCAAAGGAGAAAGGCATTCATCCACCGTTTTTTCAAAATAGTTACGGCAAAAGCCACCCCAGTCCGCATACAAGTCGTGTACGAACCGTTCGTCCGCAGCAGCGAACTCAAACGATATATGTTCAATTCGTATCATCTAATATCTGTATTTCCACGGCTTTGCCCAGCAACTCGTATATGACTTCCAGCAATTGGGCGCTGTAATCCGCCAAGTCATTGTTGGTCAAAGCCCTCATTAACAATTTGTAACAATGTTCAAAACCTTGCATACTTATCTCATCCATCCAGTATATCCGGCCTGCTAGGTGGGCGGGAATAATAGAGCGCAATAATTCCCTGCACATCTCCCTGAAGCGCGGCGAGTGGAAACGAAGTGTCCACATAGGAAGCACAATCAGTAGCCGGAAAGGTTCCGTTTTTCTCACCAATACCGGTTCCAATACGTAAACCGTTTCACACTCCCGGTTCAATTCCAGTAAATATCTCCGCAGGATGTTCGCCAGCGTATTCAACCTCTTTTTGTTATCGGTACGTCCAAGATTGGTCCATCCGCCTTTCTCCTTATTGTGGACCACCAACAGATACTCACCCTTTTTAGCTTCTACAATCCGGTAGTTACCAAGAGAAATGCCGTGGCGGAATAAGTCGCCGCTTATCCTATTCCGGTTGAATATCGGCAGTTCCGCTCTTAACTGACTATATTCTTTACGCTTTCCTTCCTCATCCGTTGCCAGTTGCTCATAAGTTACGGCCGTCACGTGCTCCGGTTCCAGTATACGTTCATCAATAAGCAGAGCATCCAGTCGGTCCGCCAGGGGACGGTCGGGTTTCTTCTCTATCAGTTGTAGATTATGCCCGGGAAGAACATTGCCCACGGTATGTTCCTCGTTCCCGTTAATGCCCAACAACCTGCAAAACCACTCCTTCACTATGGGAGCGTTATGCTCTCCCTCCGACATCGTAATATCCCGCGCCTTTGCTCTATTTTTTATCAGATAGGCAACATGACGCAAGAATGACATTCGCCGCCCAATCGTCTCACTCTCCATTTCACCATAACAGTTTGACTCTTCCAACCATTCGGGCTGGCTCTCTACTCCGTACAGGTGATCAAGAAAATCCAGATAACGACTTTTCAGTGCATAGATATTCCGAAAGGAAGAATGACGCCCCATGTCTTTTCTTCAATGGAAAGCACGTTCGGAAGTTCTTTCACTTCCTCCAATCCTTGTTGTATTGTCCGATCATACAGTTTCAAGTATGCCTCAAAGGAAGCATAAGTTTCCTGTCCGAGTGAGAGACGGTAACATGCGGTGAACTCTCCGGCTATGGGGGAATAGGTGAAAATGTTGCGGTACGTTCCTACCATATTTCCCCAACCAATTCCTTTTACGTCGCTTTCATTCGTGCTGATACGCTTCTGAGCATAATAAAAGGTTTTCAGATATCTTGTGAACTTTTCCATATCGACTCCCATAACAGAGCGCCCCTGACGGATACGTACTTTCAGTTCTTTCTCCATACATGGAATTTTCAAGCTGAACCCTTCGGAGAAATCGGTCTGTGGCTTTCCATCCTTCATCAGGTAACAAGTACTGAACGACCGGATGCCTTCCACCTGACAAAGTTTCTTATATAACTCATATTCGGTATTCTTTTGCATAGGAATTACCACACGCACAATGCCTTCCGCCCCCTCCAACCACTCTTCGGGTGACAAGCCGGAGGTTTCCAGCTCTTCCGGCGCACAGATATACACTCCGCCGGAAAGATAATGCAAGATGGTTCCGTAGAGCCTAGCCAACACAATAGACGCATCTTTGCCCGGCTCTATCGCAAATTCTGCATGAAATTCCAGTTCTGAGGACCTCACGATGATTACCTTGTCGAGGTATTCGCACAGGTTACGGTGGCTGTTGTAAATCTTCGTAACCTGCTTTACCACCGTTTTTCCGTTATCCTCTTCTTCAAAGGGAGGAAGAGCAATCTTGACAGTGTAGCCGCCGGTTGCCGCATTACATTCCACCCATACGTTTTCCAGTTCCGGAATGCGGGCGAAGAACAGTCTTCGATAATCCTCCGGTGTAACAGGGGCAGTGGTATACACCTTTTCGGGTGGAAAGAGTCCGAAACGTTCAGGTTTGAAGATTCCATCTTCCCCGGTCAGGTAATCCATCGTACCGAAACCGAGCTTGTAGTCCATTTCTGTCAACGCATAGTTGGCGATATCCACCAGGGTCACCCGGGATCATGAGCGTTGAAATCCGTCCATACCTTTCCTGAGAGGCGGTGCACTTCTTCAAGTGTCTGCCTTTGCAGGTATGAGTACAGATTTTCGTTTTCCGCCAACTGCCTGATATAGTGTCCATTATTACCTTTTTCCATCAGCTTATCCTTTATACATTTCCATCACTCGGCAATGTATCTCACCGGATGGGAGTTGCTTTTTGGTACGTATTTGCAGGTATATATTCTTTTCCCGCATCTGCCAACGGAAGCGGACGCTGCCCGTCCATCCCCACCAGTGCTTCTGGGGTGATTCAATTCGCTGTTGCATAAAGTTAAGCCAAAGCGCGGTAACACGTGTCAGTTGGCAAAGCCCCGTACCCTGTTCACGAAAAGAGGCATATACAGAGTATACACGGCAACCGAAACCTTCGCGCGACACATCGATTGGCAAATCATGCCACTGTTTGTCGGCAGGGACAGTCAGATAGCCTTCACCGCTGGGTGTGATTCCCCCTCCGCCTGCCGTCTGGTAAGCCGTTGCGGTAATTTCGTCTTCCACCTTCAGACTACCATACAATACTATCGATTTGTCTTGCAACGCTTCCATCACCGCTTCTCCCTTCGCATTCCTTACAGTCAGTTTCTTTTCGGGTGTGACAGCGAGAGTCCATGCGGGTATATCCACTTCTGTGAGAGGTTCTTCCGTGTAAAGCCCGATATCCAAGTGACCAGCTTGTCCAGGGAAAAACGCCCATCCACTGGGGGTTCTCATCACCTGCCCATCCTCCACAATGTTCGACACGGAATCTATCAGTTCAGCAAACTGTTGTTCTGTGGGTATAGCACCTTTCTGAAAATAGCTTTTCAGCACACTTCGGTTCCGCCTGTTATTATTCTTTTCCATAAACCACTATCCTATTATGAAGTTACTCCCGATTTCAGCTTTCTATGCCGTCGTAGGGAGAAAGAAGTTCTATTTTTATTACCGGAAGCAATACACTCCAAGGGTGCTTGCCTTCGAAAGTGAAGTCCACGGTATCGACATCTATACGCGACAAACTCTTACCGTTCACTTCCAACGTGACCAGCCGCATCAGATCCTCATGATTCACCATTCGGGCATGAAGTTCCTTGTAGGAGTAACGTTGCCTAAGCATTGAATTTCTTCTTTCCGATACCACGGTGCGATATAGTTCTGTGCCAAAACAACAAGTTGCCGGACTGCCTTGCCTTTATCCGGCACGCTGTCCCACAGGATTGCTTTGCAGTGAACATTCACACGTTCGTAAACGGGATTAATTACACGCAAAGAAGCAAACGGAGATGCATATTGCCGGACAAGCTGCTGTATTTCCGCCAGTTTCCATGCCGGAGAGAGGAAATAACGGCTGTCTTCCGCACGGCTGAATACCACTAGGCATATTTTCGATGCTCCTTTATTCTGCGGAATGGGAATGCACTGTATCTTATCCACCTCGGGAAAAAATTCCAGTACAAGATGCTCATAGTCCTTTATCATGAGGGCACGGTGACGGTTACTGATGCGTGAAGTTTGTCGCACAGCCACCCCAGTTGCTGTTTCGGCAGGCTTGCCTCCGAAGCCACTCAAGGGCTGGGTGACACTTTCAATCCGTTCATCCGGTTCCTTTATACCTTGTATTGTTCCGGCAGGCAACGGAGTACCATCTCCATTTTGGGAAATGAGACGAATACAGTTTGTCCGGATACCTCGTACAGCAAGGCAGGAAGACAAATCGCCTGTCACGGCGGCACGTATCCATGCCCTACCTTGTTTATCCATATGGCTACTGCTTATTTTCTCCGGCAGCTTGATTTCTATAAATCCGCTTTGCGTCAGTCCTAACGTTTCTTCGGCAAGGACGGATTCTATGGTAATGGGATGCCATTCGTTTCCGCCCAATATTCCCATGCCAAAGTTACCTGCCTACCCGGTTGCGGGTCATAGAATGGGATCTTTTCCTGAGGCAATACCATATCGAAGTACAACCGCAGGTTCTGCTCTCCTAGTGCGTGAAGTAAACCGAAATACAACAGATTTTCAGCCGGGACAGAAGGCAGAAACGGTTGCTTCTCTCCTTTAGTAATGGGGAATGGTTCCTGCCGGGATAGTGCCGTAATACGACTTAATCGAATGAACGAACGTTCCATATCACTTAAAGTCGTCTCTTCCGTAGCGATATAAGAAAGTTCTACATCCGCCATCACAGGGATAACCGGTTCGGAAGGTAAGTCTTTACGTTTCTTTTCCTTACAACCACTGTTGTGTACCATCGTTTCAGAAAACAAGGTGCGGTAGGCTTTTGTGCCAAAGCCGATGGAAGGGGACTCAAGGTGATACGGAAGAAACCGTCTTTGTCACGACTGTATTCGTAAGGAACGGCAATTTCATCGCTGGAAATGGATTGTGGCTGCACTGTAAAGCTAAATACTATCTCGGCAGAATTCAGATCTCCGTTTTCATTAAAGCTAAATAGCTTTTTGCTCATCACCGCATTTTTTCCACCTGCCACCTTTCTGATATTCGGTGGAAACTTTGAATGCGTCCGCATCTGTTCCGTATTCCTTATACATCTTGTTGAATCCTTCTTCTGTTTCGGGCAATTCCTTCCATATGCCTTTCAAACGGACTTCCTGCAAGTTTTTCAGACTCATTTCTTCGTTACCGAAGAGAAAACAGGCGCCACGCTCTGCCTGTATACCGAAGGGATGGAAGGGCTGCGTAGTGTCTACTTCACCCTGATCATTATAGAAGCTGAAGTTGCGAATACCGTTCACTTCCGTCTTTATTTCCACGCTGTCGAAAATGAGCTGTTGTACCCACTTGTAAGGACAGTTCGCATTATCTGTCAAGATACGGATGACAGGATATTCTGTTGTTGTGCCATGTACTTCTTCCATACAGGATGCAGGAGCAACTGCATTGTATGGCAACCTGAAGCTGAAACATAACTGACCGGATTCAATATAGCACTCGCTAGTTTGCTCCATCCAGCCTTCCGCTCCGCTCAGTTGTAGGACAAAACCTTTTGTATTGTTGAGTATAGAACTATCGGCTGTAAGATGGAAATAGATACTGATATTCCGTTCTCCTTCGTTCAACACAAGCATAGGGGACTCCACTTGCCAGCCTATGCGTAATTCTTCACCATGTGCGAACAGGGTTTGAGCATCGGTTGTATCTTGAAGTTGTATAGCTTGTTTATAGAGTTCCAAAGCTCCTCCATAAGAAGGATTGGAAAAACCGTACAGTGCATCCGCTTCCACACACTGCACGGGGCTGATATATTCTTTTTTTTCAGTCCGATAAATAAGTTCTTCTCCTGTGGCATTTTGCCCGGCGGGGAATGGCTCATCCTTAGGCAAGGTAAAACCTCCGATACCTTCTGTGGGTGTGATAATGACATAGACGTTGTCTTGTACCGCATCCTGTGGTACGGCATGCAGGATGTCCTTACGATAGAGTTCAGGCAACGTAGCAAGGCGGCGGTTGAAAGCCTCAGCAATGCTGCCATAGTTTTTCAGATAGACAACGAGCAGGACAGTGCCGGGTCTATATCGCCACTGTCCTTTATTTGATTCAGATAGTAATCAGCATTCTCCTGTATAGCGGCCACGGTGCGAAGCATCCGGTAATAGTTATTGTTTCCATCTAGTTCATCGGCAGACAATGACTGTTCCAAACGTTCTTTCAACCAGCGGGCGGTTTCAGCGGCAGGGCTGCTGTTATTTCCTGCTTGCCAAGTGTTATGCAGATAGCTGTCCAACCGAGCTATCCACCGATTGATGTCCTGTCGTAATTTCTGGACATAGGCAGCCTGCATTGCTGTACCTTGTACATTGGCAAAGCTGTTACCATAGTTCGACAGCTTCTTGCGGGTAATATCGGCAAATACGGTCAGTTCTTGGTTCTCCAGGAAGGGTACAACATATCTTCCTCTCCATCACCATCATGATAGCGGAGAGGTTCGTCAGCCTTGGTCAGACGATGCAAGAGTTTGTTCCAGTCGCTTTCCAGCGCCGGAAAACTGTCCAACCGTGCACGGTCTGTCTCAAAATCTATGCGGAGCGTGCCTTTCAGTTTGTATGTCGTTCTTTCTATCATCACCTCGTCCTCTTGAATTATACAGTCCCGATCAGTTCGATTCCCTCGTTCTGTTTTCAGACATTATGGATCATACTCATGCAACCTGCATATTTTTTTGTTCAATCGAATTTGCAATCCAACTTATATTGTTCCTTGTTTTTTTGTTGTTTCGAATTGAAAACCTTGATACTCATACCACCGGATTACAAATCTGCCAGGACAGACATTTTTAGTTAAATTACTAAGAGCCTCCAAATATAGCGCTCTTAACTCCTTCGCTACTACTTCTACCTGGAAAATGCTTTTTCCCAACAACCAGACCAATAGGATTTGATACATTAATTAATTCTACAATGCCCGGTTGGCACTTTTCTAAATCACTATATCCTGCTTTATCTTCATAACTAAACCCTCCTACTCCATTTACACCGTCCATTATTTCATGATATGAATGATGAGAACGAGGAGGTAATAGATTAGCCATAATCACTAATATTGCCTGTTTAATCGTTGGTACTTCCCCAGCAACTAATTTTGTTCCTATCGGTACTTTCCCAGCAACTAATTCTGTTCTTATATGATGCCAAGCTGATATATATCGAAATGCGGTACCACTTGGTCCAGATAAAACAGGCTTACTTAGTGCTTTAGCTTCTTCAATATAAGGAGTAAACGTAATAACATTAAATTGGCCTCCAGCATGTGATTGTAGATACTCTTGTCCATGTGGATTGTCCGTTGGAAAAATTCGTTGTGTTTCACCGACAGTATCTGTGCTTGTGCTGTATCTAATATGTAATATATCTGTCAAATATTCCACTCGTTTTTGTTCTTCCAGTCCATCTAAATATGAAATAAAGCCAATTTCTTCCATGTGTGAAGAAGCTGGTAGCATACAGTACGTATTGTAGACTATTTGCCTTGTTCCCTCAGGCCATTCACTAGGTTTAACATTTTCAATCTTTTTCATCAAAGGAAAGACCTTTAGTGTTTCTCATTGACAATATATTTTGTGGGGGATAATTTTGTTTCCAGCCGCCTTTAGATTCCATTATTTTATCAAAATACAGAGTAGATTTATACACATCTGTATCAAGACTTTCACCGCCATGCACAGTTCCATATGCTCCAGCCCAGCTTTTTTCGACTCCGCTTGCTTCTTTTCTGATTGCTTCTTTCGGAATCTTTGCATAGCATGCTGCTATTTCGCAAATCTGATGCGCATATTTTTGCATACTTAACTGCAAAATTTGCCCAATTTCTGTTCAAATATAGCATTATCTTGCATATTAGATTGACTAGCAGTTTCTGTAATACGTCCATTATTTCGGCCAAAAAGAATAAAAGCATCCACTAACTGCATACGTTCTTTCATAAAAAGAACCGTATATGGAATTGTCGATTGCATATATTTATGAAGTTCAGCAAGATGATAAACCGTAGGATTTCGTATACTCAAACACTCAAGAAGTTCCTTTTCAGCAAGTTTTTTATCATGATCATCTTTCACTACACACTGCAAAACATTTGTTTTTAAGGTTTTAACAGTCTCCTGTGCAATTTTCCTCCCTCGATTATCCTCTAATCTGAACAGCTGCGTTCTTTTCTTCTCCGGCTGATGAAACATCCGACCAGTAGGTTCTTTATGTTGTCTAGCTGCATACATGTTGCTCAAATTTTAATTATTAATATTCAGTTTGCCGAAGTCCCTTTCCCAAGTCTTTTCACATATCTATGTTATTTAAATTTGTCCCTTCATTCAAATAGAACGGATAAACCATATTACTCCGATTATTCGTCCTAACAATGGTATATATCAATTTTATCAACAGTACTCCTTCCTCCTCCTTTTTTTCAAAAGAAACTTCCTCCAGCGTGATACGCGGTTCAAAAAAGCATAACCGCCCTTGTGATGTCATTCCGCATCTGTGTTACTATTTCTGTATCCATCACCTCAAAAGTGTACTTACGGGTGGACAACCATAGTCATAGCGGTTCACCCGTTCGCTGGACGACGTACTCAACAGAACATACAAGCTTTGCTGGATATCCTCCTCATAAGACACCATCTTTACACCGTTTTCTGTCAGCGTAGGCGGAAAGTTCCAACCTTTTCCCAGAAAGCCATCATTGTCCAATATATTATTCTTTTCGCTCATACTCTTTATCCTCCTATCATCACTGTTGGACATCCGGCAGCTATCGTGCCACCATGTGCGGTGCTGTCACCCATACGAGCTGCAGGTTTGCCACCTATCATCACAGTGGATGAACCTTTTACTATTGTATCCGGTGGTCCCACGCAGACGCACATGTCACCTACGACGGCTGCCGGTATTTTCCCTATCAAAACATTCGGCACACTTGGGCCGACTATCGGTCCGCCCACATGCGGTATCGGCGAGGGAAACGCCGGGGTCTGCATGGGGCAGGTGTGCATATCAGTTATTCTTGCTGCTGGAGGCATAATTTTCAAATTAAAAGTTATAAATTAAAAATCCATTTCCTAATTGTCCATTAGTTTATCATGACCATTGCACCTTTAACAGTAGTTTGGCCCGAAGCTGAAAGTTCCGCCTTGGCGTTGCCTTTAACAGTTGCGCTCACTTTAGCCTCCATTTTCACGTTCAGTCCTTCCAGGCTGACATCCTGCTTGGCGGTGGCGTTGATTTTTGAAGTGGCCTCTATTGTGATGGCGCCTTTCGCTTTCAGTGTGATATCTTTTGCCGACGAGAGGGAAATACCGCTACTGTTCATTACAATTTCGTTCTTATTCTGGTCGGTCAACTTGATATGCTTGTCATCATCGCTGATTTCCACCGTGTTTTTTCCGGGAGTAGAAATCGTTATCACCTTCTTTTCCTCATTGAATTCTATTCGCATCTTCTCACGGGTAACGATGGCTTTCGTATTATTCTTTGCCTCGTATTCATAAGGCGGTTTGTGCTTTTCACCATACACCCCGCCCAATATGACGGGATGCCCGGGGTCTTCATTCATAAAGCCCACCACCACTTCATCATCCGGTTCGGGCAGGAAGAAGTTACCTGACGCATTTGTGGCGTACATAGTGGAGAGCCTTGCCCAAAGCAGCTTGTTCTTTCCATCCATCCATGGCAATTCTATCTGAATACGGTATTCTTTCAGCGGATCGCCGTCCAGTTTCCTTACCACTGCCGCATGAAGTCCCTGCAAACCGGGCAGAAAACCGGAAGCGGAAGGCGATACCACATCCGTTTCATCAGTAATGTTCAGGGATGAAACGCCTGCACCCGCTTCGGTCATCCATTCGTTGTTCTCGATAGTATGCGTCACTGAGCCGACAAACAGATTGCCGTTGAATCGTTTGCCCAAGCCTTTCAGTTCGATGATGCAGCCGGGCACTACCTTGGCGGAACCGTAAAAGCTGCATGATCCTTGATAACGTGCCAATCCAGCTTTCAATGCCATGCCATCCGCCCATTGCTTCAACGCTTTCTCGTCTGTAGGAGCATCAGTTTGCAACAAAAAGCTATCGCCTGTGGCAATGTTCTTTGGCTGCAAGTCCCCTTGCTTATTGAGCGAGGGGGAACTAGCGGACACTTTCACAGCTTTCTGTGTAGCGGGATCCCAAGACATCGCTTCATATTGCGTAAACTGGTCATCAGCGGACAGTTCAAGGTCAAAAGCAGTCAAGTCGACACCATAAGTTACAGTCAGTACAGGCGACGCACTCACATCGGGTTTCTTCACCTTAATCTTACTACCATCAGTAAAGATGAACAGGCCGTTGGCATCGGCACGCGAAAGGGCAAAGTCCCAATCGGAACAATAATACTGTACCAGCGTGGGGTGCTGATAGGGTGTGGAGTCTACTTCCACACTACCGTAAGCCAACAATACTTCCTTAATGATGTCACAGTCCTTCTTCTTCTCAAAAATACGATTCTTACGTCCTTGCGTCGCGGAATAGGCATAATCACGACATTCCACCAACATATAGGAACGAAAATCCCTATCGGTGATGATGCGTAACCCAATAATCACACCATCGAATAGCGTATCTTCCTTGTCAATATCGCCTGCATCCAGACGGATAGTATTGCCCGGCTTGAAAAGGTCGGCATCACTCTCGTCAAAAGTCTGCTTGTCCATATTTCCGGCATTAAACTTCAATGTTGCTTTGCCAATGCGGTTCAGTTCCTGATGCACCATAGCGGAAACCAAAGCGTACTCATCTTTCAGTTTGCTCCCGTTACAATAAACGGAACAAGCTAGTACGCGGTCTTTTGTGTACAGAAGGCGATTCAGCCATAATTTTAATTATTTTTTTAACATCGGCAACAGGATCTTGGTACCGCTGGGTACGTTCCTGTAACCGTTCAGGTTATTAAATCGGGCAACTTCGCCCACAAGGAGCGGGTCACCATAAACTTCATTACATAGGGCTGCCAATGTTTGCCCTTCCTTCAGCGTGACCATCCGAGACACATCGGGCGAACGTTTCGGGAATCTTTTATTTTCTTCCTTCTGACTGCAATAGCCCGTCAGTGTCACTTTCAATTCAGCGCGAAGAGGTATACCATCCAAGTCGAACAAAGTATATTCCGTTTCGAGCGTCTTGAGTTGCCCAAAAAAAAGAATGTCACCGTACTGCACCTTGACGAACGATGGACGATGCCCTTCACTATTATAGCAATAAAGGCGTTGTTCCAGATCGTTCACCACATCGTGGACGGGTTTCTTCTCACAATCATCATCCAAGGCATTGGTCATATCGAGCAGGCACTCAAAGTAAAGGGTCTCCGGACGGTAACGTGCATATACGTTCGACCCGTTCAAGCTCCCTAACTGCTTATCCTCCGCATATTGGATCCCTTTCGTGAACTTCACCTTATCGGGATTGATGGGAAGTTCCAGCGCAGATTTATATTCGCTACTGAAATTCTCGTCCGTATAGGCTGTGATGGTCATCTGTCCCATTTCACTTTTTCTTTATGCATTACTAACGCTCATTTTTCTTTCTCTGCCACTGCCGGGAACCGGGCCGGATGCTATCTTCTGCATCCAACCTGTCCCTTACGCGATTTTCAATCTTTCGGATAAGCTCTTCCGAAACTTCCACCTCCGTGACGATTCGTTTTTCTACAACCGTCCTGATATGCATTTCTTTTTTATAACAACAGGCATAATTTCTACAGTTTACGTTCTAACCGATTACAATTCAGAGTGACAGTTTCCATTGCAAGTCCACTTCTTGCGGCATCCAATCCACTGAGTGAGCATCCTATCGGATAACAGTGCGAACACAGCCAAGCTGCAACCGGAACATTGGCCTGACTTTGTAGTGTAATGACCATATCCAGGGCAATAATCTGATCTTTGGCATTTTTCATGTTCAAACTGTTACAACAGTCATTCACCCAGATTTCAAACGGTGCAGCCAAAGGCACAAGCGGTGATTTCAAAGTTATTTTGCCATATTTGATTGCTTTAGGCAATTCTTGGGCAGTATTCTCCGCTCCCGTCTGTGTCTGTTTTTCATAGTTCCACCCTAAACCGCTGACTTCCGTAAACGAGGCGTAAAACAGTGAGACAAGTCTCTCCATAAAACACACCCGAAAGTAAAACTCATAGGGTGGCAGAAATTTCCATGCAAGATTCTCAATCATAATCTATAAAAATCATTCACTAATCTGTATTCCTTCGTGTGCCAGAATCAATGTTTCCATAGCTACTGAGTTACCATCGGCCTTGAAGCCTTCCACCGTAATCTTCTTCGGCCAGGCATTTGTCAACGACCAGGTTTTTACGGCTGAATGTGACTCATCCAGCAAACTGATAGTTACGTTTTCGCGTTGGATGATATTCATGTTCACATTACCAATCCATTTCCATAGTTGGGAATCAGAAACGAATATACCTTTTTTCAAAGTGATGTCACTCACTTTCTTCAGCCCGGGCATCTTCAATTTTGTGAAATCATTGCTGTCACCGGCGCGATAGGTGATTTCCTCGAATTCGGTTTCAAGCCCCGACACTTCACTGAAAGATATTTCACCCACACTTCCCAATGTCACTTTGAAATGAAAACTCGGTAACGGCCACATCTTAGTGTCCTGACTCTGTGCTGATCCATTATCTGCCATAATATTCTAATTTTTAATTGTTAATTTTTAATTATTCTCAGCTCTTCTGCGCCTGCTGTTGGAAAGTGATTTCGATAAACTCTGCCGGACGAGTAACAGCTACCAATACCGTAATGCGCATAGTTCCTTCCAGTATATCATCATTTGTCATGGTATCACCCAGACCGACATGCACTTCGTAAGCTTCTTCAGGTGTTGAACCCGCAAGTCCACCACGTTTCCACACACTGCGTAGGAAATTCTCAATCATGCACTTCATGTTGATCCATGTATTAGCATCGTTCGGTTCGAATACATAGGCACGAGCGGCATTCTTAACCGATTGTTCCAGAAAAATCATCGTGCGGCGAACGTTGATGTAACGCCAGTCTTGCGAATTGCCGTCCAATGTACGGGCACCCCATACCTTGATACCTTCGCCGGGGAAAGTGCGGATGGCATTGATAGCCTTTCCGCTCATTGGCATATTCAATACTTCCTGGTCTTTGTCTGTAACAGGGACAGCGGGCTTGTTCACGTAGCTAACGGATACATTGGCGGGAGCTTTCCACACACCGCGTGTATTATCTATCATCGTATAGACACCGGCCATTACAGCCGAGGGAGGCAACAGGTTCAAATAGTCTTTCACTTTCTTCGCCAGCAATTTGTATTGCGGCCAATTCTGCAACAGGGCATTATGAAGATCTGTCTTAACTTGTTGAATATCGCCCGCTTTCAATACCTTACCGGTAGCATCCTTCTCTGTGCTTATCATAGTAAAGCACTTTTGATATACTCATCCACCTTTGAATCGCCACTAAAGGTCATTGAAGTGGTATCTACATTATAGGTCCAGACCAGCACCCTTCCATCAATGTCAGTGTCCGATAATACCGAAGTTTCGAGCCAGGGATAATAAGCTGCCGCATATTGCAGGTTTGTAGTACCTATGCCTGCTCCAAACGAGTCTGAAATTTCCTCTGTCTTAGCACCCGCTCCCATTGGCACATCCAGCAAAGCAAAATATTTTTGCTTATCGGCCAGTTCCTTTAACAAATCAGTATAAACATTCATACAGTTGGCTGAGTTTACCGCTTCCGGCACTACCACCATTGTGATGTCCTGTTCTTTTTTGATATTGGCAAACACAGTGTCCTTATTAGCCGAATACGACTCATAAAAATCAGCGTTATATCCACCCAATGAAACTACATAGCACGTTCCGCCGCCATTGGCGAAAAACAGTACCATGTGATAAAACAAGGTATAAATATGTTCCGGCGCTTTGCATTTCAAAGCCATTTTCTTTTCATTATCAGGAAAACAAAACAAATATTTATCCTCGTCATCATCCTTAATCTCTTCAGAAGAAAGCATGAACTGAGGTGTGGGCGCACCTCCGAAATACGTGTTGTACTCCGTCATTGACGAAATCCGCACCGGCTTGTTCAGCAGGGACGAGGTTCCATCCTGGGCTGTCCCGGTAAGGCCGATAAAGACCGGAATAGCGGTTTCAACTTCCACTATGGAATTACCGAAGGCATTCTTCTCTTTGATGTAAACACCGGGGGTCTTATATTCTCCCATGATTCTTATACTTTAAGTTCAACAATCGGTTATCAACTCTTTTTGTGCCTGCTGCTGGAATGTAATCTCAATGAATTCGGCAGGATGGGTAACAGCCACGAGAACTGTAATACGCATGATACCGTCCAATATATCTTCAGCAGTCATGGTATCGCCCAAGCCTATATGCACCTCAAAGGCATCTTCAGGAGTCGCGCCCGCCAGTCCGCCACGTTTCCACACACTACGCAGGAAATTCTCAATCATGCACTTCATGTTAATCCATGTACCGGCAGCATTCGGCTCAAATACATAAGCGCGGGCAGCATTCTTTATCGATTCTTCCAGGAATAGCAGGGTGCGGCGTACATTCACATACCTCCAATCCAAGGAATTTCCATCCAGTGTACGTGCTCCCCACACCTTTATACCCTCGCCACGAAACAGGCGTATCACATTGACGGCCTTTCCATGAGCAGGGGCATTCAAATCAGCCTGCTGATCGTCGTCGATGTCTTCTACCAGACTGTCCACATAGCTCAACGTTACGTTGGCAGGGGCTTTCCATACACCGCGACTATTATCTACCATAGTGTAAATTCCTGCCATAGCTGCAGACGGGGGAAGCTGGTTCAATTTTTTCAGCACACCTTTTATAGCCTGCTTATAAACAGATGAACCGTTGTACAACGCCTGATGGAAGGCTTGTTTATTTTCAATATTGTCAGTGGAAGGAACCCAAACAACCTCTATTCTTTTTACTTATCACCTCTGTTTCCCCCTCTTTAGTGATATCATCCACCGTCATTACACCAATTACTTTTCCTTCCTTATTTTCAATATTCCCTGCCACAACATCAGCAAATTCAAAAGTATGATTATTCACTTTCTTTACTGCATCTTTTTCAAGCTCAAACACGTCTGTCCTTTCACAGAAAGCCGTCACTATACCGGAAAAAGCAGGATCAATATCGGAGAGTTTGTTTCGGTTAGCATAAATATTATCAGTCCATACAAACACATCGCCCGTCAAGTCCCGATCTCCCACTACCGAAGTATTCAACCAAAGGGAAATAGGCTGCGCCATAAGACAAAAAATTGGAACCGATATTAGTACAAAAGATAGTTACTTGGTCTTCTATGTTTGTATTTTCATCTGCCTTCGGATAAATATCAAGCAGCGCGAAACGGTTTTTCATTCTGTCACCACAATGAGAAAGCATCTGTTGCTGTATATCCCTAAACTCTTCATTACTATTCAGATTTACAGCTTCAGGTATGACCACCAACGTAATTTCCTGCTCAAGGGTCAGCTTTTCCAATCCAGTGAGCATAGCATTTTTGTTCAAAGCATCCTCATAACTGCCAACTGAAACAATGTAGCAGGTACTACCGCCATTAGCAAAAAACAACATCATGTTGTAGTATAATGTATAACAGTTTTTTCCTTCAATACAGAGTGAGCCATCCTTTATATCTACCTCGAACTTCAAGTCAGGCCCCCACCGAAATACTGTATATACTCCGTCATCGATGAAATTTTCCACGGCACATTCTTCAGGTCATTATTCCCGTTCACGGCCTGCTTGGTATAGCCGATAAAAGCCGGAATAGCGGTTGGCGCTTCCACCACTGAGTTCGGAAAGGCGTTCTTCTCTATGATATAAACGCCGGGAGTTTTCATGCTTCCCATAATTATCAGTTTTAAAATTTATAATTATTGTTCTTTAATATAGCATACTTCTCTTAGGGTATGCGGAGAATCCGACTGGAATTTCCCTATTTGCGGCGGTGAAATGAACCGGCTTTCCAACATCCTGCCAATATAAAGTTGCATCGGCATGTCGTACCGCTCCTTCGCTTTGATCCGTCCTGTAGAAACAAGTCTCCAGACATTGGTTCCCAAGCTTGTTTTCTCATACTTTTCCGGCGCTCCGAAAGCCACTACATTTTCGCGAGTTCGCAGTCTGAGATCCTTTCCCCGCATATCATTCTCATCTTTGAATACACACAGATACTCCCAATAATACGCACAGGAACAAAATCGGATAGTAAATTTCGGACAACAGATTTCCTGCAACTGCCTTATTTCTTGTTTTATGGCTGCGAATTGTACACTGTTTTCTTCCCGTATCTCTTCTTTTTCCCAATTGCTCTACTTTCATATAGAGCATTCGCAACCTCTCCGATACCATTTCTACCGGTTTCAAAACAATCCGGCAAAACTCATTTTTCAACTTCTGCCCGTTCGTATCCTTTCTCCATACAAAGTCGGCATTCACTTCCACCAATCCGTTTTCCGCATTGAATTTGTAAAAACTGTCGGGATCATATCCGTCACTCTCTATCTGTTGCAGAAAACAAGGGTCCTTCACAATCATAGATAATTCCAGTACATCCTTATCTGCAAATCCCGATGCATCATCGGCCATGATCCATTGCCACTCATTTCCACGACTTTGTCTCAACATCACTCCCCGCTGTTTCATCAACTTTTTTGGTTTCGGACGTCGGCTCTAATCCCACAAAGCTGTTTTCGGGCGGATTGTAATAATTGTGTTCGATACGTATGGCAGCTATGGCTATATATTGGCTCATTTGTTTTTTCTCCTTTCTATTTTGTTACGCTGACCGATGGTTCACGGGCAATACCACCACTGCTGACGGCTTCCTCCGCATCCACCGCAAGCCTGCGCAGCTTGCACATCACCGACGGATAATATTGTCCGCCCAGCGTGGTCCAGATATTATTAATGTCCTGTACCGAAAGTGTGACGATCTCTACCGTATATTTCTGCCCATCCAGTTCAAAATAGGGATGCGACTGAATAAAAAGTAACGATTCGTACAATACGGAAAGCGACTCGGCGTATCGTTTCTCGTCATATACAGCAGCAAGCATCAAGTCGAGGTTCAGCAATAACGGCGCAAACGTCCGCATATAGTCCGAACTGTTACGACTGATGCCTGCCGAGATGCCTCCTGCCGTTTCACGCTCAATATTGACAAGTGAAACAATCAGTTTGCAAGGCTTTTCGCTCGCACCACTACCAATGATTCCCACCTCTGCCATACCTTCGGGCTGCTGGAACTTGTGGTGCAAGTACTCATCCAGAGAGGCTGCATAATATGTAAGAATTCGCCTTATCATTATTCTTCGAAATAGAGGTTATTGATACGGTTGCACCAACCACGTCTGTATTCCTGAAGCCCATACCCAGTCTACCAAAATATTGGCAACAGATTGACTTTTTATCTGATCGGCTTTCCACTTATCCCAATACAAGCTCTTCAAGATATCGATCCACTCATTATTCGATAGATGTTTCAAATCGTCTACTGTAGGTTCGGAAAGTCCTTTCCGTTTGCGATATACCTTGTAGGTTGCTATAGTAACACCCATGTTGGTTGCTCCTCCCAAGTCGTCGGGATCGTCTACGAAGCCACCCTCCCACCTCTGGATGAATGGTGCTAATTTCTTGACATCTGCCATAATGCTTTCTTTTTGAGTTTCCATAATAACATAACAAATAAGGTATTAATTAATAATAGCAATTATCTGCTCTTCAAAAATAGGGGGAAAAAAGGCAATATACATTTCGAATTCAGTATTTTGATTTACAATTTGCGCAAAAAACTACCTATCAATATTTTAAATCAAAAAAGAGACTATAATTCAAGCTGTTTTTTTACGTTTTAGTGTTAATTTTGACGAAATAGCAAGTGTATATAGTACCCCGATATAGAAAAAAACGGTGAGATATAGTCCATCAAACCATATTCCCACCGTTCATTTTTATAATCACGATATTTTTATCGCATATTCATCGCATTAGCTCCCAAAGCTCCTAATATAGCCGAAGCCACTGCTATTACAATTTTCAGAATCTTATTCAAAACCGCTTTTTTCATGTTAATTACTTTGTGCTTTAATAATAAATGGACCGCGCAGCCCCAACTCTCAATTCTCCACTTACCCAAGTGGATTCTCATCGAGGCCTCCGTCACCACCGGCATTTCCTCCGTTACCATCATCGGAACCTTCATTTCCATCAGTAGCAGTTCCACCCGTCCACTTTTCAAACTCCACACCTTGCCACAATGCACGCGTGGTTCCCAATGCCGCCGGACGTGTATATTCAGGAGTAAACATGAAGTGCAAGGATGTTACCTGATTCGGATTCACATCCTTCTCTTTATCCACCCCCTTGCCCCGTGTCCGCGCGATCACCGTAAATGTCCCCAAACCATCCAAACGAACCGTACGGCTATTCAGCAACTGCATCCGCATCACCGACATCAAGTTCCTGATTACGTTGTGTACATCACCCGGCGTTGCCGAGCACTTCTCAGCTACCATCTCTCCCAACTGTTGTAAACTTACAGCTCTTCCTACTTTCTTCAATGTTAGGTGCCACTGCTTAACCCCATCTTTCGTTTTCAACTGCGATTGTCTCGCATAATACAATAAAGGCATAATCTTCCTCCTTTTACATTTTAGTTCAACTTCGTTTTATTTATTCTTGTGTTGGCCAACGATGCAAAGGTGAGGATATATTCAGGAATAGCCAAAGAAAACTGGATAACCAGGACGGTTATTTCAGAGTTTATCATAAAGCGCTATGAATAAACCACTTATCTACACAACCATTATAACCAAGATACACAATTAAATAAAACAACCGGAACCACTCCTTATTACGGAGTAATCCCGGCTGCTGCCTAAAACAAAATAACCGCTGTTACCTGTCGTTTCTTTTAATATATTCTCTTACGTACGATTAATGGTGCTCCAAGCTCTTCCCTCTCCAGTACTTCCAAGAATCCACTCTGTTCCAATTCAAAAAAAGAGCGGGATATACCCGTAACTTTTCAGCACCGGAATTTTGAATGATCTCCTCTACGAAAACACCTTTAGGAAAAGAAGTAATATAATCAATGATTCGCTGGGTATCAATAATCTTATAATTTACATCCATTATTATTCCCTAATAAATTATATTCATATTTCTATATTCTCATGATCTTCAATTATTCAGGAACACAATAAAGCTTTCCAAGCTATCAATTTACCTACTATAACTAGTCAAATAATTCCGTATTTAATCAAGATTAGGCAGAGACATGTTCTGAACATCAAAATTGTCACTTCATCCCATAAAAGTTACATTTTCAAAAAGCCATATTCAGTACATTTTAAGGAAGAGAATCAATTATCGCAAAATTTTCTTATATATTAATGTCCGTAATAAATTTGGCATAACACGAACAGAAAAACGACTAATTATATTTACAATAAATCTTGGAGTAGAAATAAATCCCATCTGTTTCATTAAATATTGAAAATGAAATTCATTTATTGCATATTTTATCCCACCTCGCCTTTTGTACATATCAGATGATGAGCGAAAAAACAAAAGACTTTTCTGTATATTATAAAATTTGGCACCACTAAGTAACATCCGTATCCACAAATAATAATCTTCCAAAAAAGGAAAATGCTGATATCCACCAGCTGCCACAACTGCAGACTTTTTAAACATGACAACCGGATGATTCATAGGATTGCGTTTTTGAGCAAATCGCAAAATTTCATCATGCCATTCCGGTAATTTTCGTACTGAGATTATATTTGAAATATCATCAATGAATTCATTAACCCACGCTCCAACAACATCCACATCCGGATACTTTTCAAAAACATTCAGTTGTTCCTCTGCACGGATCGGCATTGCAATGTCATCTGTATCCATTCGGACAATAAGATTATTAGAACAATATTTTAAGCCCTCATTCAATGCACATCCCAATCCTTGATTTGTCGACAAAGAAATTATTTTCAATATTGGATATTTTTGCAAATACTCTTCTATAAGTATATCCAATTCACAGGTCAAAGGACCATCCTTAACAAGCACGACCTCACTGGGGAATATAGTCTGATTAAAAATACTATCCAAGCTTTGTTTCAAACATTTTGGTTGTTCTTTTTTGATAAATGGAAAGAAGGACTGTGTACATATATTTATAATTTTTTTCTCTAATAGTAAGTATCCAATAAACCAAAAGAGCTTTAGTCCTAATCTTCAAAGGTCGATTATCCCTAAAAGCAATTTTTATGATTAAAATAAATACTGCATTAATTCTCTTTTGTATCCATGCTTCTCTCAAATCATTTAAAAAAAAGAAAGAGTAGAATTATACTTTTCTTTATCTTTTAAATCAAAACTTAAAATAGGCAAAATAGGGTAAGATGTTAAATGATCTTTATTATATTTCAAGTATTGTTTTCTTGCTAACTCAGCATTTATATACTGTTCATATGCAAAAGTTCTTGAAATAGATTTTTTTGTTGTACTCTGTATTTCAGTAATGGTATAGAAAGATTATGAAATTTGTAGCCAGCAGCATAAGCACGTAGCATAAAATCATAATCTTCACAATGAAAAAATTCTCGATACAAGCATGCTCTAAACAATTCAGCCTTCCCTAACCAAGTAGGATGTATCATATTACAATTGCAATGCTTCAACATCATTTTCTGAGAGTAATCACTTGACGTTTTTTTTTGTACTCACCTATAGTATCTCCGTTCTCATCTATTATATAAGCATTTGTCCCTAATAAATCAATACAAGAATGAGATAACAAGTAGCTCAATTGTTTTTCAATCCTTTGAGGCATTGAAATATCATCACCATCCATCCTCGCTATAAATTCTCCATGAGCTACACTAATTCCAAAATTCAAAGTTGTAGGAAGTCCCATATTCTTCTCATTTATATATAGTACAATCCTATTATCACGCTGAGTATACTCTTTCAGCAAACTTAACAATCTCTTATTTTGAGGATTATCAAGCAATAATATTATTTCTAATTCAGTGTAGGTCTGGTTACATAAAGAATCAATAGCTAATGTAGCATATTCTACAGATTCATTATATAAAGGCAACAATATAGATACTAGACAACTCATCTTTACTAATAAAATATATATTTATTTGAAGAATGCCAAGATAGTATATCAAATTCAATATAGACATACAGATAGCAAAACGTATTCAAGTATAAATAACTACGATCATTATCCTTCAAGTTGATTTCTCGTATAAGACAAAAAAGAATATTAATTGATATGCAACTGTATAATGCACATTTAATAAAAGCCCCATTAAAAAAAAAAGAAAAGTGAAGATCTCAATAGATATTTAGCAGATTTACTATCTCCCATAAAATTCACGACACCCAATAATAGACACAAGTTTAATAATCCCATTTCAAAAGCATAACCTATAAAAGAATTATGAGTATCAATTTCCATATATTTTAGTATGGTATGTGGACCATGTCCCCAAAGCAAGGTATGAATATTATTTGCATTAAAAAACACCAATTGCGATTCAAACCTCCACTCCAATGACCGAAACTTGATCAAAAGCAACTTATCTTCTATATTAAAAATCCATGAACATATTTTCAAAAATGATTCTTGAATAAAATCTATATGATTTGCTATCAACAAAAGCAGTAAAATATACCCCACAATAATAATGCACTGATTAACCCCAGGGCTTTTAGTAAATATTTTATACGCACAATAAGAAATGCAACAAAAGATAATAGCACTCCAAGAAAGAGCTAAACAAATAACAGACAAATATAAAATAGAATAGTACTTAGGATAATTGACATTATTAAATGTAAATAAAAAACAGTACACCATAAAATAAGGCCAAAAAAATTCGAATCAAAAAAAAGGTCCTGAAAATCTAAGGCCTAAATAATTTTCAGGTAGCCACATTGCTATACCTGTGTGAAAAGAAACAAAACAGAATCTGCTATTATTACTATCGCAAGGATAGTATAGAAATAAAACAATCTTGAAATAATCTTCGTATCTTTAGCCAATCTAAAATACTTATGAATAGCAAAAAAGGCAGTATACATACTCAATATTTTACAAATTCTACTTGTAATTTGTAATAAAGAAGACTCATTATAAAACAATGTTGAAAAAAACAAAATTGACATCACCAATGTTACATATACACAATATCTACTTTCCACCCCCTTATAAAGGAATAAAATACAGGATAAGCCTAAAATGATATCAGTATAAGGAAGAAAAGTGGTAGCACCAATCGTCAAGTAAAGAAAAACAAATACCCCTAAAGCAGATGTAGTAGAAAAACGAAGCACCTATATTAATAAAACGATTTAAAAACCTAACAGTTTATCGATTATTTGATTGGAAAATTAATAAAATAAGTCCTATATCAACTTATATAATTACGCCGATATCCGATCATTTCCTCTATCGAAAAGTATTTAATATTAGTAGCTTCTTTTTTATAATCAAAGTGTTTATTAGGAAACATAAAATTAACTCCATAGTGCATACCAAGATATTCTTCCGTATAAGCTGGAATATTAAAATATTCACCATTAAAATATATTTTAGTAAATCCCTTATTAGGCACCACAATTTGTTTTACAGAGACTTTCTCAATATTATTCACCGTTTTAGCACCATAAGAAGCAAAAAAGAATGGCAACGCATTAAATCGTTTCCAATAGCCTCATAAAAAAAGAAATCAATCGTAACCGATTTGTAAACATAAGTTTGTTCTACTCCATTTTTATTTCCTTCAACTCTATATTCATATCGGCTATATCAACAAATGCTGCACAATCTATATCTAAATCATGTTGTAAGAAAGCATGCTCTCTATAAGCACCCAATAATGTTCCAAAATCCAGCCAAAAAAAGCAATCCTCTGAATCTAAAACTTTCTTTACCTTCGACAGTAATTCCATACCATACAGTCGAAAAAATCTATTTCTCTTTTTAAATTATAAGGCATATATAAATGCCACAAAGGAGCAAATAAAATTTTAGCCACCGGATTACTCCGATATTTAACAGCTAATTTATTGATAAAATCCATACCACTTAAACATTTTAACAAACAAAATAATACATTCAATAGTAAGCACTCAATTTAGGGCATACCCCTTTGTAAGGGCACTTTTCAGTGCCCTAAACCGAGTTTTGTTAATTAATTAGTTTTGAATTTAACATTGGCTGGTAGCCAAAGTGATTTTGTCAGGAACCATATTAACATAATCCCTGCACCCGTTAAAGATATTTTTGAAAAAAGTTCCGATGAAGTTCCAGATAGAACTGCCATGAAGCTTTACCGTTCCTATTACACTGTGATAAGTTGCAGCCATCTCAGCACCGGCATCACTGCCATAATGAAGTGAATTGTTACGTTGAGTAGTCAGCTTTCGAATAGTTCGCTCAGCAAGATTATTGTCTATCGGCAGTTCACCATCATCCAAGTAAGCAATATCTCTTTCCAGAACCGATTCAGATAATTAAGAGCTTCTGTATAATACTGACTTCTAAATGCTGAATCCTTTGACAGTTCACTGTCCAACAGGCTGCGCAATTCTATCAGCAGGTCCTTCGTTTCCAGGCTTTGCCTTTCTCGCAAACCTTTCTTTTGGAGTTAATCCGGCATCATCACATTCACGCTCTCTCATAAAGAATCCCTTTAATAAATTGGAAAAACGTTCAGCTGTCGGTTCACCGCCCTGGTTGGAAGCCTTGACAAACTTGTTTCTGGCATGGGACATGCAAACTTGATGTATGGTATCCTTAAACCGGGCTGATTTCAACTCATCACCGATAAATACATAAGCATTGTAGCCGTCAGACATGATACTCTTCAATTCCGCATCACCCAAAAAGTCTGTAAGTACCTCACGACCGCGAGAGCCATTCTCATAGAAGAAAACAGCTGTTTTCTGAGCCTTGTTGACCAATACCCAAATATAACACTTCTTATAGTGGTCATATTTACGCACCTTGCACCAGGTCTCATCGCAGTTCACAACCGAGTCCTTTTCCAAGGCGATGGACTTCAATACACAAACCAACTCGTCCAGGTATTTCTTGCCCTTCTTAAGCCAATTACGCAATGTGTTTCTAGAAATGCTCATTCCCATATCTGTCAGCCATTGGTGAAGGAGACCAAAGGTCACATTCTTTTACATAAACTTCATAGGCAATAGCCTGTAGAAATTCAGGAGTAGCTTTGGTACCCTCGAATTTAGTTATCACCTCCGGATGGCCTTCAGAGGGGAAATAACCCCACTTCGGCTTTTTTGCCCGGCTCTGCGTAATGAACCATCTCAAAACATTCTTCCGCAAGGAAAGTACGGAAACTGAATACCCGTACCATCTTACCGGAAGACTCTCTTACCTCTTGGGGCTGATCATGACCGATCGAGTCCGTACGAAGCGTATCATCGGTACCATCATAATCATCTTTCTCCTTTTTACGGTCAGAATCACTCTTTTTAGCTTTAGAGTGTATCTTTTGACGTCTATCACCAAAACGGTCCTGATTTGCAAAATCAAGTCTTTCTTGAAGCGACTTGACCTTACGTTCAGCCGATTTGCGAAGCTTATGTTCTTCAGATAGCCGATTCTCCAAACCTGCATGTTGCGATTGCAGGGCTGACATCTGATCCTCAAGCCCCTTCATCTTAGCCATAAAATCTTCCAAGACAAGCTTCATGGCATCACTTGTCAGCCTGAGTTCCTGATTCTGCCCGGCAAGGTATTGAATGTATCGGTCTTTTTTGATCGGCTGCCATATCTTCACTATAATTTATGGGGGGGTTCGTGAGTAGGTTTCCCTACTCAACAACTCCCGTTTTGTTGTAATTATATCTTGCAGATCGATCATACTTAAACCTTTGATTTACAGCATTAAAGATAGCGAAATAATCACAAAACAGCAAGAAGATGAATAAATTAATTATCTGATTTTTAATATTTTAACTACAGGACTTTCAAGAATCAGAACCACATCTTTCCAGTCAATACGATAGACAATATCCGCTCCATTACGCTCTACTTTCATGAACTGATAGCCTGCGACAAACTTCTTTTCGAACAGACTGTATGAACGATTATCGAATGAAAACATACGAACTATTCTTCGATTGCGAGACATGACAATAAAGACATCTCCAGCACTTGGCGCCCGGTGAAGTCGCTCACGAATGATAGACAACACACGGCTGTGCTTACAACGCATGTCGGTAAAGTCGCGGACATAATAAAAATGATTGAGACCGGTAACACTCAGCATAAACCCTCCAGATTCTCTACCATCCGAACTAAATCCTGGTAGCTTAGATTCTTTTGGGATAAATGTAATCCATTGTTTATACGAAGGTCAATCCAAATACGGACAGGATTGTCATTACTGATTTTTGATACAGTTTGAGGCTGATCACTAGTCTTGGATTTTTCTGCATGGTTTATCTCAGGAACGCCATCAACCTGAACTTCAAATACTTTTTTGCGAGTATCCTTGAACCATTTCTGAAAGATGTTATAAGGAACCTTGTGCTTAACACAAAACGATTGGAGAGATTCTCCATGAGGCAAAGCCTCAGTCTGGTACTGAAAGTAAAACCTTTCAAGATCTTCACTGCTATACATTATTCTATAAATTGGGTTGCCAGCGAAGATAGAACTTTCAATTAATAGCCATTTTTTGACTGCTTACCATTCAATATACTAACACTATAAATTCAAATCAAATCATAAATAGAAAACAAATGATACACCTGTAAAAAGCAACATACCGACACAAAAAATTGTATAACTAAACAATTTCCACACAGAAATATCGATGTAAGCTGTAAGTAGTGATTTCATCACCAAACATCCACAATTTCAATATCTGCAGTAAACAACAACACTAAAAAAGTTACTCTATTTAAACACACGAACAAACCAGTATTTTAGACAAAGCATTGACTTTACACCTAAAGTCTAAACAGAAAATAAATTTACACAATCTAAATCAATTTATATTTAGCACAATAATATCCCCTATAAAGTAATATCACAAACTCTGAACAGACCAATGTCCATGCAAAATTGTAGATTGAAAACATATTAAAAATGTAACATACTCCATAAAGTATAATAAGAGACAGTGTAGATAACAACACACTGACGTTAAAAGGTTTAGGATAACCCAAAGAAACCAAAACCGGTGCACCTATATAAGTAGTAATGCCTCCAAAGAACACCCATACCGCCAAAATACGCAACAGAGAGACCGCTTCCGGATATTGATTTCCTGCAAAAACGCTCACTCCCCAAGAAGCCAAAAGCACCAGTAATATAGCCACACAAAAAAGACAACAAAACATCCATGCGCAAATACTTACGTATAAAAGAAAGACTTTTCGTTTTTGCAATATGAGGGAAAACAGCCTGATTCATCATCTGCATCGGAACTAATGCCGACGTTGCTATTTTCTGTGCAAGATCAAATGCACCTACCATCTCCATGTTAAAGAATACTCCACTTACTATTTTGGCCATACCGTTGTTTGCGACCACAGAGACGCGTGACATAAAAAATGGAACACTATTAATGAAACAATTTTTCAAGTCACTCACAGATGGAAGCATTAACCGAACTTTTTCAACTCTAATCAATACATAAAAAGAAATCCCCCCCCCGCAGCAATAGCCCCCAATGACTGAAGCAGAGCAACATTCACATAGTCACTCGCACTTCGCACAAAAAAGAAATACCGTAGCTGTATAGAAAAGGATGGAAGTTAAGCGAATGAGAGTCAGATATTTCATCTTCTCTATCCCCTGATAAAACCAGACAGGAAATAAAATTTCCGAAAAGCAAGTCATGAAGGCAAACAAATACAGCTGCCGTTCACTTCGCAAATAAGGTATAAAAACTATTCCAAAAAGTAAAACAACCAAGGCCAATGAAAAAAGAAGCAACTTAAGCAGTAATACCGAGGAAACCACTTTATTCAACCGTTCCTTATCATTACGGTGTACAGAAACATCCTTTACTGCCGATACGTCCATTCCAAAGTTAATAAAAATAACAAAATAGGATATGATAGTTTGAGCAAAAACGATTGTCCCATAGCGTTCTCCACCGATTGTACGTATTACATAAGGCAAAGCTACAAAAGGAAGGAGCATGCGCATTACCTCTACTGCTGTCAAGTAGCCAGTATTTTCACTATAATCTTATGATTCTTTATTGGTTGAATTATATTCATTAAAAATCTTTGCTAATTCTTTTTTATCCATAGAAGCCAAGATAGAGATTCCCCAAGCATATACCTTATCAATACAAGGAGCATTAATTTCATATCTATGCATCAATTGCCAAATATATTTCAGCCCAAATGCAAAATCCTCTGTAAAATAACGACTCTCAAAATCTGGAATCCAATGATCTGCATTTTTTTTTCATTGGTGAAAAGATACCTTTAAAACTGGCTATTGACGAAAGTTTACGAGCCAAAGATGCAGCATCCCTACTTTCATAGTATTCCAAAATTGTAGGCAAATACCCCGAAGTAACCGGAAGAACTCCAAGCAAAGTAAAAAACTCTGCATCCATTTGTATAAGCAGTTTGGCAGCATCCTCTGTCCATTCTTCATAAAAAAGAATATTACGTGGATAGGATATACCCGGTTGCCAATCATGAAACATACTATAAAGCCGTGCCGTATGCAACAAAGGATTGCTATTTGTGAGACTAGCCTCCAGATAATTCTTTAAGAGTGTGACAGGACGATCAAATGAGTTTTCAACCCAATACCTAAACAGTTCTTTATTAGCATCTGTATCTCGTTCCACCGCTATATGATAGCAACCCTTGTATCCCAACAAACTAGCAGAATGTCCATATTCCTTTATACGCGAAATGAAAGGTACACGCTGAAATCCCCAAAGAGGTATATCCTCATTCAACAACTTCAATGCCTCAAAAAAAGCCGGTGGAAGAAAATACACTGCCTACATAAGTTCCCGAATTTATAAAGTCCCGAATTTTAATAAGTTCATCTTTAATCAAAAATCCCGGTAAACAAAGTAGAACTATTTCTGCATCCAGCAATGATTCTGCTGGATTAGCAGATACACAAGCGATGTTTCCTATAAGCATTTCTCCATTATCAGGCACACAAATTTCTATTTTATTCTGCCAAGCAGTAGGGTGATTGGTCAATATCGATACTGTTGCTTTTCCATTCGCTGACAAATACCCCGCTATAACATGCCCCAAAGAGCCACCGCCACAAATACATATTTTTTTCATAATATTTCAAATGATTAAGGGTATGTATACACGACAATACTCCGTTCTTATCATTCGTCCCTCCAAAATTATTTAAATGACTCGTCAATCCAATCTACACACCCCAAAAAACATCACGATTTGTTTATTTTGAATAATAAAAACTTTATTTTTCAGCTTCTTTACAATGACCTTAAAATATCAACCAACTTTGAATTGTCCTCTCTGCTTCTAATAGCTAAACGAATCAAATTCCGTCCACGCATATTTGATTTTAATCCACAGTTACTGATAATGACATCATGCTCTATCAACTTTTGCGTCAGTTCGGCAGAAGTATATTTGTCTATGACTTCACATAAGAAATAATTGGCTTGAGAAGGAATGACGTGCAAATACGAAATCCGCGTCAACTCCCTAAAAACATTTCACGCTCTGCTATAAACTTCTGGCACGCTTTGGCATAATCTTTTTTTCATACTTTCCATAAATTTGCAAGTAGAATTCCGCAAAAGAGTTGATGTTCCAAATGGAAACCTCTTTCTTTATACGAGCTATCAAATCCACGTCAGAAGATGCAAATACACCTAATCTTAAACCGGGTACACCATAAGATTTACTGATGGATTTCATAACCATCATAGTTGGGTATTGCAAAAGTATATCATTATGCAGTAAACTATTGTCCGCATATCCCGTAGTAAAATCCACAAAACTTTCATCAACAAGCAAACGTATATTCATACCCTCACACCAGGATGCCAATCTAAGTACGTCCTGCTTGGATATAAAGTTTCCAGACGGATTATCCGGATTTATAAGCAATAATAAAGAAATTGATTTATCCGCATAAAAATCCATCAAATCATCAGCCGCATAAGTGAAGTTAGTATTTTGGGGAATATAAGCCACTATTTGCTCCGGATGTAAACGGTTAGGATATTCATCAAAAGTAGGATAGATAACCCCCACTTTATCACGTGTATGTTCTTCCATCACAACCTTGATAAGTTCGGCAGCACCATTACCTACCACCACAAACTCCTGCTTAATGCCAAAGTATTTCCCCGCCAACAGAGAATTCACATACATTCCTGAAGGATACTCCGCAAGCAATGTATCAAAATTAGCACGAAGTTCATCCTTCATGCGCTTAGATGGAAAAAATGGATTGACGAGATAACAATAATCTAATAATTTAGGGAAACGCCAAAAACCTCCATAACGCTTATGATATTCTTCATACTTAGTTTCACTAAAAGAAAATATAGTTGAAGCAATATCCAAATCTTGTACGTCATCTATCTCATACCATTTTTCATCCTGAATTGGTAAAGCTTTTTAGAGTTGATGAATTAAGCAATGTCAACACACGCAACACCTGTTCATAGTATTCATTATTTCCCATCATCCGACTATAAGCCTCAAGAAAAGGAACATATTCATTTGTCGAGAATTCACGACTAAACTTATAAATATTCACCGTCTTATAATAGACATCTACATCTTCGTATCTAAAAGGCATCCTTAGGCACAAAATTTACGATATTGCAATCCGCATCTATACGCACCATCGTACCATCCATCCAAGTTTCATACTTGGCAACCAAGGCTAAATTCGGATAGGAATTATCAACTATCATTGAAAAGAGCGCATCGTCGAATATCAAGTCCGATTCGATAAGCAAAGTATCATCCTCTTGAAGCTCCTTTTTTGCTAACGAAAGCGAATAAATATTATTAGTTTTGTCATACACGGGATTGTTAATATATTCTATTTTCACCCCTTTATATTCGTCGCCAACATAATTTTTCAAATTCTCCCCTTTATAGCCTATTACAATTATAATACGAGATAACGATAATTTCGATAATTGGGTTAAGGTTCTATCAATAAGTGATATACCATTAACGTTTACCATACACTTGGTATTACCTTTGGTCAATTCACCCAAACGTTTTCCCATACCGGCAGCTAAGATAATTGCTTGCATAATGATTAGTTATTAGTGTTCAGAATATGGCTATCAAAAACATTATTGCCTACGATCTACTTCAGGTAACCCCCTTTTGTCCAATGATAAACAAGATAGCCAAACCTTTTATATAAATTAATTATTAGTCTATGATTAGCGTAATTCTCAGAATAAAAGCAACTAACATATTTAAAACTTTTTCCCAAACACAATATTCATAAACGTCATAAAAAGTATCTTGAAATCAAAAAACCATGAGCGACGTTCCAAATAAAACAAATCATACCGCAACCGACGTAACATCTTCTCCATTGTATCCGTATACCCATTATACAAAGTAGCATACGAAGTGACTCCCGGACGAATCTGGAATAAATAACGATAACGAGGATCCACCTCCATAATCTGGTCTATAAAGAACTTACGTTCGGGACGGGGACCAATAAAAGACATGTCACCAAGAAAGACATTCCAAAGTTGGGGAAGCTCATCTAAATGGTGTTCACGAAGAAATTTACCGATTTTTGTTAAGCGTTCATCTTTACCACCGGCATAAAGTGCCGGACCATACTTTCGGCATCCAACTTCATACTACGGAATTTGTAAATGTAGAAAGGACGACCAAAACGTCCAATACGTTCCTGTTTGAATATGGCTGCACCACCATCTTCATGCTTTACTGCAAGATAACAAATCAAAAATAAAGGCGAAAAAATAATAAGACCAATAAAAGCCAGCAAACAATCGCCAACGCGTTTTACACTGCGTTCAAAATCATTCATTCCATCAGGAATAAAATGATCATTTTGTTCCATAGATTCCATACGGTATAAGTATTTTTGTCATTGTAATATTTCAAAAGGATATTGATTCTCTTCAATATTCTTCAATTCTTCCATAACTTCCTCTTGTTCGGAAGTTAAAGTTCCTTTGTCCCACTGATCCATAATGGAATGAGCTTCTTGAAGCAAACCCTCTTCATAAATTTCGCCATAACAGTAAGTCAGCAAACGAACTTTAAGCAAGGAAGCTGGAAGTTGTTCCAGAATGTTATAAGCGCGGTCTAATACAGATTGCTTCTTCTGCTCTTTATCTCCATAATCGTAGATCGTAGCATTGTAACCCATCAAAAGTGCCAGACACAGATTGGCTTCTTCTTCGATATCGGAACTCTTAGAGGAAAAAAGAGAATTGGACTTAACGAGAACTTCCTTATTCAACCGACAAAAAGTATCGGAATAGATAGGTTCACCGTCCATACCAAGATACATCAGCTCATGAGCGACATGTTGAAGCTCAAAAGCACAAGAAAGTAAAGAATTCATGGAGATTAATATATAATTAGTTGATTAGCTTCAGATAAGACTTGGGGACTTTAATACTTGCGACTAAGACACCCTTAATACGAATAACAACATAGGTTTTATTGGCTTGTGTGGCAATCTCACCTTCAATGCCGCTAAAATCCCCTTTGATGACCTTTACTTTATTCCCTACGACAAAGGGTTCGCTATCAAAACTGACTCCATCGGGATTCAAGTCCATAATAAATATAAAGTCTTCCATTTGTTTATTAGGGACCACCAACATGGAATGAGTGAAAAGGTCTTTCATATAATAAAGCCGAACACCATAAACATTGGAAAGATCACAGGCAGTTTGCTTGGTAGCGTAGATAAAGATTAAATTTCGAATAACAGGAACCTCAGTACGCTTACGGCGATACTTCAGCTGAGATACCACAGTTCGCGTGGGAAGATAGTAATCAAGATCCAGACCCTCTTCTGCCTTAAACTTATCTAGGGATTTTCGGACAGCAAACTCTTGCTTATCACGAGTACGGGCGGCAAACCAATATTTCTGATTTTCAATCACTTACAAGAAAACTATTGAGGATTTCAGTATAGTTCCGGGTGCGCTTCGCGGTTTGAACGAGACATATTCTCTTTCAAACCGAAACAAATAGTTTTTAACTTAATAAGATAGAAACGAAGACATTAAACTCAAAAAAGTATTTTTTAATCGTTCGTTTAATGGGCGTCAAGATTTGAGAAAAATAAGAAATTCAAAAAGGACAAAAATGAAAGGATATTAAATATATTTATCGACAAAAAAGTTAGACTGATAATCAGCGATATAGCAGTAAAAAGAGCCTAGCATAAAAATATTTTTATTAAACATTTTGCACATTCAAAAATACCCATTATCTTTGTGCCCATTAAACGAACGTTTTTTGGGCACCCTTATAAACACAACGTATCACTCTATTATACAACAAATTATCCTCATATTTTTATTGGTAAAAAAACTTTTTCTATTACTCCTATTGCCTGTAAACAAAAGAAACGCTTACCTTTGCCCGTTTTTCAAATCAAACATTTAATATATATTTTATTATTACGTTAAATAAGTGAAATTATGAAACAAAAAGAGATGGCTAAAAGCCTTGAAAAAAAGACCTGAAACAGGCAGAAAATTCACCTTTAAGAGGCAATGTATCAGAGATTAAGAGAAAACCCGGACGCCCTAAAGGTAGAGTGGTAAAAGGGATACTTCCCAAATATCGAAAAGAAGGGATGATAGAACTGCTCAATTGGAGAGACAAAGGATTTTTCGGTAAAAAAGAAACATATCCATTCACGAATTGGCAGACAAAGGGTGCTGAATGGGGACTTTTTTCTCCGACAGCAATACTCCACTATCAGCCAAGACTATAGAAATAGAATTGGGAGAAATCTGGAGAGGTGAACATCTACAAAAAGTGATGGAGAAGAAGAGTAAAAACAAGAATAAAGATAAGAAATAAATGGACAATAATTAAATATTGACACCCTATATACAATCTACTATATCTTTGCCCCCTGCTTTAGCAAAGATTAAGCCCCGCAAATCGAGAAGATGTCGCTTTATCCCCAAAGTGATGTCTTCTCTTTTTTTTATGCCCGACATAAACACCAACTAAAGAACTAAGAATTAATAATTTAAAATTAAACACAATGAGAAAACTAAAGAAACCCGCTTCAATCTATGAAGCACTTAGAAAGAAATGGAAAATACGAATCATGCTCGAAAAAGCCTACACGGAAGACGCAGCACTATGGATGACCGACAGAATTGAAAGCCTCATCAGCCACATGCAGTATGGATATGCACTTGTGGCATACTACAAACAGGACGGAACCTTCAAGTTTGTAAAAGCAACACTACTTCCATACGAAAAATGTTTCCGTCGGAAATACGATATACATCATATAGAAGGGCACATCATCTACTGGGATGTAGAACTACAGGCGTGGAGAAGCTTCCAGCTGGAAAACTTTCTGGAATGGAGACCGATCAATTGACAGTTGACAATTAATGATTAATGATTAACAATTAAAGAATGAAGTTATGGCAATGATATACAATAGCATACCTTATTTTCCTACTCAGGTGAGCTTCTTCGAAGAAGTGGCTATGGAACTGATAGAAGCTAGGTATGGAATGAAAGCGGAAACGGCAGTCATGAAATTAGTGTGCAAGATATACAAGGAAAACGGATACTACATGGTATGGAATGAAGAACAGTGTACACTCTTCACCAACAAAGTGGGAAGGGAAATTGCGAAAGAAGAGATGCAGGGAATTGTGGAGACACTGATGGAAAAGGGGTTCTTCGACAAAGAAACCTATAAGGAACACGGAATACTGACTTCCGTAGAGATCCAGAGAGTATGGCTCGAAGCAACCAAACGTAGGAAAAGGGACTTAGAGTCCCTACCCTACATGCTGGTGAAGACGGAAGAAAGTGATAAAGGCGGTAAAGACGGCAAAGCCGATAAAGAGACCGATGGTATGCAAAACCCTCAAAATTGCATGCAGGATGCAGACAATTTCACCGAAAATGCCGACAATCCCGAACAAAACAAAACAGAACAAAACAAAGCAAACGAAAATAGAGAACTTCCCCTCTAACTCCCCCGCCGGGGAGGATGTCGGGGTATGGAGGAAATATTCTTTCATTGAGTTTCCGGGATATGCCTACAACAAGAATACCCACAACCTGGAATGTCTCTTGCTCGCACTGGACGGGCTGCATATCAACGATCCGAATGATACGAAAGCGATATTAAAGTTGTCCGACTACGGACGGCTGGGAAACGAGGTCTGGAAAATAATACACGCAACCAAGTGGAGTATAGTGAACAACAAAGGGAAATATCTGATAGGAGCACTGAACAAGGCACGCACACAAGGATAAAAAACGCAAAATCAGAGGATTAAGCGGATACTGATTATCAAAGGATTACAAGGAGTTAACTTCCTGCCGACAAGGAGTTAACTTCTTGCCGACAAACTCTTAACTTCTTGTAGACAAGGTATTGTAGTCCCACAATTTATTTAACGGGTTCTATCTTCCAATCAGCCAGCGTATGTCGTTTCGTGTCGAAATTTATCCCCACCTTCACTACCGGAAGTCCGCACAGCGCAAAACGTTCGGGATAGTTTTTCAGGTCAATCTGCTGCATAGCCGCATCAGCACTCTTATCAAGTTTCAACTCAACAACATAGAGAGTCGTCCAACTGCGCATCACCATATCCACACGGCCACTGGGAGTACGTACTTCTACATCAACATAATATCCCAAAAGGTTAAGTATCATTTGTGATATATGAAGGAATCAGATTACGCATCAATCCAATACGAACTTCCTTATTAGGAATATCAAGCGTATATATGTCGAAAACACTGTCATAACCTTTTATTGTGATATAGCCGCTTTGATAGAGCAAGGGAGTAATACTGGTCATACGCTCCGTGGGAGCATCAAACTCCGCAGCAACAGCCTCTATTCCGCCTATTTCAGATGGAAGAACGCCAAATTTATTCAGCATCTCTATCAAATAAGTAGGAGTACCGCTGCCAAACCAATAGGAGTTAAATTTGCCATCGTTAAAAGCATTGAACAGACTAAAAGGATTGTAAATATCTGGTGAAGGCCAGGTAAAATGATAACCATCATAGTTCTCTTTCAATTTTGCCAGCACTTCATCACGCGTTATTTGCATTTTTTCCGCCAACAAATCCAGATCATAGCTCATTTGCTCCTTTATTTCTTCTTCCGTAATGCCGCAGATGGCAGCATAAGGTTCGTCCATACTGATGTTCTTGATATTATTCAGTTCACTGAAGATGCTCAGTTGGGAAAACTTCGTGATTCCGGTCAGAAACACATAGCGCAAATAAGGGTCACAGGCTTTCAGCGGACTGTAGAAGTTACGCATCACATTGCGAAGTATGGGCAGATTCTTATCCTCATGCATTACATCGAGAAGCGGAGCATCATATTCGTCAATCAAGACAACAACCTGTTTGCCGGTCTGCTGATAAGCACGCTGAATTAAACCCGTTAAACGATCATTCAACATTACTTCCCCATCCAGTCGACCATAGATTTCTTCGTATCTGTACAACTGAATATTCAACATACTCTCTAACCGTTCCCTATCCACGTGTTTTGCCAGACTCATATCAAAGTGAAAAACTGGATATGACATCCATTCCGTCTCCAATTTCTCGATAACAAGCCCTTTGAACAATTCCTTCCGACCTTCGAAATAGCTATGAAGCGTACTGGCCAGCAACGACTTGCCAAAACGGCGCGGTCGACTTAGAAACATATATTTAGAAGCGGAATGCGTCATGCGATAGACGTATCCCGTTTTGTCAATATACAAATAGTTCTTTCCTATAATTTCTGAGAAAGTCTGTATTCCTACCGGATAAAATTTCTGTTGTTGCTCCATATCAAGCCTCCGTTTCTTTGATTACAAAGTTACAACAAAAGAACAGAACGACAAACAAACAGAATTATTTATCTTTTTTCGTCTTTTAATCTCCGCCTCACGGATTCTGTTTCGTACGATTTACCAACGACAAATGTAACCAGCCATAAATACCCAATATAATAACCAACAATGTCTGTATACCATGTACTATCAGGGCAAAAACTCCCGCATCAGTAGCATTGACACCGTATAGCATCATCATTGTAATGACAGCGAAATGCCACGGTCCCGCCCCATTAGGAGTAGGGACAATCACAGCAAAAGTGCCGCCTACAAACATCACCAGACCCGCCAGAAAGCTGAGATGTTCAGTAAAAGCGAAGCAATAGAAAGTGATATAAAAGTGATAAAAGTAACATCCCCATATCAACACCGTGTAAAGGAGGAAAAGCGGTATATTCTTCACACTCTTCAATGACATCACACCTTCCCATACATTCAGCACCACTCCTTTCACTTTCTCGAAGAAAGAAAGCATACGCAGAAGGAAATAGAGTAATACTAATACACCAATGATACTAAAAAGAACGACATAAAACCAGGGAGATGTCACCAGATGCACCAGCGAAGGAACTTTCGTACCTGTCTCTTCAAAAAAACGAAGGAAGACGGGCATCTGCATCAGAAAAGTAATCCCGGTAATCAAAAGAATGGTCAATGTATCTATCAAGCGTTCCGTTACCACTGTTCCAAGCGATTTGGCAAAAGAAACATCGTCATATTTGGCAAGCATACCGCAACGGGAAACTTCGCCTACACGGGGTAAAACAAGATTAGCGGTATAGGAAACAAAGATAGCATCCACACAATCGCTCGTCTTTGGATAAGCTCCGAGCGGCGCAAGCGTCTGTTTCCAACGCCAGCCACGGAAAACATGGCTCATCACACCAAAAAACAACGAAAACAGCATCCATCCCCAGTTCGTTCCATGCAGAAGTACCTCCTTGGCGCGTGCAAAATCAAAATCTCGATACACCCAATAAAGAATAAAACCGCCCAAAGCGACCGGTAAAAGGATCTTCAGTGTCTTTTTAATAGTTTATTCATGCAGAATTCGTTATTCTTCGTCGAAAAGGATTACCTTTGTGGGCTGCAAATACAGCACTTTCCCAAAAGGACGGTCTCCGTTTGCGGTGCAAAAGTAACGATTTAGTTGATAAATGAAATTAGTAAAGCCTAAAAAGTTTCTCGGCCAGCATTTTCTGA